>Ga0302187_10000052_pt1 | contig 123308 bp, 94 predicted proteins | sample II_Bog_E1_3_FD_202120 | JGI IMG/M metagenome (GOLD analysis project Ga0302187, IMG submission 202120) | Peat permafrost microbial communities from Stordalen Mire near Abisko, Sweden - II_Bog_E1_3 | ecosystem: Environmental > Terrestrial > Soil > Wetlands > Peat | place: Sweden: Abisko...
GTTGCCCGGCTCGCGTGACCACTCAGTGCAAATGCAGCCGCCAGGCGGTGTAACTGAGGATTTCGTGGGCTATGCGGTCGAAGTCGTTCGTGCCGCCTTCAATCGGAACTCGGGGGCGGGGCGAAGTCAGAACGTCCAGTCCGTCAGCTAAGCAGATTTCGTGGATTCGAAACATGTGGGTGCCGTCGCTGACGACGACCAGGCGGTGGATGCCGTTGGCACGGGCGATGACGGCCAGGCGGCGGGCGGAATCCTCGCTGTTGCGGCTCTCGGTTTCGGCGATAATCGCTTCTTCAGGGACGCCGCGGGCCATGAGGTATTCCTGGCCCACTCCGCCTTCGGTGTACTGGTCGCCACCAGGGCCGCCGAGCGTGATGATGAGCGGCGCAATGCCCCGCTGGTAGAGTTCCAGAGCGTGGTCTAAGCGGGCGTGGAAGACGGGGGAGGGCTTGCCGTCGTACTCCGCTGCGCCGAGCACGGCGATGGCGTCAGAGGGCGCGGCTTGATCGTCGCCGGCATAGAACTCGATTTGCCAATAGACCCAGCGCGTCCAGCCGGCGGCTCCTGCCAGAACGACGGCAAAGACAACCAGGGTCACGAGAAGAGCGTTCTTATTCTTGTGTAAGCTGCTCGACTTTGCGTGGTTCCGGCGCTTCATGCGCACCCTCTTGACCTGTCGCTACCGCTGAAGCACCATGACAATTTCGTGTGTAGGAATCGCGCCTTCGCGAAGGATCTCCCAGCGTCCTGGCCCCAGCGAGAGGTCAACGATGGTGGTGGGCAGGGCGTGGCCGGTGGGGCCTCCGTCGATGATGAGCGGAATGCGATCGCCGATCTGGTCGCGGACACAGGCGGCGTGGGTGCACTCCGACGCTCCCTGTAAATTGGCCGAAGTTGCAGTGATGGGCAGCCCGAAGCGCTCGACGACAGCGCGAGGGATTGCCGCATCGGGCACGCGAAGGGCTACGTTGCCGGTGTTGGCCGTGGAGCGGAGGGGCAGCTTGGTTCCCGCGCGGACGATGACGGTGAGCGGCCCTGGCCAGAACTTGTCGGCGAGCTTGTCGAGGTTGGCGTCGGTATCGCGGGCCAGCTCATACGCCTGGGCGAGCCCGGAGATGAGCAGCGAGAGCGGCTTGTGCTTTTGGCGGGTCTTGATCTGGTAAATTCGCTCGACGGCGTTGAGGTTCACAGGGTCGACTGCGAGACCGTAAAAGGTGTCGGTTGGCATGGCGACAACGTCCCCTTTGCGCAGACAGGACACGATGTAATCGATCCGGTCAGGCTGGGGTTCATCGGGATGGACGCGCAATATCTCCGCGGACAAGTAGGCTTACCTCGGTTCATCGGTTCATTGGACCGTTTTACACATGCACCCGGCACCGGGGTACGAGGGCTGTGCAAGCGCCGCATTCGCAGACACCACAAAGACGGAAACTAACACAGCACCAGCCGTGGTGCAAGTCATGCAGTCTGAATGGCCTGCCTCCGGCCCTCTGAATCGGCATAGAATCGGCTGAGGGACAGGAGAATTCCCTTGAATGTCATTTCGAATTGTACAGAGTAAACAGAATCCCCGCCTGAAGCAGCTTCGCCGGGCGCTGGCGCACCCGCTGCGCGACTCCGGCCCGGAGGGGCATTTCCTCGCCGGCATTGAAGGACCGAACCTGCTGGAAGAGGCACTGCGGGCGGGGTTGCGGGTGCCGTGCGTGTTTGTAGCGCAGGGCTGGGAACACCTGCTGGAGGCATACCAGTTGGCGGCGGAAACCGAGGTTCTGGCGCTGGCTAAAGAGCTGCTGATCGATGCGTTGACGACCGAAACACCGCAGCCGATCGCAGCACTGGTGGAGCCGCCGGATTGGACCTGGGCGCACTTTTTGGACACTCACGGAAAGACGGCTTCGCTGGTGCTGGTGCTGGCCGGTCTTCAGGACCCAGGAAACCTGGGAACCATTCTTCGCTCCGCGGAAGCGTTTGGCGCGGATGGGGTAATCAGCCTTCCGGGGACGGTGAGCGCATGGAATCCGAAGGCAGTGCGGGCCTCGGCGGGCAGCCTGTTTCGACTGCCGATGCTGACGGCGAGCGAGGAAGAGTGTTTTAGACACCTGCGTCAGGCGAACGTGAAGATATGGACGACCACGGTGCTTGCCGCCGAGCCGGCTGACCTGGTGAATCTGGCCGGGCCAATTGCGCTGCTCATCGGAAATGAAGGCAACGGCGTTCCCGAGGAGCTGGCGGCAAGGGCCGACGGCAGGCTGACGATTCCCTGCCCCGGGCCGGTGGAGAGCTTGAACGCCTCAGTGGCGGCCAGCGTGCTGCTGTATGAGGCGGCTCGGCAAAGGTCGGTGCGCTGCGCCCCGTTGCCCCTGCGCGGAGGTTTGGAATGAGCCTGTTCGACGGCGAGCCGGAGGGGCCTAAAGGACAGTTGCGCACGGCGCCGTTGGCGGAGCGGATGCGGCCGCGGAACCTCGAGGAGTACAGCGGGCAGGAGCACCTTCTCGCGGCCGGCAAGCCGCTGCGGGTGCAGATTGAGCGCGATGGGTTGGATTCCTCGAGTACGGCTTCGATGATTCTGTGGGGACCGCCGGGAGTGGGCAAAACCACGCTGGCCAAGATCATTGCGGAAACGACGAAGGCGAATTTTATTGAGTTTTCCGCAGTGATGAGCGGGATTAAAGAGATCAAGCAGGTGATGGCGGCGGCGGGGCAGGCGGCGGAGATGCACTCGCGGACGATTCTGTTTGTGGACGAGATTCACCGCTTCAACAAGGCGCAGCAGGATGCGTTTTTGCCGTATGTGGAGCGGGGAACGATCCGGCTGATTGGGGCGACGACGGAGAATCCGAGTTTCGAGATTATTTCGGCGCTGCTGTCGCGTTGCCGTGTGTATGTGCTGCAGCCACTCTCTGAGCAGCGGATTGCCGCGCTGCTGCGCAAGGCCCTGGAGGACAAGGAACGCGGCTTGGGCGCGCTGGGGTTGACAGCGGACGACGATGCGCTGGAGCTGATTGCGAGCTATTCGAGCGGGGATTGCCGGAGTGCTTACAACGCGCTCGAGGTGGCGGCGCAGTTGGCGCAGGCGGGCCCGGATGGCGGGGGCAGGCACATTGATCGTGCGCTGGCGACCGATGCTGTGCAGCAGCGGGTGCTGATGTATGACAAGAGCGGCGAGGAGCACTATAACCTGATTTCGGCGCTGCACAAGAGCGTGCGGAATTCGGATGCGGACGCGGCGCTGTATTGGCTGGCGCGGATGTTTGCGGCGGGTGAGGATCCGCTGTACCTGGCGCGGCGGGTGGTGCGGATGGCGGTGGAGGATATCGGGTTGGCTGCGCCGGAGGCTTTGAATCTGTGCCTCAGCGCAAAGCAGGCGATGGAGTTTCTGGGGTCGCCGGAGGGGGATTTGGCGCTTGCAGAGGCGGTGGTTTATCTATGCCTGGCGCCAAAATCGAACTCGGTGTATACGGCGTGGGGCGCGGTGCAGGGGGAGATTGAGCACACGCGGCAGGAGCCGGTGCCGCTGCATTTGCGGAATGCGCCGACGAAGCTGATGAAGGAGCTGGAGTATGGGAAGGGATACCGGTATGCGCATGACGAAGAGGGGCGTGTGGCGGAGATGGATTGCCTGCCGGAATCGCTGAAGGGGAGAAGCTACTTCAAGCCGACGCAGGAAGGGCGGGAGAAAGTGTTGGCGGCGAGGATGGAAGAGATTCGGCGGATAAAATCAGGAAAAAACAAAGGCTGAGACCTCCACGCCGTATTGGCCGCATCCAAGCAAAAGAACCTGAAGACTTCCAAAGCGAAAGGAATCACTATGCTTTCAAGAAACCTCTGCTTCTGCCTGCTGGGCGCCACATTGGCAGCCACAACTTTGACCATTGGCTGCCGGGGCGATCACGATCATGGGGACCGCAATGACCAACCGGCCCCGGTGGCAGTTCAGCCCGCTCAGCCCGCGCCGGTGGTGAATGAAACCGTGGTTTACAACCAGTGGGAAGCGGAAACGCACCGCGCGCACGTGGATTTGGAGAAGCGCACCGCCTCGGAGCGGAAAGAGTACCAGGACTGGCGCGACAAGCGCGATCATCGATAAGTTGGGTAGCGATGAGACCAGCGCCGCTCGGGCGGGTGATGGACGGGTCGTCATGCTTCCCAGGGATTGACCACGGATGCGGCAATGTCGTCAAAGTGCTTGACGTTGCGTGTGGCGAGGGTGGCGTGAGTGGCGAGGACAATTCCGGCGATCATGGTGTCACGCACGTCAACTGGACGGCCCAACTCTTTCCTCAGCGCATGCAATTCTGCTGATCGCCGGGCGGCCGATTCGTCGAAGCTGGCGATGCGCCCTTGGATCACATCGCTAAGCCAGCGCCCAAATGAGTGCATGAGCAAGGATTGCTTACTCCCATGCGGCATCGACTCGAGCCCCGAGCGAATCTCGTAGATATTTACCGACGTAGTCCAAACGGACGAATTTGGCTGCTCGTCAAGCCAACGGAGAACATCGGGGTTCGGTTGAGGTCGCATGACTTCTGAAATGACGTTGGAATCAAGAACGATCATGATTCGAAATCAGGAATTTGCAGGCGCATATCCCGAATTTCGGCAATCGGCTCATCCAGGAAGATGCCCTGGCCGCTGAAGAGAGCGACCGAGGCGGTGCCGAAGCCGACCTTGGGGGCTGCCTGGGCCCTTTTCTCTTCGGAGACGAGGATTTCGCGCACTTCGGCTTCCATGCTGCGGCCGTGGCGCTTGGCGCGGCGCTGAAGAAACGTCTTCGTGCTTTCGTCGAGATTGCGAACTAGAATCTGGGCCATGGTCGCCTCCGTTGATAGCATGATAGCACTTTTCGAATCGATGGGGCGTTTGCAGGTAAATCCGGGTTGTCGGCTTTTGTTATCGCGTCTGTGCGGTGGTTGTCTTGGGAAGCTTGGTAATGGCGTCTAGGACGATGCCGGGGGTTAGGACTTCAGGGAGTAGCTCGGGCTGGGTCTGGCCGGGGGTGTAGAGGGCGTAGGCGGGGACGCCGCTGCGGCCGAGGGCGGCGAGGGTCTGGGTGATGGCTTCGTCGTGGCGGGTCCAGTCGGCTTTGAAGAGGGCTACGTTGGAGGCTTCGAGGGCTTGCTGGACTTCTGGCTGAGTGAGGGCTACACGCTCGTTGACCTGGCAACTGAGGCACCACTTTGCGGTGAAGTCTACGAGGACGGGGCGGCCGGCGGCTTGGGCTCGGGCTACGGCGGCGGCGGACCAGGGTTGCCAGCCGGTTTGCGCGGAGGCTAAGGCATTGGCGTCGACCGAAAACGTCAGCACGTGATTTGGGTCGAATTCCGGGGTTTCGAGCTTTCCAGGCGCGACGGCAGCGATGGCGATGACTCCCGCGACAATGACGGCCGCGACGGTGGTGGACCAGCGCTTGGCGGGCCAGCGGCCCAGGAACCATCCGGCGACGGCGAGGAGGAGGAAGCTGGCGAGGAGTGCAGCGAGAAGGCTGGCTCCGTAAGAGCCGGCCAGGACCCAGGCGAGCCAGATGACGGTGGCGAAGATGGGAATGGCGACGGCTTGCTTGAGGACTTCCATCCAGACGCCGGGGCGGGGCAGCAGGCGCGTCCAGGCGGGATGAAGCGTAAGGGCGAAGTACGGCGCAGCGAGGCCAAAGGCGAGAGCGGTAAAGACGGCAAACGTAACAGCCGCGCTTTGGGCGAGAGCGTAGCCGAGAGCTGCTCCCATGAACGGGGCTGTGCAGGGGGTAGCGACGATTACAGCGAGCACCCCAGTAAAGAAGCTGCCGGTGTAACCGTGTTTCGAGGCGAGAGAACCTCCGGCGCTGGTGAGGGTGAGGCCGATTTCGAACTGCCCGGCGAGCGAGAGGCCGAGGAAGAAGAGCAGGGCGGCCATGAGTTCCAGGAAGATGGGGGACTGGAACTGGAATCCCCAGCCCAGGGTGGCTCCGGCGGCGCGCAGGCCTAGCAGCAGGGCGACCAAAGCCCAGAAAGACGCGAGGATTCCGGCGGTGTAGATGAAGCCGTGGACACGGAGCCGGTGAAGTTCCTTGTGGCCGGAGTGAACCAGCGAGAGGCCTTTGAGGAAGAGGACTGGGAAGACGCAAGGCATGAGGTTGAGGATGAGGCCACCAAGGAAGGCCAGGGCGATGGCTTGGAAGAGGCCGATGCTGGAGGGGTGCTGTGCGTGAGCGGAATTGAGGGAGGCTACGGATGCGGCGGCGGATGTGGCTTCGGCAGCTGAAGCGGCAGCGGTGGCGGATGAAGAGGTGGCGGCGGCAGCCTGGGTGGTTGTGGCGGTGGCTTCGGTAGTTGCGGCCGCAATTTGATTGAGGGCGGCGCTGGCTATGGCGCCAGGGACGGCCGAGAATTCGTAGGCGCGACCGCCGGAGAGTTCAAGCACGCCGCTGAGCAGGGCGGGGGCGGCGGTGAGACTTGAGTCTTTTTTGAGGTCGAGGATTAAGCCTGTTGGCGTGGGCTCGAGCTTTTGCGGGGCGGGGTTGTCGAGGATGTTCTGGTCGGCGGGGAAAAAGGTGGCTTGAGTTTCCTTTTTTCCGGTGGTGAGGGAGAGGCGGAAGCCGGTTTTGGTGGGCTGGAAAACGGGTTTGAAGGAAGCGGGAAGCGACTTGGGGAGGCGGTCGGCGAGGCGCTTGTAGAGGTTGGCGTCGGGCTGGACGGTGGTTGTGGGGGTAGCGGCGACGGGACGGGTGACTTCGAGTTCAGCTTTGCCGGGGATGCAACTGGCCTGGCAAACGAGCCAGTCGACTTTGGCGTGGAGGGGGGCCGGGCCGAGCTGGGCGGATTGGGCTACGTCAAGCTTGAACGGGAAGAGGGCCTCGTCTTCGTAGCCGAAATCCATGAGCGGGCCCAGGGGCAGGCGCTTGGGGGCGGGAAACTGGAGGGGGCCGGCGGTGATTCCGGGGGGGAGCGTCCACTTCATGTGGGGCGGCTCGCCGGCGTCTCCGGCGTTCTTCCAGTAGATGTGCCAGCCGGTATCGATTTTGAAGTAGAGTGCGGCTTTGGCGGGCTTGCCGGGAGCGAGGGAGGACTCGGGGACGACCAGTTGGACATGGACGTGCGGGGCGTCAGCGGAGCTGGAGGCGGCGCGGGCGGGCAGCGCGGCGGTGAGCAGCAAGGGAAGAACGAGAATGGCTGGGGAAAGGCGCATGAGCGGGTTGCGAGGACTCCTGATGGTTGGACTCAGTGTAGCGGAGGATAGTCGCAGGGAATGCGCTGATTATGCGCGGTGGTGGAGTTGGGGACGGGCGGCGTGTTCGCGAAAGATGCAGTCGTTCTGGATGGCTTTGACTCCGCCGGCGCGGGCGCGGGCTACGGCTTCTTCGTGGATGACTTCATCCTGGAGCCAGAGATAGGGGATGCCGAGGCGGAGGACGTCGTCGACGATGGCGGGGACGAACTCGGATGCGCGGAAGACGTCGACGAGGTCAATTCCCTTCCCTGTTTCGGCGATGGCGGCGGCTTGGGCGGCGTCGAGGTCGGGATAGCAGGTGAGGTCGAGGATTTCAGAGAGCGCCGGGTTGACGGGAAGTACGCGATAGCCGTTTTCCGCAAGATAGCGGCCGATGTTGTGGCTGGCGCGCCAGGTTTTGTTGCTCATGCCGACCACGGCGATGGTGCGCGACTGGTGGAGGATTTCGTCGATGATGGCGGGATCGCTCATGCTCTCTCTCTTTTGCGTGCATGCCAGAACAACTTTCCCGTGTGTGGAGCTGCTCTGTCTAGCATCCGATTCACCGGATTCCAGATTGTTTGACCATGCTCAAGCTCAAGCTAGCTGGACCGGCAATGCTAGGATCGCTGATCGCTAGCTCGAGGGCAGTTATCACTCTGTCGATATCCGAAACGCCCCCGAAATAGACGAGATCGCCAAGACAGGTCGCGGCGGCCCAACGAATCTTGATTTGTGGCGACTCCAGTTTATCCAGGCATGCATTCTGAACAAATCTTCGATCTTCTATAAACCGAACGGCTGAATAGAGTGCTTCGGCAACGATCTCTGGGTCGTCGCCCTGGATCCGTTCACGAATTCTGGCTTCCGTGTCCGGCTCTACTCGCGTGTATTCTAGGCGATTCTTCATCGTGCGTTACCTGTTGGGGTCCGGTGCTACACGTCGAGATCGTCGTCGGTAGGGGCTACTGCGGTGCCGCGTCGCTTGGCCAGCAGGTAGCCGCGAAGGAAGGGCTCCAGGTAGCCGTCGAGAACCTTGTCGACGTCGCCTACTTCCACCTTGGTGCGGTGGTCTTTGGCGATGCGGTAGGGCTGCAGGACATAAGAGCGGATCTGGGAGCCGAAGTTGATTTCGAGCTTGGAGTCTTCAAGCTTTTTGCTGACGGCGCGCTTCTTTTCGAGCTCGTATTCGTAGATGCGCGAGCGGAGCATCTTCATGGCCTTGTCGCGGTTTTTATGTTGCGATCGCTCGTTCTGGCACTGGACGACGATGCCAGTGGGCAGGTGGGTCATGCGGACGGCGGAGTCAGTGGTGTTGACGTGCTGGCCGCCCTTGCCGCCGGAGCGGTAGGTGTCAATGCGCAGGTCATCGAGCTTGATGTCGACGTGGATGGAGTCGTCGATTTCAGGCGAAACATAGACGGAGGCAAAAGACGTGTGGCGGCGCTTGGCCTGGTCGAAGGGGGAGATGCGGACGAGGCGGTGGACGCCGCTTTCTCCGGCGAGTTGGCCGAAGGCGTATTCGCCGATGATGGTGAAGGTCGCCGACTTGATGCCCGCTTCTTCACCGTCCTGGTAGTCGTTCATTTCGGTTTTGAAGCCTTGCTGCTCAGCCCAGCGGAGATACATGCGCATGAGCATCTCGGCCCAGTCCTGGGACTCGGTGCCTCCGGCGCCGGGATGGACCGTGATGATGGCGTTGAGCGGGTCGGCTTCGCCGTTGAGCATGGTCTTGGCTTCGAGGGCCTCGTTGAAGGCGGCGAGGGACTTGATGCCGGCTTCGAGATCTGCCAGAACGTCTTCGCCTTCCTTGGCCAGCTCGAAGTAGGCTTCGATGTCATCGGTGCGGCGGATCATTTCAAGGTCGTCGGCGGCCATGGTCTCAAGGCGCTTGCGTTCGCGCATGAGAGGTTTGGAGGCGTTGGGATCGTTCCAGAGGGCTGGATCGGCGAGTTTGGTTTCTATCTCTGCGAGTTCTTTGCGGACGCGAGCCGGGTCAAAGATACTCCCGCAGGTCGCGCGTTTGAGTGCGCACGGGAGCATATGTAAATTCGAGATCGTTCAGTGACGACATATTTGCTCTGGACCTGACTTTGGGTTGAGGTGCGTGAAGCTACGTTGTTGTGACTGGTTCAGGATATCACCGGATAGGTTCACCATGGCGGTTGCTTCAGCGGAGATGGTCTTATATTCCGCTTGACGTTTGTATGTATTGGGAGTGTAATTTGTAATACACGAGGAGCGGAATATGAGCTTAGCAATTACTTCCATTCGACTGGACACGAAGCTGGCCGATGAAGCCGTGCGGGCGTTGGGCGTCAAAACGCGTACCGAGGCTGTGCATCTGGCGCTCCAGGAAATTGTGGGCAATCGGCGCTTCAAAGAGCTGATCCGGAAGAGCGAAGGCAAGCTGAAATTTGCCGGCTGCGATGAATGAGATCGTGCTTTTTGATACCTGTGTTCTGATCGACAATCAGCGCACGGCTTGCCATTCGGAGCGGATCGCCGCATCTTCGGGGCGGATAAGAAACTCATCGGTTGTTCTGGCGGAGCTGTGGCGAGGAGCAACGCTTGCTTCCGAGAGGAAGTTCTTGCAGGCGCTTCAGGCGAGCAGGCCAATACTTACTCCAACGGAAAAGAACTGGCTTGAATCGGGTCAGATCCTTGTCGCAATCAAGGCAGACATGGGATTCGAGCGTGCCAAGCTGCGCGATCTGCACTTCGATGTGCTGATTGCGCTGACTGCCCTCACGCATGGCGCAATACTGATTACCTCTAACCGCGCCGACTTCGAGTTGATTCGCGAGTATCTCGGGTTCAAACTTGAGGTTTGGTAGTGGATATCGAGGCGGACGTGAGCGGGGTCAAAGATACTCCCGGAGGTCGCGCGTTTGAGCGCCCACGGGAGCCTATGTAAATTCGAGATTGTTCAAGGACGACTTATTTGCTCGGGACCTGACTTGGATTGAGGTGTGTGAAGCTACGTGTATTCAGGTTCAGCATACCATCCCGTCGACTGATGCCCGTCAAAGGGCCGTCTTGGCGCTGGGCAGATGGAGCCGTCAATACGGAAGACGTCGCCTGTATGGAATCATTCCGTCCAATACCACTCAGGCTCGGCTAGGCGTCAGGTTTGGGTCATCAGGGAATCTTTGATTCGAGGGTAAATTCCATCTCGGTATTGATACCCACTTATTACAGTTGTCGCCATCGCATGTCCATGCGGCAAGAGGACATTTGTCGTCCATTCTTGCCCAGCGATGGACTTGTACCACAAGACTGCTCGAATCAGATGCATGCTCGTATCTCCGATGAGAAACTGGAATTTGGCATCCTCTGCAAGGCAACCGACCCCGTATGAGCTTTGTCGCGCGTCCTCCTCTTGAAACATCAAGGACGCCTCCACATCAAGCGCAGGACCGTTCCCCTGATTATGCGCGTAGACCAGATAAGCATTAATCTCTTCGCAATACTCCGAATGGATTGCGATAAATGGACGCTCAGTGAGAGACAACTGTTCTTTTACCAGCACTAGCGTATTCTGCGCCGCGGTTGCCTGTCGTTCAGCCGCTATCGCAGCGCGAAGAGTGGCACGAAGATAGAGCCAATTAAAGATGGAGAGTATCGCGATCGAGACCGCGCTTACGATTGAACCGATCGCAGTCCAGCCAGTTGCAGTAATTGAAAAGAACCTCTCCGCTGGTTCTGGATTCACTCGACACCTCGCTTCATTAAACCCTGGGGGGGAAGCTGAATTTGCGGTCATTTGGTACTCAATTGTTCAGAAACGATGTGTGCATACTTTTCAGTTTTTTCATCGCAATTGAGATGGTGCCATTATGCGTGAGTTGTGGTCCGCAGCAATCTACGCCACTTTGATCTCTTCGAGCAGGTCGGGGTGGCTGTCGAGGACTTTTAGGAGCTTGATGAGCGCCAGGGGCGGCTTGGTCTTGCCGTTTTCGTAACGGGAGAAGGCGTTGACGCCGCCGCCGAATATCTCTGCTGCTTCGCGCTGGTCCAGGGCTAGCTTCTTGCGTACCTTGGCGATGAAGGCAGGATCAACGATGGCTGCATTGACCTCTTTGTTGAAGGCAAGCATCTCGCGCATGACTCGGTCGGAATCCACCGAATCGTGAATGGATTCGCCGCAGGCCGGACAAAAATCGCCTGTCGTGTTCAAAATGGCGGTTTCGCCCTTGTAGGTATAGGGGACGTCACGGGTATCGTGGATCAACTCGGCCGCGCCGCAAACAGGGCATTTCATCTTCATAGCTCCCTGGCTCATATTAACCCGATTGGATTTTTTATGGCTGTAAGGCTCGGGGAAAATCCCTCAGGGGCTAAAGCCCTGAACCGTGTTGGGGCTTATCGGCACGACTGAAGTCATGCCCTGATACAAAGCCTTACAGAATTGACTTCACAGTGGATTTCTCGGAGGTCGTGAAATCGGGACCCTTCATAGGACTTTCGGCTGCTGCGACTTCTTTTGGGCGGTGACGAAGGACCAGACGAAGATTCCTGCGGCGGCGAATGCGCAGAGCCAGGCGAAGATGTCGCCGTGGGCGGTGTAGAAGGTTACGTCGCTGCGGAAGGCGAATTGGGCGGGGAGGGCGTCTAGCTGGTGGCGGGGGATGGATTGGCGGACTGTGCCATAGGGGTCAATGACCGCCGTGATGCCATTGTTGGTGTCGCGGAGGATCCAGCGGCGGTTTTCAATGGCCCTCATGCGGACCATGTTGAAGTGCTGCCATGGAGCGCTGGTGTCTCCGTACCAGGCATCGTCAGAGATGTTGACGAGGACTTCGGCGCCGAGTTGGGCGAAGTGGCGGATTTCGTCGGCGAAGACTGACTCATAACAGATGAAGATGCCGTAGCGATGGGCGGGGCCGTTGGATGTTGGCAGGAGGAAGACCTTGGGGCCAGCGCCGCGGGTGAATTTGGACACGCGGCCGGTGAGCTTGTGGGCGAAGCTGAGCAGGTTTTGGAAGGGGATGTATTCGCCAAATGGGACAAGGTGGATTTTGTCGTAGCGGCCGACGCGGTCTCCGGCTGCGCTGACGACAAGTGCGGAGTTGTAGTAGTTCCACTCGTTGGTGGTGGGGTCGAGAGTCCAGCCGACGTTGCCGACGACGATGGGGGCCTGGACGCTTTGGGCGATGGATTTAAGGGCTTTCTGGAAACGCGGGTCGAGCTCGTCGAAGGGGGCGGGCGACTCCGGCCAGGCGATGAGGTCGGGATGTGTGGGATAGGGCGGGCAGACGATTTCGCCGTTGGGTGCGCCAGTTTGCGGCACACCTGCGATGTAGGTTTTGCACTGCTCGCCGGCGAGGCGGGTGAACTCGGCGATGTGCTGGTCCCACTCACCGGGCCCGGACCAACTGTCGTTGCCGGAGACATCGAGATTGGGCTGGATGAGGACGGCGGAGTTGGTGGGCGCGGGTTTGGGCGGGGGGATGGTGACGCCGATGGCGCCGATGAACAGAAGGACGACGCCGGCGATTCCCCAGGGGCGACGGCCGGCGCAGGGAGCCAGCAGGAGTCCGCCGGTGATGAGGGCATTGACGAGGACGAGAACAAAGCTGATTCCGTAGACGCCGGTGAAGGGGGCGAGCTGGTTGACGAGGGTGTTGTCGACCTGGGAGTAGCCGAGCTGGTCCCACGGAACGGAGGTGATGCGGGAGGCGGCGAGTTCAAGAGCCACCCAGAGGATGGGCGCGGAGGCGAGCGCGCGGCGGTTGCTGTAGGCAGCCTTGCGGACAAGAGCAACGCCGAGTGCGAAGAGACCAAAGTAAAGTCCGAGGACCGCCGAGTATCCGATGAGAAGGAGCACGGGGACGAGCGCGGGAAGGTCTCCATATTTGGCCATGGTGTCGCGCACCCAGTAGCAGTTACCCATGTACCAGAGAAAGCCGCAGAAGTAACCGAGGAAGAAACTGCGGCGGAGCGGGCGAGGACCGTCGGCGACCTGTGAAGAGAGAATGGCGTAAAGAAGAGGGACGAGGCCGAACCAGGCAAAGGTGGCGCGCCATGGTGGCAAGGGGCCGGCGAGCGGGAAGGGCAGTTCGAGGAGGACTGCGGATAGAGCGGCGGCGGCCCACAGTTTCCAGGCGCGCGGACTCGATATAGAGGTCGGCATACAGGGCCGAGTTTATAGCATTCGGCATTCAGTTGGCCGTGAGTAATGGGGAGCGGATTACCGTCGTCTGCGGATTCCTGGGGAAATTCGTAAAGCAGAACTGCAAATTCGCGCTACAATCACCATCATGCAACAGATAGCGATATGGGGAATGCGGGTGCTGGAAGTAATGTTTTTCGCCGGCCTCGTGGGCTCGTCGGTGGTAGTGCTGATCAGCTTCGTCGAGGATGGCAAAGAGCTGTTCGGCAAAGACGAATAGTTGTGCAGGCTGGCGGCGCGCCGGAATATTGTTTGATTACGATTGACACTGATTTGATTCAGACATACACTCACCGCAGGGCGGCGGGTTAATGCGCTCTAAAGGACTTTGAATAGCCGGCCCTCGTGCCGGCACTTTTACGATGGCATCTTCCCGCACGACCGTTGCCCCACCTTCCGACCGCGTCCGGTTGATCGTTGCATCTTCAGTGATGCTGACGTTTATCTCGTTCTGGCGCGCTGCGGCTGTCGTACTTTGCGACCTTGGCTCCTCAGCATTTTACGCAGGCGGTATTGCTGAGCAGGCAGTGGGCGCATCGGCACCCTGGTTCATTCTGGCCATCATGCTGTTCAGCTTTGCCGTGCGCGCAGTGTACGTGGAAAGCTGTTCAATGTTTACCCGCGGCGGCGTTTATCGCGTGGTGAAAGAGGCATTGGGCGGAACATTTGCCAAGCTGAGCGTCTCCGCGCTGATGTTCGATTACATATTGACGGGGCCGATCTCAGGCGTGTCCGCAGGACAATATATTACCGGCTTGATGAACGAGCTGATGAATGTGGCGAATACCAGCCACTGGCTTCCTCCGGCCTTGATGGACGCCAATAACAATGCATTCCAGTTTGATATGAACCACACGTCGGCGGTGTTTGCGGCGGTGGTGACTATCTATTACTGGTGGCAGAATATCAAGGGCATTGAAGAGTCGAGCGGCAAGGCGCTGCAGGTGATGCAGATTACTACCATCATGGTGGTGATTCTGCTTTTCTGGGGTGTGTATTCGATATTTATCCGCGGAGCTCATCTACCGCCGCCGCCGACAGTGGCGAACCTTCACTTCAGCGACGATGCGCTGGGATTCCTGCGGGGAACGAGCCTGGTGCCGCTGCTGGGCGTGTTTGGAATATTGATGGCGTTTGGACATTCGCTGCTGGCGATGAGCGGCGAAGAGAGCCTGGCGCAGGTTAATCGTGAGATTGAACATCCGAAGCTGAAGAACCTGAAGCGGGCGGCAATTGTGATTGCCATCTATAGCCTGGTGTTCACTGGCGGCGCCACGCTTTTGGCTTCGATGCTTATTCCGACTTACGAGCGGACGCATCTTTATCAGGACAATCTGATTGCCGGGCTGGCGATGTACATGGTCGGCCCAATGTTCTGGCGCATCGCATTCCGTATCTTTGTAGTGCTGGTTGGTTTCCTCATTCTTTCAGGCGCCATCAACACGTCAATGATTGGGTCGACGGGCGTGCTGATGCGTGTGGCCGAAGACGGCGTACTCACAGACTGGTTTCGCAAGCCGCATCATAAGTTCGGCACCAGCAGCCGCATCGTCAACCTTGTTTTCATTTTGCAGATGATCACAATCATCGCCAGTCGCGGCGATGTGATTACACTTGGCGAGGCATATGCCTTCGGAGTTATCTGGTCGTTCACGTTTAACAGCCTGGCGATGCTGGTGCTGCGCTGGAAGTACCACGGCGAGCGCGGTTGGAAGGTTCCGCCGAATATCCGCATTGGAAAAACCGAGATTCCGATCGGGCTCTTGTCGGTGTTCCTGGTTTTGCTTTCGACAGCGATTGTGAATCTATTCACGAAGTCTGTTGCTACGGTGAGCGGCATTATCTTCGCAGCCGCATTCTTCGTTATCTTCAGCGTCTCTGAGCGGCAGAACAGGCGCAAGCACGCAATTACCGCGCGGCAGATGAAGGACCACTTCCAACTGGAACACCAGGATACGATCAGCCGTGAGTCGGCTGCAATTCGCCCTGGTGGCGTTATGGTGACTATGCGCGATCCTGCCAATCCACTGGCGTTGAAGTGGACTCTGGGCCACACCAGCACGGACGAACGGGATGTGGTGGTAATCAGCGTACGCATGATGGGCGTGGGCGGACCAGAATTTCTGAACGCCGAAGAGACGAGTTTCAGCGAGCACGAGCAGATGATCTTTACCAAGGCCGTGTCGGTTGCTGAGAGCTTTGGCAAGAAGGTGTCGCTGCTGGTGGTTCCCGCGGGTGATGTTTTTGCGGCGCTGGTACAGGGAGCGAACAACCTTGAGGTTGATTCGGTGGTCTCAAGCATCTCGTCGAAGATGACGGCCGAAGACCAGGCGTTCCACATGGGCCAAGCCTGGGAGGCTCTGCCAGAGCCGAAGCGGCAATTCAATTTCTATGTGGTTGATCCCGCGGGCGAGTTGAAGGTCTTCTACATTGGGCCGCACGCACCGAACCTGAGTCCTGACGATGTGCAGTTGGTTCACAGGCTATGGCTGAACATGCGTCGCGACCCCTCGATGCCTGACCTGCACCATAGCGACATCATCACCTATGCGCTATCGCGGCTGGCTAGCAACTATGCTCGCGAGAAGCAGGAGATTTTGCGCGACCTGCGTAACTATCGCGCTGCCGAGTCGCCGAACAAGATGCGAATGGGCGGTCCGGAACTGCCTGGGACACAGCAGGCGCCAAAAGCCGCAATCCCTGCACCGAAGGCTCCGTCGGGACATTAGAGCCTGTTCTCAAATGTGTACAAGGCCCCCATCGCGCGAAGCCCATGATGGCCTTCGGGTTTAGAGCGACGCACGTTTCGATGTAGCTTGCCGTTCGAGTACCTCAGTATTCGGCGCTCTTGACTGCCGGATCTTGGATTGACCCGCCCCGGCGCCACCCGCAGAGGAGTTAATGGCTGCCCCCCTGGTTTATTCTTATGCGGCTTAACTTTGAAGAAAGATTTCTGCGACCTTGATGGGGGAGGCCGACTTATCAGCTGTGAGTAAATCCTATGCTCATAAGGGTTCTAACTGGTTGCCATGAACAGCGGAAGATAATTCAATTACTCCGGAAAGAGTTTGTTCACTTAAAGAGATAGCCTTGCTTGAAGGATATAGCCCCGCGTTGCTACGCTCATGAGTACCTGGACTCGGCCGAATTCGGGGGCGAAAAATTGAATTTCCAGTGAGTTTTCGTATTTTTTGTTTGTAAAATAGTCTACAGTTGCGTATGGTGTTTGTCAGGACAAGAGCCTGGCGCACTCATGTTTGCCACTTAGGCCAATGGGTGCGAGCCAACAAGGAAAGACCTAACAGGAGGAAACATGGGAGTCTCAGATATCTTGGCGCAAATCGACCGGGAGATCGCACAGCTACAACATGCGCGGGCATTGCTGGCAGGCAAGTCAGCACCAGCGCCTAAGAAGGCCGCGGCCGCTCCAGCCGCCAGGAAACCAGCCAAGAAGAAACGGAATCTCACCCCTGAAGGGCGTAAGCGGATCGCAGAAGCCGTCAAGCGTCGGTGGGCGGAACAGAAGAAAGTATCGTCCTCTAACTAACCTTGCGGAATCAGATACAAAGGGCCGGCTCATGAGCCGGCCCTTTGTACGATTGCTGAGTTTGGAACCACCGTTCAATTAAATGCTCTCTCCGGGCTGGCAGCGGATGACTTCTGCGGTCGGTTCAACCAGGGCAGCCAATTGATCAGGGGTGCCGGTGAGGGGGGGAAAGGTTCCGAAGTGCAGCGGCAACACGGCGGTGGGCGCCAGGAAGCGGACGGCAAGCGCAGCCTCTTTGGGTCCCATGGTGAAATGGCCGCCGATGGGCAGCATGACCAGTTGCGGCTGGTATAAGTCGCGGATGAGTTGCATATCGCTGAAGACGGCAGTGTCGCCGGCGTGATAGAGCACGGGGCCGCCTGCGATGGTGAGGACAAAACCGCCAGCGACGCCGACATAGTGAACTCCGGATTCATCCTGAGCACCGGCGGAGTGCTTGGCCTCAACCAGGGTAACGGCCACGTCGGCCAACTGCACAGTTCCACCAAGGTTCATGCCAATGGTGTTCTTGACTCCCCTGGCTTCGACATAGGCGGCGAGCTCATAGATTGCGACGACGGTAGAGCCATGTTTCTCTGCGACGGGAACGGCATCGGAAATGTGGTCCCCGTGGCCGTGGGTGAGCAGGATGTAATCGATCTTTTCCGGCAGCACATAGTCTTTGGGGTATTTCGGGTTATGTGCGATGAAGGGATCGATAAGAAGGTTGGTGCCGGCGGCTGTTGCAACAAGCACGGTGGAATGACCGAGCCAGGTGACGCGAGTGCCCCGCAAGAAAGTCATAGAAGAAAGTCCTCCAGAATAGCGACGCGCCTACCTGGTCATGATGACTTCAGAGACGCTGTCTTTTGCCAGGAATTGTCGATGTCCCGACCAACCGGCAAAGAGTTTCTCGATGCTGCGGTTGGTGAAGGCGCGCTGAATGGGGAAGGGCTGCGCCAGTTGCACTTCAACGTCGTCGCCAGGGGTGAGGTGGAAGCGGCAGTTGACCGTCTCCTCCCCCTTGGTGCGGGTATGACACAGCGCGAATACTTGCCCGCCGGGCTCCATGGACGCGTAGAGATGAGCGACCACAGGGGCAACTAAGGGCTCAGGCAAATAGTCCAGGGATGTCCAGAGCAGGACGATGTCAAAGGTGCGCCCGGAGAAATTGAGCGCCTGGTCAAGAAACCCCTGGACGTTCCAGATTGGCTTTCCGTCCTCGTCCACGCCGGTGGTCCAATCGGAGTCGCAGGCATCCGCGACGAGGTCTGCGAGGAAGACGCTATGGCCCAGGCTGGTGAGGTAATTGATGTTTGCCGGCGAGGTAAAGCCGACGTCAATAATGCGCAGGCCGGGCTCGGATTGGAGTTGTTTGCGCAGCACCGACCAGCCGTGGGAATGGCGCGGCACACGGGGTCCGGAGACGCCCGTAGCAGTAGGCTGGGGTCGGCTTGGAGGCTTTTTGTCAAACCAGCGGCCTAGCACTTTGGGATCCCCTTGTATTGCGGGTCAACAGGATTACCCAGGCCCGAAATGGTGCAACGGGTCACAGCGCGCCGCCAGCCTGGGGAGCGGAAGCTCCATCACCGCCCTTGGCGGCTGTTTGGGTGAGGTCCACTTTGCCACGGAAGATTGCATTGTCTTCCACGGCGAGGCGCAAAGCCCGGATGTCGCCTTCCATGACGCAGCCGGCGCGGAGTTCAACGCGGCCAGTGGCCACCACATTGCCGTGCACATGACCCAGAATCAGGACATCTTTGGCGCAAAGGTCGGCAGCCACATTGGCGTTTGGCCCAATGGTGAGGCGGCTCTCAGAGAGGTTGACGGTTCCTTCCACTCGCCCATCGATGATCAGGTCTTCGCTGCCCTTGACTTCGCCACAGATTACGACACTCTTTCCGATGCGCGCTGGAGTATTCTCCACAGCCATGGTGGTTTTTCCTTTCGGGGTACAAAACAACCCCCTGCCCGAACTATACGCAACCGGGGCGCTCTGCTTCAATGCGGGAATCGAGTCCGGCAATAGTGGAATCGAGTATTGGGCGGGCGCGTCTAATGGTTCATGGACCCGTGGTTGAACCAGAAATGGAGCGCAGGTGAGGCGGATGGCCGATAAACTAGATACTGTGCGCTGCCTGCTGCTGTTGCTGATCATTGGCTTTACCGGTGGGCCGCTGCCTGGGCAGGGCGCGCCGGAGACGGTCACGCCGGAGCAGGCGCAGGCCCTGGTGCAGCGGGCGCTGGCCACTGAATCGCGCGCGGCACAGGACCTGAGCCATGTCAGCCATCCGATGCGGTACCAGTTGCACAAGACCAGCCCGCGGCTGACTACGACCAAAGAGATTGTAGAGACGCGCGACGGGGATGTGGCGCGGTTGCTGACGATCAACGACCAGGCGCTGAGCGCGGCGGACGAACAGGCCGAACAGGCTCGGCTGCAGGCGCTGATGGATAACCCCAGCCTGCAGGAGCATCGCAAGCACAGCGAGGACAGCGATACGGCGCGGGCGATGAAGGTGCTGCGGGTGCTTCCGACAGCGTTTCTCTATCAGTTTGCGGGGACGGCGAAGAACGGCAGCGCGACGGTTGAGAAGTTCAGCTTCAAGCCGAATCCGCGGTTCGATCCGCCGGATTTGGAGACGGGGATACTGACGGCGATGGCCGGGGAGATCTGGATTGACCCGGCGGCAGAGCGGGTGGTGCGGCTGGCGGGAAGTCTGCAGCAGGACAAGGACTTCGGGCTGGGCATTCTGGGGGAGTTGGACAAAGGTGGCTGGGTGGAAATTGAGCAGGCCGATGTCGGCGAGAATCAGTGGCGGATTGTGCATTTGAAACTGGTGATGAACGGTCGGATTCTGTTCAAGCAGAAGAACTCGAATTCGGAACAGCGATACACGCAGTTTGCGCCTTTGCCGACGGATTTGAGCTATAAGCAGGCAATTGAGATGCTGAGGGGGATGAAGTAGGGTGTGGGGTTTGGGGTCTGTGGGCGCGGAGCAAGTCGCAACAACGGGCAATTCGCTCCGAACCTTCGGGGTGGAGGGGTTTGGTTGGGACCTGTTGCCCGGGGCCTTCGAAAATGGCTTCCAGACCGGCGCTACAGGTTTTTGTGACCTGTGAACAATGCGGGCTAAACTCAACAGAAGGCAAAAGAATTCCTATCGAGGTCTGAATCCATTGAAGATTACGCGTATTTCCCTGTTGGCTGTGTCCGCTTCCCTGCTGCTGCTCAGTCCTGGTGTTGCTTTGCCCCAGGCCGCGGCTGGGGGCGCTGTGGAAGGTAACCGGAAGGCCTTGAACGAGATATTCAAGGACTACTGGGAAGATGGGCTCAAACATCAGCCGGAGTTTGCCTCGACGCTGGGGGATAAGCGGTATAACGACCAGATTTCAGACTACTCAGTGAAGGCGTTCAACGACGGGCTGGCGCGGGAGCAGGGGTTCCTGATGCGGCTGGCGGCGATCGACACGACCGGGTTGACGGACCAGGAGAAGATCAGCCGGGAGCTGCTGCTGCGCCAGATAACCGAGGACCAGGAGGGTGCGGAGTTCAAAGAGTGGGAGATGCCGGTGAACCAGATGGGCGGCATCTACACGACGTATCCGCAACTGGTGGCGCAGCTGAGTTTTGACACGGTGAAGGACTACGACGACTGGATCGACCGGCTGCAGCAGATTCCGAAGGCATTTGACCAGGTGACGGCGAACATGGCGGTGGGGATTGAGGACCATCGGGTACCGCCGAAGTACCTGCTGGAAAAGACGCTGGAGCACGTGACGGCGATGGCCAACCAGAAGGCGGAAGACTCGCCGTTTGCGCTGCCGCTGAAGCAGTTTCCGGCATCGATCAAGCCGCTGGAACAGGAGCGCATCAAGCACGACATGCTGGCCGCGATTTCGCAGTCGGTGCTGCCGGCCTATCTGCGCTTTGCGCGGTTTCTTGAGGTGAGCTATGTTCCGGCGGGTCGGACGGAGCCAGGCATCTGGGCGCTGCCGGATGGGGCGAAGTATTACAAGTATCTGATTCACCAATCGACGACGACGGACCTGACGGCGGAGCAGATTCACCAGATTGGGCTGGACGAAGTGAAGCGGGATGAAGCCGAAATGCTGGCGATTGCGCAGAAGCTGGAGTTTGCGGATTTGGCCAGCTTCAGGGCGAGTTTGAAGGCGAACCCGAAGATGAAGGCGGCTTCAGCTGAGACGCTGCTGGCGGCGTATCGCAGCTATCTGACACCGATGCAGGCCAAGCTGCCGCAATTGTTTGGGACGCTGCCCAAGGCGAAGTTCGAGGTGGTTGCGGTGCCGGATTACCTGGAGAAGACCGCGGCTCCGGCGTATTACCAGGAGGGCGCGCCGGATGGGAGCCGGCCGGGGCGGCTGTTTATCAACACCTACCACGCGACGGACAGGAACCTTTACAGCGTGGAGGACATTGCGTATCACGAGGGGCTGCCGGGGCATCATTTGCAGATTTCGATTGCGCAGGAGTTGCAGGGAATTCCGACGTTCCGCAAGTACCAGGGTTACACGGCGTACCAGGAGGGATGGGGGCTTTACGCGGAGCGGCTGGGGAAGGATGTGGGGTTCTACCAGGACCCCTACTCGGATTATGGTCGGCTGGAGGGCGACATCTGGCGGGCGATACGGCTGGTGGTGGATACGGGGGTGCACTCGCAGCATTGGACGCGGGAGCAGATGGTGGAGTACTTCCACGCGCACTCGAACATCGACGACACGAGCATACAGGCGGAGGCGGACCGCTATGTGGCGTGGCCGGGGCAGGCGCTGGCTTACAAGGTGGGGCAGTTGAAGATTCTGGAACTGCGCGAACGCGCCAAGAAGGCGCTGGGAGACAAGTTCGACATTCGCGGGTTTCACGACCAGATTTTGGATGCCGGGGCGTTGCCGCTGGATGTGCTGAGCGACCGGATTGATGGATGGATTGCGGGGCAGAAGGCGGGAGCCAAGTAAGGCGGCAGAGTTGTGAAGTGGGCGCCGTAAATAGATTGGGGTGGGGAGCTTTTTATAGATTCAGCAAGTCAGCGCCCGCTCCGCAGGCATAGCGAGTTAGCAAGTCAGCGGGGGGCATTGGTCAGGGCAGATTCTATGGTTCGCCATTGGCCATTGCTGTTGATTGGCGGTTGGCGGGTGCATGCGAGTATCCTTGAGATTCGAACCAAACTCATCAGAATAAAGAGGAACAAATGGCGGAGATAGCCGTTGAGGCTCCCGAAGTACCGGCACAGTTGCCGAATGTGCGTGTGGCGATTTTAGGCGCGGGCAAGATGGGCGGCATTTTGCTGCAGGCGTTTTTGAAGCAGAACCTGTTTGCGCCGCACCAGATTCATGCGACGGTGGGACACACGGAAAAGGCCATCGCCCTGAGCACACAGTGGGGCGTGGATGTGTCGACGGACAACCTGGAGGCGGTGCGGCAGGCCGACTTGATTTTGATTGGCGTGAAGCCGTTCCAGGTGCCGGATTTGATGGCGACGATTGAGCCGGGGCTGACGGGCGGGCAGACGATTGTGTCGTTTGCAGCGAGCGTGAAGACGCGGGCGATTGAAGAGGCGTCGGGGCTGGACATCGCGGTGATTCGCGCCATGCCGAACACGCCGGCGGCCCTGGGCGCCGGGGCTACGGCGCTGTGCCGGGGACGGTTCGTTTCCGCAAAGCAGATGGAACTGGCGCAGCGGATTTTTGAGACTGTTGGCCGCACGGTGGTGGTGGACGAAAAGCACATGGACGCGGTGACCGGGCTTTCCGGGTCGGGTCCGGCGTATATCTACATCATCATTGAGGCGCTGGCCGAGGCGGGCGTGAAGGTGGGCCTGCCGCGCGATGTGGCGACGCAACTGGCGGCGCAGACTGCGTTTGGCGCGGCGAAGATGGTGCTCGAGACCGGCTATCATCCGGCGCTGCTGAAGGACGCGGTGACTACGCCGGCAGGATGCACGATTGACGGCATTCTGGAGTTGGAAGAGGGCGGGTTGCGGGTGACGCTGATCAAGGCGGTAATGCGTGCTACGGAACGGGCGAAGCAGTTGGCGGCGGGGTGAGAAAAGCAGGGTCTAGGGTCTGGGGTATGGGGTCTGGGGAATGCGTCGTCGCTTCGTTTATCTGGTAGCCTGCTAACTTGCTTATTCAACGTCCAACCTGGCTGCCTAGTTATATCCCGGAGTTACAGGGGTTGCGCGGGCTTGCGGTGCTGGCGGTGGTGTTCTACCACTGCCATCCGCGGCTTGAGGGAACGTGGATTCACTATGCCAGCTTGTGGGGCTGGGCGGGGGTGAACCTGTTCTTCGTGCTGTCGGGGTTTTTGATTACTTCGATCCTGCTTGAGGCGCGAGAGAAACCAAACTATTTCAAGAACTTTTATGGGCGGCGGGCGCTGCGCATCTGGCCGGTGTATGTGCTGGTGCTGGTGGTGGTGTATTTGAATGCGCCGTGGTTTATTGGGCCGACAATTGCGGAGGCGGTGAAGGCTGCGCCTTGGGTGGCTTACATCTTTTTTGTACAGAATCTGCTTCATCTGGCGCTGCCGGCGGCGATTGGGCCGACGTGGTCGCTGGCGATCGAGGAGCAGTACTACTTTTTGTGGGCGCCAGTGGTTCGGTTTCTGCGCAGGCCGTGGATGCTGGCGGCGGTGCTTGGCGCCGCGCTGATTGCGTCTCCGCTGATTCGGTTGGCAGATCTGAAGTGGATGACGCCGACCCATACGCTGATCCACCTGGATGGGATTGCGCTGGGGAGCCTGCTGGCGCTTGGGCTGCATACGCTGGGCGTGAGCAGGCGGGTGTGGCTTTGGATGGGGCTGGGCGCGATGACGGTGGGATTCCTGGCCGCGGCTACCATCGCTGGGGGCACGTCATTTCTCGATACGGCGCTGGCGTTGGGGTTCGGCGGCACGATGCTGGCGGCGATTGCGTCAACCGGGGCTCGGAACCCGCTGAGTGCGCTGCTGCGGCGCGGGCCGCTGGCGTTTTATGGACGGATCAGCTATGGGCTCTACATGACGCACATCATTGTATTCATTTATTTTGGCTGGTTTGATGCGCGGATGGACCGGTACGGAATTGCGGGGAACCTGGCGGTGGTGGCGTTTCGGCTGGCGGCTTCAACGGTGGCGGCTACCTTGCTCTGGTATGGGTTTGAGTCGCGGATATTGAAGTTGAAGCGGTTCTTTTGAGCACGATTATTTGGGTCTCTAAACGTCCGATTGGTGCTAAATATTAAGTAAGCGGACTTTTGCCCGGCCGCGTTCCGATCTTCTCCGATACTTGAGGGCTTTCCTTTGCATTTCATCCGCTGGATAGCTGCGCAGGCATTTACCGGACTGCTGATTGCAACCGGGGCGTCGTGTGCGTGGGGGCAAAGCGCGGCAAAGGCGAAGTCGAACACGATAGTGCGCGCCAATGCGGACCTGGTGCTGCTGGATGTTGTGGTGACGGACCATGGAACGGCGGTGCACGGGCTGGATGCAGGGCGCGCTGGTTCGCTGGAGGTTCCGGCAGCGGTGGCGGCGGAGTAACGGTGCTGCGAAGTTCAAAAAGCAGGATGTTAATGCGGCCAGCGGCCTACGATGATGAAGAGGGCGAGCAGGAAGAGGCTGATGCTGGGGGCGGCCGACTCCTGGCGGCGCATGTGGTAGATGCTGGCGGCCACCATGATCAAGGCGAGTCCTGAGCAGGCCAGCCGGACGAGGACTTGCGGAGGCCATACGTCAACGGGAACCAGCACCAGGGCGGCTCCCGCAGCTTCGACCAGGCCGACGAGGGCAGCCTGAGCGCGGGACATTCCGATGCGGCCGGCCTTGGAGCGAGCCTCGACGACTTTGACGACGCGGTTGTAGGCGAAGATTTTTGAAAATCCTGTAAAGAGGAAGATACCTGCCAAAAGTATCTGCGCAATCCAAAGCAGATCGTTCATTGCCATGCCTTCTTTCCTGCCGTTGCCTGCCTGCGATTGTTAGATGACGGAAAATGGATCGGGGGCGGCATGGGACGCCAGCAAACGATTGGAGTGCAGCCGAGCGGCGACTGTCAAGGGGGCCAACGGAACGCACGTTTTTTCAATTCAGGCATCCAAGAAACAGCGGAGAGAGGCGTGAAGCGTTGAGGCAATCTCACAGTATGGTCCTTCGTCTCATCCCGATGTGATGCTAGTCACCCCATCCCTTAACATTGCGCTGCTAGGCTTTCATCGTGCAGGCAAATCCCCCCGGCGAGGTGCAATGTGACGGAGCAAACAGCGAGCAACGGACCAAGTGGGACAAATGGAGCCACTGGACCACTGAGCCCTGAAGAGTTGGCCAGGATGGACGCGTACTGGCGTGCCGCCAACTATCTTTCCGTAGGCCAGATTTATTTGAAGGACAATCCGCTGCTGGAGCATGGGCTGACGCTTGAGGATGTGAAGCCGCGGCTGCTTGGGCACTGGGGCACGACGCCGGGGTTGAACTTTCTGTATGTGCATTGGAACCGGCTGATCAAAGAGCGCGGGCTGAACATGATGTACATCATCGGGCCGGGACACGGGGGGCCGGGGCTGGTGGCGAATACGTTTCTGGAGGGGTCTTATTCGGAGATTTATCCGCACATAGAGCAGAACAAGGATGGGATGAAGCGGCTTTTCCGTCAGTTCAGCTGGCCTTATGGGATTCCGAGCCATGTGGCTCCGGAGACGCCGGGATCGATTCACGAGGGCGGAGAGCTTGGCTACTCGCTGGTGCATGCGTATGGGGCGGCGTTCGACAATCCTGACCTGATTGTGGCGTGCGTGGTGGGCGATGGTGAGGCGGAGACGGGGCCGCTGGCGACGAGCTGGCATGGAAACAAATTTCTCAATCCCGGGACCGATGGGGCGGTGCTGCCGATACTGCATTTGAATGGGTACAAGATTGCCAACCCGACAATTCTTGCGCGGATTCCTCATGCGGAGCTGGAGAACCTGATGCGCGGGTATGGCTATGAGCCGTTCACGCTGGAGGGGGACGATCCGGCGGTGATGCATCAGCAGGCGGCGGCGGTTTTTGACACGATGCTGGACCGGATTGCGGCGATCCAGAAGGCTGCGCGAGAAGAGGGCAACACGGAACGGCCGGCGTGGCCGATGCTGATCATGCGCACGCCCAAGGGGTGGACGGGACCGAAGTTTGTGGACGGCAAGCCGGTGGAGGGCACATGGCGCGCGCACCAGGTTCCGCTGTCAGAGATTTTTGAGAAGCCGGAGCATTTGCGCCAGTTGGACGAGTGGATGCGGAGCTACAAACCGGAGGAGTTGTTCGACGAAAAGGGCAAGTTCCGCGAAGAGCTTGCGGATATTGCACCGAAAGGCCGCTTGCGGATGGGCATGAACGCGCATGCCAACGGCGGGTTGCTGCTGCAACCGCTGAAGGTACCCAACTTTCGCGAGTTTGCGGTGAAGATTGAAGGGCGCGGGCAGCACGATTTCGAGTCGACGCGGATTCTTGGTCAGCTGCTTCATGCGGTGATGCAGGCGAATTTGGAGAGCAAGAACTTCCGCGTTTTTGGGCCGGACGAGACGGCGTCAAACCGCATTGGCGATGTGATCACGGGAACCGGAAAGACATGGATGGCGGAGACGCTGCGCGTGGATGAGCAGCTTTCCGAGACCGGCCGGGTGATGGAAGTGCTGAGCGAACACATGTGCCAGGGGTGGCTTGAGGGGTATCTGCTGACCGGGCGGCATGGGTTTTTCTCCTGCTACGAGGCGTTCATACACATCATTGACTCGATGGTGAACCAGCACGCGAAGTGGCTGAAGACGACGCGGGAGATTCCGTGGCGGAAGCCGATTGCGAGTTTGAATTATCTGCTGAGTTCGCTGGTGTGGCGGCAGGATCATAATGGGTTCAGCCACCAGGACCCGGGGTTTATTGACCACCTGTTGAACAAGAAGGCGGACGTGGTGCGGATTTATCTGCCGCCGGATGCGAACACGCTGCTTTCGGTTGCGGACCACTGCTTGCGGAGCCGGCACTATATCAATTTAATTGTGGCGGGCAAGCAGCCTGCGCCGCAGTGGCTGACGATCGACGAGGCCATTGCGCATTGCACAACCGGGCTTGGGGTTTGGCAATGGGCGTCAAACGACGAGGGCGGGCCGGAGGTGGTGATGGCCTGCTGCGGCGATGTGCCGACGATGGAAGCGCTGGCCGCGGTGATGCTGCTGCGGCAGAGGATTCCGGACTTACGGATTCGCGTGGTGAACGTGGTGGACCTGATGGCGCTGCAGCCGACTTCGGAGCATCCCCACGGATTGCCTGATGAGGATTTCGATCAACTGTTTCCGGTGGGTGTCCCGGTGGTGTTTGCATTTCACGGGTACCCGTGGCTTATTCACAGGCTGACTTATCGGCGGCACAATCACGACAATATTCATGTGCGCGGATACAAGGAAGAGGGTACGACGACGACGCCCTTCGACATGTGCGTGCTGAATAACATTGACCGGTTCCAACTGACGGTGGATGCGATCCGGCGCGTGCCCAGGCTGAAGGCGCAGGTGAGCGATGCGGAGCAATGGTACTCGGAAGAGATTCAGAAGCACCGGCTTTATGTGTCGGAAAACGGCGATGATTTGCCGGAGATCAAGAACTGGCGTTGGCAGGAGAGATAGCGGGGTTAGCGGAGCTAGCGGAGTTCGAGAGCCACCGCGGCCTGAGCTAACCCCGCTAACAACGCTAGCTCCGCTAACTCCGCTAACTCCGCTCAACTTTACATCTCGAACATAGAAAGGTTTTTCATTCATGGCGTCTTTGCCGGTATTGGTTTTGAACAGCGGTTCTTCTTCCATCAAGTTTTCTGTCTATGAGGCCGGCGACGGCGAACGGCGCAAGCTGCACGAGGGCGCGGTGGACGGGATTGGCACGGATCTGGGCAAGTTCTGGATCAAGGACGCAACAGGCAGGAAGCTGGTGGATGAGACGCCGGCGCTGCCGAACAGGGCGGTGGCTTTCAAGCTGGTGGCGGACGCGCTGCATTCGGGCGACTTCCCTGCCCCGGTTGCCATTGGGCATCGCATGGTGTGCGGCGGTCCGACGGTGCAGGAGAACCAGCGGATTACGCCGGAACTGATTGACGAGATGGAGCGCTACACGGCATTTGCGCCGCTGCATACGCCGATTGCGTGCTACATCATGCGGGAGGCGCTGCGGCTGTTTCCGGGCGTGCCCAATTTTGTTTGCCTGGACTCGTATTTTCATCGCACCATGCCGGAGGTGGCGCGGCACATGCCGATTCCGGAGGAGTACTCGGCAATGGGTGTGCGGCGGTATGGGGCGCATGGGATTTCGTACGAGTCGATTGTGTTGCAACTGGAGCCGAACGTGCCGGAGAAGCTGATTGTGGCGCACCTGGGCAACGGTGCGTCGATCTCGGCGATTCGCGGCGGGCAGTGTCTGGATACTTCAATGGGTCTGACACCGACGGGCGGGATTATCAGCGGGACACGGACGGGCGATATTGATCCGGGGGTGCTGCTGTTTATTCTGCGCAAGATTTGCGAGACGGCGACGAGCGCGTCAGACGCGGCGGACAAGCTTGAGACGGTGGCCAGCAAGAAGTCAGGACTGCTGGGTGTGAGCGACCTTTCGAACGACATGCGCGATCTGCGGGACGCGATCAAGGGCGGCAACGCGAAGGCTCGGCTCGCGGTGGACAAGTTTACGTGGACCATTGCGCGCTGGATTGGCAGCTATGTGGCCGAGCTGAACGGGTTGGACATGCTGGTGTTCACGGGCGGGATTGGCGAGAACGATATCGACTGCCGGGCGGAGGTTTGCGCGGGGCTTGGCGCGCTGGGGATCATCGTGGATCCGGTGCGGAACAACGTGCGCGGAGAGGCTGTAATATCCGCCGAAGATTCGCCGGTGACCGTGCGGGTGATTCCGCCGGCGGAGGATTTGATTATTGTGAACCATGTGGTGCGGCTGCTGGGGGAGTGAGCGGGGCAGATTGAAGCGGAATTGGCTTGCTCAAATCCGGATGGATGCGGATGAAGCGAGGAATGGATGGTTGTTCTACACTAGTGAGTTCCAGCCGGAGTCATCCTTCATGCCTGCTACTGCTGTTTCTGTCGATTCCAAGAGTCTTCCGTCGCCTGCACTGCGCCGCTTTGCGTGGGGCGTGCTGGCCTACTTTGTTGCAGTGATTCTGTGGGGCACGCTGGTGCGGGCGACGGGGTCGGGCGCTGGCTGCGGTCAGCATTGGCCGCTGTGCAATGGGACGGTGCTGCAACACTCGCCGCGCATGGATACGATGATCGAGTTCACGCATCGGATCACGAGCGGCATATCGCTGCTGTCGGTGGTGGGGCTGGTGGTGTGGAGTTTTGTGGGGACGGTTCGGGGGCACGTGGCACGGGCGTTCGCTGTTGCCGCTGTGTTGCTCACACTGATGGAGGCGGTGCTTGGCGCGCTGCTGGTGAAGCTGGGATATACGGCGCAGAGCCAATCGCCGATGCGGCCGGCGTTCCTGGCGCTGCATTTGGCGAACACCCTGCTGCTGCTGGCGGCGTTGACGCTGACCGCGCACATGCTGAGCCGGACGAAGGGCTATCTGCGCAGCAGCGTTCGAGTGGTAGCTCCGTTTGGGGCGCTGGTTGCGGTGCTGGTGATTATGGTGGTGGGAATTACGGGGTCGCTGGCGGCGCTGGGGGATACTCTGTTTCCGGCTTCAACGCTTGGCCTTGCGATTGCGCAGGATTTTTCGGCTGCGAGCGGTTGGCTGGTGCGCTGGCGGTGGCTGCATCCGACGGTGGCGCTGTTTGGCGGCACGTTTCTGATCTGGATGTTGGTGCGGGCTGCGCGGAACAGGACGCACTGGGATAATCGCAGGCTGTTGGCCTGGGTGGTGCTGCTGCTGGCGGTTGTTTATGGACTGGGGCTGATGGATGTGCTGCTGCTGGCGCCGCTATGGATACAGATTGTGCACTTGCTGGCGGCGGATACGCTCTGGGCTTCGCTGGTGGTGTTGACGGCGCGGTTGACGCTGGTGCCGGTGGAGCAGGGTTTGGGGTCTGGGGTGTAGGGTCTGGGGTGTACGCCCCGGTCTCAGAAACGAGACCGGGGGCACACATGTTTTTGCCGCTGCTACTTGATTAAGACGCCGGTGGCGGAGTAGGCGCTGGCTTCTACGATGGCTTCGGTGAGCTGAGGTAACTCTGGCGTTAGGGTCAGGTTTTCGATGACACCATCGACGAGTATTACCGTGTCTTCTACCTTGCCGCCGCGGATGCTTGGGTTCCAGGCAAAGGCCTGGTTGTTGACTACAGCTTCGACTCCTTGAGGCGTCGCTACCCATTCGCGTTCCCCGTAGCCGGTGGGACCGCCCTGATGATGGAAGCGCTCTTCGCCGGGATAGCCTTCGGCGGCATAGGCATCCTGAGCAACCTTGAAAAGCTGAGCTGAGGTTGCGCCGGGGCGGGTGGCGTTGAGCAGGGCTGCGTTGACTTTGGCGGCGGAGTTGAAGCGGGTGGCGAGTTCTTCAGGCAGCGCGCCGAAATGAATGAAGCGGGTGATGGAGATGGCGAGGCCCCACTTGCGCGAGCAGAGATTGAGCATGGCGTATTGCTTGAGTCGGCGGCCGCGCGGGACGGCGTGCTTGTAGTTGAAGATGCGGTCATCGACAGCATAGAGGGCCACGGAGGGCAGAATGCCGCGGCGCAGAAGGCCGCCGGCGGTGATGGCTTCGAGATCGAATTCACTCAAGCCGGGTTCGACTTCGTTGAGGGCTTCGACGGTGGCAGCGGCGGTTTCCAGGCCGAGCCAGCGGTAGCGGGCGATCTCGCTTTCGGACAAAGCCATGCGAAATGGGAAAAGGTTGATGAGCGTCTGATCGCCAACGGGGCTGTCGGAGGCCAAACGACCGCCGGCCAACTTCGCCGCTACGGCGTTGGTGTCGTCGGCCCACCAGGGAAACAGGACGGGCTCGAAGTCTAGCTTGCCGAACTCTTCGTCGTGGAGGCGGGGGGCTTCATTCTCGGTGGTGAAGTAGTAACGCTTGCCTTCGGCAGTGATGAGGATTGAGGCTACGCCGGTTTCGCCTGGGGTGAGGACGCGGAGCTCGACGGCACCGCCGGTGATCCAGGCTACGTTCTCATTGCGGCGGATGAGGACGCCCGCTAGTTTGTGGGCGCGCAGCGATCCAACCAGCTTTTCATGTTTGGCTTCTAGTTCGGCGTTCCATGCGGATTCGGTGACAAGGGTTGCGCCGTTGACGACGAGAGACTTGCTGATTCGCTTGCTCATGATCTCTTCCTTCCGACCAATGCACTCTAGCTGCTGGCCCCTTTGTCGACCACGTCTTCCAGAACTTCGGGTTCGCCAATTGCCGGGAGTCTTGCCCCGCACCATGGACAGAATCCGATTTCGATCACGGATGATCCGCCATCATGGACAATTAAGCCGTATCCTCCCTTGACGATATCGATGAGTGCGTCAGGGCAGTCGGCACGCCTGTCGTGTAGGTCGCACTTTTGGCTCAAATCGAAATCCATTCGATCACAGCAATGCATGCTCATGGCTGATCTTTGCGGATTATCGCAGGGTTTCCGGGGCTAAAGCCCGAATGTGTTATGGAAAGGGTGTCCGGGGGTTGAAACCCCCGGCTCCCTCCGTTGTAATGCCCGGCTGCTCGAAGCTTAGTCTTCGAGGGCGGGGTGATAGTGGCTTTCCCAGCCCATGTAGCGGGCGGCTTCGTGGATGGCCTTGGAAACGTCGCTGAAGTTGGCGGCGACGTGATGCTCAAAGCCTTCGCGGCAGATAAACTTCAAGAGCTTCTGAAGCTGCGGAATCTCTGCAACGCCGGCGCCGCCGAAGGTTTCGAGCGGGTCGTCGGTGAATTTGCCTGCGCCAGTATATCCTCGAACGACGCCGCGACGGTCGTCGGTGGAGTAGCGGGCGTAGCTCATGGTGCCGGCCTTTACGCGGCCAACGCAGGTGCCGAAGGTGTTCTCCTTGCCAACGGTACCGGCGATGATTTCCTGGTAGTCCATCTTGACTTCGTTGAAGAAGTGCTTGGGCAGGTTGGAACAGTGGAAGCAGACGCATTTGTCAGGATGGCTGCCGTAGTTGTTGTTCCAGTCCAACAGGGCAGACGGCGTGCCCGAGGCGAGGGCCAGCATGTACATGCTGAGGGTGCCGGGGACGTCGACTTCGCAGGCGGAGGGGATGAGGTTGTTGCTCATCATGCTCATGATGGTGCATGGCACGACGCCGAAGAATTCTTCGAACGAGGTCCAGCACTGGACGGCGCTGATGGTTACGTTGGCCTGCTTCATCCAGCCGTCGAGGACTGCGCCGAGCTTGGCCATCTTGAGCAGGGCCTGGTCGGGGATGCCGAGGGTGGAGACATAGCTCTTTATGGAGGCGAGCTTGGCCTGCGCGGCGTCGTCGGTGTCTTTGAGGCGGTTGATGCGGCCGAAGATTTCGGAGAGGTCGATGGTCTCGATGGTGATGCCGCTGGTTTCGAGGATGCGCTCGGAGTAGCGGACGGTGTTGAAGGCGGTGGGACGTGCGCCGATTGCGCCGATGCGGAGATTCTTGAGGCCCTTGACGATGCGACAGACCTGGGAGAACCATTCGAGGTCGGCGGCAAACTCCGGCGAGCTGAGGCTCTCAGTGTGCAGAGTGGTCAGCGAATACGGGATGCCGTATTGCATGAGGTTGTTGCAGGCGCTCATTTTGCCGCAGAAGCTGTCACGGCGAGTGGCGATGGTCATGGCGTCAGAACGGTCAGGGGTGGCCTGAACCAGGACGGGAACCTTGAGGCCGGACAGACGGATTGCGTCGACGATGCCGCGCTCTTCACCGAAGTTAGGAAGGGTAATGATGATGCCGTCTATTTCTTCAGCGTGCTTTTTGAAGAGTTCCGCGCAGATCTTCGATTCGGCGTAAGTTTCCACAGCGCCGTACTTGGAATCTTCAGGTCCGAGGACGATGGCTTTTGCCCCGGCTGCCTCGAGAACTGAGATGATTTCTTCGCGGCCGCTCTTGGCCAGGTGGTCAGGGAAAAAGCCGCGGTTGCCCACGACGATTCCAAAGGTCATTTTTCGTTGTGCTGACATGGTTTGAACGCTCCTTAGCTTGTGTGCAGATTGGTTGCCGGATATGAGTTGAAGGAGCCTCTGCACAGAGTTCCCGGTCTCGGCATTTTATTCCCCCAGGGGTTAAAGCCCAGCTTGTTTTGAGCTTCTTGTGGCACGACTAAAGTTGTGCCCTTTCAAAACACTGCGGCCTACCGCCCGACGTTTATTATTCAGCGCGGCCGGGCCTGAAGCGGATGCCGTAAAAGAGGCCCAGGGCCAACAGGATGCCACCCCACCAGACGGGTGCGTGCAGGTTGGCGAGGATCACGTTGGCAGTTTGATTTGTGACAAGTTCAAAGATGCCATAGGCAAGGACGAGGGCGCCATACACGGTAAGCAGGACGCCGATGAAAAACCAGATGGAAATACCGGACGAATGCATAAGTACTCCTTACCAGAAGTAAATGTTGAGGGCCAGGAAGATGGCAATGGCGATGCCGGTCCAAGTCCACTCGTTCTTGTAGAACGGAACGGGCTCTTCTTTGGGCAGCGGAGTTACACCATAGACCACGCTGGCAAGTTCAGAGAGCGGCTTTGGCGTGGTGAAGAGGCTGACGATGACGTTGACGCCGACCGAGGTGATGACCGACCAGAGGGCGCGGTACATGTTCTCTGCCATGTCTTTAGCGTCAGGCGAGATGGCGACAAAGCGCAGAGCGGTTGGGTCAGCCTTGACCCAGGCCCAGAGGCCGATGGAGGTAAGGGTTCCGATGAGCAGTCCCCAGAAGCCGCCGGCTTTGGTGGCGCGCTTCCAGAACATGCCGAGGAGCACGACGCCAAGCAGGGGGGAGATAAAGAAGCTGAAGAGCGCCTGGACGTAGTCCATGATGCCGGCGGCGTTCATGACCAGGTAGGCTGCGCCAATTGAGATGACGACGCCGACAATGGTAACGATTCGTCCGACAAGGACATAGTGATCGTCGCGGGCATTCTTGACGATGTGGGGCTGGTAGATGTCGTAAGTGAAGATTGCGGTGAAGGCGCTGACGTTGCCGGCCATGCCGCTCATAAATCCGGCGATGAGGGCGGTGATTCCCAGGCCGAGCAAGCCCGGTCCGAGGTAGCGGACCATCATCAGCGGCAGCACTTCGTTATAGCTGTGGAGTTCGACGCTGCCGGTGCCGGCCAGGACGGCTTGCTGGGTGGCGGGCAATACGGCGGTGGTGGCGAGGTCTGCCGAACACTGGGAAAGATTGACGGGGGCACCGCCGGAGGCAGAGCGAGCGCAATCCTTGACGACGTTCTCGCCCACCAGTTGCATGTGCGAGCCGTTGGAGTTGGTGAGAACCACCAGGCCGAGGAGGCCGGGCAGAATGACGATGAAGGGGACGGCCATCTTGAAGAACGAGCCGATCACGGGCGCCAGGCGGGCAGAGCGCAGGGAGTTGGCGGCGAGCACGCGCTGGACGACGAGGAAGTCCGTGGTCCAGTAGCCGAAGCTGATGGCGAATCCGAGGCCGAAGACAATGCCTGTCCAGTGGATGCCCATGGGGTTATCGGCGAAGTGACCCATGCTGCGCCACATGTGAGTGTAGTCCCCGGCGGGAACTGCGCCGGTGGCGATATTGTGGGCCAGCCGCGCCTTGAAACCGTTCCAGCCGCCGGTCTCGACGAGGCCGAGGATGGGGACCAGCATAGCGCCGCCCCAGATGAGGACGAACTGGAGGACTTCGTTGAATATTGCCGAGCGCAGGCCGCCGAGCGCGACGTAAGCGGCGACAGCCAGTGAGGAAACGATGATGGAGAAGTTCATGTCCCAGCCGAGAACAATCTTCATCACTTCGGCCATGGCGAACATGTTGACGCCGCTCATGAGCACGGTCATGAAGGCGAAGGAGACGGCAGCCACGGTGCTGGAGCCCTGCCCGTAGCGGAGCTTGAGATATCCGGGCACGGAATGGGTTTTGCAGACGTAGTAGAAGGGCATCATGACCATGCCGAGAAAGAGCATGGCGGGAATGGCGCCGATCCAATACCAGTGTGCGGCGAGGATGCCGTACTGGTAGGAGGAGCCTGCCCAGCCCATGAGTTCGAGCGAGCCGAGGTTGGCGGAGACGAAGCTGAGGCCCGCGATCCACGCGGTCATTTCGCGGCCGGCCATGAAGAACTCTTCGCTGGTGTTGGCTTTCGACTTGAGGTAGAAGCCGATCCAGATAACCATGGCGAAGTAGATGGCGATGACGGCGAGATCGAGCGGGCCGAGATGGGCCAGCGAAGGCGAACCTGGCGCAAGAGCCGCAGCGGTGAAGGAATGGAGGCCGGAAGCGGCGAAGGTGAGTGGGACCATCTGGAGCATTGAGTCACCTGAAAGGGGTCGATTCGTCCTTTGAGCCGGTGTGAGAGCCTGCGGACGTTCGCCCCTAAGTAAATGGCTTTACTGTTGTAGTTGTCAAGCGGCAAAGTGCCGCAGAAGGAAAAAGCCGCGAGTACCGATTTTGGAGCGGAATGCGTGGTGCGCGGCGGTGGAATTTTGGTGGTGCGCGGCCTGAGAAAGCGTTTACCGGACGAAGTGTACCATAAATCCCCTGGTGCGGGACACTGCGAAATCCGATGCGCGCAATCTGTGAAGATCTTTCGCGAAGGGCTGGGGACAGTTGTGAGCCTGACCGAAGGCCGATGACAGTGGAACAGGCGCTCACAAAATCTCAAGGTGCGAACGATGCGGCCATTTCCCCCTTGTAATCGCAGTCGTTGAGCGATACCTTGAGATATGGGACCCTCTCTCCCCTTCTTCAAACTCCGAATCATTACTCCTGTCGCGGCGCACCAGCGCGGACGGGGATATTCTGTTCAGCCTACCTTTGCCTTAAGGAGCCTTGTTCATCATGACTTCACCCGTTGTCGATCCCACTGCCTGTAGTGGCTTTTCACGCCGCACTTTCTTCCGCTTTGCCGCCGGAGCTTCAGCCCTGGCCACTATCCCGATTCTGACCGAAGCTCATCTTGCGATGGCGCAGCGTCCGCATTTCGCCGACCCGACAAAGGGCATCCACATTGACGCCAACGAGAATCCGCTGGGGCCGTGCGAGGCGGCGCGGAAGGCAATTGAGGATGTGATACCGATTGGCGGGCGCTATCGTTTCGACATGCAGGAGGACCTGGCCAGCACCTTCGCAAAGATTGAGGGGCTTGATCCGGAGACGGTGTTGCCGTTTGCAGGTTCGAGCGACCCGCTGCACTTCACGGTGCTCGCGTTCACCGACAGCAGCAAGCCGCTGGTGATTGCCGACCCCGGCTATGAAGCGCCAATGTGGGCGGCGAAGGTTTCCGGCGCTGCAGTGATCAAGGTTCCGCTGGCCGACCCCAAGGGAGAGGCCAAGCACGATATCAAGGCCATGCTGGCGGCGTCGTCCACACCGGGGGTGATTTACATTTGCAACCCCAACAACCCTACGGGAACGTTGACGCCGCACGAGGAGATTGAATACGCGGTAGCGAACGCGCCCAAGGGCACGATTCTGCTGATTGACGAAGCGTACATTCACCTCTCGGAGGCGCCGCGTTCGCTGCAGTTTGTAAAGGACGGCAAGGACGTGATTGTTCTGCGCACCTTCTCAAAACTGTATGGGATGGCCGGCCTGCGCATGGGTTTCGCAATCGGACGTCCGGACCTGCTGAAGAAGTATTCGGCGTACGGAATGAACTCGCTGCCGATCACGGCGCTTGCCGCGGCCAAGGCCAGCATTTTGGAAAAGGACCTGGTGGCGGAACGGAAGGCGAAGATCGGCGACATCCGCATGGAGACGCTTGCGTGGCTCAAGAGCCAGGGGTATGCGACGACTCCGTCGGTGAGCAACTGCTTCATGCTTGACGTGCGCCGGCCGGGCACGGAAGTGCTTTCGGCGATGGCGACCAAGGAGGTTTACATTGGCCGCATCTGGCCGGCGTGGCCCACGCAGGTGCGCATCACGGTGGGCACAGCGGATGAGATGATGACCTTCCGCAAGGCGTTCAGCGAGGTGATGGCAAGCAACACGGCAGGGCTGGTGGCTCCGATGCTTCCGGGGCGGTTGGCGGAGCATCCGTTTACGCATATGTCGTAAAGGCAGTGGTTAGGGATTCGTGGTTAGTGAGGTGCAGAAGCGCCGCCGGATGATACTTTCCGGCGGCGCTTTCTGTTGTTCTGTTGATAGGTTCCCAGAGGGCAGAAAGGCCCCCGTTTTGAGGCGGGGGCCTTTCTGCTCGTGCTCGCTATTTATTTATGCATTTAGAAGATGATCTTCAATGCCAGTTGAACGTTGAATGGCTCGCCAGGCCCGATGCCGGGAGAGTAGTTTCCGGAGCCGATTGTTGATCCGCTGGTGCCAAATCCAGAGCCAGAGCCAAAGTAATCGTTGCAGAGCTGCGTGCACGCCGGGCTGGCCAGGTTTACGCGGTTAAAGACGTTATACATTTCGGCGCGGAACTGTGTATTCACGGGAAAGTCGTGGATGTCGAACTTGGTGTTCTTGAAGACGGAGAGATCGAAGTCCTCATAGCCAGGCCCAAAGATGTTGTTGCGGGGGATGGTGCCCCAGGTGTTGTTGGCTGGCGTTGCAAATGCAGCGGGATTGAGCCACTGCACATACTTTCCGCCGCTCGAGTTGGTTTGGATGGAATGCGAGATGCCGGCAAACGGCTTGCCGACCTGATTCACGCGTTGCGTGTATTCGTTGGTGCCGCTGGTGTCGTTGTCATCGTAGATGGTGATCGGCTGACCGCCCTTGAAGGCAAAGGCCGAGTTCAATGACCAACCGTCCGTCAGCGCCTTGGGCCCTGCGAACTTCGGGACATCGTAGTTGATATACCCGACAAGGGAGTTACGCGTATCGAAATCGGAGTTGCCGTAATCGCCGCGATCGCCGGGGAGATTGTTCTTGAAGTCGTAGCTATCCTGCGGCAATGCGCCGCGATAAGCCGTAACTTCATCCATGTTATGTCCCCATGTGTAAGCAGCCTGCGAAGTAAGGCCATGCCAGTCTGTGGTGCGGAAGACTGCCTGGAGCGAGTTATAGTTTGACGTTCCGATACTTTCGACCTGGTTGATATCGGAGTAATAGTTGCCGCCGTAGTTGCCGCTATAGGGCCCCGCCGCGCCACCCAGCAGGGGCTGGTTGATGTTCAAGAGGCTGAGGAGCTTGCGACCCTGGCTTCCGACGTAGCCGAGTTGGAAGAACGCCTTGGTCCCAATTGACTGCTCAATCTGCAGGTTGAAGTTCACGTTGTAGGGCGACCGGAAACCAGGGGCCACGCTGAATACACCGCACGGGTTGGCCTGGAGGCAGGCCAGAGTGGCTGTGGGAATGATTTCCTGGCCGGGTACGATTGTTGTAGCGCCTGTTGTGATCGTAAAGACCGGGCTTGAACCGCCAGGATTGCCTTCGAGACCATTGGGAGCGCTGTTGCCGGGGCGATTGTCGAGGAACGGATTGGCATTGGGTGAGTCGAAGAACAATCCGCCGCCGCCACGCACCACCACTCCGGTGAGGAACCTGGGGGCATAACTGAAACCAAGGCGTGGGCTGATGCTGTTCCAGTCGGCTCCGTAGATGGAATCGATGTCCTGGCCCTGGAAGGCGATGCCGGTGGGAGTAAGTCCCGGACGGAAGACCGAAAGATCTTTTTTACTGTCGTTGATCGGCTGCATATAGTCGTAGCGGAAGCCGAAATTGAGATTGAAGGCAGTCGTAACCTGATAGCTGTCCTGGGCAAAGATATCGAATCCGTGAGAAACGACAATGCGCTCCGGATTGCCGACGGCAATGGAACCCTTGGTCAGGAAACCAGCAAGGAAGTCAGCGAGTGCTGCGATGTCCTGATCGCTGGTATTCCATGGCACCGACCCATCCCCATTCGGTCCCTGGTTGCCGACGAAGGAGAAACTGCCGATTGCATGGCGATGATAGAACTCGTCGATCTGGGCGCGTCTGTATTCGCCGCCCATGCGAAGCTGATGCTTGCCCTTTGTCCAATTGAGCGCATCGTCCAATACGCCAGTGATGTCCTGGCGACCCTCTGGCGGAGTGTTTCCGGTGGGTTCAAAATCGCTTCCGATGTTGATGTTGGGAGCATTGTCGAAGGGCGAGCCGGTGATGAAGCCAGCCAGAGGCACGCTTGCGAAATTGGGATTGGCATCGGAGAAGGTCTGGTGGAAGTAGTTGACGCCAGCCGTTAATGTGTTGCTGATGGAAGGTGTAATTGACCAGTTATAGCCGGCCGAATAGTTATAGACATGAATGGGGCCGATTTCAAAGAAGTAAGGGTTGATGGCGGTTGTGTTGACTGGGGCGGTCTGGTTTCCCTGTCCCATGAACGCGCGCACATACATGCTTTGCTTATCGCTGAAGGTGTGATCCACTTTAGCCACGCCGTTGTAACTGTACCCGAACTCTGGCGCGGCATTCTGAATTCCGCCAGGGGACGTGCCGGTAAGCAGGTTGGCTGGCCAGAGGAGGGCAAGCAACTGCGAGGTAGCCGAATTGAGCGGAACACCGGCGTTTGTCAGCAGTTGCTTGGCCTGGGTTTGATAGTACTGATTGGGTTCGTAACCGGTATCCCCGGTCGCAATGTTGAACTTCTGCTTCTCGAAGTTTGTGAACCAGAAGGTGTGGTCCTTCCAAAACGGCCCGCCGAGCGAAGCGCCCCACTGCACGTTCTCAAGGGGCAACTCACCAAGCGTATTGAACGGATTTTGCGCGGCCAATGCCTGATTGCGCTCGTAGTAGTAAATCGAGCCGTGAATCTTGTTGGTTCCCGACTTGGTAACGAGGTTGACGCTGCCGCCTGGGTTGCGTCCTACTTCCGCGGAGGACTGAGTTTGAAGGCTGAATTCCGCGATGGAATCAATGGGCAGGGTAACGCCGGCAATGTTTTCGACACCACCCTGGTTGACTGCGGGGATATTGTGCCACCAGTCGTTGTTATCGGCGCCGTCGATTTGCCAATTGACCTGGTTGCCGCGTGTTCCGTTTACCGAACCAAAACCGCCGAGCGAGTAGCCGGCGAAGCCTGGGGCCAGTCCAATCAACTGAGTAAAGTCACGGCCGTTGAGCGGAATGTCCTGTACGGTGATTTCGGGTATATCAGTTGTTTGGGTGGTCGAAGTCGTATCGAGGGCGAGTCCGGATGCGTTGACTTCCACCGTTTCCCCCGCAGCGGCCACAGCGAGCTTGACGGGCAGTGTGTAGATTACGCCTGCCGTCACTGGTACTGACGAAATCTTCTCGCCTTTGAAGCCGTTGGCCGAAATTGAAACCGTGTAGGCGCCGAGGGGCAAGTCCTGGAAGCTAAACTCACCCGCGCTGGAGGAAACTGTCTTGTGCGCCGAATTGGTTGCTGTATCGGTGGCCTCCACCGACGCGCCGGGGACAACGGCGCCGGATTGGTCGGTCACTGTTCCGTTGATTCCGCCGCGAAACGTCTGGCCAAATGCAGCGCCCGGGAGCGCGAACAGCAATGCGACGGCGAGCAGCCATGCCGTGCATACACTTCGATTGAGTTGAAACTTCATAACGCCTGTCCTCCAGAATGTGCAGATAGAGTTGTACTGTCGTGCGCCCGATTGAAAGGCAAAAAAGCTTGCGAATGAGCGGGCGCTCATGGACGCACAAATGATTATTTTTTCTTGGGGTAACTACAAGGATGGTAGGTATGCGGATAGACTTCCATGTCCAAGTTTACGCAGCGATCAAATAAGGATTCAATAAGGAAAACTGAAAAAACGCGCTTCGGATGGGACGGCGGAGTTGGGTGGAGGTATCTCCGCAGGGTTGGAGGGAATCGTTGCACGGAGCGGGTTTGGTTAGATGGACTCCTGCTCCCAGACTCTGACCAGCAGCAATCCGGATGGGTGGCGAAAGCCGACCTCGAGCGAGTCTTCATTGGCCGCGGAAGCGAGGAATTCGCACGGGGCCACCAAAGCCTCGGGGACCGTCATGGAACAGGGCCGGGGCAACGAAGACTTGATGGTGCCGGCAATCATGTTGGCAATTTCTTTGGTCGCGTCCAGTGCGTCCAATTCGCTTACGGTTGGCAGGGGTTGCATCATCATGGCCGCCGTGGCTTCATAGGCCAGGCCGCTGGCCATGCGCACGTCGATTCTTCCCTTCCAGACTCCTACCAGGGAAACCGTGCCCAGGAGGTGGCCGGGAGGGAAAGAAAACTCTTCCGACGAGGCAATCGATTCGGGGGGCAAGGATTCGAGGGACATGGCCAGCATCTGCTCCCAGAACTGGGCATTGGCCTTGATGACGCTTTGCCGGTCGAGTTGAGCCCGCATGCTTTGCATCTCCTGATGGAAGGTCAGCAGCCACTCCCAGTCTCTTGTGCCCTTATCGGGTAATTTTTTGGACACTCTAACGCCGTTAGCCGGGGCCGGAGTGCCGGTTGTCATTGGGACCTTCTAATCGTCATGACAATCCGTCGAGTTAAGGGTGATCTACATCACCCTGCGGGGTGCGCCGGAATACATCCACCCTTCAGAATCGGTGCCACTGTGGTGGTGCAAGGTGAATGCCATGAAGGATTCAATTGCTCAAACCCATGCAGTTTCACGCATCGGCGGGGAGAAGTCGCCCGTGTTGGACACCACGCCTGCGTTGGACGCCACGATGGCGCGCTGGATTCATCCGGCAGTGATTCTGGTGGCCACGGATTTAACTGATTTGGATCGGCTGCTTCCGATTGCCTATGAACAGGCGGCTGAGACCGGTGCACGGCTTCTTCTGCTGCATGTGCTTGCTGTTTCGGCAACCATGGCAGCCGATGCCGCCGGTATGCCGTACTACGATCCGGCGGGGGCGCTGGAATTTGTGGCCAAAGGGTTGGAGACGACGTGCATCCATGCCCGCCAGCGCGGCATTGCCTGCGAAGCACTGGTGCGGGAAGGCAATGCGGCGCAACAGGTTGGAGAAGTGGCCAGGCAATTCAAGGCAGACCGCCTGATTCTGGGCACGCGCGGCCGCAGCAAGCTGGGCAAGCTGCTTCTTGGGTCGGTGGCGGAGAAGGTGTTGCGTTCGGTGAATCTTCCGGTGATTACGGTGGGGCCGCAGGCTCACTCTCTCGCGGATTCCGGGACGGACCAGAGCGTGGTGCTGCACGCCACGATTCTGAGAGAGAGTGCTGTGGCGGGGGTGACGCTCGCCGGCCAGATTGCCGCCAGCCAAGGGGCAAAGCTGGTTTTGGTTCACGTTCTGCCGCCCGCCGGCGGTTTTTTGACGGAGAACCCTGAGCAAGACGGGCAGCCTGGAGGTTTGGATTCGGTCGCGGCGCACCAATTGCGTCTGCTGGCCACTGAAACCGCGGCGGCTTGTGGTGTGCAGGTCGAAGCCCATGTGGTGCACGGCCATCCGGCCATTGAAATTCTGGCCGAAGCCGCTGAACGGCGCGCGGGCCTGATCGTGCTGGGGGCCCGGCATCGTTCGCTCTTTGAGGAACTCACGCGCGACCGCACCATTTGCCGGGTGCTGGCCCATGCGCGGTGCCCTGTGCTCACGTTGCGCGACCCGCAGCCAGACTCAATGGGCAGTGAGGTGGACCCGGTTGTTGTCGCCGGCTGACGAAGGAACCTCTGAGCGGCTCTCCGCAAAGATGGCTCTCGAGGATGCAGGCTGGGCCTGCGGAGGCCGAAGTGTCCGAATTCGGTCACTCCAACCTGGAATCGGACAACCAAATCGAGACAAAATCAGTCCAGAATCGATTGGCAAGTTGCTGATTTTACATATATTTTTCCGAAGCACCGATTGGCACTGTGGGTGCATGCTCTGTTGTGAATCGATTTCTGAAACGCGAAGAGTCTGAAAGAGGCGTAAGTATGACTGGATTTCTTCGGGACATTCGACTTGCATTGCGGCAACTGGGCAGGAACCCCGGATTTACCTTTTCGATTGTGGCGATGCTGGCGTTGGGAATTTGCGCCAACGGCACTGTTTTCAGTTGGATTGAGTCGACCCTTCTGACTCCTGTTCCGGGCGCCACTCACACCGGCGAACTGGTCACCGTGCTGCGCGGCGCGTGGAACATCTCGCCCTCGCCGCCGCTGTCTTATCCGGACTACCGAGACCTGCGGGCAACCAACCACAGCTTCAACGGCATGCTCGGCTACCACGCGGACTGGGCAGCACTGACCGGCGGCGACGCACCGCGACGAATCTATGCGGCGAACACGTCAGGAAACTACTTTGACGTGCTGGGAATCAAGCCGTACCTTGGGCGCTTCTTCAGGATGGATGAAGAGGCAAACCCGGGCGGCGCTCCCTACCTGGTGCTGGGATACGATCTTTGGCAGACGCGGTTTGGCGCGGACCCCTCCATTGTGGGCAAGTCCGTGGAGATCAACGAGAGGTCGCTGACCGTGATCGGAGTAGCGCCCAAGGGGTTTATCGGCTGCATGCCGGGGATTGGCGACGATGTTTGGGCGCCGCTATCGCCCATCCGCCAGGACGGCTTCAATTGGCAGATTGAGGGGCGCGGGTCGCCGTGGCTGAATGTGATGGGCCGCCTGCGCCCCGGTGTGAGCCGCGCCAACGCCACGCAGGATCTGGAATTGCAGATGCGGCAGTTGGTGGCCGCTTACCCCGAGGACCACCTGGGCGTAAACACCATTTTTCTCGACCCGCTATGGCGTTCTCCGTTTGGCGCCAATGGATACCTGGCGTCGTCGCTGCCCATTCTGCTGCCCATTGCCGGAGTAGTGCTGCTGCTGACCTGCGCCAACATTGCCACGCTGATGCTGGTGCGATTCATCTCAAGGCGGCGCGAGATCGCGATCCGGCAGTCGTTGGGAGCCAATCGAATTCAATTGATGCGGCAGATGATTCTGGAGGGTCTGCTGGTTTCACTTGGAGGAGGCGCATTGGCAGTTGTGCTGACTTCGTGGTCGGCAAAGTCGCTGGCCCGTTTCATTCCACCAAACAGCAATCCGATCGCTATCAACGGGCTTCTCGATGGGCGGGTGACGCTGGCCATGATCGCGCTGGCGGTCCTGGCCAGCGTAATCTGCGGAGCTTTGCCGGCCTGGAGATCGTCGGGCGTGCCCACGGCCGAGGTGCTCAAGGAAGAAGCGGGGAGCGTCTCCGCGAGCGCACATAATCAGTATCTATTGAGCGCGCTGGTGGTTGCGCAGATTGCGCTGTCTCTGGTGCTGCTGATTACCGCGGGACTCTTCCTGCGGACGCTGCAGAAAACGGCGAAAGCTGACCTGGGTTTCGACCGAACCCACGTGCTGCTGGCCTCAGTGGATATCGAGTCTTCAGGATATTCCGCTGCCGATGCGCAGGCCTTTCATCGCCGGCTTCTTGCCAAGGTTGCGCTGCTGCCTGGGGTAACTTCGGCGGCCCTGTCGGACTGGGTTCCTTTGAGCCTTACGCGGAGTTCGGTGAATGCCTTTCCGGAGGGCTATGTGCCCAAACCGCATGAGTCCATGGAAGTCCGAAATGCCTCGGTAACCGCGGCGTATTTTCAAACCATGAAGATTCCCGTGCTCGAGGGGCGGGAATTCACTGCCGACGATGGTAAAGATGCGCCCATGGTTGCGATTGTGGATCAAACCATGGCGAGCCATTTCTGGCCGGGACAGAATGCCATTGGCAAACGGCTGCGTCTCTATGGAAACCTCTTTACCGTGGTGGGGGTGGCGAGAAATTCAAGCCATCTGCGCATGAATGAAGCGCCAGAGCCGCTGGTTTATCTTTCCTACTTTCAGTGGGCCGGACCGCAGGCCATTTTTTATCTGCGCGCCAGGGGCGACCCGGAACAGTTGGCTCCGGCAGTCGAAAAGGCAGTGCATGAAATCAACGGCAAGCTGCCGGTTTTCGATGTACGGACGTTGGAGCAAAGCACGCGCACGGGAAACATGTTTGAAGTGATTGAGTCCACATTTGCCACGGTATTCGGGATTCTTGCGCTGATTCTGGCGGCATCCGGGATCTACGGCGTCATGGCTTACCGAACGCAGTTGCGCACGCACGAGATTGGGATTCGCATGGCGCTCGGGGCTTCGCGCACCAATGTTTTGAACCTGGTGCTGAAGCAGGGATTGCGGCTTACGGCGTTGGGTGTATCCATCGGGCTCTCGGTTTCGCTGCTGCTGACGCGGTTTTTGAGCGGACTGCTTTACGGCGTCTCCGCCATGGACCCTTTGACGATTCTGGTGGTGGTTGCGGCCCTGCTGGCGATTGCCGTTGCAGCCAGTTACCTGCCCGCGGCAAAGGCGATGCGCACCGACCCGGTGAGCGCGATTCGGGCGCAGTAGGAGGGATGACGGGAAAGCGGATGAAACGCAAGGACTCGTCGAGTCACTCTTGACGCGGAGCAAGCCGGGGTTTGCAAGATTTCCCTCTTCATCCTGCGACTCACCACTCCTGGACTCCACCTCGGAGCTGAAGAGCGTTTGGGGCCCGCTTTGCTCCTCATGAACAAGGCCGAAAAGCAGCCGCAGATTCCTCCACTGCGGTCCTAATGAACAGACCCGAAGTGCAAATGCAGATCCTTCGACTCACCGCCCCCCACCTCCACCCCAGCGACGAAGACCTGTCGCCGGGGACCCCGGAAATGAAGTGCGCTTGGGGCCCCTTTCGCTCAGGATGACAGTTCATTTCTTTTGTAACTCGCTAAAGCGAGTCGGGCTGCTCCCTATGAACAAAGGATGTGAGGCGCGGGTCTGGAGACCCGCACGACAGCCGGTCTGGAGACCGGCGCTACTCTCTGAGGTGTTGTTCAGTCTAGATGTAACTTGCGACGCAAGTCATGATGCTCCTAACGGACGGACCCGAAGCGCAACCGCAGATCCCTCCACTTCGGTCGGGATGACAGTGTGGTGGTAATGAACATGCTGGTCGAAATTGGCGTTCATGGTAGCCGTAACTCGCATTGCGCGGGTCAGGATGCTCCCCATGAACAAAGACCGAAGAGCAGGCGCTTATGCAAGCGGATACAATTCTTGACGGAAAGGTCTGAGACATGATGGAGGCAGAGATGATCCCGAGGGACGAGGCCGGCACAACCGACGGCGGGTTAACAGAGATTGTTGGCCGACTGGGGATTCCCTATCTCCACCGCTATTGGGAACGGCATGGACAGAAGTGCATAGGACCGGTTTCTGGGCCGCTCGGGGACAATGGGGACTGGGACCTTGAGAATACGCTTCTGTCCGGACTGGGATTGAATCTTCTGGAGACGTATCGGTATTTCCGGGAGCAAAACCAGCCCGATTTCTACCGATTCGAAGACTGGATTGTGAAGACCAACGGCGGGGCGGTGGAGGAAGCGCGGCTGACGCGGCTGCGGGATGCGCTTGCGGGCCGGGTGGTGTCATCGGAGGCTGGTTGCCTGGACGAAGTGCCTGGGTTGACGGCTGAGGATCTGGCGTTCTGGGATGAGCATGGCTATGTGGTGATCCACAACGCGGTGGCGGAGGGTGATCGTGATGCCGCGGCGGCGGCAATCCATGAGTTTGTTGGGGCCGATGCCGCTGACCCGGATACGTGGTACGGGAACAAGTTCGGCAAGAGCATCTGGGTGCCGTTGTTGAGAAATCCGGCGTTTCTGGCAAACCGAAGGTCGCCGCGGCTGGTGAAGGCATTTGCGCAGTTGTGGGGCAGGGAGGATCTTTGGTCAACCGTGGACCAGGGCGGCTTTAACCCGCCGGAGCGAGCGGGCTGGAGTTTTCCCGGACCGCATGTGCACTGGGACATGACACTCGCACCGCCCCATTGCTTCGGGGTGCAGGGCATTCTTTATTTGACCGACACCGAGGCGGATCAGGGAGCTTTCAGTTGCATTCCCGGCTTTCACCGAACGCTGGAGCATTGGCTGAAGGATTTGCCGCCTGAGAAGGATCCGCGAGAGGCGGTACATGGTCATTCTGGGTTCGTTCCAATCGCCGGCAAGGCTGGTGACCTGGTGCTCTGGCATCAGGCTCTGCCTCACGGAAGCAGTCCAAACCGGGCCAGGAAGCCGCGGGTGGTGCAATACATCACGCTGCGGCCCACGCGGTGGGCTTATACGGAGGAGTGGAAGTGACGAAGACTAGGTGGTATTTCTCAAACCCAGCGAAATGAGGCGGAATTCCCGGGACGTTGAGGGATCTGAGGGCCTGTAGGCCCTCAGGACAGCCGATCTGGAGATCGGCGCTACAGCTTGCGGAAAGTTGTGACAAATCCGGACTAGGCGGTGAGGCGTTCGAGCTGGTCGGGCTTGGTGATGGTCATGCTGGAGCCCTTGATGGTGATCCACTGGTCACGCCGGAACTGGTTGAGCAGGCGGGTGACGGTCTCACGCGAAGTGCCGGCCATGTTGGCAATCTCTTCATGGGTGAGGGCCATGGTAAAGCGGATCTCCGGCTTGCCGTTCGCCGAAGAACGTCCCCAGTCGAGCAGCAGGCGGGCCAACCGTCCGGCAGCGGAGCCGGAAAGGGCAAGGCGCTTGGCGTCGTGGAACACGGTGAGGTATTCGCTTGAGAGAGATTGAGCGGCATGCATGCTGGCGATGCCGTGGCGGCCGAGGAAGTCGACAAACTCTTGCTTGCGGACGGTCTTGACCTGGCAGGGCTCGATGGCTTCCGCAGTGACTTCGTGAGGGACATTGGCAAGCACCGCGCTAAGCCCCATGACATCGCCGGGGCCGGCGATCTTTAGAATCATGGTTTTGCCGTCGCGCGAGGTGGAAGAGATTTTGACCTGGCCGTAACAGATGACAAAAACGTTCCGTGCCGCGTCGCCTTCCGTGAAAAGCTTTGCGCCGCGCGCGTGGCTCATCATGATCCCGATACCGTCGTAGTCCCTCAATGCTTCCGGGGTTAAATTGCAGAACATGCGCAGGTGGCGGTGCTCGCAATTGACACAATCTTCGGGTGGGTGATGAGGGTGGAACGATGCCATAGTTTTCCTGCTGGTCACCTTGGAGTATAGCGCATTTTGACGGCGCAGGATTCAGGGATTTTTCGCCAAAACAAGCGGCGGCGAGGGAAACCCTGGCCGATTCCGGGCTGGAGCGAGAGATGTTTACGCCGGCGCGGCGCCGTTGGTGCGACGCCGGACCCTCGGCGCGCGGTTGAGGCAACTGGCGTCGTAGCCGCGAGAGACCTCTCGGGCAAGTTCGGCGAGCAACTGCATTCGGAGGGGAGGATAGGTCTCAAAGGCCTGAGTGAGGGCTTCTATCGGCAGCAGGAGGACGGAAGAGGGGATTTGCGCGACGAGGGTATAGGTGTGGCGATGATCGCCCAGGGCGGCGGCTAGCTCGACGAGATCTCCGGAGCGTGCCAAACCCAGGGTCAACCGCGTCTCAAGCCGCTCAGTGCGGCGCAGAAACTGCCCGGAGACTATGAGATAGAGTCCGCAGCAAGCCGCCGATTGGCGAAACACAGGTTGCCCTGCTTCGACATCGATGCACTGAGCCGCGCCATTGAGCAGTCCCCCGATGGCCGATGGGCACTCTAACAGCTCTGACAGCGGGCGAGCCTGGATTGCTGCTGTTCGCTCGGATCGTGCTTCAGGTTGCATGGTTCCATCTCCATTTGTCTGCGACCATTGGGCCGTCTCGCAGCGTTTGGTACGGCCCTTGACCCGTCGTGCCAAGAAGGAATGCTGCTCACTGCGACGCTTGAGCGCTATTGAATTGCCTGCATCGGGCTGCCGGTCTTTTCTGGTGCGGCGGCGGCGACGAATTCCGGTGGAACGCACAGAACGGGCACGCGGGAACGGGCCAGAAGGGCAAACACAGTGCCATGCGGGCCGGGTGTATCGCTGGTCCGCTTGACGCCGGCGACCAGGATGCTGGGCTTGTGCTGGGCAATCGCCTCGACGACCGCGTCCGCTGGATTGCCATCCTTGACGATGCAGCGCACCGGGAAACGTCCTCCGGGGGTGACGCCAAACTCTTCCAGCGTGGTGGAGCAGGGGTTGAGGAATGCAGATGCCTCGGCTGGTCCGCGCGCATGCAGGACAATCAGCGTCCGGTGGAAGACCTCGGCGAGCGAGCAGGCGGTTGAGACTGCGGCCTCGGTGGCCTCGTTCCTCTCCATGGCGAGCAGGATCGGGCCGCCGGGAGTGGGGCGGAACTCTCCGACATTCCAGTCAGCCGCTACAGCGAGTACGGGGCAGGGCGATAGGCGGACGAGCTGCTCGGCGATGGCGCCGACAATGAGCGGTCCGGCGCCCTGCATGCCGTCTGTTCCGATTACGATGAGCCCGGCCTGATACTGGCGGGCAACATCGACGATCATTTGCGCCACTGCACCCTGGCGAACCTCTGAATGGCTGGGAATTCCCTGGCTGAGCAAGTCGGCGGCGAGCGAATCCAAAGCGGCGCGCGCTTCCTCGGTGAGGCCGCGCCGAATGCGTCCGGGAACCGCGTCCAAAGCGGCATACGCTACCGGGTCGAGCCCGTGGGCAAGCACGATGCGCGCTCCGTAGCTCCCTGCCAGTTTGCGGGCATATTCGAGGGCCGCCTCTGACTTGCCCTGGAGGTCGGTGGCTACGACAATCGTCTTCATGTTTCTTCCAAAGCTCATGCAGGTCTCCTGACGCGCGATCTGCGCCGTCCCATCTGGCCTATTGGAATCCGAGTCTGCGCTCAATAGAGGGCAAGGGGCAGTGACACCATTCACTCCGCCCTGTGACTCATGTCACAAGTGGTGAACTTTGTTCAATTTAATTGGTCAAAAGATAAGCTTGCGGGAGCGGACACGGTGTACATTCACGGGTGGAATGCGGTAGCCTTTTCCGCGACATGACAAAACCACTTTGCTCTACTGCGCAATCGATTGCTCTGCCTCGCATGGGGCGTTTCACAGTTGGCGTTCTGGCAGGGTTGCTTTCGGCTTCACTGCTTGTATCGGCCCAGGCTCCAGTCTCCGATTCGCCGGAAATTGAAGCCAGGGCCCAGGCCTGGCTGGCAAAACTAACGCTGGAGCAGAAGGTTGAACTGGTGGGCGGGGTGGACTCGATGTACACCCACGCCGCGCCGGCAATCGGGCTGCCGCGCTTCAAAATGTCGGATGCTTCAGTGGGTGTGCGCACCTGGGGGCCGACGACCGCTTATGCGGGTGGCGCGGCGCTGGCGGCTACCTGGAACACCGACTTTGCGCGGAAGCTGGGCGAGTCGCTGGGCAGGGATGCGCGGGAACGGAGCGTAAATTTTCTGCTTGGCCCGGGCGTGAACATTGCCCGGTCGCCGGTGGCGGGGCGGAACTTTGAGTACCTGTCGGAAGACCCTTATCTGAATGCGACGATGGTGGTGCCTTATATCCAGGGGGTTCAGTCGCAGGGCGTGATCGCCACGGTCAAGCACTATGCGCTGAACAACCAGGAATATAACCGGCACAATGTGAGTTCGGACGTGGACGAGCGGACCATGCGGGAGATCTATCTGCCCGCGTTTGAAGCCGCGGTGACCAAGGGCGATGTGGATGCGGTGATGAACTCCTATAACCTGCTGAACGGTGTTCATGCGACGCAGAATGAGTTTCTCAATCTGAAGGTTCTGAAGGGCGAGTGGGGATTCCAGGGCATTTTGATGTCGGACTGGGATGCGACCTACGACACGGTAGGCGCGGCCAACAACGGGCTCGATCTGGAGATGCCGGGGCCGCGGTTTATGAATCCCAAGGCGCTGTTGGCGGCGATCAAGGCCGGCTCGATTAAGGAGTCGACGATTGACGAAAAGCTGATGCGGATTTTTCGGACGGAACTGCGCTACGGATTTCCAGATCGGCCGCAGTTTGACCCGTCGAACTCGACGTATTCGGTTGCGGATCGCGCGGTGGTGCTTGAAGGGGCTTTGGAGAGCATTACGCTGTTGAAGAACGAGGGGCAAATTCTGCCGCTCGATGCCGAAAAGGTGAAGACGATTGCGGTGATCGGGCCGAATGCATGGCCGGCGGTGCCGGGTGGGGGCGGATCGTCAGAGGCGCAGGCATTCGAGCCGGTTTCAATGCTGACAGGGATTGCGAACCTGGTGGGGCCCAATGTGCATGTGCTCTACTCGCGCGGGCTGCCGGAGATGAACGAGGTCTTCTGGAGGACGCATTGGGAGGGCGGTGTGAAGGTGGCCACCTATCCCAGCAAGGACTTCACCGGCACGCCGGAGGCAACGGGGTCGGGGAACATTGCCGATTACAAGGAAGAGTGGTGGGGACCGGCGGACAAGACGCCGCGGAGCATTCGCTACACGTCAGAGTTCAAGGCCGGCAAAGAGGGCGAGTACCTGGTTCTTGCCGCGGCCTCTGGGAGCGACCAGTACACGGTGCGTGTGGACGGCAAGGCGCTGGCAAACGCCGTGAATATTGAGGGTCAGGCGCCGGAGTCGTGGACCATCGACCTGAAGGCCGGGCAGACGGTGAGCGTGGTTGCGGACTACCTGCCGGGGTTTGTTGGGGTGCGGTTTGGGTTGGGCATTGCTTACCAGCCGGACCTGGTATCGGACGAGGCGAAGCAGTTTGCCGCACTGGCGGACGTGGTGGTGGTGGCAGCGGGGTTTGGGCCGAATACTGAGAGCGAGGGGCTGGACCGGACCTTCGAGCTGCCCTGGGGCCAGGATGCGCTGATTGAGGCTGTGGCTGCGGCCAATCCGCACACCGTTGTGACGCTGACGGGCGGCGGCGGGATGGATACGCGGCGGTGGCTGGATAAGGTTCCGGGGCTGGTCGATGTGTGGTATCCGGGACAGGAGGGCGGCACGGCGATTGCGCAGGTGCTGTTTGGCAAGCACAATCCAGAGGGCAAGCTCCCGATCAGCTTTGACCGGAGCTGGGAGGAGAATCCGTCCTACAACTTCTACTATCCAGTGAAGGGCAGCGACAAGGTGCTGCATGTGACGGAAACGGACGGGAGGAAGGTGGACTACGTCATTCCACATGTGAAGTACGACGATAAGCTGATGGTCGGATATCGCTACTGGACGACAACGGGCAAGCATCCGCTGTATCCGTTTGGGTTTGGGTTGAGTTATACGACGTTCAGCTTTTCGAAGCTTGAGGCGCCGGGTTCGGCGGCGGCTGGATCGACGGTGACGGTGAGCTTTGACGTAACGAACTCGGGCAGCGTTGAGGGCGCGGAGGTGGCGCAGGTGTACGTGTCCGACCCTTCGGCGAAGGCTAGCCGGCCGGAGCGGGAGCTGAAAGGATTTGAGAAGGTTCGGCTGGCGGCGGGAGAGACCAAACATGTGAGCCTGAGCCTGGATGCGCGCGCTTTCAGCTACTGGGACGAAGCGGCGCACAAGTGGACGATTGATCCGGGCAAGTTTGTGGTGCGGGTTGGAGATTCGAGCGAGAACACGCCGCTGGCGGCGGATTTGACGCTGAACTAACAACACGCGGAGTCTCCGGAACTCGCTTTTTCCCGCTATGATCGCAGGATGAAGCGAGTTCTTTTGTCGTGGAGCAGCGGGAAAGACAGCGGGTGGGCGCTCAATGTATTGCGGCAGCAGGCGGAGATTGAAGTGGTCGGCCTGCTGACTACGCTGAATGACGAATTCCAGCGGGTGGCGATGCATGGGGTGCGACGGACACTGCTTGAGGCTCAGGCAGCGGCGGCGGGGTTGCCGCTGTGGGTGGTTCCCCTGCCGTGGCCTTGCACCAATGAGATCTATGAACAGCGAATGGCGGAGGTCTGCGACCGGGCTGTCGCGGAGCATGTGGATGCTGTGGCTTTCGGCGACCTGTTTCTGGAAGACGTCCGGGCCTATCGCGAGAGGCAACTGGGGCCGACCGGGTTGGAACCGCTGTTTCCGCTTTGGGGAATTCCGACGGCGGAACTGGCGCGGACGATGATTGCCGGTGGTCTGAGGGCGCGGGTGGCTTGCGTGGACTCAAAACAACTACCGGCTTCGTTTGCGGGGCGTGAGTTTGACGAGGCGTTTCTGGCGGATTTGCCGGCGGGGACTGACCCTTGCGCGGAGCGGGGGGAGTTCCATACCTGCGTTTATGCGGGGCCGATGTTCTCAGCGCCGCTGCGGCTGGAGGCTGGTGAAGTGGTGGATCGGGAGGGGTTTGTGTTTGCGGATTTTGTGGTGGGGGGTGGGTATTCTTAGGGATTCCGGGTGGGCGGAAGCTTCTATGTGCTTTCTCTGAACAAAACCCGAAGAGCGGCCGCAGATCCTTCCACTTCGGTCGGGATGACAGTGCCTTATTGGGAGGATTGGCTCCTGCTGGGATGACGACAGCCGGTTATCTTCTGTGGCGGCGGGATTTTCTGGGGGCTGGTTTGGGGGGTGGCTGTGAGGAGGCGAGGGGAGGCAGGCCGGCTTCTTCGGCAGTGGGCAGGGTGTGGGTGTCGTACCACTGCTGGATGACCTGGGATTGCCACTTTTCGCCGCGGGCTATCCAGAGTTGGGCGGACATGTCGTAGCGGTCGAGATTGGTTTGTAGCCAATAGACGCGGTTGTCGCGCAGCCAGGCTTGGCGGTAGAGCTCACGGAGCAGCGTATAGCCGTCGCGAATGTCGTGGAAGCGCCCGTTGCCGCCGCCGATGTCGTAGAGCAGCCCGGCCACTTCTTCACGCCTGGCTTTGTCGTTGCTTGCGGCCAGGGTGCGGGCTTGCTGGTAGAGCGCGGCGGAGTCGTCGGCGGCCTGGAATTTGAGGCCGACGAAGTCGATGCGGCGGGCTCCGAGTTCGAGGGCGTCGAGGGCTTCAGGGTTGGCAAGCTGGCGTTTTTCAAGGCGTGCGGCGGCGCGGGCATCGGCAATGAGGGTGATGGCCCGCTCGGCGTCGAGGCGGAGTTCGGTGAGGATGGGGCGAACTATTGCGGCCCCTTTCTGACCCGTTGGGGAAAAGGGATCTATCCAGAAATAGCTGTCTTTGGCGTCGTCGAGGCCAGCTTTCTTGAGCAGGGCCTGAACGTCGCGAATGGCCTGCTGGGCCTGGTCGATTTTGCCGGTGGGATCGTTGTGAAATGCAAGTCCATAGGACGCGGCAAAGGCGTCTTCGGAGCTTTCTCCGGGCTGCCAACTTGCGGTTGCTCCAAAGAGGATGCCGAACCAGTCCTCGTCGAAGATGCCCTCGCCGTCGTCGTTCCAAACAGTGTTGAGCATGCCGGTGGAGCCGAGCTTCTGGCCGTCGCGAACAAAGGCGCGGATGTTGCCCAGTGCCTCATTGTTGTTGGGGTAGAGGCGGCTCCAGTTGTTGACGCCGGGGGCCACCCAGGTTTCAAGGCCGGCCTTGGTGAAGGGCAGAATGAGCGGGGTGAAATCGGGCTCGGCATCGTAGCGCCAGGGCACGGCGATCATGTCTTTGGGCAGGGTGCGGACAAGGTCGGGCGAGTTGACGGCGATGTCTCCCCAGAAGAGGAGCTGCTTGTGGTTGGGCTCGAGCGCGGTGTGGATTCTGGTGAGGAAGTCCATGTAGACCTGGCCAAGACCGCGGTCGTTGACCTCGGCCCGGGAGCGGCCGCGGCCAAGTTCATCGGTCTCATCCGCGCCGATGTGGGCGTAGGGGCCGGGGAAGACCTGGGCCAGCTCAGCGAACCAGTCGGCGATCTGGGGGATGGTGGCTGGGTCGCCCGGAGCGAGGACGGAGCCATGCGGGGTTTCGCCGAGGCCGGAATATTTCTGAAATTTAAGCACGTTGTGGAGATGGCCGAAGGCTTCCTGCTCAGGGATGACGGTGATGTGGTATTGGGCGGCATATTCGACCAGTTCCCTGCCCTCGGCGGGGGTCATGGAGCCGCCGGGAAAGGCTGCGACGGGGGTGCTGTCATAGGCGAAGGTATGTTCGAAGTAGGGCGAGAAGATATTGAGCTTATAGGCGGCGAGGGTACGGATTTCGCGCTTGAGGAAGTCCATGTTGGGGATGGGGCCGCGGGACCAGTCATCGGAGACGCCGCGATGGGCCATGGCCGGCCAGTCGCGCAGGGTGGGGGCGAGCAGGACTTCGTCTGTGCCGCTACCGCGCATGAGCTGCTTGATGGTCTGAACTCCGTAGAAGATGCCGGCGGAGGTTTCAGCAATGACGGCGAGGCCGCCCTGACCGTCGGGGACGAGGATATAGCCCTCGTCGTGCATTTCCGGGGAGAAGCTGAGGGAACTCTTTTCGAGCAGGGCTCGGGCGGGGTCGGTGTCGGCGCGTTCGAGACGGATGAAGGGCGCGTCCTGCTGGACCTGGCGCTTGCCCAGGGTTTGCTCGCTGAGGTCTTCGGCGGCGAAGCCATCCTCAGAGCCGTTGGCGGCGACAAAGAAGCCGAGGCCGCCGATGGGGATGGATGCGACGGCGGTGCATTCGCGGGGAGCGGGGACGAGGTGGAGATCGGCGCAGGACGGCGCGGAAGGTGGGGCTTGCGCGACCGCGTGGACGGCGAAACCAAGCAGAATTGAAGCGAGGGGAAGATGAAGGCGCATCGGAGCTCCCACAGGAGTCGGGATTCGTTGTGACCCTAGCGTACCACCACCCGCGGCGGAGCGTAGAGAGCTGGAGCGCCGGGGGGCAATCGCTTGATAGTTATCTTGCAGCCACGGTTGCCGTTCGCGCCGCCCCTAGCGCTAATTGGGGCCATGAGTTTTCAATGGCGTTCGCGATGATTCGATGGCCTTCCGCGTTGAGATGGATACCGTTGTCGAGGGTGATCTGGGTCGCGGAGTAAGGGGCTTCGGCGGAGGTGAGGTCGAGCAGGGGGACGAGGTTGGCGTCGGTCCAGGACCTGAGGGTTGCGAGCTGGGCGGCGGCGGGCTGGGGGATGTCGCGGCGGAAGGGGATGTAAACGACGACGAGGCGGGCGCCCTGGGCGGCGACAAGGGAGTGGATGCTGTCGAGGTTGGCAAGGTTGGATCGGGTGGTGGCCTCGGCGTTGGCGGCGGACTGGTCGCCGGCGTCGGCTTTCTGAGTGAGGTGGAGGAGGCGGGGACGGAGGTAGCGGGTCCAGAGTTCGCCGATGGCGGTGAGGGGGCGGCGGCTGGGCAGATCTTCTCCGACATCGGCGAGGGTGGAACGCGGCTGGGTGAGGTCGCCATCGTTGAGGACGAGCAGGACGATGTCGGATTGAAAGATTCCTCGGGAGCGGAGATAGGCGAGCTCGTTGTCTGGAGCCCAGGCGCTGGCGGAGGCGTTGAGGACCTCGATGGGACGGTGGAGGAGCGCGGGGAGTTGGCGATGGAGGAGTTCAGTGAAGATCTTCCGCTGATCGACGCGGGTGGTGCCGTAGGTGAGCGAGTCTCCGACAAACATGAGGCGGAGGGAGCCGGGCTGGCGGGCGGGAGGAAGTTCGTCGGACCTCATGCCGTAGTGGTTGATGTGGGTGTTGACGAAGAAGCGGTGTACATCCTGGTCGGGTTTGAGGAGATAGGCGCAGGCGGCGTCGGACTGGATGAGGATGGGGTTGCCGAGGCCGAGAATCAGGCGGAGGCCGGCTTCAATGAGGAGGATGAACAACAGGAGGCCGCCGAGAAACCAGAAGACCGACTCATTCCGCAGGGTGCGCGGATTGGATGGGGCAAAGGGTTGTTGGGGATTTTCAGGCATTGGGTTGGCCGGCGGGGTCGGGGTCGGGGTCCCAGAGAGAGAAGTCCTGAACAGGGTCAGCCCCTGCGGCGCCTTTGACGGGGATCATGCGAACAATGATACCGACAGCATAGGACAAGAGCACGATGGCGGCGGGGGCGCGGACAAGCAGGGAGAGCATTCCGTCCATGCTGACCTCAGCGAATTGAAAGCAGAATGCGCCGGTGGCTACGATTCCCCAGGGCTTGTGGATGTCGAACATGCTTTCGTAAACGATGAAGACCGTGGGAAACCCGATGAGCCCAACGACGACCACGCCAAACCATCCAAATGCGCCGAAGCTGTCACTGATGGCGGTGAGGACGAATTCACCGTTCTCGACGTCGTCGCCATTGATGCCGGTAACGCGGCCGGTATAGGCGGCGCCGTCGGATTCGGGCTTGTTTTTGTCGAGAAAACGCGGCAGGTTGCGGCGGAAATCGATTTTGAGGGCGGTAAATCCGTAGTGAAATCCGCCGGCGCAGGCGTTGATCATGTTGCTGTCGGCGCGGATGGCGGAAAGCCGGCTGAGGACGAAAGTGCCGGGGCGGTCGTAGTACTCTTCGCGGGAGCCGGACTCTACGCCGCCGAGGCTGGCTTGCTGGACGACGGTCCAGGCAGGAAGGGTGCGGATGAGCTCGACGCCTTCATGGAGCCTGCCGTTAAAGTCGAGTTCGCGCATGGGGCCGCGGGAGTAGATCTCAAATGGCGAGATGACCAGGACGAAGGCGGCAAACTCGCCGAGCACGGCGGCGAGGTGTTTTTTGCGGAACTTGTAACCGCTGACGTAGCAGGTGAACAGATAGACGGCAGTGGGCAGGATCATGTGCGCTCGCGATGTCTCAATAAAGCCGAAGAACACCGAAATGAGGCACGGGATGAGGGCCTTGATGCCGAGGCTGTGCCGGCCGTGGGAGGTGCGGATGCGGTCCTGGACGCCGAGCACGATCGAGAACAGCAGGAGTGGAGAAAGAGCGAGGCCGATGCTGTGCGCCGTGGTGGTGCGGATTTCAGGGTTGGGGGAGGCTTCGTAGTACTCGTAAAGGAGGCTGGCGACGGTTCCGACGACCAGCGAGACTTTGTATTGAATATCCGCCTGGGCGAAGGTGGACGGCTCAAGAGGCCTGGGGAGCCGTATGCGCAGGTGGCGATAGACGAAGGTTCCAATCATGACGCAGAGGTAGAAGACGAAGTAGACCTTGATGGTGAGCATGGGCGATTCAAGAGGCTTGTCCGCGGGCTCGGCGAGGATGACTTTGGCGAACTGGGAGATGACGATGGAGGAGGCTGCGAAGGTGGAGAAAGCGATGCCGCTGATGGCGCCGAGGCCGCCGAGCAGGTTGTAGGTGACGCCGATGCAGATGAGGGTGGCGGCCATGAAGGCGGCAAAGAGGGGCTGGGTTCCGGTGGCGACTTCGCCGGCCGCGAGCAGGGCGGCGGTAAGAATGATCAACGTGCTCGAAATTTTGAGTGGCTTGACCATCCGTGTTCCTTGCTGCGGCTTTGCGGTTCGTTGCTGCGGCTTTGCGGTTCGTTGCTGCGGCTTTGCGGTTCGTTGCTGCGGCGTGAGAGCGATGACAGAGAAGGCGAACGACAGCCTATTTGAGAACGGCCGCTGTCTCGACTGCTCCGTAAATGACCGATGAGACCAGGCCCGCGCCGGCGGAAGCCATGCCGGCCTTGAAGGCGTTTGCAGGGACGAGCAGGATGTCGTTGGAGACCAGGGCCACGTCCTGCTGCTTGCCGAACATGATTTTTCTGAGGTCGAGGCGGATTTCAACCTGCTGATTGTCCGCGGTGGTGCGGATGATTCTGGCTTTGGACAATCCCGCTCCATAGTTGATGCCGCCGGCCATGGTGAGGGCGCGGAGGACCGTGATGGGAGCGTTGCCGGAGAGCGGAATGGCCTGCGGGGTTTTGACGTAACCGAGAACAAAGACGCTGCCCACCCTGGAGACGATGACGGTGTCGCCGGGCATGAGCGGAATGTCGCCGGCGTTGGCGGTTCTGGCATCGGTGCCGAGTTCAACGAGGATGGGATCGGCATTTCCCTGGCGGCGGATGGTGATGGCGTGACTGGCCAGCGGAGTAAGGCCACCGCAGGCGGAGAGCGCGTCCAGGAGGCGGATGTGTCCGAAGGCGGGGATGGGCGCGGGCCGGAGCACTTCACCAAGGACGGTGATGGCGCGGGTGGGTGAATCGACCAACTGCACGCTGATTTCGGGTTCGACCAGGAAGCCGCCTTTTTGGAGGGCGTCGGCGAGGAATCTGGAGGCTTCAGCGGGGGTCAGCCCGGCGACTTTGACTGATCCGAGATAGGGCAGCGTGATTTCACCAGCTTCGCCGACTTTGATTCCCTGAACGAAGCCGCCGCCGGGGCCGGAGGCGATGGAGCCGGAGGAGGTCTGGGTGGTGGTGGTAAGCTCCGGCGCGCCGACGGTGGTGATGGAGAGGATGTCGCCGGGCTCGATGCGGATGGCGGTGAAGTCGGGTGCGGGTGTGGGGCTGGTTGCGCTTGAGTTGAGCGGCGGCGCAGCGACAGCGGGGCCCATGAACTGGGCAGAGGCGGGGGAGGCGGAGACAGCGCCGAGGGCAAAAGACGCCAGGATCAGACTTCGAATTGGTTGATTGAGCCGCACTGTCATTCCCTTTCCTAGACCCGCCAGGCTGCGCAGGGACCCGCCAGAAGGCGCGGGGTCTATTTCTTGTAGTCGTACGAGTAGTAGCCGAGGTAGCCGTAGTACTCGGGCAGGCTGGCATCGACCCCGTTGAGGACAAAGCCATAGACCTTGATGCCGACGTCGCGGAAGACTTCTCCGACGCGGGAGAGCATGGCGCGGGTGCAGTAGCCCTGGCGGATGACCAGCACCAGGCCGTCGGAAAGCGAGGCAACGATGAGCGGATCGGTCACGGAAAGAGCCGGGGGCGAATCGAAGATCACATAGTCATAACGCCGGCGCAGTTCTTCGACGAAGGACTTCATCTGGTCAGAGGCGAGCAGGTCGGCGGGCAGCGGGGGGCAGATGCCGGAGGGGATGATGTCGAGCGTGGCAAGGGTTTTGTGGGTCTGAATGATGCCTTCGAGGGGTTCGAGGCCGGTGAGGAACTCGGACAGGCCTTTTTTGTCGCTCAGGCCGAGGCGCCAATAGACGCTGGGACGCCGCATGTCCGTATCGACGAGGACCACACGCTTGCCGCCCTGGGCGAGCGCGGCGGCGAGGTTCATGGACAGGGTGGACTTGCCTTCTCCCGGCTGGCAACTGGTGACGGCGATGACGCGCGAGCCGCGGGTGGTGCTGGAGAGCTGGATGGATGTGCGGAACACGCGCATGGCCTCAGCGAAAGGAGAGCGGGCGTCCCACAGGATTTCAGGGCCGGAGCCGGCTTCGAGTTCAGGCCCCTTGCCCTTCCAGGTGGTTTGGGGAACGATGGCGATGACGGGCACGCCGAGCAGTTCCTGAATCTGCCTGGAATCGCGCATGCGGGTATCCATGCGCTCGAGAAGCAGGGCCAGGGCCAGACCGCCGAAGATGCCGAAGACGAAGCCCAGCTCAGCCATGCTGGAGAGCGAGGTGCTGGAAGGCTCAATGGGGAGGGCGGCGAGATCGACAACGCTGATGTCTGCCGAGTCAAGCCCGGCATCGACGGCGGCCTCGCGCAGGCGCGCCAGGATGCTCTCGTACATGTGCCGGTTGGACTCGTACTCTTCAGAAAGGATGGCGTATTTGACGGTGTTGTCGCGCTGATCGTAGAGCTCGTGAATGCGGTTGTCGAGGACGCCCTTGGCCTGATCTTCAGCGGAGTGAGCGATGCCGTAGGCGTCTTTGGCCTTGTCCACGACGGCCACTTCCTGCTGGGCGATTTCCTTGTTCAGCTCGTTGATCTGGCTGTTGAGCTTCTTGATTTCAGGATAGTTGGGGCCATAGAAGGCCCGGTCGTGGGCCAACTGGGCAATCTGGGTGGCGCGCTGGGTGCGGAGGGTTTCGAGCAGGCCGCCCGCGCCTTCCATGCTGACCGGTGTGGGGCCGTCCTGAACGCGGTCGCCGGGGAGCGACTGGAGAATCTGGTAGCGGGCCTCGGCAAGAACGCGCTGCTGGGTGGCGTCAGAGGCGCCTTTCTCAAGGTCGGTGATCTCTGTGACGATCATGCTGTGGGTGGGATCGAGGGCGGAGATGCCGAGCTTCTTTTGCAGGTCGACCATGCTGTCCTGCGACTTTTTGACGATGTCGCGAAGGTCGTCGATTTGGCCGGTGAGCCAGTTGGTGACCTGCTGGGTGGAGCTGTAATGGGCGATGAAGTTGTTTTTGATGAACTCGCTCTCAAGGGCGTTGACGATGTCGGCCGAAAGCTGCGGCGATTTGCTGACATAGGAGATGGTGATCATCTGCGTGCGGGGAACACGGGCGACGGTGAGGTGGCCGCGCAGGTTCTTGAGAACCGCGTTCTGCAGGTAGGGGTCGTCGATGTTCTGGCCGAGGGGGTGGGCGGGGCCGCCGAACAGATGGAAGCTGGAGGTTTTCCGGGGGCCCATGAAGTCGGGGTTGTTTTGCAGATTCAGAGCTTTGGCGACGGTGATGAGGAGCTTGTCGCTTTGCAGGATACGGATATGGCTTTCCATGACCACGTCAAGGGTGCTGCTGCCGCCGACGAAGCTGATGGACTGCTTGAGGTCTGCCGCGGAGCCGGGCTGGATCTGGATTTCGCCGGTTGCGGTATACATTTTGCCTTTGTACACGCCAAAGGCGGCGAAGAGCAGCGCCAGGCCGAGAGCCGAGCCGATGAGGAGCCAGCGCCTTTTGCGGACAACAAGCCACAAATCCGTGAGGACAAGATCGTCCTTTCCGGGAGCTATGGAAGCATTTGTGGTGCGCGTTGACTGTTGCAAGTAACCCTCTCAAGGAGCAAAGCTTCCGGCAAATTCAACCGGGCCTGGACAGCCGGTCGGAGTTCTGGGGCGGCTGACCGGGCAAGAAAAACCGACCTTCCCCACCAAGATGGGCGGAAGGAGTGAGACCGAAGCGTGACGAAAACGTCTTCTGAGCACGCTGCAAAACGGCACAAATCCTGTCCCATGGCAGCATTCATCCGTGCCGTAAAAATCTGCCAAATCACGCAAAATACTGCATTTGATGATAAAGCAGGCTGGGTTATGGGCCTTTCGAGCCGGTTGAATTATTTCGCCTCCGGACTCACAAAAGGTACGCGGAGCCGGCGTTCCTGAACTGGGCCTGAACCGGCCCAGTCTGAGAGGTTAGGATCGATTGCCGGCAGGGGGAGGCGCAATACACCTTTTGTCGCAACGGGGTTATCCAGTTGGGGTCGCGCCAGTATGGTGGGGGGATTTTGGCCGGCTTTGCCGGGGAGGGCGGCTGCGGCGTTGGCTGGGGATTGGCCGGAAACGCCGCAGCGGAGTGTCTATTTATGTCTTCTGAGGTTCCAGGCCTGGAGTTGAAACGGGCCTTTTTGCTGGTTTGAGCCGGTGTTTTCCCATGGATGGTTTTGGATGGCCGGCTAGTTGATGGGACTCGGAGTTGCCGGTGCGGCAGTGGTTTTTGCCCTGGGAGCCGGACTGTGTCTGGGTTCCGGGGCTTCGAGGGCGGCCTCGACTGCTTTGGACAGTTCGGTTGGCTGGGCTGATACGTTGCTGCGAATCGGCTTGATGAGGGAAGCCGGGCGGCGCTTGCGAGACAGTTCGGCGATGGCTTTGGCGGCGTTGAAGGTCTCGGTCACGTCGGTGAGGCGCTGCGCTTCATAGCCGCGACGCTTGGCGACGATTTTGTAGTCGAAGGTGAGGGATGAGGTTCCGCCCTTGGATTCGCGTACTTCAAAGCCGGCGGCGGTCCGATTGATGACGTAGAGCGCATTGGCATCGGCGTTGGGGGTGAGGAAGACGTGGTAATCGGCGGATTCGCTGATGGTTTCGGCGAAGGCGGGGTCGATTTTGACCAGGGCTACGCCGCGTTCCATGGAGCCGGTGCCGTAATCCTCGATCCAGTTCTCAGGCGACTGGGTTGCGTAAGTTTCGACTTTGCGGGCGCCACCGCCGGTTGAGACGAGGGACTTGACCTGGCCGGTGCAACTGAGGTCGCCATTGCCGCCGAATCCGCAGGTGCCGGCAGGTGTTGAGGCCATGAGGGTTTTGAACAGTCCGCCGTTTGCGGGGCCATTGGTCTTTACCACCGTGTCGGTGACGCCCCCGGTGCCGTTGTTGCTGAGATAGAGAGTCACGGCACTGTCGCTGGTGTTATCCATTTCTCCGGCTCCGCCGGAGCTGCTGTTGACTACGGTCACTGTAGCCCCACTTTGGGATGTGGAGTAGCCGTTGAACGCGGCGGCCTGTCCATTTCCACCGTTGTCAGCGACGAGGGTTGCGAAGTCGCCGTTGTTTCTCAAGAAGGCGGCATAGTAGTTATCGGCAGTACCGAGAATGGCCCCCCCGCCGCCGGTACCGCCCGTGTTGCCAATGTCGCCCCACACTCCCCAGACGCCATTGACCGCCACCGTTGCACCGGTTGCGCTAGCGCCCTGGGTGCCTCCCTGGACGCCGTTGCCGGAGGTTGAAATGCCGACAACACCGCTACCGGGAAAGCCATTGGTATCTGCGCCGCCGCTCGATATGCCATAGACGGCGGTACTGCCGGTGCCGGTTGTGCTGGCATACACACCATAACTGTCGGTTCCGCCAATGTTTTCTCCATAGACTCCCCAGGAGTTTGGCCCCATTGATTTGCCGAGTACGCCAATGGAAGTTGAATTCGGAGCGTAGGCTTTGACTCCGATCGACAGGTGCGGGCTTCCGACAGCGTCGTTCTCCACCCAAATTGCGGGATTCGCGGTGGAGTTGTTGATGAAGTAGCCGGCGGAGCCGGTGCCGGAAGAAGAGCCGTAAACGCCCGTGCCTGAAGTGGTAGTGCCGACTACCCCGAGGCCTGTGTCGGAGGAACCATCGACGCCGATGGAACCATTGAGCCCAGCCCCGTTGAGTGCAGGATAGCCCGCCCCTTTAAGCTGCCCCGCCTGAACTTCACCGTTGAATGTATTTCCTGTTGCCAGTTGGGCATAAACGGGATTCAAGGTTGTTTCCAGTGATGTGGTGTCCAGCCCAAGGCTGACCGCTCCGGAAGTGGTCGTCGCGGTAATGGGGCTGGTTGCGGTGACGCTCTTGATGGTGCCGGGGAAGGTCTGGGTGGGCGCGAAGCTGATTACACCATTGCCGGCGATCGTGAGGACGTTGGCACTATTCGAGCCGTTCTGGTAGTGGAATTCAAGCTGGCCGCCGGCGGTGGATGTGTTGTTGTTTACGAAATTGGTGAGCAGCTTGAAGGTGGGGGTGACTGGGGTCTTGGATGTCGACGACCAGGCACTGGCGCTTAGTTGAAGCAGTTGCGAACGCTGTCCGGTGGTCGCGGTTGCCGTGGCCAGAGCAGGAAAGCTCAAAACGCCCCGCACGTTCTCGGTTCCATTGACGTCCAGGGTCGCGGTCGGGGCGGTTTCGTTGATGCCGATGTCAGAGCCGACTTGATAGATTTCCGAGTTGCCCTGGGTGAGCGCGCCGGTCCAAAGTGGAATCGTGTTGGCGGTTCCGGAGCCGGTGACTGCGCCTGGCGGGCTGACTTCGGGTGAGATGGCGGCGAGCCGTGTGGATTGGCCGGCCTGATTGGTCTGGGCAAACTGGGCGAGCTGGGCCTGGGTTACGAAGTCAGAGGCGGCGTGGCCGGATAGAGATTCGGCGTCGGCGGATTTCATGGCGTAGGGAACGCTGGAGAGGATCGCGCGCTCCTGCTCTGGATAGCCGTCGATGCTGATGCCGAGCCAACGGGCTGCGCCGCCGGCAAAGACGCCCTGGGGCAGGCCGCTGGGGCTGAAGCCGCCGAGCAGGACAGAATAGGAGCCATCTTCAGCGGTGGTGAGTTGCTGGGTCTCAGTCCAGAGGGGCTCTCCGCCTTCCGGGGCAGCGTAGATGCGGAAGATCGCGTCGAGGGTTTCAGCGGGCCGGCCGGCAAGTTTGCCGGTGTAGCGCACCTGCTGGGGGACGACCGGGGTGGACGGCTGAACCGACGCGCCTGCGGTTTGTGGCGCATCCTGTGCCAAGGCGGGTGTGAGGACAAAGGCGGCGAGCATGAGAGGAGCGAAGAAGAGCGCGGACACAACCGTGGGGCGCAGTTGGCGGTGAATGTGCGTCAAAATCCTGCTGGCTATTTGCATGGAGACCTCTTTTGTTCAACTGGCGGATGTTCCGATCCATTGGAGGATGCGAGGGTTGGAACTCTTTCATGTGGGTTTGGCGCGGGTTTTGTGACTAAGAATCTTTTTTGCTCTTCAGACGGACGCCAAACGTGCGCAGGCGGGTGGGCAATGGTCGCATTTGAAAGTTCACGCTGAAGCGGGCGCTCCATGGGAAGGGCGGCTCAATTCGAGTTGGGGTCGGCATCGGGTGTTGCGGAGTTGCCTGTGGGAAACGGGGCTGGCAAAAGCTGGAAATCGCCAATGTTGCAGCGTTTTCTGTGCAATTTCGATTTAGAGGAATTCGGGACTGCCTTATCCACAAGAACCCCGAGGGTGGACGTTGACCCTGCCTCCCGGGCTGCTTAGAGTCTGTATTCGGAGGGTTATTTTTTGGCCCGCCCGGCCGGCAAACCCGGCAGCAAACAGGTTTTTAGAGTACGGAATCAAATCCAGCCCCATTCATTCGGAGTCAAGATGCTGAAACTGAAAAAGATACATATCCTCGGCTTCAAGAGTTTCTGCGACCGCACGGAGTTGACCGTGCCGGGAACGGGTATTGCCGTGGTGGTGGGGCCGAATGGGTGCGGGAAGTCAAACATTCTGGACGGGGTGAGCTGGGTTTTGGGCGAGCAGAGCGCCAAGACCTTGCGCGGCACGCACATGCAGGACGTGATCTTTTCCGGTACGCGGGATCGCAAGCCGCTGGGAATGGCGGAAGTGACGCTGACGATGGTTGATCCGGAGGCATACGAGGGGCCTATTCCGGTGGAGCCGGAGGTGACGGTCGAGCACGACGGGCCAACGGACTGGGATGAGGATGAGGTTCGGAAGCAGCGGGCGGCAGAAGCGGAAGAGATTATTGCCGCCGAGCAGCCGGGGCAGACGTCGGACGAAGATGGGCCGGAGCAGGCTGGGGAGGCGGGAGCAAGCGCGAGTGGAGCAGGCGCGGCCGAGGCCAGCGTTGGTGGCCCCCAGGCGGTAGTCCTGAAGATTCGCCGGCGCAAGTTCCAGAAGACGCCGCAAAAGGGCGAGATCGTGATTACGCGGCGGCTTTTCCGCACCGGGGAGAGCGAGTACCTGCTGAACGGGAAGCTTTGCCGGCTGCGGGATATTCAGGACATCTTCATGGGCACGGGCCTGGGGCCGGAGAGCTACGCAATTATCGGGCAGGAGCGGATTGGGCAGTTGCTGAGCTCGAAGCCGCACGACCGGCGGGCGATTATCGAAGAGGCGGCGGGGATTACGCGCTTCAAGACGAAGAAGCGGCTGGCGGAGTTGCGGCTGGAGAGCGCCAAGCAGAACCTGGCGCGCGTGGACGACATTTTTGAAGAAGTAACGCGGCAGATGAACAGCCTAAAGCGGCAGGCGGCGAAGGCGGAGCGGTTTGCGGCGGTTCGGGACGAGCTGAAAGAGCGGCTGCGGGTGGTGCTGGCCAGCCGGATGGCGCTGATGGACACGGAGCAGGCGCGCCTGGAGCTGGAGATTGCCGCCATGTCCGAGCGGATCAACGGGTCGGCTGGCGAAATTGCAGAGCTGGAAGGCAGCCAGCACAGCCTGACCGAACGGGGATATGAGCTGGATCGCGAGGGCCAGGAGGTGCAGGGACGGGCCAACGAGGCGTCTCTCGAACTGGAGCGGGCGGCGGCGCGGGAACGGGCCAATGTGGAGCGGGTGAGCGACCTTGAGGCGCGAATTGCCGGGGCAGCTTCAGAACTCGAAGTGACGCGGACACAGTTGGCCGGAGTGGTGGAGGAGCGGGGCCAGCAGCAGGCTTTTCTGCAGACTGCGGCGGACGAGGCGCGGGCGTTCCGGCAGAAGGTTGAGGCGCGCCAGCAGGAGGCCAGGGCGGCGGCGGAAGAGGTGTTTGGGGCCGAGCGGCAGTTGGAGTCGACGCGACGCCATGCGATGCATCTGCTGACCACGGCCGGCAACGCGCGCAACCACACGGCACAGGCGGAGGAGAGCCTGGCGGCGCTGGAGCGTGAGGCGCAACGGCTGGAAGCGGAGATTGGACAGGCGCGGATTGAGCAGGAGAACCTGGGCGTGGAGAGCGGCCAGGTGCGGATGCGGTATGAATCTGCCGGCGACGCGCTGAAGCGGCTGGAAGGCGAGATTGCCGCGCTGCGTGCGCAGTTGCAGGCCAGGCGCGCGGAAGAGAATGCGGAGCGGACGCGGGCCAACCAGTTGCGCGGGGACTTGGCGGCGGTGACAGGGCGACGGGATTCGCTGGTGGCGCTGATCAAGAATCACAGCTACTCGACGGATACGGTGCGGCGGCTGTTGAAGCCGGGCGCGTTGGCGGAAGGCATGGCGCCGGTAGGCACGCTGGCGGATTTTCTTGAGGTGAGCGGCGAGTATGAAGAAGTGGTCGATGAGTTTCTGCGCGAAGAGCTGAATTTTGTTGTGGTAAAGAGCTGGGGCGCGGCGGAAGAGGGTGTTCGGCTGCTGAAGTCTGGGGTGGACGGACGGGCAACGTTCCTGGTGCACGACGGTGCCCAGGGTGTGCTGTTTGATGAACATGTGCAAACTGTGGACGTGCCTGGGGCGACTCCGCTGAAGGACGCAATCCGGGTACTGGACGGATTTGCGCGGTCGATTGAAGCGATTCTGCCCAAGCTGCGTCACGGCTACCTGGTCGAGGACGCGATCCGCGCCAAGACGCTGGCAGGCGAGTTTGGTTTCGCGTTCTTCCTGACGCCGGGGGGCGAGTGTTTCCACAATGGAACGGTGACGGGCGGCAAGCCGGCAAGCGAGGGTCCGCTGGCTCTGAAGCGCGAACTGCGCGATGCGGAGAAGAAGCTGGCTGGGCTGGAGAGCGGCCTTGTGCAGGCGGAGACGGCGGCCGCCGCACTGACGCGCACCATTGAGGAGCTGACGGCGCAACTGGAAGTGAGCAGTGCGGAGCGTCGCCAGGCGGAGACGGAAGCGGCCAACCAGGGCGCGGCGCTCAAGCAGATGGAGAGCGAGGTGCAGCGCGTGGAGCGTCGGCTGCAGGAGTGGACTTTGCAGGCGGCGCGGAACAAGGATGCGCGCGAGGCGAAGGTCGCTGTGATCGACCAGAAGCGCGAAGAGGCAATGCGGCTGGAGGCACAGCACGCGGAGGCTGAGGCGTCTCTTGACGAGTTGCAGGCGCAACTGGCGTTGACGCGGCAGAAGCGCGAGGGATTGCAGCAGGAGGCGGCGCAGGTTACGGCGGAGCTGGCGGGCCTGGAAGAGCGGCGTCGCGGGGCGGAGGCAGCGTTTCAGAGAATCGACCGGCTGCATGCGGACCTTGAGCGCAGGGTGCTGGCGATTGAGCAGCAACGGGCTTCGGCCGAGGCGGAGCGGGGACAGCGCATTGCCGAGAGCGCGGCACTGGCCAGCCGGCAGAAGGAGCTGGCGGATGTGCGGGCAGAAGCTCTGGCTCTGGCTCAGACGCTGGGGGCGCAGTCGCTCTCTGTGCGGCAGCAGTTGGCGGCGATTGAGGGGCAGTTGAAGACTTCGCGGGCGGCGCTGGACCAGTTGCGCGAGGAGCGCGGCACACGATCGAACCTGGTGGCCAAGCTGCGGGCAGATGTGGAGCATCTGGAGGCGAGTTGCCTGGCGGAGGTGAACCTGGAGGCCCAGGTGCTGCGCGCCGATGAGCAGATTGTCCGGCTGGCGGATGAGCCGCTGGCGCTGGAAGAAGAGACTTGCCGGACCTTGAAGCAGCGGATTGAGCAGATGGGGCCGGTGAACATGATGGCCCTGGACGAGTACAAGGAGACGGCGGAACGGCACAACTTCCTCGAGACGCAGCGCAGGGACCTGGTGGAATCGATCGAGAACACGCAGGAGACGATCAAGGAGATCGACCAGATTTCGCGGACCAAGTTCGACGAGGCGTTTGCGCGGATCAACGAGAACTTTGCGCAGGTATTTTCGCGGTTGTTCCAGGGTGGGCAGGCATTTTTGCGGCTCACGGATGCGGAGAACCAGGCGGAGAGCGGCCTGGAGATTGTGGCTTCGCCGCCGGGGAAGAAGCTGCAGAATGTGCTGCTGCTTTCAGGCGGAGAGAAGGCGCTGACGGCGCTGGCGCTGCTGGTGGGCATCTTCCAGTTCCAGCCGAGCCCGTTCTGCGTGCTGGACGAGGTGGATGCGCCGCTGGATGAGACCAACGTGGGCAGGCTGGCGGACCTGCTGCACTCGCTGAGCAAGGAGACGCAGTTCCTGCTGGTAACGCACTCGAAGCGAATGATGCAGTCCGCGGACATGATTTACGGAGTGACGATGCAGGAGCCGGGCGTCTCGAAAGTGGTGAGCGTGCGACTGGGGAACCAGGAGCGGGAGCGGGCGACGGCGTAAGTGCAGTGGCTAGTGGTGAGTGGTCAGGGCCGGGCTACGACGCAGGGCGGGCGGCCAGGGCACCGCTCCTGCTTCCTCGGAAATAAGAGGAAATAGGAGGACATGATATATATTCACGGCAATTTTAGCTCTTGGTACCCAGGAACGGTGAATGCGTATCATGTCCCCCTATTCCCCTTTCGCCGAAGGGCGAGTGGGATGTCGAGAATCATGGCGTCGATCCGGATTATGCGGTGGAGCAGGACCCCAAGGCGGTGAGCGAAGGGCACGATCCGCAGCTGGAGAAGGCGGTGGCACTGGCGTTGGAGGAGTTGGAGAAGCATCCGGTGAAGAAGGTGGAGCGACCGGCTCTCTTCTTGCCGGGTCCGACATGGCGTTCCTTGCGGATGTCATTTGCCATGCAAGTCTTGATGCTTCCGTCCGTGGTTTCGTTGCAGGCAAGGTTGGGGCATAAAAAATCACCCCCGAAGGAAAACGTCGCCTCGGAGGCGCTTGTTCTTTCCAAGTATAGAATCGGGGACCAGTAGCCGGCACTGGAGGTCGGTAGTGCGCGGCTACTGGTGATCCCTGCTTATACGAGACTAGCGGCGGCTTCCCCTTTCCACTGCTAACTCGTGTCGCCCGGCTCTAAGAGGGCTGTTCTTGCTCGCCCTCCGAACCATGTTGACAACTGGAGTGTCTCCCATCTGAATGCGCCGTTCCGTGACGGCCATCACAACCCTTCGTGCAATTTCCACAGATCCGGATGAGGTTGATTTTAAGTTGGATTTGGGAGACCGGACCAGAGATGGAGCAAGACAACACCACCAGGCTCATCTTGCATTGGACCAGGGCCCGCATGGCTTCCACACCGCCCTTAGGGCATAATGGAGTCAGGAAGTTTTTCCCTCAGTCACTCGCGGTAGTTCCCGCAACGCCCCTACTTCACAGGCCTCACGTGCAAGCACATGGCCCCTGGGCCCGCGGGAATTCTCTGGCCTGACGCGCGGCCTACTTCAAAAGGACTCTTACACTATGCCTCTCAATTGTGGAATCGTTGGCCTGCCCAACGTTGGCAAAAGCACTATCTTCAACGCTCTCACAGCCGCCAAAGCTCCGGCCGCGAACTATCCGTTCTGCACCATCGATCCCAACGTGGGCGTCGTCTCGGTTCCCGATGAGCGGCTCGACCGCATCACCGGGTTCGTCAAGCCCAACCGCACCGTGCCGACGACCATGGAGTTCATCGACATCGCCGGCCTGGTGGAAGGCGCCAGCAAGGGCGAGGGACTCGGCAACCAGTTCCTTGGCCACATCCGCTCCACCGACGCCATCTGCCACGTCGTCCGCTGCTTCGACGACCCCAACGTCATCCACGTAGCCGGCGGCGTCAACCCGCTGCACGACATCGACATCATCAACACCGAACTGCTGCTGGCTGACCTTGAAACCGCGGAAAAGCGCTGGGCCAAGGTCGAGAAAGCAGTAAGGAACACAACCGACCCCAAGATCAAAGCAGAGGCCGAAGCTCTGAAGAAGCTGCTCGAAGCCCTCCAGGCCGGCCGTCCGGCACGCGTCGTCGAGCTGACCGAAGACGAGGCCGCCGCTGCCTATGACCTGCATCTGATTACGCAAAAGCCTGTGCTCTATGTAGCCAACGTGGACGAAGCCGGCTTGAAAGGCGGAAACAAATACGTGAGCGCCGTTCAACAGCGCGCCGATGCTGAAAACGCTCAAGTGGTCAGCATCTGCGGTGCTCTTGAAGCGGAGATCGCGCTACTCGAACCGGCCGAGCGCAGTGAATTTCTCATCGACCTCGGCCTGACTGAGCCAGGGCTGAACCGCCTCATTCACTCCGCCTACCGTCTGCTCGGCCTCATCACCTACTTCACCGCGGGTGTGCAGGAAGTGCGCGCGTGGACCATTCCCAATGGAGCCAAAGCTCCGCAGGCCGCCGGCGTCATTCACTCCGACTTCGAGCGCGGCTTCATCAAGGCTGACGCCTACCACTGCGAGAACCTCTTCGAATTCGGCAGCGAGCAGGCCGTCAAAGTGAAGGGACTCTACCGCTCTGAAGGCAAGGAGTACATCGTAAAAGACGGCGATATACTCTTCTTCAAGTTCAACGTGTGACACTTCCCCACAGGAGCTTTCAACGGTTTTGACGAAGCCCAGTCCAACCCTGGAAAGCTGTGCGGCAGCCCAAAGCCGCGCAGTGGCAAGGCTTTTCTTTGCCCTCGCTCTGGCCCTCACCCTGGCCTTGCCGCTCCGCGCCCAGCAGCCCCTCTCGCTGGCTGAAGCCGACCAGCGCGCCGCCGCCCTGTTTCAGCAATCCGGTTTCACCGGCATGGTCATGGTCATCGTGCGCAACGGCGAAGTCTCCATCAAGGGGTATGGCGAAACCTATCCTGGCAGCGGCGTCCGGCCCGATGCCAACTCGCTGCTTCGACTCTGCTCCGTCTCCAAGGTCTTCACCACTGACCTGCTGCTCAAGCAAGTTGGCGAAGGCAAGCTCAGCCTTGACGATCCGCTGCAGCGCTTTGCCCCACGCGGCAAGGTAGTACCCCTTGGCCCGGCCGGCCAGCGCATCACGCTGCTGGAACTTGCCACCCACACCAGCGGCCTCCCGCGCGAAGTCAGCTCCTACCCCAAACACACACCGCACTTCACCTTCCCTGACAAGGATTTTCGCTGGACCTGGCTGCCCGTTCAGCATCTCAAAACCGCTCCCGGCACCGCCGCGTTCTACTCCAACATTGGCTTTGACCTGCTCGGCGACGCGCTCGCTTCCGCAAACCACAGGACCTATGCACAGCTTCTCGACGAGCAACTTCTGCGCCCTCTCGCCCTCTACAACACCACGCTCGTTCCCAGCCAGCAGCAATGCTCCCGCCTGCTCCGCGGCAATCGCGACGAAGGCCCTTGCACCGACACGCAGCCCTCCGGCCCCAGCGGCGGCCTCTATTCCACGCCCGCGGACATGGCTCGCTTCCTCGGCTACCTGCTGCGCGAGCCCGGCTTTCCCGCGCCGCCCGCCGACGATCTTGCCGTCCACATCAGGCCCGCTCAGCTCAAGACCATGGACGGGCTCAGCCACGCCGGCGACCCAACCGGCATCGGCCTGGCCTGGATTCAGATCGGCGATCCCGCGACGCCGTCCGCAATCATTGAGAAGACCGGAGGCGGCGCCGGCTTTTCCACCTACCTCGCCCTCAGCCCAGCCCGTCAAACAGGAGTTTTTGTAGCCGTCAGCGATGGCGAAAAAGGCTGGCGCGTCGACCTCTTCCACGAAGCCAACGACCTGCTCGCAGCACTCGCCAACGTCCCTCCGCTCCCGCCCAAAGCCCCCAGGCCCCACTTAGCCCGGAAGCACAAATCCGCCAGGAAGCGCCGCAAGTCCGCCAAATCCTAGCAGGCTCTCCTCTCTTTTAATTCATCAGATCTGTCATCCTGAGCGAATCGCTTTTCAGCGGAGTCGAAGGACCTGTTTTTATTCCTTTATTCGCCACCAATCTCACTCCGCCAAGTTGAACCCCTTCACCACAATTCGCGGCATCTCCCCGCGCGTATCCGCATCCAAAACCCGCGCATGGATCGTCCGCCGCTCTGCCGGCATCAGCGCCACATAGTTGTCATCGTAAAGCGCCGGCACAATCGGATCGCCGGTCTTCGCGCGCACCGCCTTCACCCGCACCATCAACGCCGGAGCGGTCCCGGCATTGTGCAACTCCGTCGCCAGCACCCACTCCACCCCATGCCGTTCCAAATGCGTCACCGCGCTCACCTTCACCCGTGGCAGCGTACGAATCCCCGCATAGTCCTGCTCCTTCACCCCATGCAGATAGAAGTTTGAAGAAAGAACCTCATCGCCGCGCTTGAGCGTCAGCCGGATAAAGTGCGTCTCCGCCAGCCCAGCAGGAAACTCCATCTTGAACGGGGCAACCGTGCTGTCCTCGCTCGAGTCAAGCGTCGCCCGCTTCTCCCACTTCACCGCCCCATCCAGCCCCAGTACCTCCGCATGCGCCGTCAATCCGGTCTGCGCACCAGAGCTATAGTTCACCACCTCCACCGCATCCGTCGCCGCGTTCCATTCAATATGCAGCGGCTCCGCGCCCTTCTTTGCGCCGTAGTATCCCGCGTCGGTGTCAAAGAAGTAGTCGTACGTCTGCCACAGCAGCGAGGGCCACGCCGGATGGCTCATCCAGATCAGCAGTCCCAGCCGATTCTTGCTCTGTCCCTCGTACATGCCGCGGTAGGCGTCGTAATCCACAAACTGCGCTAGCCCATCCCAGTCGGCGATGTCCGTTGCACCGCCGTAATTCTTTTCGACCGCATCCTTGAACGGGTTTTGCGGGTAGAAGTCATGCAGCGGCCACTCGCTGCCCTGCGGCCACAGCGCACTCTCCGGCATCGTCCTCCGCAGCATCTCCATCTCCGGAACATTGGGCGCGCCCATCTCGCTGTGAAACTTCACCGGCGCGTGCTCGAAGTAATAGCGCAGCGGCTCCACGCGATACGGCCCGTGCCCGCTCACCGGCCCATCCGCCGAGCTTGAAATGTAGTGCGATCCCGGCTCAAGATTGGCACTCATGGCGCGCAGCCCATCGTCAATTGGGTGTGGCGGAGACCCCTCATTGCGGCCGCAGAACAGACCCAGGGAAGCATGATTGCGAATGCGAAGCAGGTAATCGCGCGCGTTCTTGAGAAACAAATCGTTGTCGTCCGGATTCGGCCCGTCCCACGGATTCGCCAGCCAGAAATCCTGCCACACCACGACGCCGAAACGATCCGCCGCATCATAGAAAGCCTCGTCCCCCGTTTGCCCCACCCAGTTGCGCACCATATTGAAATGCTCATCGCGGTGATATTTCATCGCCGTGTCGTATTCACGCGCGCGATAGCGCAGCATCGACTCCGGAAACCCCCAGTTCCCACCCTTCGCAATGAACCTCCGCCCGTTGATCCACATCCTCAGCATGCCGCCATCTTCCGAATACGTGAACTGCCGCACTCCAGCGTTGAACGATGTCGAATCCGTGACTCTCCCGCCTGCCACAAAGGAAATCGTCACCGGGTAAAGATTCGGCTCCCCATATCCCACCGGCCACCATAGCTTCGGATTGGTCAAATGCAGCGCCGCCTGCGTCGCCGGCGACAATTCAACTTGCTTCGTCGATCCAGTATCCAACGTCACTGCCGTCTCCACAGCAATCGTCCCAAACCGCGCCCGCAGCGTCCCCGTCACCGCATGGTCCTCATGATTCCGCAGCGTCGCTTGAATCTTCACATCCGCGTGCGTCGTGTCGGGCAGCGGCAGCGTCGTCGTTACCAACGGATCTTCCACCGTCACGCCACCCGTCAAACGCAGCGTCACGTTGCTCCAGATCCCCGTATTCCGTCCACGAATCGTCGACATCCAATCCCATCCCGCCGACGCGTGGTAGGTTGGATTGTCGCGCCCCAGCGCCCCACCGTTCACCGTCTCAGCGGCCTTGTCCTTGGTGCTGCCAGGGTTCGCATTGCGCAGCACCAGGACCGCGAGCGCATTCTTCGCTCCCGGATGCACAAACGCCGTCACATCGAACCACCCGCGCATAAACCCGCCGTCGATGCGGCCCAGCTTATGCCCATTCAGATAAATCTCCGCCTTCCAATTGATGCCGTCGAAGTCGAGCCACACATGCTTGTCGCCACTCACCGGAGGCGCAATAAACTCATCCCGATACCAGAAGTCCGCGCAGAAAAACGCATCTGAAATCGCGTACTGGTTCTCGCCAAAGTCCGGATTCGCAATCGCCCCGTCATTCAAATAACTCGTCAGCACCGTGCCCGGCACCGTCGCCACCATCCAGTCCTTCTCCGCAAATCCCGGCGTGGAAATCTGCTCGCCTTCCCCCGCAACCAGCGACGCCCGCTGCAGCCGCCAGTCTCCGCCTTCAAGCCCCAGCGTTCCATCCGCCTTCGCCACCGCCGCACTCTTTTGAACCGCAACCGGCCCGCCGCGCCCATACACCTCGAGTTCGCTCAGAATGTAATTGCTTCCGGCCTCGCCAAGCCCGGCCTCGCCAGGTTTCGTCATCAGCACCCGCACATAGCGCCCGTGCGCCGGTTGCGCCAGGTGGATATCATCGGTCGAGCCAAGCGCCACCAGCGTCTTCCACTCCACCGCATCGTCCGACACCTGCACAGCCCCTTCCACCGCGCGACGAATCCAATCCAACACAACGCGATCGAACGTGCACGCCGCGCCCAGGTCCACATACACCCACTCTTCGCCCGTCCCCGCGCTCATCCATGCACTGGCGAAGTGTTCGGGCCCGGCCACCCGCACCTCCTGCCCGTTGTCGAAAAGAACCAGTTCCGACACACCCCACTTCTTCACGCCCTCCGCCGAAATCTGCACGCGGTAATCCCGAAAATGCGCCGGCGCAGCAAACGCAATCGTCTGCGAAAAGCTCGGCCCCTCCACCCGCATGTCGGGCCATTCCCTCCCCACCGACGGCCCAACCTCCGACCGCCCAATTTCAGTCCAGTTTGTCCCATCGTCGGAGCCCAGCACCACGTACTTCCATCCGCTCGCCGGCAGCGGCCCATAAAGCTTGCGCAGATAAAGATCAAGCCGATCTATTTCCGGAACCGTCCCACCACCCTCAAGGTCAAACTCCACCCAAGGCGCATCCCCCGTGATATCCACAGACGAAGTCACATTGCCATCCAGAAAAACCTCGCGCTCAGTCTTCTTGAGCACACCCGCATCGCTGGTGGATGCAACAATCCACTGAGGCAGCGCCGTCTCCTTGACTCCGTCCGTCACCAGTTGCGCCGTCAGGTTATAGTCGTAAGCGCTGGACTGATACGCAGGCCGGTGCAGCGCCAGATTCCGATACTCTTGATCGACGCGCAACGTCGGCCCCATGTACTCCTTCGGATCGCCCGGATATACGCCAATTCCGCGCGTATATTGCTGTGCGTAGGAAACCGAACAGCCAACCAACAACACCAGCACAACAAGTCTCATGATTTCTCCGCGAATGTACTTCGCGCCAAGTCTACCTTCCGCCCCCTCACCACGCAAACGTCACAACTCCCGTCAACGACCTCACGGAAATTCGTGCCCTATGCGCGCCGATGGTAGACTCGCAAACACCTATGCCGATCCATCCCTTTACCCGCCGCAACTTCCTCGTTCGCGGCGCCTTCGCCACCGTCGACGCGAACGGCAAAAAATGACTGGTCCCCGGAAGCCGCCGAGTTTGTTCACATCTTCCAGGGCAAAGCCCGCCTGCTCAAGCTGGCCGGCATCGACTTCTGGCGCATCGATGTCGATTAAGACGCACCCGCATGTTATTGCGCAGGGCGGGCATACGGAAACACCGGCGTCGCAGGCTGCGTCGGCAGCGTCTGCTCATGCTCGTGCACCATGTGGAATCCGACTGCGGCCATCGCCGCAACCCCGCCAACCCCCGCAATCATAATCCCCCAGAAAGCCCCGTTCGAAATTCCCGTATGCAGGTCCAGAACATCCGCATAGTGTACTTGCGTGATCCCCGGATCGTTGTGCAGCTGCATCCCAAACGAATCGTCGTCAACGCTTACAATCCTGCCCACAAACGCCGTTCCATTCAGTAACTCCACCCCCACCCAGTTACCCACTCCCCGCTTCAATACTCGCGCATGAACTACCTGCGGAGTTAGTTGCTTCGCCCAGGCCGAAGCCGGAGACAATCCGGCCAATAAGCAAACCAGTAATACCGCAATGCCCTGTGTCAATGTGCGAGTTATACCCTTCATCTTCGTCCCTTTCCAACCTGCAGCACTTAGAGCGCGCGCATCGGCTTCCGGTTATGTGCCGCGCATAAAAAATCGGGATGAGCAAATTGCCCATCCCGTTCCTGAGACACTTGCGTGTTTTGGGGGAGAAACCTAAGCGTAGATGCCGCGCTGCTTGATGGTGAATGCCACTCGATCGATGGCCAGCATGTATGCGGCAATGCGGTTGTTCACGTTGTGCGCCTCGGCATAGCGCACCACGTCGTCAAAGCTGTCGCGAAGAATCGTCTCCAACTGCTCGTTCACGATCGCTTCCTTCCAGAAGTATCCCTGCCGGTCCTGAACCCATTCAAAGTAGCTGGCTGTCACGCCGCCCGCATTGGCCAGAATATCCGGCACAATGAAGATCCGCTTTTCCGCCAGAATCTCGTCCGCCACCGCGGTTGTGGGCCCGTTTGCGCCCTCCACCACAATGCGCGCCTTGATCTTGTCGGCATTGCGGCTGGTAATCACATTCTCCGTCGCCGCCGGAATCAAAATCTCGCAGTCGGATACCAGAAGCTCTTCGCTCGGCATGGCCTCTGCGCCACGGAAACCAAGCGTCGTGCCGTTGCGCACCTTGTACTCCACCAACTGGTGAATGTCGATGCCGTTCGGATTGCACAACCCGCCTTCCTTCTCGGCAATGCCCACAATCTTGTATCCGTGCTCCAGCATCAACCGGGCCGCATTTGAGCCTACGTTGCCAAAGCCCTGGATAATCACCCGGCAGCCGTCAATCGGCATGTTCAGGTAGCGCAGGCTCTCGTCGCACACCGTCATCACGCCGCGCCCGGTCGCTTCCACACGTCCGCGCGACCCGCCAATGTTCAGCGGCTTGCCCGTCACCACGCTGGTTACCGTGTGCCCCACGTGCATCGAGTAGGTGTCCATGATCCATGCCATGGTCTGCTCGTTGGTGTTTACATCCGGCGCGGGAACATCCTTCTCCGGTCCGATAAAGTCGATGATCTCCGACGTGTACCGCCGCGTCATCCGCTCCAGTTCGCCCTGGCTCATCTTCTTCGGATCGCAGATCACGCCGCCCTTGGCCCCGCCAAAGGGAATGTTCACCACCGCGCACTTCCAGGTCATCCAACTGGCCAGCGCCCTCACCTCGTCCAGCGTCACATCCGGAGCATAGCGGATGCCGCCCTTGCCCGGGCCGCGCGCAATGTTATGCTGCACGCGGAATCCGGTGAACATCTCAATTTTCCCGTTATCCATCGTGACTGGAAAATGCACGATGATCTCGCGCGAAGGCGTGCTCAACACCTTCCAAAGGTTTTCCTCAAGATTCAGTTTCCGTGCCGCAAACTCAAATCGTGCGCTTTGTGCCTCCCAGGGATTGATCTCCTGGTCTAACGTCATTGTCGGTACTGCAATTGCCATACAGTCTCCATTCCCTTTTGCCCGCCGCCCGACCCCGGACCAACCAAATCGCCCATCCAAATCGTCCACCCGGAAATATCTCAAACGGCAAGGCTTCCTCCGCAATCAACGGAGTCTTGCGCTGCCGGCCGTCAGCGCAAATTACCCTTCCCGGCCGGTTGAACCTGAGGATCGTCCCACGCAAGCCCAAACCCCAGTGAGTCTAGGCCCACTCCTCAAGCCCCGTCAAGCCCAACGGGCACCCCAGACACGCCCTCCCGTACCATCCTGGGAACCCCGCCGGGCTGGGCCCGCCCATTTCCCTAGTGACACATAGACGGGAATCGTTGCGGGAACTCGGATCGCCCCACCAGCTCTGAGCCAAAAGCAATTGTGAAAGCCGGTCCCGAAGACCACCGCACAGCCCTCCCCATTGGCGCCGCGGGAGGTCCTGGACCCACATATGCTTCGACATCGGACGATGGGTGAGCAAAAGAAGGCAGACGAGCGCACTCAAAATGTTGTCCCTGTTAATTAGAGATCAGTGCAAACTTTACCGCACAGGAAAAATGCCGTTGCATTTTCGACCAAAGACCTCAGCCCCGATTCCTCCCCACGGACATTGGCGCTCCTCCCGAAACAGAGTCAGGCTAGGCACACATGAAATCCTTCTTGGATCGGCAGTTGAGGTTGGCGTTTGGACTTGCCCTACTGACACTCTTGCTGACTGGGGCCCTTGCCTATCGATGGGCGGGTATCTCGGATCAGAGCAGTCAGTGGGTCCGTCACTCGCGCGATGTTCTCGACAACATCCAGGACCTGAACCTGGTCATGCAGAAAGTCGAGTCCACGAGCCGCGGATTTGCCTTGACCGGACTGGAATCCGATCTCGATGGCTACGGAACAAGCGTTTCCAGGGTTGAGCGGGACTTCACGTCCATCCGCAACCTGACAGTTGATAACCCCACGCAGCAGCTCCACCTTGCCTCCCTTGAGACTTTGGCAGCCAGGAGAATAAAGCATGCGGATACGATCATCGATCTGCGCAAAAGCTCGGGGCTGGTAGCGGCGGTGGCCGCTGTTCATGGCGAGGGCGGTGAACCAATCGAGGACGAGTTTCAAAAAACAACCGGTACTATGCGCGAGCAAGAACTGCAATTGCTGGCCCTGCGCAGAGTGGAAACAGAGCATGACCGAAGCCTGACCAGGCTCATCATGATCCTCAGCACCCTGCTTGGGATGCTGGTTGCTGGACTCGTAGGACGCTCTGCTCTGGCCGAGAGCAAAAGACGCCAGGTTGCCGAACAGGCGCTTAACGACAGCGAAGAGAGACACAGGCTGCTGCTTGACGGCGTCCAGGATTACGCAATCTTCATGCTCGATCCGTACGGCCTGGTTACCAGTTGGAGCGCCAGCGCGGAACGGATCAAGGGATACAAGGCGGAAGAAATCATCGGCCACAGTTTCTCCCGCTTTTTTCTTCCTGAAGATATCGAGCGGAACCGTCCGGAGGATGTTCTCCGCATCGCCGAGACGATGGGCCGGCACGAAGAATTCGGAATGCGGGTACGCAAGGACGGTTCCGAGTTTCTGGCCAGCGTCACATTCATTGCAATGTATGGAAGCGATGGAAATCTCCGCGGATTTTCTCAAATCTGCCGCGATCTGAGCGACCATAAGGAGTCCGAGGCGCGCTATCGCGGACTGCTGGAAGCGGCCCCGGATGGAATGGTGGTGGTAAACCAGGCCGGAAAGATCGTGCTGTTGAATCTTCATGCGGAGAGGCAGTTCCGATACCACCGCGATGAACTGATTGGCCAGAGCGTGACGAACATCATTCCCGAAGGATTTGCCGAGCGGCTGATTGCCGACGAAACCCGCACCGCGGCTGAAGCGCTTGCCCAACAGATCGGCACCGGGATCGAGCTGAACGGGCTGCGCAAGGACGGGACCGGATTCCCCATCGAGATCATGCTCAGCCCCATCGAGAGTCCTGATGGAATTCTGGTTACGGCCGCGATTCGCGATATCACAGTGCGCAAAGACGCGGAGAAACACCTGGCGCAAATGGAGGGCCGGTATCGCGGACTGCTGGAAGCCGCGCCCGATGGAATGGTGGTGGTAAACCAGGGCGGGGAGATCGTGCTGCTGAATGCCCAGGCGGAAAAACAGTTCGGCTACCGGCGCGACGAACTCCTGGGCCAAAACGTGAAGGACATCATTCCCGAAGGATTTGCCGAGAGGCTGATTGCCGATGCTCTTCGCTCTACGGCAGAGGCGCTGGCGCAGCAGATCGGCACTGGGATTGAACTCTATGGGCGGCGCAAGGATTGGACCGAGTTCCCCATCGAAATCATGCTCAGCCCGTTGGAGAGCGCCGAGGGAATCCTGGTAACTGCGGCCATCCGCGACATCAGCGAGAGAAAGCAAATCGCCAACCAGTTGCGGCAGAGCCAGAAGATGGAGGCGATTGGTCAGTTGACAGGTGGAATCGCCCACGACTTCAACAACCTGCTGGCCATTGTGATCGGCAATCTGGGCCTCCTGGAGCATAGGATCGAGGGCAATGATGCCGCGCTCAAGCGGCTCAAGCCCGCTCAGAAGGCGGCTGTGCGCGGCGCGGACCTTACTCGCCGCCTGCTCGGCCTGGCAAGCAAGGAAGATCTGAACCCAGTGAGGGTTAGACTGGAGGAGACAATCCAGGAGACCCTCGAAATGGCTAGCCGCGCATTGGGTCCGGAGATCAAGGTGCTCACCAGTTTCAACCTCTCCGTGCCCACCGTCTTTGTGGATGTCGCCGGACTTGAAAGCGCGTTGCTCAACCTGGCCGTGAATGCTCGAGATGCCATGCCCAAGGGAGGCACTTTGACCATCGGGACCCAGTTAAGTCATTTGGACGAATCTTTCCCACCCGTGCTGACCGGGGAGTTGAAGCCCGGCGCCTATGCGCGTATCTCGGTCTCCGATACCGGCCATGGCATGTCGAGACAGACACTGGACCGCGCTCTGGAGCCATTTTTTACCACCAAGACACGCAACAAAGGAACCGGGCTTGGCTTGGCCATGGTCTATGGATTCGCACGGCAATCGGGCGGGACCGTCCGGCTTTATAGCGAAGAGGGCCACGGGACAACGGTTACCCTCTACCTGCCGCTGGCTGACCAGTCCCGTACCGACGTGCCTGAACTTCCGGCCGCGCATGTCTCCGGTTCCCCAGGCGGAACCGTGTTGATTGTGGATGACGAAGTTGAGCTCCTTGAAATCGCGAACGAGTACTTGGTTGAAATGGGATTCTCTGCCTTGCGCGCAAGCAACGCCGCCAGCGCACTGAAAACCATCGCGGAGGACGGGAAGATCGATTTGATGATCACAGATATCATCATGCCCGGCGGAATGAATGGAGTGGAACTGGCGGAGAAGGCCCGGCTGCTGATTCCTGGCCTCAAAGTGATTTACTCTTCCGGATTCCCGGCGGATGCACTCGTAGAGAGAAACGGAACCAAGGTTGACGACCCCATGCTCCGAAAACCGTATCAGCGCTCGGAATTCGCAGAGATCATTCGGCACACCCTTGCAGGGGCGACCATCAAGTGAGAAAATCAAGCACCTCCTCAGTTGGTTGCGCCCATCCATTCCGGGGCAATCTCAAAAACAGGGCGCGACGATGACAAACTTCGCAACGATCCTGGTCGTCGACGACGAACCCGACGTGGGTGACTTCATCGCCGCTGCCGCGGAACGCCTTGACCTTCAATGCATCCATACCACCGATGCCGGCGCCCTGCCCGAACTGCTCACGCCCCAGATAACCCTCATCCTGCTTGACCTCATGATGCCCGAAATGGATGGCGTCGAAGCCCTGCGCCTGCTCAGCGAGCTGCGTTGCAAGGCCGGAATTGTCCTGATGAGCGGCATCAGCGGTCGCGTCCTTGAGACCGCCGAAAAGCTCGCCAATACCCTCGGACTCTTCGTCGTCGGCCACCTGGCAAAACCCTTCCTTCTCGCAGACCTCGAGGAACTACTCAAGAACCATCACGTTTCCGGGGCAACTTTGCCCGCCGTTCGCACTACCGCCCTTCCCATTCCCGACGAGCAACTGCACACTGCCATCGCCCGCAACGAGTTGGTTCTCCACTACCAGCCACAGATCGACATCCCCACCGGCAAAGCCATCGGCGTCGAAGCCCTTGTCCGCTGGCAGCATCCCCAGCGCGGCCTCATCTTTCCCGACCACTTTATCTGCCGCATGGAGCAACTTGGCCTCATCGACGAACTCGGTTGGCTCGTTGCCGATCGCGCACTTGAGGATGTCAAAATCCTGTCCGAAGTGAACCCGCTCGCCCAGAAAAGTCAGCCCCCCCTGCGCCTGGCCCTCAATGCCTCGGTCAACTCCCTCTGCGATCTCAAGTTCCCCGACCGCCTCGCCGCGCTTCTCAAAAAGCACGACACACCCCCGGAAAGCTTGATTCTCGAGATCACCGAGAGCGGCCTCATCAACGAGCTTGCAAACACCCTCGATGTCCTCACTCGCCTTCGCGTCAAGGGAATCAAGCTCTCCATCGACGACTTCGGAACCGGCTACGCCATGATGCAGCAACTGGCCAATGTCCCCGCCACCGAACTCAAGATCGACCGCTTCTTCGTCATGAACATGCACATCAACAAGAGCGATCGCGTCATGGTTGAAAAAAGTATCGAAATCGGTCATGAACTTGGCATGGAAGTCATCGCGGAAGGCGTCGAGACCCAGGACCAGTTGGATTTCCTGCGCCGCGGCGGCTGCGATTCCGCACAAGGCTACTTCTTCACCCGCCCACTCCCCATCCATGACCTGGCACGCTGGCTCGCCGCCCGCAACGCTGGCCTGTAACCTTCCGATTGAGTCGCCCACACCCGCCTGCCCACCAGTTACACTGGGGTCTGTGAAAGCGCAAACACAATCAACCCTGCCCAGCCGCAAGGAGTTCCTGGCGCTCGCCAAAGAGCACACCCTGGTTCCCGTCTGCCGCACCCTCACCGCGGACCTCGAAACCCCCGTCTCGGCCTTCCTCCGCGCCGCCTGGCCTGAGCGTGAATGTTTCCTCCTTGAATCCGTCGAAGGCGGCGAGCAGGTTGGCCGCTACACCTTCATCGGCATCCAGCCCTTCAAGCGCATCGTCGCCCGCGGCCGCGCCATCACCACCACTGAGGGCAAGCGCGTCACAAGCACCGAAGGCGACATCTTCGAAGTCCTCCGCCAGGCCCTCTCTGGGCACAAGCCCGCCCGCCTCAAAGGCCTGCCCCCCTTCACCGCCGGCGCCGTCGGCTTCTTCTCCTACGACGCCGTCCGTCAGATCGAGCGCCTGCCCGCGCTGGCCGCCGACGAGCTCCACGTCCCCGACGCCTGCCTGCTCTTCTTCGATGAAGTCCTCGCCTTCGACCACGTCCGCAAGGAAATCTGGCTAGTCGTCACCGCCGACGTCACCAAAGGCAAACCGGCCGAGGCCTACTCCAAAGCCGTCACCCGTCTCGACAAATTCGAAAAGCGCCTCTCTGCTCCGCTGCCCAAACTCGCCTCCAAACGCGCCGCCGGCAAGCTGAAAGTCCAGCACCGCACCCGCAAAAAGGACTTCCTCGCCGCCATTCACCGCACCAAGGACTACATCCGCGCCGGAGACATTTTCCAGGCCGTTCTCTCCCAACGCTTTGACATCGAGCCCGGCGCCGACAGCTTCCAGGTCTACCGCTCCCTGCGCACCGTCAACCCCAGCCCGTATATGTACTTCCTCCGCTTCTCCCCCGACGGCCCGCTCGGAAAAATCTCGAAAGCATCCACCAGGAAGACCAAGGCGCTCCAAACCCTGGAACTCGCCGGTTCGTCCCCCGAGCTTTTAGTCCGCGTTCACCAGGGAAAAGTCGAGTACCGCCCCATCGCCGGAACCCGTCCCCGCGGCCTGACCGACAAGCAGGACCAGGCCCTCGCCGACGAAATGCTCCACGACGAAAAGGAGCGCGCCGAACACGTCATGCTCGTCGACCTGGGCCGCAACGACGTGGGCCGCGTCAGCCAGTTCGGCTCCGTCAAAGTCGACAAGCTCATGTTCGTCGAGCGTTACTCCCACGTCATGCACATCGTCAGCACCATCGAGGGCAAGCTCCGCCCCGAACTCACCGCCGTCGACGCCCTGCGCGCCTGCTTCCCTGCCGGCACGCTCAGTGGCGCACCCAAGGTCCGCGCCATGGAGATTATTGAAGAGCTGGAGCCTGCTCGCCGCGGCACCTACGGTGGCGCAGTCCTCTACGCCGACTTCAGCGGAAATCTCGACTCCTGCATCGCCATCCGCTCCATGCTGGCCACGGGCGGCAAAGGCTACGTCCAGGCCGGCGCCGGCATCGTAGCCGACTCCGTCCCCGAACTCGAATATCAGGAGTCCATCAACAAGGCCCAAGCGGTAATCCGCGCTATCCAAAGAGCGCGGGAACTTTGAATCCGTCGCATCCAATAATCCGAGCAAAATCGGCCCTCCCTGCGTCTCTCCCATACCAAGCTGTGCAAAGGAGAGACCATGGGCAAGAGGTCAGAGTGGGTGCGCAACGGGTTGGCAGTTCTGGGCCTTTTGATGCTGGGATACTGGCTCGGCGCGGGCGGTCCGGTAAAGGCATCCAACAACGGGGATAGCGGCGCGGATGTTCAATTCCAGCTCACCGGCGTCAATGAAACAAGCTCGTTGCTCGTGTACCAGCCGGCGACCAAAACAGTTTATGTTTACCGTGGCGCTACGGTTGGAAACTCCGCCCTGCAATGCAGCTACAAGTTCCAGATGGACAGGCCTGGCGGGGTCATTCAGCGGCTCTCCTGCCCGGTCCAATCATTGAACCCATAACTGGCGGCGACGGCGCCGCTTCACTCCGCACCGAAGATCTTCCTGAAGAACTGCCCGACGCGGCCGAAAAATCCAGACTTCTTCTGAGGCGTGGGCGCAACCAAAGGCGCGCTCGCCGGTGCAGCGCTGGCCGGCGCAACCGCGCCAACCGCCGTCGGCGCATGCTCGTTCGCGTTATAAGCCAGCGTCGCAGTAGCCTCCGCCGCGTGCCCCACCGCCTCCCCGCTGGTTACCGGCGGAGCCAGCGGCGCCAACCCCTCACTCGCCGCCAGTGGAAACTCATTCGGCCCCTTCGTCGCCGCAGGACATCCGCACGGCTCCTTTTCCTGGTCCACCACTTCGTGCAGACTGCCGTGCTGAAACATCACCCGCTGCCCGGGCTGCACACGATAATCGCCCCCATCGAACACGCTCGTCACCAGCACATACGGCGCATTCACGCCCGCGTTATCCACGCATGTATCGCCGTTGGCCCCCAGCCGCACCTTCACATCCGCCGCGCCCGGCCCGCCTATCAGAATCCGAAAGTCCGGCGTCAGCAAAATGTCTGAGTCGCGCCCCGTCGCAAAACTTGCCTCCACCGCGCCGTGATCCATCGCCATCATCAGCCCCGGCACCACGCCCTCCGGTGCGCCCGCATCCGACGACAGCTTCACCGTGGTCGCCGCACACACCCGCAGCACCCCGCGCCGCGGCAGCATTACCTCAGTAGTCTCCGTCCCCGATGTCACCGTGCCGCTCGTCGCAATAATCGCCTTGCCCCGCGTCACTTCCAGCGCCCCAGTCACAGTTGGCGCCGCATCCTGATTCTTACTGTCAATGGGAACAATCGCAATCGGCCCCGCAGGCACAGACTGAATATGCACCGCATCCTGAGCCTGCAGCAAACCCGCAAGCAGGCAAATGCCAAGAGCGGCCAAAGCACAGAATGGCTTTGTATCAGGGCATGACTTCAGTCGTGCCGTAAATGGCCTCAGTTTAAAGACGGGCTTTAGCCCCGGCAAAAGCTGGGCGTGCCCACCCTGCCCCGTGCCCCATCCTTGCGATTTTTTCCTATCGCAAGGGTGGGAAAGCAAGAAACTCAACCAGCCAAGCCCGAATCCCCGCACAGGCACTCCCATCGCTCTCACATGCTCAAAAAGTTTTTGATCATCTGGTGCCCGCCCTCGGTCAGCACGCTCTCCGGATGAAACTGCACGCCTTCAATCGCCAGCGTCCTGTGCCGCAGCCCCATAATCACTGAGCCGCCGCTCTCTGCCGTCCGCGCCGTAACCTCCAGTTCCCCCGGCAGCCCGTCCTCTTCCACAATCAGCGAGTGGTACCGCGTACACGTCAGCGGCGTCGGCAACCCCTCGAACACACCCTTGCCGTCGTGCTCCACCGCGCTGGTCTTGCCATGCATCAGGTGCGCCGCGCGCACTACATTCCCGCCAAACGCCTCGCCAATAGCCTGGTGCCCAAGGCAGACGCCCAATATCGGCGCTTTCCCCGCCATATGCTTGATCAGCGGAACCAATATCCCGGCCTCGCCCGGCGTGCATGGTCCCGGAGACAGCAGAATCCGCTCCGGCCGCAGCGCCTCCACCTGCTCCACCGTCAGTTCGTCGTTGCGATAAACCTCCACCTTGGCGCCCAGCTCTCCCAGGTACTGCACAAGGTTGTAAGTAAACGAGTCGTAGTTGTCGAGCACAAAAACCATACCTTTGAGTGTAGATGAAGACGACCGCGGCGCATGCGCCTCAAATCCCCATTTCCCGCCGCCTTGATTCGCGCTATAGTTGCCATGGCCGTCCTTGCCGCTCCAAGCCCGTCGCTGGAGGTTCCCTCGATGAAGCTGTCAATCAAGCTCTCCACCCCTTTGCTCACCCTGGCGCTCGTCGCCACATCGCTTTGCGCCCAGACCCCCAACAGCCAGACTTCCAACAACCAGACTTCCAACAGCCAGGACGGCCCGAAAACTGGCGTCATCATGCGTGACGGCGGCGTCGACCAGACGCTGCAAAGCATCTACATTCCGCCGCTGCTCAACGCGCCCTTCACCGCCATTGTGCATACGGAGTGGACTCGCCCCCTGGCCGAAGGCGGCACCTACACCTTCGTCAACCAGCGCCGTGTGGCCCGCGACAGCAAGGGCCGCATCTATGAGGAGCGCTGGCTGCTGGCGCCCCGCGGCAGCGAGTCGCAGTCGCGCATGAACGTGATCCAGATTGCCGACCCCAACGCGCACACCTTATTCAATTGCTTCACCCTCAAAGAACCCCATCGGTGCACCCTGGAAACCTTCCGGGATACGCCGCAGATGGTTTACAAGCCCGCCGTTGGAACCACCCGTGTGCTGCCCGACAAGATCGGCTCCGAGGTCCACGAAGATCTCGGGATGCGCCCCATCGAGGGCATTGATACGCACGGAACCCGCGACACAATCAACTACAATTCCGGCTTCATGGGCAGCGACCAGCCGTTCTCCGAGCATCGGGAGTTCTGGCAGGCTCCCCACCTTGGAATCAACCTCTATTCCGAAGTGGCGGGCCCGACCGTCGGCAAGCAGGTCTTTACGCTTACCGATGTCAACCTTGCCGAACCCGATCCTGCCCTCTTTGAACTCCCCGAGGGCTACTCCGTCGTCGATCGCCGCAGCCACGCGCCGAGCCTTTACCAGCCGGCCCCAGACCGCTGACGTTACCCGAGGGTTGCGCGCTCTCCAGTTCATCTGTAAAACTTGCCTCGTGTCCACCACTATGGTTCTTCACTTCCTCATTCAAGGTCGCGTGCAGGGTGTAGGCTTTCGCTGGTATGTTCATCGCGAAGCCAGTGAACTCGAGCTGCGCGGCTGGGTGCGCAATACGGAAGACGGCGATGTCGAAGTCGTCGCACATGGAGAAGCCCTCGACCTCGCTGAGCTTCGCTCCAGCCTGCGTCGAGGCCCTCGCGGCAGCCGCGTCGATCGCCTCATTGAGCACACGCTGGAAGAAGCCGAAGCCGCCAACCTAAGCTCCTTCCGCATTGAAGGCGCGTGGTAGCAAGCAGTTGTCAGTGATCAGTTCTCAGTGATCAGGTGTGCCGCGCTGGCATCAGTGACTTATCTCTGGATACTGACAACTGAAAACTGACCACTGACAACTCCCGTATAATTACCAGGGAAGCCGAACCGCCATCACGCCTGTTCTCTTCCCGAAAATCTCGAACGAAAGAATCAGGAGCCAGCGGACGCATGTCGGATGAACTCAAGCAAATGGATGTGGATTCACTCAAGGCACTGGTACGCACGGTGCCCGACTTTCCCAAGCCCGGAATCCTGTTCTACGACATCACCACCGTCCTCAAAGACAAGACCGGCTTTGCCAAACTGATTGACATGCTGGCGGCTCACTATATCGAGCACAAGATCGATCTGGTACTCGGCATCGAGGCTCGCGGCTTTATCTTCGGACCCGCACTTGCCTACCGTCTCAACGCCGGCTTTGTCCCCGTGCGCAAGCCGCGCAAGCTGCCCGCACCCGTGGCCCGCGTTACCTACGATCTGGAATATGGCTCAGACGTCCTCGAGATTCACCTCGACGCAATTCAGCCCGGCCAGCGCGTAGTCCTCGTCGATGACCTGCTAGCCACCGGCGGCACCATGGAAGCCACCATCAAGCTGGTCAAGCAGCTTGGCGGAGAGATCGCCGGCCTCGCCTTCGCCATCGAACTCGACTTCCTGAAAGGCCGCGACCGCTTCAAGGAATACGAAGTCTTCAGCCTCCTCCACTACGACGAGTAAAGCTGACCGATCCAACCGGCTCTGTAACAGTCCGCCACCGGCGCTGCTGACCCACAAGCGATGAAACTGTGCCCCATCCATCGTGCGTTTTCTGCTCGATGGGTGGGATCGCAGAGATGCGAATCGGCCTTATTTCTTCCCAGGGACGCAAGGGCGGGAAACCACCCGCCACTCGATTCCAATTTCCTGCTACGAAGTACTCCCCGGCGGCGGATCCCCATGATCTCCATGCATCGCCCCCACCGCAGCCTCTTCCTGAAACATCTGCGCATCCGCGAATCGATACCCCACATACACATCCGTCAGCAGATACGTCGGGCGCGACGGATCGTCCTCGATCTTCTTGCGCAACTGCCGCACAAATGTCCGCAGATACTCCACCTCTTCGCGGCAATCCGCGCCCCACACCGCGCTCAGCAGTCGCGCATAGGTCACCACCCGCCCGGCGCGAATCATCAGGCAATGCAGAATGTCGAATTCCTTCCGCGTCAAATGCACAGGAACGCCTCGCTTGGTCACATTCCGCTTCACCGGGTCCAGCTTGATCTCGCCAATCTCCAGCACCGCATCCTCGGCGCGAACCGGCGACTTCACCCGCCGAATCGCCGCCCGCACCCGTGCAATCAGCTCCCGCGTGCTGAACGGCTTGGTGACGTAGTCATCGGCGCCCAGGTCCAGCGCCTCAACCTTTTCCTCTTCCTTGTCGCGCACCGTCAACATCAAAATCGGCAGCCGCGGCGCAAACGCGCGAATCCGTTTCAGCGTCTCCACGCCGCCAATCCCCGGCATGTTCACGTCCAGCAGCACGGCATCGAATTGCGAGCTCCGCAACAGTTGCAGCGCCTCTTCTCCGCGCGAGGCTTCGGCAACCTGAAAACCAAGCTCCACCAGCGGTGGCCGAAGCGCTCTGCGAATGGCGGATTCGTCGTCGACAACAAGGATGCGAATTGCAGGCTGGCTCATATTTATTTCCTCTTCTGTACTGGTGCCGGGATCGCCGCAAAAAACGTCGTCCCCTCAAGTTCTTCGCTCGTAACCCACACATAGCCGCCATGGATCACTGCAACACGTTTTGCCACGGACAAGCCAATGCCCGTGCCTGAAGTTCGATTCGATTGCGTGCTCGATCGATAGTAACGATTGAAAATCCGCTCCCGGTCGGCCATCGGAATCACCGGCCCATAACTGTGCACGGAAAAAATCGCCTCGCCGCGCGCACGCACCACGCGAATCGTAATCGTCGTCCCAAAGATCGAGTATTTGCACGCGTTATCGATGTACTGGGTCAGCAGCATTACCATCAATTGCCGGTCGCAGGAGACAACCAGGTCCTCCTCTTCCAGTTTGATGACGACCTTCATGCTCGCCAACCGGTCTCCCAGGCTGGCCACAACCTCTTCAATCAGGCTAGCCACGCCAACCGGCGACGCATGCAGCGCCACCTGGCCCGCATCCAGCCGCGCCGTCGTCAGCAGCCGCGTCGTCAGCTCGTTCAGCACTCCCGTTTGCTCGTCAATCAGCGCCACCAGCTCCGCCTGCCCCGGCGAAAGGCGACCCATCTCGCCCAACCCGGTGGATGCCGCCCGAATCGCCGTCAGCGGCGTCTTGTAGGCATGCGCCAGGCTGTCCAGCACCGTCGCGCGCAACTGTTCGGTTCTGCGCTCGGTCTCAATGCGGCTCTCATTCGCAAACGCCCGGTACCGATCGAACGTGAGCGCGATCAGTGAGGCAATCGCGTTGTTGGTCAAGGGCGTCGTTTCTCCACGCACCACCAGGGACCCAACCGGCACCGTACCCAGCCGCACCACCCGCCGCCCCAGTCCTGTCTCCGGGTCGTCGTCCGTGGTCTCAAAATAGTAGACATTCTGCGCCAGGTCCTGGGGGTCCACCGACCAGTAGCCGGCCTGATAGACAGCATGAAGATCGGCATCGAACACCGCCACGGCTTCCAGTGCAAATATGTCGTGAACGAGTTCGGCCAGTTGCGGCCCTGGCTCAACATGCAGGTTCATCTGCAGCGTGCGCCGTGTGAATTCGTACAGATCCTGCATCTGGCCGCCACGGGACTCCGCCTCCTGGGCGTGATTGGTCACCCGCGAAGAAAGCCGGCTCACGGTCAGCGCCACCAGCACAAAAACCACCAGCGTCACCGAGGTCACTGAGTCCGCAGCCACCGCGAACTGTGCCTGTTTCGCCGTAAAGTAGGCCTGCACCCCAACCGCCGACAGAGACACAATGACCGCCTGCCAAAAGCCCGACAGCAATGCGGTAGCCACCACAATCAGCAAATAAATCAGCACCGCCACCGGCGACAGCCAGCGCGACCACTGCGTCAGCGCCGCCATCGCCCCCACGGCCAGCATTCCCAGCCCGCACTCCAGAGAAAACAAAAGCATCCGCGTGCCGCGCGCGCGCTTGTGGGCAAAAATTGACTGCGTAGGAATATAGGTTCCAGCCAACCAGCCACCAACCTCTCGAAGCGGTGTGTGAAGGAATCGATTGCAAGCCTGACCACCGCGTCTGTACTTTGGCATGGGAGTGCCAAAAATCGCCGCACTGGCCGCGCCCTCCGGTTGCGAATCTGTTGACGCATGTATTCGGGGTAGGCGTACAGCAATTTTAACAGGCATCCCGCGCGCATCTCGCACTTTCTGCTGCCATTGCCCTTTGCCCGCCAGCCGCGGACTCGACACCCGGAACTCTGCCGCCCCTGGCATCCACCAATCCACGGGCTTCCTGATTGCGAGGAAATACTTTCGCAATCTTCACATGATCTTTATGGTTTATTTGCGTTACTAATTTCAACCTTCTACAAAAAGGGAGCACCCAAAAGGGGCGCAACACCCCTTCCATTACATCTGTACGCTGATTCATCTGACGGACCTTACAGACAGGAACCGCCACCGGATTCGTGCGGAATAAGTAGTTGATTCTGCGTGCTTTCACCCCGAATTGCAAAACGTCATACCACCAGCCTTTTCTTGGAGGAACAGTGTCGAACATGCTCAATAAAGCTCGTTTATTTCAATCCGTTTCCGGTGCCGCAATGGCGATGGCGCTAGTTTCCGGCGCTCAAACACCAGCCCCACCTGCACCCGCTCCGGCGCCCGCAGCCGCTCCCGCAGACCAGGCGGCCGCTGCTCCCGCCGCACCCACATGGAGCGTTGGCCCCATGGACATCAGCGGCTTTATCGACGGTTACTACAGCTTCAACGCAAACCAGCCCAGCGCCTCGGCCAACGGTCAGGTCAACGACGGATACAACTTCAACGACAAGACCGACCAGTTCAATCTCAGCGCCGCCAAGCTCACACTCAATCATGATCCAGACCCAGTCGGCGCGCACATCGACTTCCTCTATGGCCGCACCAACGACCTCATCAACGCCGCTCCTACCAACTCCAGTTCCACTGACCAGCTCAACTACATCGAACAGGCCTTCCTCAGCGTGAAGCCTCCCAAGGCCAAAGGCTTTGAGCTCGACTTCGGCAAGTTCGTCACCTCCGCTGGCGCTGAAGTGATTGAAGCCAAGGACAACTGGAACTACTCGCGCTCCCTGCTCTTCGTCGATGCCATCCCTTACTGGCACTTCGGAGCCCGCACCTCGATGCCGGTCTCGAAGACCGAGACCATCGGCTTTCAGCTCGTCAACGGGTGGAACAACGTCTCAAAGAATCAGGGCGGCGTCACCGGCGCCTTCACCAGCGCCCTGGTAAAGCCGAAGTTCTCCTGGTTCCTCAACGACTACATCGGTCCGGAAAACAACAACACCGCCTACGGAATTCGTAACCTGATCGACTCCACGCTGTTGCTTACGCCTCCGGGAAAGTTCAACGCCTATATCAACTTTGATTTCGGCACAAACCAGGACGCAAAGGAAGCGCAGGGCGACAACCTGACCAACAAATGGGGCGGCGTTGCCGGCGCAGTCCATGACCAGGTCAACGCCAAGTCCGCGTTCTCCGGCCGCTTTGAATACTTCGACGACCCGGACGGATTCCAGACCGGAACCAAGCAGCACCTGGAAGAATTCACCGCCACTTACGAATACAAGTGGGTCGAGGGATTGCTGGCTCGCGTGGAATATCGCGGCGACTTCTCCAACGAGGATGTCTTCCACAAGCAAGCGACCCAAATGGTCGATCAGCAATCCACGATCACCTTCGCCATGGTCGCCTTCTTCGGTCCCAAGCGCTAACCGCAAAACATGCCTCCGATTTCCCATCCATTCGCGCATTTTGCGAATGGGTGGGAAATCGAGAACCTGCTGCGGCGCAAGCCGTGCCGACCGCATCGCAAGTGCCTGGTTTCGGATTCCTCATTCCATCTTTATCGCCGCATCTTTACGATTCACCTAACCCCAAAGCCCGCACCCGCCCGAATAAATATTGAGTTACGGGCGACCCCATAAAATCCCCGGTGGCAAGCCCCCCGGGAGCAGACCACGAACCTCACTCTTCAGGAGATAGCTCATGGCAGAAGAAAAAGCACCTCAGATGCAGGCCACCCTCGGCCTTACAGGGTTGACCAGCAACGCAATGGCCCTTATCGCTCCCGGGGCCTTCCTTTGGCTCACCTTCGCAATCCAGGCCAACACCGGTGTCGCTGGACAACCCTCCACAGCTCCAGCCATGTGGCTGGGCATCTTCGGCGCTCTCCTGCTCTGTCTGGCCACCGCCGTCGCCTACGCTGAAATCTCCAAGCTCTATCCCGGCACCGGCTCCAGCTATTACTACGCCGAGCAGGCCCTGCTCTCCAAGGACAAGGCCTTCAAGTATGCCCGAGTCGCCAAGTTCATCGTCGGCTGGGGCTCGCACCTCTACTACTGGGTCTATCCCGGCGTCATGGTTGCCACCACCGGCATCTTCTGCGGATACATTGTCGGCTTCCTCTGGCCCAACGCCATGAGCGGCTCTAACCCCGGACCTGTCTTCATGGCGCTGGTCGCGGTCGTTTTCTCCTTCTTCGTTGCCTGGATCGCCTCAAAGGGCGCCGGCGCCTCGACTGCCGTCAACATGGCCATCAACGTGGTGCAGATCTCCGCACTCATCGTCTTCGCCGCCCTGGCCATCCAGTATCGCGCCGGACATCCTTCCGGTTCCACCGGCTTCCAGTACGACTCGCAGTCTCTTTCCACTTACACCTACCAGTTCCAGACCGACAAGACCGGCGCAACCGTCCGTGACGCCACCGGCAATCCCCTGCCCCTGCTCGATGCAGCAGGCAAGCCCGTTCCCTATGTCATCACTTATCCTGAGACCGACTCGACCGGCGCATTCCTCACGCATACCACCGCCGCATCCGTCATTGCTCCCCACAAATTCAGTTACCTCTTCATTCAGGCCACCGTCGCCATCCTTATCCTGGTGGGCTTTGAATCGGTCACCTCGATGGGAGGCGAGGCCAAGAATCCAACCAAACACATACCGATTGCCGTCATCTCCTCGCTGCTTATCCAAGGGCTTCTCTGTTATCTCATAGAGTATTTCGCGGCAAACTACTTCTTAAACTCGGGGTACACCATGGCCAGCGCCTCCGGCTCCGCAGCCCCCATCGGCGACATGATGATCATGGTCGGCGACGCGCTGCTCGGTCAGGGCCACGGCAAGTACTTCATGCTCGCTGAAGCCGTCACCGTCTTCTTCGCGCTCATCGGCACCACCCTGAGCTGCATGAACACCGGCGCCCGCGTCACCTATGCCATGGGCAAGGACGACGAGGCTCCCGAGCACTTCGGCATTCTCCACGCCGAATCGCTCTCCCCCCGCCGCGCCATCTGGACTCTCGCCGTCATCTCGGCTGTCATTGGCGTCATCGCTGTCTCGCTCGTCTTCGGCGATGCGGCCGCACCTTCCGATGCCACCATCGCAGCCATCCCGCACGGCCTCTTCTCCAGCGTTGGCTACTTCTCGCACGACAAAATGGCCTCGCTGCCCAACTCCCTGCTCACCATTACCCTCACCTCAAACTTTGGCACCTTCATCCTCTACGCGCTCAGCTGCTTCCTGTGCATCGTGGCCTTCCACAACCGCCCGGATTACAGCTTCATCAAGCACCTGCTCATCCCCGGCTTCGGACTCATCGCCAACATCGTCTGCATGGCCTTTTATGTCATCGGCCCATTCGGAGGTTTAGGAACAAAAATGGAACCGCTCTGTGCCCTGGGCATCTCCGGCGCATGGGGTCTCTATGGCGCCATCTACTTCCTCCGATCGTCCCAGGCCAAGGGCAAGGCCGTCCTGCTCACCTCCAAGTAGCCTGCTTCAACGGCTGCCCAAGCAAGCAACCACTTCTGGGTGGAGATCCGCTCTGGATCTCCACCCAGTAGCTTTTTACCGATCACAGGTATAACAATTTATAAAAGCGTCTTCCCGCTCACCCAGGAAGACACACAAGGCGGCGGCGCCCATGTTGGATGTACAGTTCGGCCAGGCAAGCGATTTCGGCAAAGTTCGCACCAATAATGAAGACGCCACGGGAGCGTTCATTCCCTCTTCCCGGCAGTTGGCCCGCTCCCACGGCTATCTTTTCGCTGTTGCCGACGGCGTAGGCGGCATGGACCTCGGCGAAGTAGCTTCCGCTACGGCGATCGCCACCATCACCGAAGGGTTCGCCAATGCCCAGGCCGGCACCATGCTCGCCGGGCTTCTCCCCCGCCTGGTTCAGCACGCCAACGCCGCCGTACACGACTGCACCCTGGCCCCCGAATACCGCGGCAAACGCATGGCCACTACACTCGTCGCAGCCGCCCTCCGCCACGATCAGGCTGTCGTCTCCCACATCGGAGATTCCCGCTGTTACCTGGTCCGCAACGGCCAGGCCCGCCAGGTCACCCAGGACCATACCCTGGTCAATGAGCAGCGCAAGATGGGCCTCATCTCCGCCAGCGAAATCGCCGAGTCCGATTCGCGCCATGTCCTCATCCGCTCCCTCGGCCCTGAGATGTTCGTTTCCCCCGACACCACGACCCTGACTCTCCAGGTCGGCGACGTACTTGTCCTCTGCTCTGACGGCGTCCACGACGAAATGAACGAGAGAACTCTCGCCGGCATCGTCTCCCAATCTGGCAAAGACATCCAGGAAATTGCCGACGAACTCGTGGCCCGCGCCCTCGAACTCGATGGCGGAGACAACACCACCGCCCAGGTCATCCGCGTCAAAGGCGTAGAGCAAGTAGCCATGTACCGCGGCCGCCCCTACCGCCTGCCCGGCTAAAGAGGCTGCGGAGAAACTCATTCAGACAGCCGATATCAAACACTTTGTATCAGGGCATGACTTCAGTCATGCCGCAAGAGCAATAAAATGAATGTTGGGCTTTACAGGCTGCGGAAAAACTCGTCCGTGCGGTAGGCCGGGGATTTATCCCCGGCATAAAGCCAATAGAATCAGTCCGGCTTTAGCCGCTGAGGTATGCTCTTCGGGCATTCCGTGCGCAAAACGCGCCTTTTTCCGCAGCCTGTTTAGCCCCCGCGTGCTTTTGCTCTTCAATTCGCGCAAACCCCACTTTCTACGAAGCCTGTACAACCCCCTGAATCTGCTCCGAATCTCGACTACGGAGGGAGCAGGGGGTCTTAACCCCCTGAATCTGCGATAAAATTGTGTCGCCATCAGGCCCGGGCCCTTGCCCTCCAGGGCAGTTGCACGAGTTGATCAAGTCAGCTCGGGGCCTTAACGCGCCATAGGCGCAATGTTTGTTAGCCCAGCGCTTCAGCGCTGGGAAAGGTGCCCCGAATAGTCCGCCGGCCCCGTAGGGGCGGTACGAAAGGTCAAATTGCCATCAAAGAAACATTCATGCAATTGCCCTGCTTTGTCCCTAAGATCAAATGCAACTGTATTCAAAATCGAGCGCCCAAGATGACCGACCAACAACAGAAAGACCTGCGAGATCAAAACATCCGCGCAGCCCTCAACGAGCATTGGGCCGCGTCCGATGCCAGCGATTTTGAAACGGAGCACCGCATCTATCACGAAGACGCGGTGCTCGAATACCCGCAGTCAGGCGAACGAACCCGCGGTCGCCGCAACATACAATATCAACGCGCCAGTCAGCCAAGCAGCAAGCGGTTTGAAGTCCGACGAATCATTGGCGGCGGTGCTCTTTGGGTCACCGAATTCATCCTGACCTATGACGGCAAGCCCTCCTACACTGTCAGCATCATGGAATTCACGGATGACAAGGTCGCGCGCGAAACACAATACTTTGCAGACCCATTCGCAGCTCCCGTATCACGCGCCCAATGGGTCGAACGCATGGACGCGTAATCTGGAAGTGCGACAGCGAATCCTGCGACGGAGGAACAGCAGATGGATTGGAAACAGCTGTGCCAGTTCGCCCTGCTGGGCAGCAGCCAATGGGAACAAGTTGCCATCCTGCTGGTCCGCGTTTCCATCGGACTGTTCTTCGCCATCTCCGGGGCAAACAAATTGTTTGTCCCCGCCAGAAGACAAACCATGACCGAAACGCTAGTTGCGGCCAAAATCCCGTTTCCTCGCCCGATGACCTACTTCATATCGGGCGTCGAGTTTCTTGGCGGATTGCTGCTAATCGTGGGCCTTCTTTCGACCCCGGCCTGCCTGGCTTTATTGGTCGATATGCTGGTAGCCATCCTAACTACCAATCTCTCCGCCATCCCGAAACGCCTCTCGCCCCTGAACTGGCTAGACGATTTCCTCTACCTCCCCGAAGTACTCTATGTGCTCCTCTTCATCTGGCTAATCTGCTCCGGCCCCGGAAAACTCAGCGTCGATTCCTGGCTAGCCTGCCAGTTAGGAAGGTAATCGTCCATCCCAGCTACCGCCAGAGTATTTTGGCCCTGAGCTCCCCCGAACCATTTCAGGGGATTCAGCCGGAGGAAATTCAAGCCGACGAAAGCACCATAACGTCATTCGAGCATTTCCGCAGAACGGTGCATAATTGCTGAATGAGAACGAGCATTGACCTCGACGACGACGCCCATCAGTTCGCGTCCATCTATGCTACCGCCAAGGGCATCCCCCTCGGCGCAGCGATCAGCAAACTGATCCGCAAGGCCGAAGCGGCACCCAACCCCGCCCCAGACATTCGCCGCTCCGCCAGTGGTCTTCCCTGCTTCCCTCCCAGCGGCAGAGTTCTGACGGTCCAGATGGTCAAAGATGCCGAATGTGAGTTCGACTGAGACTCGCCACCCGGCGGTCAATGCACTTTCCACCCCACACCCCACACCCCACACCCCACACCCCACACCCCATTTCCTTACACAATCCTTACTGAATCCCCACCCCCGCCCCGATAAAGTAGTAACAGTCCCCCTGATCGGAGTCACAACAACAATGGGCTTTCTCGACGCCTTGGAACCCGGGTCCCAAATCGACTCATACCGCATTGAAGCCCCAGTCGCCCGCAGCGGCATGGCCTCCATCTATCGCGCCATCGACACCCGCGACAACCGCATCGTCGCCCTCAAAGTCCCCCACCCCGACCTCGAGGCCGACCCCATCCTCTTCGATCGCTTCCAGCGCGAGGCCGGCATCGGCGAAAAGCTCAATCATCCCAAGGTCATGCGCGTCTTTGGCGGCGAGAAACGCTCGCGCATTTACATGGTCATGGAGTGGTGCGACGGCCGCCTGCTCCGCCAGATTCTCGATGAAGGCCCCATGCCCCACGAGCGCTCCATCCACATCGCCATCGCCGTCCTCGACGCCCTCGAATACGTTCACGCCAACGGCGTCGTCCACCGCGACCTCAAGCCGGAAAACATCATGGTCGACGAGCACGACGACATCAAACTCATCGACTTTGGCATCGCCGGAGACGCCGCCGCCCGCCGCCTCACCTACGCCAACTTCACCGCCGCCATCGGCACCCCCAACTACATCTCGCCCGAGCAGGTCAAAGGCAAACGCGGAGACGCCCGGTCCGACATCTTCTCCATCGGCGTCATCCTTTATGAAATGCTCTCCGGCAAGCTCCCTTTTATCGGCCCCAACCCCATCGCCGCCATGAATGAACGTCTTCTCAACCACCCCATCCCACCCTCCGTCGCCGACCCCTCCATCTCCCCCCAGCTTCAGGAAATCCTCTATCGCGCGCTCGAACGCGACCCGAAAAACCGCTACGCAACAGCCCATGAGTTCAAGCACGACCTCGAACACATCGATCAGGTCGGCGTAGAAGACCGTCCCGAACTGCGAGACTGGCAGGAACGGAAGTCCCAATCCGCCCGCAAAATACTCTATTACGGTGGTTTAGCTCTCATTCCCGTCGCTATACTCCTGCTCATGTTTCTGCTCGCACATCATCGCTGAGCTAGCCCCTTCTTTTCTTGAGCGTTGTCTCTGAAATCTTCACGGTTTCCTTACGCTTCAAGCCCTAACCTTCAGAGAATCACCAGCACCTTTCTGTCTGAGGGAGAACATGACCAAGTACAAACTGGAATACATCTGGCTTGACGGCTATAAGCCCGTTCCGGGGCTGCGCGGCAAGACTCAACTTAAGTCCTTTGAGAACCCGCCCACCCTCGAAGACCTGCCACTCTGGGGCTTCGACGGCAGTTCCACCCAGCAGGCCGAGGGCAGCAAGTCCGACTGCGTCCTCAAGCCTGTTGCCCACTACAAGGATGGAAGCCGCAAAGATGCCTACCTGGTCCTTTGCGAAGTCATGCACCCCGATGGCACCCCGCACTCCACCAACTTCCGCGCCACCATCGAAAACGACCCCGACCTCTGGGTTGGCCTTGAGCAGGAATACTTCCTCTACAAGGACGGCCGCCCGCTCGGCTTCCCGGAAGGCGGTTACCCCTCCATTCCCCAGGGTCCGTACTACTGCGGCGTCGGCTATAAGTACATGGGCTCCATCGCCCGCACCATTGTCGAAGAGCACCTTGAACTCTGTCTCACCGCCGGCATCAACCACGAAGGCATCAACTCTGAAGTCGCCAAGGGACAGTGGGAGTTCCAGATCTTCGCCAAGGGCTCAGCCAAGGCGGCCGACGACGTCTGGATGGCCCGCTACCTGATGGCGCGCCTCTGCGAAAAGTACGAAGTCGACGTCGAACTCCATTGCAAGCCCATCAAGGGCGACTGGAACGGCTCCGGCATGCACTGCAACTTCTCCACCAAGTACATCCGCGAAGTCGGCGGCAAAGAGTACTTCGAGGCCCTGATGAAGGCCTTCAGCGAGAACGTCTCTGCACACATCGCCGTCTACGGACCAGACAACCACCTGCGCCTGACCGGCCTACACGAAACCCAGGCCATCGACAAGTTCAGCTATGGGCTCTCCGATCGTGGCGCCTCCATCCGCATGCCCGTCAACTTCATCAAGAACGGATACAAGGGCTATCTGGAAGACCGCCGTCCCAACTCCGCCGGCGACCCCTACCAGATCGTCTCGGTCATCCTTCATACAATCAATAGCGTACCCAAGCCCTAATCCGCGCCTCTCGTTCGCTCATCCTGACCAGTCGCTCAGCGCCCCAAAAAGGCCTGAAAACCTGCCTCAGGATGAGCGGACAAGAAGATAGAACCGTAGAAACGCATATACCTTACAGCCCCCCATACGCACTCTTGCACCGCTTCAGACGGTTAGTGTAGCCTACTTAGTTTGATAGATAAGTCATTGCATCCAGCGGGTGCGGACGGGGACAACCTACCCCCGCCCGCCCTCGCCCGATGCGATTGCGGTGACTGCGGCTTCCACGCTGCCGGTCGCTCCCATAAAATGGCCTACACCCTTTCGCGTCTAAAGGAGACCCATGTCCACTGAATTTCGCAATTTTCTTGCCCTCTCCTATGAGGAGCTCGAAGAAAAGAACCTTGAAGCCAAAGCCGAACGAACCGCACGCGTCCCCGCCGACGAAATCCGCGAAAAACGCATCAAATACCTCACCGACGAAAAGCGCATCAAGGCCGTCACCGTGCTCTTCAGCGACCTTGAAGGCCGCCTGCACCTGCTTGACTACGACAAGAAATTCCTCCTCGGCGCTTATGAGAACCTGACCTTCGATGGCTCCTCCATTCGCGGCTTTACCGCGCAAAAGGAGTCCGACCTCCGCCTCGGAATCGACTGGAGCGCCTTCTACTGGGTCCCGGCCGACGTCTTTGGCAACGGCAAAGTTCTGGTCTTTGGCACCGTCATCGACAAGGACGGAACACCCTACTCCGGCGATCTCCGCGGCGTCCTCAAGCACTACGCCGACAAGCTATACGCTGAAAAGCAGTTCACCCTCAACGCCGCCAATGAGATTGAAGGATTCCTCTTCGCCGGCAAGGACGCCGAACAGCGCTTCCACCAGACCGGAAAGTTCGAGTTCATCAACACCGGCGGCTACTACCACGTCTTGCCCCTCGATCCCCTCCGCATCTTCATCGACACCGCCGCCGAAGTGCAGCGGGCCATGGGCTTCCAGAACGAGAAGGACCACCCCGAAGTCGCCCCCAGCCAGTTTGAAATCAACTATGGCTACGGCGAAGTCGTCGCCGCTGCTGACCAGATCCAGCTCTACAAGTTGCTCACCCGTCAGATCGCCAACAACATGGGCTACACTGCCAGCTTCCTGCCCAAGCCCGTCGTCGGCGTCAACGGCAGCGGCATGCACACCAACGTCTCCATCTCCCATGCCGATGCCAATGGCGCCAACACCAACCTCTTCTGGGATCCGCAGGGCCAGGAAAAGCTCTCCGGCTTTGGCTGGGAGTTCATCGACCGCATCCTCACCCACGCCCTCGACATCTGCCTCATTCTCAACCCCAGCGTCAACGCCTATCGCCGCCTTGACCCGCACTTTGAGGCGCCCAACCAGATCAAGGCCTCGGCCACCGATCGTGGCTCCATGGTGCGCGTCCCCATCGGCAACTCCCGCTCCATGCGCGTTGAAGTCCGTTCTGTAGCCCCCGACGCCAACCCCTACCTGACCCTCTATTCCATCTTCAAAACAGGCATCGACGGCACCAAGGCGGAGATCGACAACCTTCGCCAGGCCCAGCGCTACCTGCCAGACAACATCCAGGCCGCCATTGAAGACTTCACGGCCTCCGGCTGGATCTCCGAAATCCTCGGCGCCGACGTCCAGGGCCGCTTCGCCGACCTCAAGCAGGCCGCCGCCAACCGCTCCCCGAGAGAGTTGGGCACCTTCGTCAAAGGCTCTGAAGTCCAATACCACCACGAAGTCTACAACCAGTCCCTGTGGAATTTGTTTTAGACTCCCACCGGTGTTGGCGATACACGGCAGATGAAAACTGTGCCCCATCCATTCGTGCATTTTGCGAATGGGTGGGATAGCACAGACCCAAACCAGGCTCCGTCATCCCCCAAAAACTCTGTCATCCTGAGCGAAAGGGGCCCCAGGCGCACTTCATTTCCGGGGTCCCCGGCGACAGGTCTTCGTCGCTGGGGTGGAGCCTGGGGGTGGTGAGTCGAAGGACCTGCATTCTTCCTTCCTCCCCCTGGCAATACCGCCCCGTGCCCCGTTCTTGCGCCTTGCTTCTGGCGCGAGGGCGGGAACGCAGAGAACTCCATCCGGGCCCACGCCCAACCTGCCCAATCGCAGGTAGTCCAATATAGAATGAACCCACACCTAAGAACGAGAACGCCCCAAGCGTCTATTTGATCGAACTTCGCCCACCCCCCAAGTGAGCCTATAAGGACTTCCCACCATGCCCAAAATCGCCCTCACTGCCTTGGCCGCCGCGGCCCTCACCCTGGCCGCACCCGCCCAGCAGCCCCGTCAATACACCGCCGCCGACTACGCCGCCGCCGAGCGATTCATGTCCTACAACGTCAATCCCCTCGCCTACTCCGGCCAAATCCGCCCCCAGTGGCTCGATGACAACCGCTTCTGGTACCGCGACGTGACTCCCACCGGCAGCAATTACTTTCTCGTCGACCCCGCCAATGCCAAATTCTCCCCCGCCTTCGACCAGCCCCACCTGTCCGCCGCCCTGCACGAAGCCTCCAAAGGCACAGTCAAAGACGACCCCGAGCACCTCACCCTCGCCGACCTCGCCTTTTCCAAAAATGACTCCGTCCTCACCCTGGAAGTCATGGGCACCTCATACCGTTGCCAACTCGCCGCGGCTGCCGACACATGCAACCGCCTCGGCCCTCCCCCGCCCCCAACCCGAATCCCACGAGCCAAAGAGCCCGCGCCGGATCGTCCCGCCCCCGTCACCTTGTCCCCCGACAAAAAGCTGGGCGCCTTCCTCCGCGACTGGAACCTCTGGGTCCGCGACACGGACACCGGCCAGGAAACCCAGCTCACCACAGACGGCGTCCAGGACTTCGGCTACTCGACCGACAACGCTGGCTGGAAGCACTCCGACGCCGCCATCCTCCGCTGGTCCGCTGACTCTAAAAAGATCGCGACCTTCCAGCAGGACCAGCGCAAAACCGGCGAGATGTACCTCGTCCCGGTCACCAACTCGCACCCCAAGCTCCAGGCCTGGAAGTATCCCCTGGTCGGCGACAAGGACGTCACCATGATCGAGCGCGTCATCATTGACGTGCCCACCAAAACCGTCGTCCGCCTCAAGATGCCGCCAGACCAGCACCGCTCCACCCTCTGCGACGACGTGGCCTGCCACGCCACCACCTGGGACGACGTAGCCTTCAGCCCCGACGACGCCCATCTCGCCTTCGTCTCCACCTCCCGCGACCACAAGCAGGAATGGTTCCGCGTCGCAGACACCGCCACCGGCGAAGTCCGCGAAGTCATGGGTGAAACCACCCCCAGGTTCTATGAGTCCGGCAACGGCATGGTCAACTGGCACTACCTGGCTTCCTCGAACGAAATCCTCTGGTTCAGCGAGCGAGACGACTGGGGCAACCTCTACCTCTACGACCTCTCGACCGGCAAGCTCAAAAACCAGATCACCCACGGCCCCGGCAACGTTACCCAGGTTCTCCACGTAGATGAGAAATCCCGAACGATCTACTTCGTCGCCGTCGGCAAGGAACCAAACCGCGACCCCTACTATCAGAGCTATTACAGCGTCCACTTCGACGGCTCAGACCTCAAACTCCTCACCCCCGAAGACGCCGACCACGCCATCAAACCATCCCCCGACGGCCGCTACTTCGTTGACACCTTCTCAACCCCCACCGTCCCTGAAACCACCGTCCTCCGCGCCGCCGACGGCAAAACCGTCCTGCCACTCGGCAAGCAGGACATCTCGAAGCTCATCGCCTCGGGCTGGGTCCCGCCCATCCCCATCAAGGTCAAGGCGCGCGACGGCAAAACCGATGTCTACGGCTTCATGTTCAAGCCCTCAAAATTTGACCCCTCGAAGAAATACCCCATCGTCAACCAGGTCTACCCCGGCCCCCAGATCGGCTCTTGCGGCGGTCGCAGCTTCCAGGCCGCCCATCGCGACATGCAGTCCCTTGCTGAACTCGGCTTTATCGTCGTCTGCATCGACGGCATGGGCACGCCCTTCCGCTCCAAGACCTTCCATGCAGCCTATTGGGGCGACCTGGGCGACAACACCCTGCCCGACCAGGTTAGCGGCATGAAAGACCTGGCCGCCCAGTACCCCTTCATCGACCTCGATCGCGTCGGCATCTACGGCCACTCCGGCGGAGGCAACGCAACCGCTGCCGCCCTGCTCCATTACCCGGATTTCTTCAAAGTCGGAATCGCCGAAAGCGGCAACCACGACCAGCGCGATTACGAAGACGACTGGGCCGAGAAATGGGCCGGTCTCGAAGTCAAAAACCCTGACGGCACCAGCAATTACGACTCCCAGGCCAACCAGAACTTCGCCAAAAACCTCAAGGGACACCTGCTCCTCGCCCACGGAAGCATGGACGACAATGTCCCCCCCAACAACACCCTGCTCATGGTCGACGCGCTCATCAAGGCCAACAAGGACTTTGATCTGCTCATCATTCCCAACGTCCCGCACGGCTACGGGATCGCCTCGCCCTACATGACCCGCCGCCGCTGGGACTACTTCGTCCGCTACCTCGCCGGAGACATCCCGCCCGTCAACTACGAAATGAAGCCCTGGTCCGCCACGCAGGCAGTTATGCGCAGCGGCCCCGACGCCGAAGACGACGACTCCGCCGACTTCTAACCTCGCCCCAGGAAAACTGTGCGGAAAATCTTTAAGCTGGGCGCCCCATCCATTTCACGCAATTTGTGAAATGGGTGGGAGAGCACAACCCTGTACCCGCCGTGCGTGATGCCTTTACCGCCCAGGCGTCTTCGGCACATTCCCCGCCGGTGGCGCGTCCGGAGCTTTCTCAGGAGCCGCTGCCGGTGTTCCGGCCTTTCTTGCATCGGCTGCCTTTTTCAGATCCTCTTCGCGCTTTGCTTTTTCCGCTGCGGCTTCGTCGTCCGTCACATACTGGAACATCTGCAGCCGTCCCGGATACTGCTCCGTGGTAAACACGTGGTTCTTCTTGTCGATCGCCAACCCCACCAGGGCCTTGAACTGCCCCGGCAGTTCCCCGTGGCCTTGCCCGATATACGCCAGCAGTTGTCCGTCCTTATTGAACACCTGCAGATTGTCCTGCATCTCGTCCGCCACCCAGACGTGACCGTCCGAGTCCACGGCAATGCCCTTGGGCCGGGTAAAAGCTCCTGGACCGTCCCCAGCCTTGCCAAATGTACTCACGAAATTTCCGTCCCCATCGAAAATCTCTACCCTGTCGTTCAGCGTATCCGTGACATACACGTTTCCTTCGTTGTCCACCGCAACACCCTGCGGCTCGGCAAAATCTCCCGGCGTCGTCAGAAAGTGGTTCTTGCCTCCGGTCCCAATCCGTCGCAACAGCTTCAGAGAATCCGCGTCGAACACAATCACCTGGTCTTGCGCCGAGTCCACCACATACAGCAGCCGGTTTTCTGTGTCAATTGCCAACCCCACCGGATCCACGAGTCCATCGCTGATCTGTCCTTCCAGTTCGTGTTTCGGATTGAAGATCAGCACCCGCTTCATCTTGCCGTCCGACACAAAAAGCCGGTCGTCATCGTCAATCGCCAGGCAGTTCACCAGGCCAAAATGCGCCTCATACCCGTTGCGAATCATCTCCGTATCCCGTGTCTCGGTATTGAAGATGAATATGGCGCCAACGCGCTGGTCCGCCACATACACCAGGCCCTTCGAGTCGATCGCTATTCCATACGGCCCAATCAGTTGAAATGGAAATGTCTTGGGGTTGAACTTCTCCGCATCCGATTGCCCACCCGCCAGCCGATCCATCCAGGTCTGCTTTGGCTTCGCCGCTTGTTCCGGCTTGTAGTCAATCTTGCTTCCCGCAAAATAGTCCAGCCACTTCACGCGCGCAATGCTCGGGGGCGCCGGCCACGCCAGCTTCTTCGGGTCAAACGGAAACTGCCGCGGACCCTCAACCGGAACCGGGGCCGCAACCGCCTTCTTCTTGCTGCCCGCATCCGCATGGAATGGCAGCGCCAGAGACGCCACAAGCAACGGCAGCACCAGAAGCTTGCGTCGATCAATCGAGTCTTTGAGGAAGTTATACATCGCAATCTCCAGTTACTTCTCGGGGATAACCGTATCCATCATGTTCGTCCGGTTCTGATGGCAGTTGTCACAGAACTGCATATTGTTGGACTGGTCCTTCACCAGCAAATCCGCAGCAGACGAGGCGTGCGGCTGGTGGCAAGAAAGGCAACTCAGCGGTACCTTCACCTTGGTCATGTTGGTCGGGTCCATCACGTCTGAAACCGGGTGCCCCTCCACCGGATGCCCCAGCCCAAACCGCAACGGCAATATCGGTACCTTGTTCTTTGTGTAGTAGTCTTCCGGCAGCTTCACCTTGCCGTCGAAGATCGTCAGCATGTGGTCGGCTTCGTCCTTTTGCGGCACAGAATCCGGCCCATGGCATTCCAGGCACAGCAGGTTCCCCTTGGCGCGCAAAAGATGATCGATGTCCCCGCCGTGCGGCGTATGGCAGGTCGCACACCCCTGCGTAAACGCCGGCTGGTGATGAAACGGCTTCTTACGCAGGTCGTCGATATCCGTGTGGCACCCAGTGCAAATGCTCACCGGGTCGCTCTTCGGCAGCCCCGGAAACTGGCTTCCGTGCGGGCTGTGGCAGTCCGTGCAGTCGCCCATCGCACCCGGATGCGGTACCTTGGCCCCTTCGATCGTCTTCGCCTTGTCGTCGTGGCAGGTCAGGCACAAACTCTTCGAATCCGCCTGTGTCAGCACCACCTTGCCATCCTTGGCCGGCGCGTGGCACATCTCGCAGCTCTTGTCCGCAAACGGAGGATGCAGGAACTTCACCATCAGCTTCGGGTTCGCCGACTGGTGCGGATCGTGGCACTCAAGGCAGTTCGCCGTCGCAAACGGCTGGTTCCGGTGAGCCTTCTGCAGGTCCGCATCCTTGGCATCGTGGCAATCCAGACACAACGCCGGCGGGCCCTTGGTCAAGTGGTTCCTGTTCTCCACCGTCGGCTCGGGCCCCGTCTTGTGGATCACATGACATACGTCGCATCCCATATCCAGCGCCGCATGATGGCTGCCCTTCTCCGAAACGTCCAGCCCCGTCTTGTGGCAGTCCAGGCAAAGGTTCTCCTTCGCCCCGCCCGACGTCGGCTTCAACAACTGATTCTTGTTGTCACTTTCGTGCGGATCGTGGCACTTCAAACAATCCCGCACCGCCGGAGGATGCACCGTCCCCCCCCCGGCTAACTTGCCGTCCGCCACCGCCTTGTCCGCATGGCAAGTCACACAAAGTGCCGCCGGGGTGGCTGTAATCAGCTTGACCCGCGTCGCATCCTTCGTCACCCTGATCTCATGGCAACTCAAGCATCCGCCCGCCATCGCCGAGTGCACAGACTTGCCCTTCGTCTTGTCCTCGTGGCACTCCAGGCACTTCGCCGAGTCCGTATTCTTATCCAGCGGCACCGGATGCACCGCCGCCTGTGCGCGGCCGGCCAGAAGCACCAGCAGCACCACGCACAACCCCGCATATCGCCCGCTCTTGCTGGACCGACCCATCATTTCACCAAACCAGACCCGACCAGACTCAAGCTTCATTCCGACTCCGTAAGAAATACCCTGCACGAGCAATGCCGAATCGTAACAGAAACGCAACAACACCCAATCCATCCGCAAACGGCTCAACAACAACAGCTTTCCCAGCAATATTAGATAGTGTCGAACAAACCTATCACCGTGATTTGAATCACACAATGAGCCATCCCACCCACCCACCAAGCCAAATGCCCCAACCACGGAATTGGTCTTAGACCCCAAAAGAGCTGCTGTCATCCCGAACACCTCGACTTGCATTCTGCGAGCTACGGCTAACACGAATCCCAATATCGCCCAGCATCTTCATCCCCACCACACTGTCATCCCGAGCATCCTGACTTGCCTTGCAAGTTACATCTAGAATGAACAAAACCTCAGAGGGTAGCGCCGGTCTCCAGACCGGCTGTCGTGCGGGTCTCCAGACCCGCGCCCCGCAGCAGCCAAAGAATAAATCCAATATTCCTTCCCAAAGTTTGCAGTCTATTAGCCTTCAAACGCGCACACTTAGATCATGACCACCACGCATGCGCCCGAGCCCTGGACCCAGACCCTGGACCCCAGACCCTGAACTTACCCCCACCCCTCCCGGCATTTTGCCGCAGTCTTATGAAAACAATGACCTTATGGCGAACAAACCTCGTAAAAACCCGTAAAAACCATGAATTGCGTGAATGCGCACCAATCCGCTTCCAATAGCGCCATTTACCCCAAATCGCCCCAGATCAGATCCGCAAATGAAGGCTTACGCCATTCATAATAAACATCTTGTGTTCCAACACTAGTTATGGTGCGTCACTTGCATATCAGCTAGTGATACCGGGAGCAGGCAGGGGCAAACGGCCAATGTTCCCGGAGATTGACCGCACCCAGCTTGGCTCACTCTTGCTCGGCTGACGAGGATCACTGTACTGGGAGTACGGTTCAGGCATCATGCTCCTTCCAGGCAATTTTCATCAGCCGGCGCAATCCGGGCTGCGGAGGGTTTTAAAGTGCAACGAGTTCGTGTCGTTTGGCAGATCAAGGCGCTTTTGCCGGTAGTTTTTGTATTGCTTGTCGGCCTGGTCCTCTTTACCGCCGCCACCGTAACCATCCAGGCGCCTGAGCGCCACATGGTGCTCATGCTTGCCGTCGATGGTGCGGTCATTATCTGCGGTGTCTCCATCGGAGCCGTGGCTTATCTGATCCAGGGCCCCATGCTTGAATTGCAAAAGAAAGTCGCCCTCATCAGCGAAGGCAACCTCAATGTCACAGTCAGTTTCTCCGAACGGAACGACGAAATTGGCGATCTCGGCCGCAACTTCAATCACATGACCAAGCAGTTGCGCGAAAGTCGCGAGGAGATTGAAACCATGCACCGCACGCAGATGTCACGCGCCGAACACCTGGCCACCCTTGGCGAACTTGCCACCGGCCTGGCTCATGAGATTCGTAATCCCCTCGCCGGAATCGCCGGCGTCATTGAAATCATCGGCCGCGACCTGCCCGCCTCAAGCCCTGCACGCGACATGGTCAAAGACGTGCGCCTCGAAATCAACCAGATCAACCGCATCCTTACCGATCTGCTTGAAACCGCACGCCCTCATCCACCCATGATGATGCGCAGCAACCTCAACACCACCGTTGAACACGCCGTCATGCTCGCCCGCCAGCAGGTCCTCTCCCAACCCATCCAAATCGAACTCCAAAAGGCCCTCGACCTCCCCGATGTCGAACACGACAGCGATCAGATTCACCAGGTCCTGCTCAACCTGCTGCTCAACGCCGTCCAGGCCCTCAACCCCTTGCAGACCAGGGAGGGTTCCGGAACCGTGCGCGTCGAAATTGGTTCGCTCGACGACTGCGCCCGCGTCACCGTCAGCGACACCGGCCGCGGCATCCCCGAGGCTCAGCTCTCCCAGATCTTCCGCCCCTTTTACACCACCCGCGGCAACGGCACCGGCCTCGGACTCTCCCTCGCCCGCCGCATCGTCGAAGAACACCACGGCCGCATCAACGTAACCAGCATCGTCGGCAAAGGTAGCACTTTTGAAGTCCTCATCCCCTTCAACGCCCCAACCCCCGAAGCCTGATCAAAGCAAATCCTCACCAACCCTCCCCGGGTTCCCCATCCATCCGCAGTTCCATCGCGAACGGGTGGGAATCGTAACCCTGCCAACCCGCACTTCTCCCCGCTGGCTGCTCACACGTGACTTACATCACATGCGATTCTCTCCCGAACGCCTGTAATATCTCCAGTTGTGATCGGAAGATCACAAACTTCTCCACCCTGCTGAGACTCGCCATTGCCGCAAGAAAAAATCATGATCGTCGACGACGAGCGCCTGGTACGCTGGTCTCTCCGCCTGAAATGCGAAGAGTGGGGCTATAGCGTCGTCGAGGCAGATGCCGGAGAGCCGGCTCTCCGACTGGCCCAGCGCGAAACGCCCGACCTCGTCCTGCTCGACGTCCGAATGCCTGACATGAGCGGCATCGAAGTCCTCGATCAGCTCAAAAAAAACGGCGATGCCCGGGCCATGATCATGATCACGGCCGATCCCCAGCTTGACGACGTCAAAGCCGCTCTCAAACTTGGCGCGTACGACTTTGTCGGCAAACCCATCGACTTTGACGAGCTGCACGTGGCCATCAAGAACGCCCTCGAAGCCACAAGCCTGCGCAATGAAGTCCAGGCTCTCCGCGGTGAGGTGCGCCGCGCCGTCGGCTACGACAGCGTCGTCAGTGTCTCCCCAAAAATGACAGAGCTGATGCACTTCGTCCGCAAAGTCGCCTCTTCTGAAGCCACCACCATCCTCATCCAGGGCGAAAGCGGTACCGGCAAAGACCTTATCGCCAAAGCAATCCACTACGAAAGCTCGCGCCACCAGAAACCCTTCGTCGCCATCAACTGCTCCGCCATCCCTGAAACTCTCATGGAGGCCGAGCTCTTCGGCCACGAGAAGGGCGCCTTCACTGACGCCAAGCAGATGAAGAAAGGCCTCTTCGAAGCCGCCGACGGAGGAACCCTCTTCCTGGACGAAATCGGCGAACTTACCCCGCTGCTCCAGGCCAAGCTGCTCCGCGTGCTTGAAGATCAGGTCATCCGCCGTGTCGGCGGCCTGCGCGATATGCAGGTCGATGTGCGCGTGATCGCCGCATCCAACCGCGACCTTGAGAAGGCCGTGCGCGAGGGCCATTTCCGCCAGGATCTCTACTACCGCCTGGCCATTATCGCCATCTTTATCCCGCCGCTTCGCGATCGAAAAGACGACATTCTCCCACTCGTCAACTTCTTCATCGAGCGCTACAACCGCCGCTTCAAAAAATCCATCCGCGGCATCACCGACGAGACGCGCTCCCTCATGCTCGCTCACAACTGGCCTGGCAACGTGCGCGAGCTCAAAAACACCATCGAGCGCGGCATGATTCTTGAAGACGAGCCATTTCTCCGCCCCATCTACCTGCCCTTCTCTGTCGGCGAGTCCGGCGGCCGCACCCTCTTCGAGCGCACCTCCCCTGCCGACGGCGGCCAGACCCTCCCCAATGGGAGAACTCTACCCCGCCTCTACATTCCCGAAGGCGGAACCTCTCTCGAAGAAGTCGAGCACTCCATGGTCGAACTCGCCATGAGCCAGGCCAACGGCAATCAGACCAACGCCGCCAAGCTGCTCGACATCAGCCGCGACGCACTCCGCTATAAGCTCAAGAAATTCGGGCTCTCCCGCCCCGAAGACGAACTCTGAACTCCATCAGCTTTCAATGGACTCCCGGTGAGCGAACGGCAAGGGCGCAGGATCGACGCAGCTCACACCTGGAGTATTTTCAACTCAATCGCTGACAGAATCCACCGTGCCCCATCCATTGTGCGTGCTTTGCACAATGAGTGGGACAGCACAGAAGCATGGGCGAGCAGTAAGCAGTTAGGCCGAAAATGCTGCTAGCCAGTGTGGCTTTTATTTCCTGACGACGACCCCGCGCCCCTTGCGCATGCTTGACATTGTCACCGTTCCGGCATGATGAACGGCATTATGGCACACAAGCTCGCAAGTGTTGCTCCCGTTCGCGTAGGTCACGGGACCATACTCGTTGGCGGCCACCACGTTCATGTCGAAGTTCACCAGCCCTTCCCCGCTTACATTCGCGCTCCCACTCGTAGTAGGAATCCCGTGCGCGGTGTGGCATACCGAACAACTGAATCCCCAGGTCCCGATGTGCAGCGGGTGCTGATCCCAACTCGTAGTGGTCAGGACCTTGTTGCCGATGTCATGACATTTGTCGCACATGGCGTAGGGGCCGGTAATCGAAGTGTCCGGGCCGGGAAACAGATTGGTCGCCGTGCCGCCGGGGGTTGCCGCCTGCGTGAACTCATACCGGCGTTCAAGAATGTGCGTCCACTTCGACCCATGCGGGCCGTTTGGGCCGGTGCCACCAAACTCCCGATTGTCGTCGCTGTTGTGGCAGTCCGTGCATAGAATCTGGTTCCCCATCGCTCGCGTGCTTGTGGAACCGCTCTCACTCAGCATCGTCGTCCGCAGGCTGGGCCACGCCACTCCGCTGCTGATATGCGTCACTGGATGACTTGAACTCGCAGTAGTTGCAAATTGCGCAATCACGTTGAGCGCATCCGCCCCTGGAACATACCGCACTGGGAAATACCCATAGCTGGCCACGACTTGTTTTCCCTGGCTCGTCCCATGGCACCGCAGGCAGTTATCGTACTGGTTCACAGCCGGTGTCAGCACCGTTACACCGTCGGTCGCACTCACGCCCGCAATGTCCATCTGAGAAACACGAATCAGCGGTGGCGCGCCAAACGTTCCCACCTGTTGGGAACCGTGCGAATTGTGGCAGTCCACACACGTCGCGTGCCGATTGTTGTTCAGCACCGCCGGCTCCGCTGCGTCGTGAGGATTCTGCGATGTCGGGAAGGGATGACCGGTGAGCTTCAGGTATTCGCTGCCGACGTTGGCATACGCGCCCATACCGGTCGTAATGCTCGTCCCGCCGTTGTGACAGGTCAGGCAATCCTGCTCGTTCACCGCACGCAGCAGCCGCGAGACCCCAACCGCATTGTGCGGCGCATGACAACTGATGCACCCATCCAGCGCTACCGTGCTATAGCTGCCCAGCCCTGCCTTGGCTGAGATCGTTGCCCCGGACTTCGCGTGGATGCTCGTCGACCAGTCCGCCATCTGGTTCACCTGGCCGCTGATCGTTCGCGTCGGATCGTGACAGGCAAGACACATCTGGCCACCGGAACTGTCCTTCACCAGAAAATTCTGCGAGACGATGTCTTTGGCCTGAATGTGCGGGTTATGGCAGGATGTGCACTCCACGTTGCCCCGGACCAGGTGTACCGCTCCCGTTGGGTCCAGCGTTTTGTGGTTTCCTACGAGCGAAGCCGCAAGATCGATCGTGTCCTTCAACGGCGTTACCAGGCTGAACGGGTGCGAAGACTGAAGGTTGCTCCCGAAAACATCGGGCGTGCTCATGCTCCCTGATGTTGTCACCTGCCCATACGCCACCGTCGCGCCAACTCCCACAGTTCCATCGTGGCAACTGAGGCAATGGTTGCTGTCGGAGTTCACCAACGGCTGCATGTCGGTATTCTTGGTGTTCGTGGTGCTCGTGTACAGCGAGTAGGTCTGCCTGGTCAACTTCTGATTCCAAAGTCCCACCGTCGTGCCAGAGTGCGGTGCATGACAATAGGCGCATGGGTCCGGACGCGATCCCGATATCGGCGACGGAGTGCCCGTGGTCGACTTGGATCCCGGTCCAAGGTTGTGCAAGCCCAGCACATCGCCCGAGACCTGCGCCTGCATCAGGCCCCCACTCATCGCAATCAGCAACCCGGCCACCAAAACCCTGAGATTCACTTGACACCCTCCTGGGATGGCGCCTTCAAGCCGGCGTACTGAAACACCTGAACGCGGCGATTAAACGAATCCACAACAAAAACCTGATCCCCATGGTCGATGGAAAGGCCAGCGGGAAGTTGAAACTGCCCGGCACGCGTCCCCGGCGAACCGAAGTAATACAACAGATCTCCCTTTCGATCAAATGCCTGCACGCCGCCAAGCCAAGAATCCACTACATACACATCACCCTCTGAATCCACGGCAACACCCTTCGGCCGGAACATCGATCCCGGTCCATCCCCGATGCCGCCGATGGAATATTGAAAAGTGCCGGCCCTGTCGAACACCTGTACTCTGAAGTTCATTGCGTCCACTACCAGCAGATTCGCGCCGTCAAGCTTTACTTCGGTCGGTAAATTGAATTCGCCGTTGCCGCTTCCAGTGGAACCGAACTTCCCAACGATATTGCCTTCCATGTCCAGCACAAACACCTGATCGCGCAGCGTGTCCGTCACATAGATCCGCTGCGCCGCGGAGTCCACCGCAATCCCCGTCGGCCGCTTGAAATAACCCTCGCCGCCCTTCAGGCTCCCAATCACCCGCAAAAACTTGCCGCTCACCGCGAAAACAAACACCTCTCCCGCCTGCGAGTCGGTCACATAAATATTGTCCTGTGCATCCACCGCCACGCACTGCGGCGTAAGCATGTTGTCTTTGCTTTTGCCGGTTCTCTGCAGCAGCTTGTATTTGTGCGCGTTGAAATCAAAAATATGAACGCCCTCGGCGCCCGGATCGGTCACCAATACACGTCCCCGCGAGTCCGTGACCACGCTGTAGGGATTCACCAGGAAGTGATAGTCCGGCTCCCCTGCTACAAAGTCCACAACCTTGTCCCAGATGCTGCGATTCGGCTTCACCTGCCGCTCCGAGTTGAAGCTGTGCTCCCAGGTCAGTGAGCGCGGCCCATCCATCGACATCTGGTACTGCTCCGGAACGATGGCTTTCGCATTGCCTTTCGGCGCTGCCACCGCAGCCGACAGAAACAACCCCGCACAGACTGGAAACATCGCCGCGCCGCGCCACTGTCGCCGGATACTGCTCAAAAGAAGTTGAACCAACGTGACACTCCAAAATAGAACGAAGAAATGTTCTCGGCCGACGACCCCGACTCGCTGAATCCCTGACCCAGCCGTGAGAAACCGCTGGTGAAATCAAGCTTCCTGACGTGGTACTGAATCAGCGCATTGAACTCATCCGTCAAGTTCGACGATACATCCCCATCCCCGCTTGTGTTGCTCCTCGATTTTGAATACGAGGCTGTGAGCGTCAAACCTCTCACCGGGGCACTCGACAATCCAATCGCATAACTCCTCCCGCCATACAGACTCACATCGCTCGATGGAAGAATCGGCGATGGCACTGGAACCGGTATCAGCCCAGCCCCAGTTGCCAGTGCCTGGCCGCTGGCCTTGGAATAGCTGCCGTTCACCGACAAAATCGGGTTGTATCCCATGCTTGCGTTGTACGACTGGCTGCTGCTCTCCGTGCCTGCCTGCTCCGTCAACGCCGTCCGCGATTCCCCGGCCCCCGCGCCCATGCTGAATCTCCCCCAGCGCCGTTGAATGGTTCCGTTGTATCCGAAAGACGAGTTCATGTAGGTCACCAACAAGGTCTGAACATTCTGCGAGTAGTTAAAATTCCCACCCACATGCCAGCCAAGAATTTCGCCTGTGTAGTTCTCTGTCGTCGACAAGCCCAGCGTATCTTCGCCGCCCTGGCTCTCGGTGTCGCCCGTAATATTGAGCGACGCATTCATCGATCCCCCGAAAATCGAGCGAGTGTAAGTCGCGCCTCCTCCATAGGAGTTCAGACCGTAGCTCTCCCCTTCATAGTCTTGTCCCCGATGCTCGACTGTGAAGGACGTCAAAAAGTTCCTCGCAGCGGCGTAGCCGACCGAGGCCTGCAAATCAATCGAGTCCGAAGTGGAGCTCGTGTTCACCCCGGTCGCGACTCCGCCTGCGGCCACAATTGCTTCCACCACCTGGCCGGCCAGGTTATCGGAGTAGTTGGCGCTGCCCGACACCGAAAGCTTTTGAGTCGGATGAACCGACCCAGTCGCCGTAACTGTGTCTATACTTCCAGTCGATGAACTTCCAAGAAAGGTGGTATCCCAGTTCGAGCGGTTCACCGAAGCCGACATCGAGCCATGCATTGGCAGCCGGTGCGATGCATTGAATCCAAAGTTATTACTGGAGGATTCCGTCGTGTCGGCCGCCGATCCAACAATCACTTCGGGGATCAGCGCGTGACTGCCCCCATTCGAGTAGTAACCGCCCAGGTTGAATCCCCCCAGCGTGTATCCGGAGCGCACATTGAAGGAGTGAAACTTTGTGCTCCCGTCCCCCTCCGCGCCATAGACCGAATAGTTGCTGCTGCCGGTCTCAAAGCCCGCAGTCACTCGCGGTAAACCATCGAAATTCTCATTCCAGTTCAATGAGAATGCGTCGTCATTCCCGTGGGTAACGTAGTTCGCCAGGCCGGGAATATCGTAGTTCCCTTCGCTGTTGTAGGACTTCGAATACGTGATCGAACCCGGAAAAGAACTGCCCGAGAAGATATTGCTGCTGAGGTTCACGCCGCTGGCGTTCGAGGTCGATTGATAATCGGAGTTGGCCCGCGACTGGTTCAAATACACCGTCGCATTGAAACCTAGAAAATTCGGGTTAAAGAACGATCCGGTGTAGTTTCCCACTCCACCAACCGTCCAGCCATGATCGGAGTTGATCATGTTACCGTAATCGGCGGTGTACCCGGTGGAGACTGAGCCGTTGACCGATGAGGTCACCTCACCGGTCTTGATTTGTGCCGCAACGGGAAAGGCAGCCGACAAAACTCCCGCCAGCACTATCCACGCCCATCGCATAGAACCCGCCACAGTCTGTCATCCTTGACTTCCATGAGCCGAAGTCTCCAGCGAATGAACTCGCCTACTCATTCGCTGTTCTTCTTGAGTGCCTCCGGCCCATCAGGGCCAGTTGCCCTTTGCGGGCCGTCCTCGAGTCTGGCTCTGACTGCGAGCCCCCTAAAGTTCTTCAACCTTGGCGTTTTGCCGCAGCTTCTTGTCCAATTGCGAACGCAGCTCATTCTGCCGGGACTGCGGAAGTTCCTTCTCCAATTGCGCCTTGACTTCTTCAAAAGGCGTTTCACCGGCCGGTGTGTGCGCGCCCAATCGAACAATCGTGTAAGCCTGTTCAAACTGGATCACGTCGCTCACATCCCCCGGCTTCATGCCGCGCAGCGCCTTCAATACCTGTGGCGCAATCTGCTCCACCGGCAGAGGCTTGTGCTGGCCCATCATCACCCGATAATCGTCGTCCGAGATCTTTTCCGCCAGAAGCCCAAACTGCTCCGAGGTTTTGGTGGTTTTGGCCTGGCGCAGTGCATCCTGGGCCCGTTTTTGCCCCTCTTGCGACTGGCTGGGCGTAGCCTTGGCCGGCGGCAGAACCGAGATGCTCTGGAATGTAAAAGTCTCCGGATGCTCGAACCGCTTCGGCGTGCTGTCGTAGTAGGCCCTTACCTCGGCCGGAGTCACCTTGCTCTTGGCTTCAATCTCCGCCTTCATCATCTCGTCGATCAGTAATGACCGGCGAATCTTGCCGCGAAGCTCCTGCACCGATCCGTGGAACTCCGTCTGCAACGCCGCCTGATACTGATCCGGGCTGAACTGCTTGCGGAACTCCGCCTCGGCGCTCTGCATCGTAGCCGCCGGCACGGTCATCTTCCGCCGCAATGCTTCCTGGTACACCAGTTCCTCGAAGACGATCATCTTCAATGCGCCTGCGCGAATCTCCGGCTCCAGGTCCTTGGGAATCCCGTTGTGCTGGCGGCCATAGGGAAAGATCGTGTACTCCTCGCGCAGCAGGTCGCCGGCGGTCAAAACCACGCCGTTCACCCGCGCCACTGGACGATCGGAACCGGGGTCCGCCGCTGCCGGCTTGGCCGTCTGTGTCGGCTTGAATACCGTAGGAGTATGGGAAGCAACCTGCGCACTGACCAGGGATGTGGCAAGCAGAAAAATCATGGTACTGGGGAATTTGTGCTTCATGGGTGTCATCCTGTTGTCGGGGAATATCTGTCGGAAAAACGCCAGGGAGGAGAACTCGCGTTCCCCTCCCTGTCCTGCAAAGTGACTACCAGATTGTGCCGCTGGCGCCGTTGTTCATTTCGTTCGACTCGCCACCATGGCACTGACGGCAGAACTGCGCCGTCTGGTTGCTGCCCGGTGTTGCACTGGCCGGGTTGTAAGGAGCGACGACGAAGAACATCGTCTGATAGAAGCCCGTCGCCAGTCCGGTCTGGGTGCCGCTGATCGGGTTGGGCGTGGTGCCTGTGCCGGCAGAGTATGGGTTGTTGGTAACCTTGACCACGTTCATGGAGTGCTGGTTGTGGCAGGTGGTGCAGAGAACCACCGGAACGTTGTTGATCACCTGCGGCTTGACGAAGAAACCGTAGTTGGAGATGAAGGTGGCCATGTTCGGGCCGGGCGTGATCACACCGGTGCTGCTGATCGAGCAGTCCCAGTTGTAGCCGGACTCAGGCGTCGCGGCCTTGTTGCAGCCAAACTTGGCATTCACGCCAACTGGGTGGTCGGTCAGGTAGCTGGGAGCTCCCGGACCGCTCACGCCGTTGTTACCAAGCAGTGTCGGTGCGGTCAGGTTCGCGCCCATGTACGCCGGCAGCGTCTCATAGGTCTTGTTCTTCATCATGGCGACCTTGGCCAGGTTGCCGTCATGGCAGCTCAAGCAAAGCAGAAGATCGGCAACTTCCGGAGAACCAGTGGCGATGCCGCCGGGCAGGGTCTCAGAGTAGCTTGCGGAGCCGAAGGCGATTGTCTGGTTGTAAAGAGGGCTCGCATCCTCGCCCCACAACGCGAAACTGCCCGTGTCGGTGCCGCTCGCAGGTGTTTTGCCATTGCCAAGCGCGCCGCTGTGCGGGGCGTGGCAGCCAGCGCAGCCGCGGCCGTAGTTAAGGTGGGCGCCGAGGATATCATCGGTCGGCGAGTAGGCGTTATTTTGAGCCACCGCAAAACCTGCGGTTGCCACGAACATCATTGCGATTAAAAGATTGCGCTTCATTGGTAAAGCCTCCTATTGCAATTTCCTGCTGTTCGACTGAACTGCGAATTCGACCATGCTGGTGTGTTCTGGATCAGTCTTCATGCAGTTCACGTGCACGACTGATGCCGTTATCGCGGGATCGGTCGATTTTTTGCCCGCTCCCCGTAAGTGACTGGTGATACAGATGCTTCGGCATGCTCCGGAAACAGGTGCGGTGCCCCCCGCAAAACCCCGCCCACCGGTGCTGAGAGTTCTGGCACAGTTCCGTTGGTGAAATGACCCAAAGTACTCTGATTGTGACTGTGTCATTTTCATACGTGAGAACCATCACTCCCTGGATTGCTCTTTGGCCCCCCGCATTCCTTCTCGGGTGCCCAGATTTCATGCACCAATATTGTCAGGTGACCATTGTCACGTTATGTGACGCCAGTCACGTTATACACCCCCCAAAACGCCGTGAGTGATCTTCGTCACACTCCGCCGCCCCGCGGAATGGTCCACTAAATCTGCCTTCAATATTCAGGCTTGGTCGTCAGCCGTCCGGTTCAGTGCTCCATCTGCTCCGGACTATGAACCCCAGCCGGGTCCTCGGCGCTGCACCAGCCGCAACCGTTCAAGGGCCGTTCGTCAGAAAGGCTGACCAGGAGAAACTTCGGCATGGCAAACACAGCAACCACGGCATCCACGGCGAATGCACCGTTGCGCGCGACACAAGCCTTCGCGGTAGCGGGCATCTGCCTGGTGGCGGGCCTCGGCATTGGATATCTGGCTCAGGGATGGCAATCGCACCGATCCGCGACCCAACCCGCCGCCATCACAGCATCCTCATCGATCGCGCCCATCCCTGGCATACCTGCAACCGCCCCGCAAGGATTGCCGCAGCCAACCCCAAACCAGGCGCAACCCGCTGCCGGTGCCGCTTCACCCCACTCCGGCATGGCAACAGCCGCAGGCCGCATGCCCACCCTTGCCGACATGAAGCGAATGGCCGACAAGCAGGCCGAGCCCTTGCTGGACAAACTGAAAACGGATCCAAAGAATGTCGATCTGCTCTCCCAGGTCGCCTCTATCTACCACAAAACCCATCAGTTCCAGGACGCTGTAACCTATTACCGCCGCGCAGTTCAGGCTGACCCCAAAAATGTCGCCCTGCGCACTAAACTGGCCGCCAGCCTCTACCGCACTGGCGATGTCGACGGCGGAATCACCCAACTCAAGCTGGCCTTGACTTACGATCCCAAAGACGCCAATGCCCTCTTCGACCTCGGCATGATGCGCCTTCAGGGGAAACAGGACGGCAAAGGCGCGCTCGCCGCATGGCAACTTTTATTGAAATCGAATCCGCAACTCAGTTCCGAGCGCAGAGCCACGGTGCAAAAACTGATGGCCGATGTCTTGACAACGCTGAGTGATCAAAGCGGAGTTCAAGGAGCGAAGAGCAATGACGCAAACAAATAGCACCGCATCCGCCCAATGGTCAGCAAAGCAGACCACAATCCTGGCGACCTTCTGCCTCCTCGTGGGAGTCGCCGGCGGCTGGGCCATTCACGCAGCACAAAGTCCGGCTGCGATCGGGTCGGCGCAAGCCACTCAGGTCTCCCCCACCGTCGCGCCTCAGCCGCCAACTCCTGCCCAATTGAAGCAGATGGCCGATGCACAGGCCGCGCCGCTGCTCGAAAGACTGAGGACGGACGCGCAGAATCCCGCCGTTCTCGCCGCCATCGGCAACACCTACTATGATGCTCAACAGTATTCCGTCGCCGTGGACTACTACCGGCGCACACTCCAGATCACACCAGCTGACGCCGACGTCCGCACAGATATGGGCACTGCCTACTGGTTCCAGGGCAACGCCGACTCCGCCATCGCAGAGTTCGACAAGGCCCTGACCTATGCGCCCAACAATCCGAATACTCTCTTCAATCGCGGTTTGGTCAAATGGCGCGGGAAAAAGGACGGTGCCGGCGCCCTCGCCGACTGGAACAAGCTCCTCGCCGCCAATCCAGCCTATGACAAAAAAACCGAAGTCGACAAAATGATCGCGGAAGTGAAGAATCAGCCCGCGGCAGGCACAAAATAAATTCGAAGATCCGACCCCGGAGTTTTGCAATTTGGCGAAACTCCGCAACCTGAAGCAGCACATGGATCGCCTGTCGAGACAGCGATCCATCGCGCAAAAAACGCGTCCCGCCCGCAGGGTCCGCGAAGTCCAAACCTAACCGGGTTATCTACTTGCCAACCAGTTGGATCAACCTGCCCGGCGAAGACCGCGCCCGGTGGAACTCATACGAATCCCCACGATAGAGCGTCTTCTCCCACCACGTCGCTCTCTCCCCGGAGTAGCCCACAGCCGACACCAGAAAGGCCGGCGAACCGCCAGGCGTCTCCAGAATCTTCGCGTCCTTCCCCCGCAAGCTCACCGCACGAATCGTCTGGTCAAACTCAGACACCCGCAGCCCATACGTCCACCGGCAAAGTTCATAGAACGACCCGCGCAGTTGCGGCCGCGTGAGTCCCGGAAAAACATCAACCGGAACCCAGCGCCTTTCCAGAATCACAGGAACCCCATCCGCCATCCGAAGACGCGTAATGGCAAAGAGTTCCTGGCCGGTTTCCACCCCCAACTTTGCGCTGAGTTCCGGATGGGCCCCATCCACCCGCTCCCGCTCAAATTGCAGCACCCGCGTAGAAGGCTTGCGGCCCGCCTCTCTGGCCTTTTCCGTGAAGCTCACAAGCGTTTGAATGTCGAAGTTCAACCTGGGTGGGCTTACAAACGTACCCACGCCCTTGCGGAACTCCAGCAACCCTTCTGAAACCATCCCGCCCAGCACTTTGTTGGCGGTGGGCCGGCTCACCATGAAGCGCTCCGCGATCTGCCGTTCCGTCGGAAACTGGTCGCCTTGCGCAAATTCTCCGCTCCGCAGAAGCTCGCGCAGAATCTGGTTCATTTGCTGATACATCGGCTCGCGTACAAGCCGTTTCGCGTCTGTCTGGCGCATGGTTCTCGTAACTCCCCCCGGCAGACCGGCTAGTACCCAGCCGGCGCAGCTGCACCTGCCGCTTGTTGCGGCGTAATCGGATCAAGGCACAGCCGTCTGCGGCCCTCCTCCAGCATGGATTCCGTCCTGGTTGCACCCACGCGGGTCACGCCGATCGCGCGCACCGCCAGCATCGCATCCAGATCTCGAATGCCGCCGGCCGCCTTCACCTGCACCCTTGCCGGAGAATGTTTGCGCATCAACTCCAGATCGGCCATCGTCGCTCCGCTCGGCGCGTAGCCCGTCGATGTTTTCACCCAATCCACTTCCAGATCACCGCAAATCTCGCAGAGCCGAATCTTCGCGGAATCCTCCTGATACGCGTTCTCGAAGATCACCTTGATCTTCGCACCCCCGGAGTGAGTCAGCCGCGTCAGAGCCCCAAGCTCATCCTGAACGTACTTCCAATCCCCGCTGCGAGCCTTGCCGATGTTGATCACCACATCCAGTTCCCGCCCTCCGTCTCCCAGCGCCCTGGCTGCTTCGGCAAGCTTGACAGCTGTTGTGTGCCCTCCATGCGGAAACCCAATCGTAGTGCTCGCGTTCACACTGCTCCCGGCCAAAACCTCCGCACAACGCGCCAATGCATAAGGCAGAATGCAGACACTGGCAACGTTGTAACGCAGCGCCAGCGCGCAACCCTCCTCCAACTCCTGCGTGGTCAGTGTAGGGTTAAGCAGCGAGTGGTCAATCATCTTGGCAATAGTTTCATAATCGTACTCAATCGACATGGGAACTCTCCTCCTCGGGCCCAAACAAGATCGCTTCCGGCAAACGCTGCCCCAGTCCGAGTTCGGTCGTCGCGGTAGCAACACCGGCATATACTTCCAGACCTGCGACAGCCGTAAATTGCTGGCTGGTATAGTGGCATAGCCACTATACCACTCACACCTCCCCGCAAATGAAAGCCCGAACCACCACATTTGCCCAGCCTTCTTGAAGACAGCCCAGGGTTTGGCCGGGGGCGATGACGCCGCATCGTTCAAAGGTCTTGAGGTCTTTGGTCATGGCCAGGGACACGCCAGACCCGCCGTGCGCACCCGCTATACCTGCGGGGCAGATAATGTCCTGGGAAACTGGCACGCTCGTGCTGTAACCGGGAGACACATATTCGATAACCAAATCCGCTCTCGATTCAACAACATACAGGTTATTGCTGGAGTCAAAGTACAAGCCGAAGGGGTAGTTTGCACTGGCAACAACAGTCGACTGCGTCGCGTAAGCCGACGCCAGCGTGTATTCGTAGACACTGTCGCTCCCAGGGCAAACGCATTTTGAAAATCGATCGAACCACTGAATGTGCCTTCCGGCAGGCCTGCAACCTGATTCCCCATACCCCATCAAAAAAAAGCAAGCCCCTCCCCCAACTGACCTTGGCTAACCTACTTAAATCCAACAACTTCCACCCATGCCATACTTGCAGGCAATTCACCGCTTTTGGCGCACAATCCTTGTAGAGGTGTTTCTCATGCCAAAATCGTCCGGCAAAACGCAACCCGCGCCAATTCCATCGCCCCGCCTTTGCCCCTGTTTTCCTATCCCTGATCCCTGTTTTTCCGGCCTT
>Ga0302187_10000057_pt1 | contig 114392 bp, 100 predicted proteins | sample II_Bog_E1_3_FD_202120 | JGI IMG/M metagenome (GOLD analysis project Ga0302187, IMG submission 202120) | Peat permafrost microbial communities from Stordalen Mire near Abisko, Sweden - II_Bog_E1_3 | ecosystem: Environmental > Terrestrial > Soil > Wetlands > Peat | place: Sweden: Abisko...
GGGTGAACAGGGGAAGGCCGGGGGTGTTACACCCCCGGACCCCCATTCCTGTCCACGTTGCGTCTGGTTTCGGCGGCGTGTTGGGCGGCGGACCGTCTTTTATGGCCTGCGGCGCGGCGGCGTTGCGCTTTGTGGCCGGTCGGCGCTGAGGTTGGGGGGCGCGAGGGGACGTCGAACGTCCCCTCGCATCTGCCCTTGTTCTTCAGGCGCGGATCGCCTCGCACACCAGTTTCAGTTCGAGGAAATCGTCCATCCCGTGCGCCGAGCCTTCGCGGCCGAGGCCCGATTGCTTGACACCGCCGAAGGGGGCGACCTCGGTGGAGATCAGGCCGGTGTTGAGGCCGACCATGCCGTATTCCAGCGCCTCGGGCACGCGCCAGGCGCGGTCGATATCGCGGGTGAAGACGTAGGAGGCAAGGCCGGCGTCGGTGTCATTGGCAATGGCGATGGCTTCGTCCTCGGTTTCGAAGCGGACAAGGCCGGCGACCGGCCCGAAGGTTTCCTCGCGGCAGAGGAGCGCGTCGGGGCGCACATCGACGAGGACGGTGGGGGCGAAGAAATGCCCGTTGGTGGCGAGGGGTTCGCCGCCGGTGAGGATTTTGGCGCCGTTTGCCACGGCGTCGGCGACGTGGGATTGTGCCTTGGTGACGGCGCGGGCGTCGATCAGGGGGCCTTGCTCAGGGGTGGCGCCGCCGTCGAGTTCGGCGAGGCCGGGGCCGACGATCATTTTTTTGACACGCGCTGCCAGTGTTTCGGCGAAGGCGTCGTAGATGCCCGATTGGACGAGGAGGCGGTTGGCGCAGACGCAGGTCTGGCCGGCGTTGCGGAATTTGGAGGCCAGCGCGCCTTCGACGGCGGCATCGAGATCGGCATCGTCGAACACGATGAAGGGGGCGTTGCCGCCGAGTTCGAGGCTGACGCGCTTGACGGTGGACATGCACTGGGCGGCGAGGAGTTTGCCGACGGCGGTGGAGCCGGTGAAGGTGAATTTCGCCACGCGGCGGTCGCCGGTGAGGACATCGCCGATGGGCTTGGCCTCGCCGGTGAGGACGCTGAACACGCCTTGGGGGACGCCGGCTTCCTCGGCCAGCACCGCGAGGGCGAGCGCGGAGAACGGGGTGAGTTCGCTGGGCTTGAGGACGATGGTGCAGCCGGCGGCGAGCGCGGGGCCGGCCTTGCGGGTGATCATCGCCAGCGGGAAGTTCCACGGGGTGATCGCCGCGACGACGCCGACGGGTTGCTTGAGCACTTTGAGGCGACGGTCGGGGGCGTGGGGGGTGAGGATCTCGCCGGTGACGCGGCGGGCCTCGCCGGCGAACCATTCGAGGAACGACGCGGCATAGGCGACCTCGCCGCGCGCTTCGGCGAGGGGTTTGCCTTGCTCGGCGGTCATGATGCGCGCGAGGTCTTCGCTGTGGGCGAGCATCAGCGACGCCCATTTGGCGAGGATTTGCCCACGGGTCTTGCCGGTTTCGCGCGCCCAGGCCTTCTTGGCGGCATAGGCGGCGGTGACGGCTTGCTCGGCCTCGGCGGCGCCGAGATCGGGGACGTGGCCGATGAGGGCGCCGTCGGCGGGGTTGGTGACCGCGATGGTCTTCGCCGCTCCGACCCAGGTGCCGGCGACATAGGCCTGGCTCCGCAGGAGGTCGGGGCGGGACAGCGGCAGGCGGGTCAAGGTCTGGGTGGTCATGTTATAGGGCTTCCTCGCGGACCAGGGCTTCGGTCAGGATCGACAGGCCTTCGTCGAGGATCGCATCGTCCGCCGTCAAGGGGACGAGGATCCGCAGCGCCTGGCCATGGGTGCCACAGGTGAGCACGATCAGGCCCTTTTCAAGCGCGCGGACGGTCACGCGCTTGGCCTCGGCGCCATCGGGGTTGCCGTCGCTGTCGAGGATATCGAAGCCGATCATCGCGCCGGGGCCGCGCAGGTTGGCGATGTTGACGGTATCGTTGCGCGCGGCGGCGGCGTTGATTGCGGCGCGGATTTTGGCGCCCATGGCGTTGGCGCGATCGATCAGCTTTTCATCGGCGATCACGTCCAGCACGGCCAGCGCGGCGGCGCAGGCGACCGGCGAGCCGGCATATGTGCCGCCGAGGCCGCCGGGAGTGATCGCGTCCATGATATCTGCGCGGCCGATCAGGCCCGAGAGCGGGAAGCCGCCGGCCAGCGACTTGGCGACAGTGATCAGGTCGGGCTTGATCGGCTGATGCTCGATGCCGAACATCTTGCCGGTGCGCGCGAAGCCGGTCTGCACTTCGTCGGCGACGATCAGGATACCGTACTGCTCACGCAGCTTGGCGAGGGCCTCGAACAAGGCGGGGTCGGGCATGTGGAAGCCGCCCTCGCCCTGCACCGGCTCGACGATGAAGGCGGCGATGCGCTCGGGCTCGATGTCGGCGGCGAAGAGGAAGTCGATCGCGCGCAGCGTTTCGGCCAGCGTCACGCCGTTGGTCGGGCTCGGCAGGGGGACGTGGTAGATCTCGCCCGGGAAGGGCCCTAGGCCTTTCTTGTAGGGGCTGACCTTGCCGGTCATCGCCGAGGAGAGCAGCGTGCGGCCGTGGAAGCCGCCGGCAAAGGCGACGATGCCCGGGCGGCCGGTGGCGGCGCGGGCAACCTTGACCGCGTTCTCGGTGGCTTCGGCGCCGGTGGTGAAGAAGATGGTCTTGGCGTCGCCCTCGATCGGGGCGAGCGCGTTCAGGCGTTCGGCCAGCTCGATATAGGGTTCGTAGGCGACGACCTGGAAGGCGGTGTGGGTGTAGAGTTCGCTCTGGCGGGCGACGGCCGCCATCACGCGCGGGTGGCGGTGGCCGGTGTTGAGCACCGCGATGCCGCCGGCGAAATCGACATAGCGCTTGCCCTCGATATCCCACAGCTCGGCATTTTCGGCGCGGGCGGCGAACACCGGCGTGGCGGTGGCGACTCCGCGCGGGATCGCGCGGGTGCGGCGGGCGAGCAGATCGGCGTTGGTCATCGGGGCCCCTCGTGGAATGCGGTCAGCGCGATGTGTCTGCCGCAGGCGTGGTTATGATCTGCCGCAGGCGCGATTACAGGTCAAGTGTACAATATTGATCGTTTGTCCGGTCTGGCGCGCGGATGCCGTGACAAGGCGAACGGCCGCGCTTATGCCTTTGGCCGAGAGGGCCCCCTGCCCGCCTGTGAGGCCAGTATGTTCGATGTCGAGAATCTGAAGATCCGCGCGCGCACCGGGATCTATGCCACCGGGCAGGAGCGCGTGGTGCAGATCCTGGAAACCGCCGTCGAGATCCTGATCCACGATGGTTTCCCTGCCGTGACCTTGCGCGAAATCGCGCGGCGGATGGGGATCCGGGTCTCGGCCATCAGCCATTATTATTCGAGCCGGGAGGGGTTGATCCTCGATGTGCTGTCGGGGGTGTTGAATTCCTACGAGGCGTTTTTCGAGGAGTTGCGCGCGCCTTCCGAGGAGCCGGCCGAGGCGCGGTTGCGGGCGTTTATCGATGCCTTGCTCGACGATATCCTGACGTTGAAGACGACGCGGCTGTTTCCCGAACTCTGGGCGCTGGCGGCGCATGACGCGAATGTGGCGCGGATGGTGGACGCGATTTATATCCGATCGCGGTTGATTGCCGGGCGGTTTGTCGGGGCGATCAATCCCGCGCTCGACGTGCGGATGCGCGAGAATATGGCGTTGTTCATCATCGCCTCGATCGAGGGGCTGACCGTGTTTGCCGGTTTCGGGAAACCCTGGGCGGGCGAGATGGACGTGCTCAAGGCGATCGCGCGCGAGGCGTTTGTGGGGGCGGTGAAGGCGGCTGTGGCCTTGCCGGATACGCCCGAGGGGTGGCGGGCGCCGACGCTGCTGGATGCCGAGGCCTATGCGCGGTTGACGGCGGATGGCGCGGGGCGGATCGAGGTTTGAGGGTTTAAGGGGCAGATACGAGGGGCACGCCCCTCGCGCTCCCCCAACGTTGGCGGCATTGGATGGGGCCGGCGACGTAGCGGAAGGTGGCCGCGCCGCAGGCTGTTATTGCGGCTTCGCCGCGTGGCGCTGGTTGGCGGGCGGGGCGTGAGGTGGACAAGGTTGGGGGAGCGCGAGGGGCGTGCCCCTCGTGTCTTGTCTTTTCCTAGACCGCCGCCGTACTCGCGCCGAGTTCCGGAACGCCGATCGCGCGCCGCCCGGTGAAATCGGTGCGGACGACGATCCAGCCTTTGCTTTCGAGGTGTTCGAGCAGGCGGCGGATGCGGCCGGGGGAGCGGGTACCGTAGGCACGGGCGAGGTCGTCGTCGGCGGGGCAGTCGGCGTTGTCGAGCGCGGCGCGGGCGATCACCAGGAACGGGGCGAGTGCGTCGTCGGGGATGGTTTCGGCGAGGGCGAGCAGGGCGTTGTAGGGCGGGGCTTCGGGATCGGGGATGCCGGCGATGGCGAAGGCGAAGCGGCGGCGGAAGCGGGCGACATCTCCGGTGTGTGCGCCGACGCGGCGCATGCGGCAGCGCAGGGTGAAGTCCTGAAACAGCGTCGCGGCGGGCTGGAAGGTGGCGTCGGGGTCGGCGGCCATCTCGGTGAGGATCTGCGCGATGGTGGCGCGGATTTCCTCGGGCGGGAGCGATTGGGGGGCGGGGACGGAGGCGGCGCGGAAGAGGTCGGGGCCGGTGTCGGGGGTGGGCTGTTCGGCCTCGGCCTGGGTGGCGGCGAAGTCGGCGATCTGGTGGAGGAGTTCGGTCGGGTCGACGCGCGGCGGGGGGGCGCGGAACAGGTCGAGGGGTTCGTCCTCGCCACTGGCGTGGAGGATGGTGTCTTCGTCGGCGGCTTGCGGGAGGGGGGTGAGGCCGGAGATGACGGTGCGGGCGCGGGTGCGGACCTCGCCGATTTTCACGCTGACGGCGCGGCGGCTGATCGCGGGGCCGAGGCCGAGGAAATGGCCGCGGGCGAGGTCGCGGATGACTTCGGCCTGGCGACGCTCCATGCCGAGGAGATCGGCGGCGCGGATCATGTCGATATCGAGGAAGGTGCGGCCCATCAGGAAGTTCGACGCCTCGGCCGCGACGTTTTTGGCGAGTTTGGCGAGGCGTTGGGTGGCGATGATGCCGGCGAGGCCGCGCTTGCGGCCACGGCACATGAGGTTGGTCATGGCGGCGAGGCTGAGGCGGCGGACTTCGTCGCTGACGTCGCCGGCGGCGGCGGGGGCGAACATCTGGGCTTCGTCCACCACCACCAGTGCGGGGAACCATTGTTCGCGGGGGGCGTCGAACAGCGCGGCGAGGAACTGGGCGGCGGCGCGCATCTGTTGTTCGAGTTCTAGGCCATCCAAGGCCAGCACCACCGAGGCGCGGTGGCGGCGGACGCGGGCGGCGAGGCGGATCAGCTCGGCCTCGTTGTAGGCGGCGGCGTCCACCACGATGTGGCCGAAGGGTTCGGACAGGGTGACGAAATCGCCCTCGGGGTCGATGATGATCTGTTGAACGATGGGCGCCGATTCCTCGAGCAGGCGGCGCAGCAGGTGCGACTTGCCCGACCCGGAGTTGCCTTGCACCAGCAGGCGGGTGGCGAGGAGTTCCTCGATATCCACGCTGATCGGAGCGCCGCCGGGGGCCGTGCCTATGACGATGTCTGCGCTCACCGGGGGGATTCCGAGCATCGCGCAAAAATGTGGGAACCGGTTTTTTGCATCAAGCGATGCGACAGGAGACGTGCATCGCGCAAAAAAGTGGGAACCGGTTTTTTGCAACGGCGATGCGACAGCAAAGATCTGGAGCGGGCTGCGTGATTCACGCGGCACGCTCTAGGCGGTGTGGGCGCGCGGGTGAAGGGCGGCGGCGCGGGTTATCCGCAATCAGGCGGCCCGATATCAGGCACCCAGCGCGAAACCTTCGCGGATGGCGGCGCAGAAGGCCTTGATGTTGGCGGCCTCGTCGCCGCTCCACACCGCGTTGGAGACCGCGATGAAATCGGCGCCGGCGCGGGCGAGATCCGCCGCCGTCGCCGGGGTGATGCCGCCGATGGCGACGCAGGGGATCTCCAGCAGGCCCTGGCACCAGGTGAGCAGTTCGGGCTCGGCGTGGTGTTTGGTGTGTTTGGTCAGGCTGGGGTAGAACGCGCCGAAGGCGACGTAATCGGCGCCGGCGTCGCCCGCCTCCATCGCGAGGTGGCGGCTGGCGTGGCAGGTGACGCCGATCTGGGTGTCGCGGCCGAGGCGCTCGCGGGCCTCCTCGACGGTGTCGTCGTCCTGCCCCAGGTGGACGCCATCGGCGCCGAGGCGTTTGGCCAGGCCTACCGAATCGTTGACGATGAAGGCGACATTGCGATCCGCGCAGATCTTTTGCAGCGGCTCGGCGAGGCGGGCGGCTTCGTGTTCGTCGATGTCCTTGACGCGGAACTGGAAGGCGGCGGGGGCGTGGGGGTCCTCCGCATGGGTGTCGAGCGCGCGGGCGAGGCGCGTGGGGAACGTGCCGCCGACGTCGAGCGGGGAAATCAGGTAGAGGCGAGTGGGTTCGCGTTCGTGCTCGAACTGGGGTGCGTCGGTCATGCTGGGCGGTTAGCGCATTGGCGCGTGGGGTGCAAATGTGGCGGGGGCGCGTGGAGCGCGCGTACAGGCGTGCCTCCGCCGGGGGGCGGATGCGATCGGGCCGACGCGCGCGGGGGCGCTGGGGGAGCTGCTTCGCGTGCGAGTGGCCGGGGAGAAGGACAGCGTATGACAGCCCGGCGCGGCCCTGCTTCGGTGCGGGCGGGAGGGCGCGCGGGCTCGCAGTGAGCGCCTCTCCGGGAATGCCCGTGCCGGGGTGGGTCCGCGTTGGTCGGCCCGATCTCTGGCCGTTCGCCCTTGCCCTTGCGCCTTGGGAGTGGGGAGCGGTTGGGGCGGGCGTTTAACCGTTATGGTTGGTGTAGGAAAGGGGTTTTAGGGAGATAAGGTTAGATGCGAGGGACTGGTGGCTTCGCCGGCCTGCGGCTCCCTCGCGCTCCCTCAACGTTGTCGGCGTTGGTGGAGCCGGCGGGGGTGGCGCAACGTCGCAGCGCCGCAGGCTGAATATAGCGGCTTCGCCGCCTGGTGCTTGGCCGACGGGGTACGCGAGGCGGACAGGAATGGGGAGCGCGAGGGGTTTGCCCCTCGCACTTAACCCTTTTCTTTCAATGAATTAAGCCGCCACCGGCACCTTGTGGGTCGAACCGGCGTAGATTTCGTCGATTGCCGCGCCGAGTGAGGCGTCGAACTCGGCGTCGGTCATCTGGACCTTGAGGTCGTTGAGCAGCGCGCGGCTGAACGAGGCGATGATGCCTTTGTTTTTCGCGAGTTCGGCGCAGGCGTCGGTGCGGCTGTAGCCGCCCGAGAGGGCGACGACGCGCAGGACCTTGGGGTGCTGGACCAGCGGCTCGAAGGTGCCGGGGATGGCGGGGAGCGACAGTTTCAGCATGACCTTTTGGCCGGCGGGGAGATCGACGAGGGCCTTGAGGATCTCGTCGAGGAGGATCGAGTCGCACTCGGCGCGGGTGGTGGACTTGATGTTCACCTCGGGCTCGATGATCGGCATCAGGCCGTGGGCGGTGACTTCGGCGGCGACTTCGAACTGTTGCTTGACCACGGCGGCGATGCCGGCGCGGTTGGCGCTGTTGACCACCGAGCGTTCCTTGGTGCCGAACACGCCGAGGCCGCGCGCGCGATCCAGCAGGACGCCGACATCGGGGTTGGGCTTCATCAACTGGACGCCGTCGACTTCGTCTTCGAGGCCTTTGTCGATCTTGATGAAGGGGACGATGCCCTTGTCGATCAGCGCGGTCGGGGTGGGCTTGCCGCCAACGGTGCCATCCATGGTGCGTTCGAACAGGATCGCGGCGATGACTTTCTCGCCGGTGAAGACGGGCGATTCGATGATCCGCGCGCGCATCTGGTGGATCAGGCCGAACATCTCCTCGTCGGTGGACCAGGCGCCGTCCTCGATGCCGTAGCCATGGAGCGCCTTGGGCGTCGAGCCACCCGATTGGTCCAGCGCGGCGATGAAGCCTTCGCCCTTTTCCATCTGGGCGGTCATCTCGGCAATGTTCATGTTGTCTGCGTCCCTTCCGATCGTGGAAACGGCGGAGCCCCCCTCCGGATCCCGCCTACATTCGTATGCGCAAGGCAGCGATACAGTGCCCGGCCCCATGCTGCAACTGCGTTGATGGGGCCGGGCGGGTTGATTTGGGGTTAAATTTCGAGCGCCTTGACGCCGGGCAGCTCGCGCCCTTCCATCCATTCGAGGAAGGCGCCGCCCGCCGTCGAGACATAGCTGAAGTCATCCGCGACGCCGGCGTGGTGGAGTGCGGCGACGGTGTCCCCGCCCCCGGCGACCGAGATCAGCGAGCCTTCCTTGGTCAGCGCGGCGGCGGTGCGCGCGAGGGCGACGGTGGCGGTATCGAACGGCGGGGTTTCGAAGGCGCCCATCGGGCCGTTCCAGACGAGGGTCTTGCAGGTCTTGAGGACGTCGCCGAGGGCCTCGACCGCCGCCGGGCCGACGTCGAGGATCATCTCGTCGGCGGCGACTTCGTGGACGTTGCAGGTGCGCAAGCTGGGCGGGTTGGGGGCGAATTCCTTGGAGACGACCACATCGTAGGGGAGGTGGACAGTGCAGCCGGCTTTGTCGGCGGCCTCCAGGATCTCGTCCGCAGTGGCGGTGAGGTCGTGCTCGCACAGCGATTTGCCGACATCGACGCCGCGCGCCGCGAGGAAGGTGTTGGCCATGCCGCCGCCGATGATCAGGTGATCGACGCGGGCGACGAGGTGTTTGAGCACGTCGAGCTTGGTGGAGACTTTGGCGCCGCCGACGACGGCCGCGACGGGCTTTTCGGGGTTTCCGAGGGCTTTTTGCAGGGCCTCCAGCTCGGCCTGCATCGCGCGGCCGGCGTAGGCGGGGAGGATGTGGGCGAGGCCTTCGGTGGTGGCGTGGGCGCGGTGGGCGGCGCTGAACGCGTCGTTGACGTAGAGGTCGGCGTTGGCGGCGATGGCAGCCACGAAGGCGGGGTCGTTCTTTTCCTCGCCGGGCCAGAAGCGGGTGTTTTCGAGGAGCGCGATGTCGCCGTTGTTGAGGATGCCGATCGCCTGTTTCGCGATCTCGCCGGCGACTTCGGGGACGAACATCACTTCTTTGCCGAGGACTTTTTCGACGGCGCCGATAACCAGGCTCAGCGACTGGGACGGGTCCTTCGCGCCCTTGGGGCGGCCGAAGTGGGCGAGGAGGAGGACTTTGGCGCCCTTTGCCGAGAGTTCGAGGATGGTGGGGGCGGCGGCGCGGACGCGGGTGTCCTCCGTCACCTGGCCGTCCTTCATCGGCAGGTTGAAGTCCACGCGGACCAGCACGACCTTGCCGGCGATGTCGGGGAGGTCATCCAGTTTCTTGAAGGTGGCCATGTGGGGTTCCTCGTTTTTTGAAGAAAAGGGTAGATGCGAGGGACTCGTCCCTCGCGCTCCCTCAACCTTGGCATCGTTGTGCCCTGCGCGCGGCGGTGGGGCCATTGGGCGAAGCCCTTTATCGCCTGCGGCGCGGCGGGGTTGCGCTTGGGGGCGGCGGGGCGCCAGGCCGACAAGGTTGGGGGAGAGCGAGGGGCGAGCCCCTCGTGAATTCTTTTTGTTCTTGAATCGAAAAAGGCGGAGCCTTTGTGGGGCCCCGCCTGTCCGAGATCAGAGCAGCTTGCCCATCGCGCCGGCCGTGTCGACCATGCGGTTGGAGAAGCCCCATTCGTTGTCGTACCACGAGAGGACGCGGACGAGCTTGCCGTCGATGACGGCGGTCTCGAGGCTGTCGATGGTGGACGAGTGGGCGTCGTGGTTGAAGTCGATCGAGACCAGCGGCTCGTCGGTGTAGCCGAGGACGCCTTTGAGCGGGCCTTCGGCGGCGGCCTTCAGGAGCGCGTTGACTTCATCCTTCGTCGTGTCGCGCGAGGGGGTGAAGGTCAGGTCGACGACCGAGACGTTGGGGGTGGGGACGCGGATGGCCGAGCCGTCGAGCTTGCCCTTGAGCGCGGGGAGCACTTCGGCGACGGCGCGGGCGGCACCGGTGGTGGTGGGGATCATGCTCATCGCGGCGGCGCGGGCGCGGCGCGGGTCAGAGTGGATCTGGTCCAGGATCTTCTGGTCGTTGGTGTAGCTGTGGATCGTGGTCATCAGGCCGCGCTCGATACCGATGGCCTCGTGGAGGACCTTGGCGAAGGGGGCGAGGCAGTTGGTGGTGCACGAGGCGTTCGAGACGATGGTGTGCTCGGGGGTGAGCTTGTCGTCGTTGACGCCGAAGACCACCGTGAGGTCGACGCCCTTGGCGGGGGCCGAGATCAGCACTTTCTTGGCGCCGGCGGCGATGTGCTTGCTGGCGCTCTCGCGGTCGGTGAAGAAGCCGGTGCATTCGAGGACGATCTCGATGCCCTGCGCGGCGTGGGGCAGGTTGGCGGGATCGCGCTCCGCCGTGACGGCGATGGTCTTGCCGTCGATGACGAGGTTGTTGCCATCGACCTCGACCGTGCCGGGGTAGGCGCCGTGGACTGAATCACGCTTGAAGAGCTGGGCGTTGGCCTTGGGGCTGGCAAGGTCGTTGATCGAGACCAGTTCGAGCCCGCAATCGGGGCGTTCGAGAATGGCGCGGGCGACGTTGCGCCCGATGCGTCCGAAACCGTTAATCGCAACCTTGACAGCCATTTAGATGCTCCTCCTGAATTTATTGCCCAAGCTTTGCAAGGACTTGCGGTACGATCTTCGCCGCGGTGAGGCCGAAGTGGTCGTACAGGACATCGGCCGGGGCCGAGGCGCCGAACGTGTCGATGCCAAAGCGCAGACCATCGAGGCCGGTGATCGCCTCCCAGCCGTGGGTGGTGCCTGCCTCGATCGAGACCGTCAACACGTCGCGCGGCAGGATTTCGGCGCGGTAGGCGGCGGGTTGCGCGCGGAAGCGCGACATCGACGGCATCGAGACGACATCGGCACCGATCTTTTGGGCCTCCAGCGCGGCGCGGACTTGCGTGGCGATCTCGACTTCGGAGCCGGTCGCGACGAGGACGACTTTACGCCGGTTTTCAGCGGGTTGCAGGACGTAGGCGCCCTTCGCGCTGAGGTTCGGGCCCGACTTGCGCAGTTGCGGCAGGTTCTGGCGCGACAGGGCGAGGACGCTGGGGGTCCTGGCGTTGTCGAGCGCGAGGCGCCAGCATTCGGCGGTCTCGATGATGTCGGCGGGGCGGAACACCTCGAGGTTGGGGATCAGGCGCATCGACATCACGTGCTCGATCGGCTGGTGGGTCGGGCCGTCCTCGCCGAGGCCGATGGAATCGTGGGTGAGGACGTAGATCACCCGCTGTTCTTGCAGGGCCGAGAGGCGGATGGCGTTACGGCAGTAGTCCGAGAAGATCAGGAACGTGCCGCCATAGGGGATCACGCCGCCGTGGAGCGCCATGCCGTTCATCGCCGCGGCCATGCCGAACTCGCGGATGCCGTAGTGCATGTAGCGGCCGCTGTAATCGGTGGCCGAGAACGGGGGGGTGGACTTGGTGATCGTCAGATTCGAGCCGGTGAGGTCGGCCGAGCCGCCGACCAGCTCGGGGATGGCGGCGGTCAGGACATCGAGGACGAGTTCGCTGGACTTGCGGGTGGCGACCTTTTTGTCGGCGGCGAGCCACGATGTGAGGGTGGCGTCGACGTCGGTGAGGTCTGGCAGGATGCCGTCCATGCGGCGGGTGAATTCGGCCGCGTTGGGGGCGGCGGCGTGGCGTTGGGTCCACGCGGCGTGCGCGGCCGCGCCGGTCTGGCCGACGGCGTGCCAGTCGGCGGCGATGTCCGCCGGGATTTCGAAGGGGGCGGCGGTCCAGTTGAGGGTCGCGCGGGCGGCGGCGATTTCGTCGGCGCCGAGGGGGGCGCCGTGGACGTTGTGCGTGCCCTGCTTGTTGGGGGCGCCCTTGCCGATGATCGTGCGGCAGGCGACGAGGCTGGGGCGCGGGTCGGCCTTGGCCTCGGCGAGGGCGCGTTCGATGTCGGCGTAGTTGTGGCCGTCGCATTCGACGACGTGCCAGCCGGTGGCGCGGTAGCGGGCGGGGATGTCCTCGACGGTGGAAATGGTGGTGTCGCCGTCGATGGTGATGTGGTTGTTATCCCACAGCACGTTGAGGCGGCCGAGGTTGAGGCGGCCGGCGAGGCCGATCGCCTCGTGGTTGATGCCCTCCATCAGGCAGCCGTCGCCGGCGATCACCCAGGTGTGGTGATCGACGAGGTCGTCACCGAACTGGGCGTTGAGGTGACGCTCGGCAATGGCCATGCCGACGGCCATGGCGAGGCCCTGACCCAAGGGGCCGGTGGTCGATTCGGCGCCGGCCAGGTGCGTGTTTTCCGGGTGGCCGGCGCAGGGGCTGTGGAGCTGGCGGAAATTGCGGATGTCTTCGATCGTGGGCCGTGCGTAGCCGGTGAGGTGCAGCAGGCTGTAGAGCAGCATCGAGCCGTGGCCGGCGGAGAGCACGAAGCGGTCGCGATCGGGCCATTTCGGCGCGGCGGGATCGAACTTGAGGAACTTCGCGTAAAGCACGGTCGCGACGTCGGCCATGCCCATCGGCATGCCGGGATGGCCGCTGTTGGCCGCCTGCACCGCGTCCATCGAGAGCGCCCGGATGGCATTGGCCATCAGCGGCAAACGGTCTGCGGCGGGGGTTGCGGTCATCGGTTCGGGTCCATGGCAACGAAAGGGAACAGGTGGCACGCCGTGTTGCGACGCGGCGTGAACGAATCGCGACGGTTCCTTGGGCGAGGGGTGCGGCGGCGTCAAGCGCGGCCCCGGCGGCGGGGCCCTGGCCGGGCGAAGGACGCAAGATTTTGCATTTGGGTGACCCATGGGTTAACGTGTCCCATGATGACGCATGCGATCGATAAAGCCGACGATGACGCCGTTTGGGCCCGGATCGACCGCGCCTTGGGGGACATTGAAGCCGCTCTGGGCCGGCGCGCCACGCCGCCCGATGCCGCGCTGGCCGCGCGCCATGCCGCCTTGCGCGCCGCCGTGGTGACCGCCATCGGCCAGATCGACGCCTTGGTCGAGGCGCAGGGTGAGGATACCGCGCTGGTGCCGCTGGACGACTTGCTGAGCGGGCTGGTGCCGGCCAACGGGCATCCCGCATGAAGAACATGACTTTGATCATCGGCGGGCGCGACTATGTCGTCGCCTGCGCCAAGGGCGAGGAAGCCCATGTCGCAACGCTGGGCGGGATCATCGAGGAGGCGCTGGCCAGCAGTCCGCCGGGCGTGGGGCAGAGCGAGACGCGATCGCTGCTGTTTGCCGCGCTGTTGCTGGCCGACGAGGTGCATGCGGCGCGGGCGCGGGCGAACGACGATACCGCCGAAGTTGCGGCCGAGGCGCAGGCCGCGGCGGAGGCGACCGCGCAGCGGCGGGGCAAGATGTTGGCCATGATCGCCGGGCGGTTGGAAAATATCGCCGCGCACCTTGAGACTGAGCCCGCGGAGGCCTAGATAGGGCGCGACGGGTACTGCCCGGTGCGCGCCGCATGAACATCCCTGAGGCTATAAGCAATCCAAGGGGGCTGTCCCTGCCCGGTTCGCGATTTCGCATCGAGGCCCGGAACATATGGTCCCCACCTGACGTCGAGGCGTCGGAGGATTTTCCGGCAAACGACCCATGGTGGTCCCGTCACCCACCTTTTTCCCCGCCGACGCGCGGGGGATCTTGCATTGTCCAGGCCCCCCGGCGCGGGGGGCGCCCGCCCTGCCCTGCCCTGCGAGACCAGCCCCTTGGACGAGAAAACCCGTTTGCGCGCGCACTATCGCGCCGCCCGCCGCGATCATGTTGCCAGCCTGCCCGAAGGCGTGCGGCGGTTGATGTTTCATCGCCCGCCCGCCGTGCTGGCGCGGCTGGTGCCCGAGGGGGCGGTGGTCGGGCTCTATCATCCGACAGCGGCCGAGGCGCCGACTTTGGGCTATGCGCGCTGGTTTGCCGAGCATGGGCGGGCGGTGGCGCTACCGTGGTTTGGCGAGCGCGAGGGGGCGATGACGTTCCGGCGCTGGGACAATCCGTTTGCGGAAGACAGCCTGGTCGAGGGGCCGTGGCGGGCGTTGCAGCCATCCGCCGAGGCCGAGGAGGTGGTGCCCGATGTGGTGTTCGTGCCGCTGGTGGCGTTTACCGCCGGGGGCGCGCGGCTGGGCCAGGGCGGCGGGCATTACGACCGCTGGCTGGGGGCGCATCCGCGCGTGCCGGCGATCGGCATGGCGTGGGATTGCCAGCAGGCGCAGATGTTGCCGGTGGAGCCGCATGACCGCGCCCTGGTGGCGGTGGTGACGCCGGGGCGGATCCATGGCGATCTGGAGATGAGCGCGTGATGCCCGGCGTTGTCATGCGGCGCGAGCCGGTGTTGTAATGCGGCGGGAGCCGGCGTTTTAATGCGGCGGGAGCCGACTGGGCGCATCCCGCTGGGGGTGCTGGGGCTGCTGGCGGCGTTGCTGGTCTATGGCGTGGCGGTGGCGCGGTGGGTGTCGCCCTGGATCGCCGGATGGCCAGCGTTGGCGCAGGCGGGGGTCTATGCGGTGTTGGGGGTGGTGTGGTTGCTGCCCTTGCGCCGGTTCCTGATCTGGATGGAGACGGGGCGCTGGGGGTGATGGGGGGGGTGATGGGTTGATATCGGCCCTGCCCTGCGGGTATGGCCGATCGCGTCGCTTCAGAAACGCGAAAAGCCGGCCCCGAAGGACCGGCTTTTCAATGACTTCCCGAAGGAAGTTAACAACTGGCGCGAGTGACGGGGCTCGAACCCGCGACCTCCGGCGTGACAGGCCGGCACTCTAACCAACTGAGCTACACCCGCTTTCCAGTTGTTGTTCCCGGCAGCTCGCCGCCGGGAGCCGCGCCTCTATGGGAGGATCGCGGGGGTGTCAACACCGATCGCGCGGGGGGTGCGTTTTTTTGTGAAGGCGCGGTTTGGCGCGGTTGGCCGATGCGGTGACAACGCCGCGTTAACCATATCTTGGCGTCTTGCGGGGCATTGCGCGGGCTTACGTGTTCGATCTTCGACGGGACCCTTGCCGATGTCGCTCCGCCTGCTTGCCGCCTTTGCCCTGACCGCCGCCCTGCCCTGCGCAGCCGCTGCCGCGCAGCCGGGGGACGTGACGGTGGATAGCGCGCTGTTCGTCGAGCATACCGCCTTTGCCAATGGCAGTGCTGCCCGCGTGCTGGCGCCCGCGACGCAACTGACGCGCGGGGACCGGGTGGTGACGCTGTTGACCTGGGTGCGGATGGGCGGACAGCGCGGCGGGTTTACCGTGACCAACCCACTGCCCCCGCGACTCGCGTGGCAGGGGAGCGCGGATGCCGGCGAGGAGGTTTCCGTGGATGGCGGGCGGACCTGGGGGCGGCTGGGCACCTTGCGCATCGGCGCGCGGCTGGCGGGGGCGGCGGACGTGACGCATGTGCGGTGGCATGTCTCGCCCGATGTGGCGCAGGGTGGGTCGGGGACGATTACCTTTGCCGGGGTGGTGAAGTAGGAAGGATGGATACGAGGGGCTCGCCCCTCGCGCTCCCCCAGCCTTGGCGGCGTGGCGTCTTGCGCGCGGCGTTGTGGGGGATGGCAAGGGGATCGGCGCGGTCCACGCGGGCGGGGCGTTGCGGCGGAGCCGCCTTTATCGCCTGCGGCGCGGCGACGTTGTTTGAGGGTGTTGGCAGGTGCCACGTCGACAACGTTGGGGGAGCGCGAGGGGCGTGCCCCTCGTATTGTCTCTTTTCTAAACGGCGACCGGGGCCGAGATGTGGCCCTGGGGGGCGTAGGCTTCGACGGTGAAGTCTTCGATGCGGTAGTCGAACATCGATTCGGGGCGGCGGGTGATCGTCAGGCGGGGGTGGCCCGAGGGCTGGCGCGCGAGTTGCTCGGCGACGAGATCGGCGTGGTTGAGGTAGAGGTGGACGTCGCCGGCCATCCAGACGAGTTCGCCGGGGGCCATATCGACTTGCTGGGCGACCATGCGGGCGAACAGGGCGGCGCTCCACAGGTTGAAGGGGACGCCGAGGGCGAGGTCGGCGCTGCGTTGGTAGAGGAGGAGCGAGAGGCGGGGTTTGCCGTTTTGGCCCTGGGTGACGTGGAACTGGTAGGTCTTGTGGCAGGGGGGGAGCGCCATGGCGTCGAGCTCGGCGACGTTCCAGCCTTCGACGATGTGGCGGCGGCTGTAGGGGTTGGTGCGCAGGCCCTCGATCAGTTGGGCGATCTGGTTGATGCCCTGGGGGCGGCGGCGGTGGAGGTTGTTGCCGACCGGGTCGTAGGCGGGCCAGTTGGTCCACTGGGCGCCGTAGACCGGGCCGAGGTCGCCCCATTTGGCCGCGAAATCCGCGTCTTCTAGGATTTGGGTGGTGAAGGCCTCGCGGGTGATGTCGTGGCCGGTTTCGCGGCGGTAGCGGGCGAGCGGCCAGTCGGTCCAGATCTGGACGTTTTGGGCGAGCAGCGGCCGGATGTTGGTCTCGCCGGTGAGGAACCAGAGGAATTCGCGGGTGGCGGTTTTCCAGAACACGCGCTTGGTGGTGGCGAGCGGCATCTGGGCGTCGCTCAGGGGGCAGCGGATCTCGGCACCGAACAGCGCGCGGGTGCCGACGCCGGTGCGGTCGATGCGTTCGTCGCCTTCATGCCAGATGCGCGCCATCAGGCGCAGGTATTGCCATTCCCAGTGCTCGTGCGCGGTGGGCGCGGGCAGGTCGGCGGGCGTGGGGACGCGGGTGGGCAGGACGGCTTGCATGGGGCGGCTTGTGCCATGCCCCGGCGCGCGAGGCCAGATGGCGGGCGGCGGTGTCCACTGCGGGGGTTGGGTATGGCGACGCAAATTGACCCCTTGCGTACCCCGGAAACCCTGCTTATAGGCGCGCTCCTGCCCCGCGGCCCCTTTGGGGGACGCACGGTCGGGGAATAGCTCAGCCTGGTAGAGCACTGTCTTCGGGAGGCAGGGGCCGGAGGTTCGAATCCTCTTTCCCCGACCAATTATTTTCTTGTGAAAACAAGGGAATGCAGCAAAGCCGGCCTTCGGGCCGGCTTTTTTGTGCCCGGTGCGGTGGGGCTGGATGCCAGAGACCGACGGGCCATGTCTCGGGCGCGCCTTGCGGGCGATCTGTTCGGCTTCGTTGCGGGGCATCATTGGCAACGACGCAGCGCGCTGGTGTGCCGGTGTGGGTGATTTCCGATGCTGATGGCCGGGGCCGGCATCGGCTATGCCCGCGTTCGCGGTGGCGGCGCGGGGCGTTTGTCAGGAAGGGATACGGCGTTGCAGGCGATGCGGCTCGACCACGCGAACACCCCGTTGCAATGGACCGAGTTGCCCGATCGCCAGCCCGGTGCCGGCGAAGTGCGGGTCAAGGTGCTGGCCTGCGGGGTGTGCCGCACCGACCTGCATGTGTTCGATGGCGATTTGCCGGATCCGCAATCGCCGATCATCCCCGGGCACGAGATCGTCGGGCGGATCGATGCGATCGGGCCGGGCGTGATCGGACTGACGCTGGGCGAGCGGGTGGGCATTCCCTGGCTGGGGCATACCTGCGGGGTGTGCCCCTATTGCCTGGGCCAGCGCGAGAACTTGTGCGATGCGCCGCTGTTCACCGGCTATACCCGCGATGGCGGCTTTGCGACGGCGGTGGTGGCCGATGCGCGCTTTGCCTTTCCGCTGGGCGAGGTGGGCAGCGATGTGTCGCTGGCGCCGCTGCTCTGCGCGGGGTTGATCGGCTGGCGCTCGCTGAAGATCGCCGGCGAGGGTCGGCGGCTGGGGATCTATGGCTTTGGCGCGGCGGGGCATATCGTGGCGCAAGTGGCGCGCTGGCAGGGGCGCGAGGTCTATGCCTTCACCCGTCCGGGCGACACCGGCACGCAGGATTTCGCGCGGAGCCTGGGGGTGGCCTGGGCCGGCGGATCGGACCAGATGCCGCCGGAGATGCTGGATGCCGCGATCATCTATGCGACGGTGGGCGATCTGGTGCCGCTGGCGCTGCGCGCGGTGCGCAAGGGCGGGCGCGTGGTCTGCGCCGGCATCCACATGAGCGATATCCCGAGCTTTCCGTACAGCCTGCTGTGGGAGGAACGGCAAGTGCTGTCGGTGGCCAATCTGACGCGGCAAGACGGGATCGAGTTCCTCGCGCTGGCGCCCAGGATCGGCATTGTCGTCAAGACCACGGTCTATCCGCTGGCGCAGGCCAATCAGGCATTGGCGGATCTGCGGGCGGGCCGGTTCGATGGCGCGGCGGTGCTGGTGCCGTGAGGGGTGGCCATGGCGCTTGCGCGGGGAACGCTGCGTAGTTTCCGAGGCTGATGCGGGGGGCGGGGTGTGGCCAGAATGGCCCTGAGCCCACACCCGATACCGGCGCTGACGCGGTTGGCCGGTCGCGGCGGCCATGGAGTGCCTGAGCAATGGACGCCACCGTCATGCCGCGCGCGATGCGCTATACCACCCCTGCCCTCGCGCTGGTACCGTCCGGGGGGCTGACGCCCGAGGAACTGCGGCTGATCGATGCCTATTGGCGGGCGGCGAACTATCTGTCGGTCGGGCAGCTCTATCTTTATGACAATCCGTTGCTGCGCGTGCCTTTGACGATGGCGCATGTGAAGCCGCTGGTGGTGGGGCACTGGGGGACGGTGCCGGGGCTGAACTTCATCTATGCGCACCTCAACCGGGCGATCAAGGCGCACGATCTGAACATGTTCTATGTTGCCGGGCCGGGGCATGGCGGCGCGGCGCTTGTGGGCAATACCTATCTGGAGGGCAGTTACAGCGAGATCTACCCCAACGTCAGTCAGGACGAGGCGGGGATGAAGCGGCTGTTCACCCAGTTCTCGTTCCCCGGCGGGATCTCCAGCCATGTCGCGCCGACGACGCCGGGATCGATCCACGAGGGCGGCGAGCTGGGCTATTCGCTGAGCCATGCGTTCGGGGCGGCGTTCGACAATCCGGGGCTGATCGTCGCCTGCGTGATCGGCGATGGCGAGGCCGAGACCGGGCCGCTGGCGACGGCGTGGCAATCGAACAAGGTGCTCGATCCGGTCAGCGATGGCGCAGTGCTGCCCATCCTGCACCTCAACGGCTTCAAGATCAGCAATCCCACCGTGCTGGCGCGGATCGAACCCGACGAACTGGAGCAGTTCCTCTGCGGCAATGGTTGGGCGCCGCTGTTCGTCGAGGGCGACGATCCCGAGACGATGCACGGGTTGATGGCCGCCGCCGTGGACACCGCCATCGCCGAGATCCGGCGCATCCAGCACCATGCGCGCGGGGCCGGCGATCCGGCGCGGCCGCGCTGGCCGATGATCGTGCTGCGCAGCCCCAAGGGCTGGACCGGCCCCAAGGTGATCGACGGGCTGAAGATCGAGGGATCGTTCCGCGCTCATCAGGTGCCGATCCTGGTGGATGCCGCCCATCCGGCGCATCTGGCCGATCTGGAAAGCTGGATGCGCAGCTATCGGCCGGAGGAGCTGTTCGACGGCGATGGGCGGTTGATTGCCGAGTTGGCGGCAATGGCGCCGGTGGGCGAGCGGCGGATGGGGGCCAATCCCCATGCCAATGGCGGGGTGCTGCTACGCGATCTGAAGATGCCCGATTTTCGCGATCATGCGGTGCAGGTCTCGGCACCGGGGGCGGTGGCGGCGCAGGATACCATGGTGCTGGGGATGTTCCTGCGCGATGTCGCGCAAGCCAACCGCGATCAGCACAACTTCCGCATCTTCGGCCCGGACGAGACGCTCTCCAACCTGCTCGGCGCGGTGTTCGAGGTGACCAGCCGGCAGTGGGATGCGCGGCAGACCGGCGATGACGAATTTCTGGCGCCAGCGGGACAGGTGCTCGATTCGATGCTCAGCGAGCACCAGTGTCAGGGCTGGCTGGAAGGCTATCTGCTGACCGGGCGGCACGGGCTGTTCAACAGCTACGAGGCGTTCATCCGCATTGTCGATTCGATGTTCAGCCAGCATGCCAAGTGGCTGAAGGTGACATCGGAATTGCCGTGGCGGCGCGATATCGCCTCGCTGAATTACCTGCTCGCATCGCATGTGTGGCAGCAGGATCACAACGGCTTCACCCATCAGGACCCGGGGTTTCTCGATCATGTCGTCAACAAGAAGGCGGACGTGGTGCGGGTTTATCTGCCGCCCGATGCCAACTGCCTGCTCTCGGTGTTCGACCATTGTCTGCGCAGCCGGCAGTATGTGAACGTGGTCGTCGCCGGCAAGCACGCGCTGCCGCAGTGGCTGGAGATGGAGGCGGCGGTGATCCATTGCACCGAGGGCCTGGGCATCTGGCAATGGGCCAGCAACGATCAGGATGCCGCGCCCGATGTGGTGATGGCCTGCTGCGGCGATACGCCGACGCTGGAGGTGCTGGCGGCGGTCTCGATCCTGCGCGAACACCTGCCGGCGTTGCGGATCCGGGTGATCAACGTGGTCGATCTGATGCGGTTGCAGCCTTGCGACGAGCATCCGCATGGGTTGAGCGAGGCGGCATTCGACGCGCTGTTCACCACCGCGACGCCGATCGTGTTCGGGTTCCACGGCTATCCGGGGCTGGTCCACCGGCTGATCTATCGGCGGACCAACCGCAACGTCCATGTCCACGGCTACAAGGAGGAGGGGACGATCACCACCGCCTTCGACATGCGGGTGCAGAACGAGCTGGATCGCTTTCATCTGGTGATGGATGTGATCGATCATGTGCCGGGGCTGGGCACGCAGGGCGACTATCTCCAGCAGCACATGCGCGACAAGCTGATCGCGCATAAGCACTTCATCGATCGGCATGGCGAGGACATGCCCGAGATCGTCAACTGGTTGTGGTCGGACGCGGCGGCGGCTGTGGCATGAACGAGCGTGGCCTGATCGCCTGTGCCAAAGCGCTCGTCGGCAGCGGCAAGGGCCTGCTGGCGATGGACGAGAGCAACGGCACCTGCAACGCGCGGTTTGCCGCTGCGGGCATTGCCCAGACGGTGGAGATGCGCCGTGCCTGGCGCGAACTGCTGATCACCGCGCCGGGCCTGGAGGAGAGCATCAGCGGCGCGATCCTCTATGACGAGACCATCGGCCAAAGCGACCGCCACGGCCGGCGTTTCGTCGATCTGCTGGCCGATGGCGGCATCATCCCCGGCATCAAGGTCGATACCGGCGCCAAGCCGCTGGCGCTCCACCTCGGCGAAAAGGTCACCGAGGGGCTCGATGGCTTGCGCGAACGGCTGGCCGACTATGCCGCGATGGGCGCGCGGTTCGCCAAGTGGCGCGCGGTGATCGGGCTCGCCGGCGATCAGCCGAGCGTCGCCTGCATCCGCGCCAATGCGCAGGCGCTAGCCCGCTATGTGGCGCTGTGCCAGGAGGCGGGGATCGTGCCGATCGTCGAGCCCGAGGTGCTGATGGCGGGCGCGCATTCTCAGGCACGCTGTACCTTCGTCACCGGCGATATGCTGAGCGTGCTGTTCGAGGAGATGGATGTGCAGGGCGTGCTGCTGGAAGGGTTGATCCTGAAGCCGAACATGGTGTTGCCGGGCCTCGAGAGCGCGGTGCAGGCAACCGCCGCGGAGGTGGCGACGGCGACCATCGAAACCCTGTCACGCAATATCCCGCCATGGATCGCCGGGGTGGCGTTCCTCTCGGGCGGGCAATCGCCGGAGCTGGCCTCGGCGCGGCTCAATGCGATCAATGTGCAGGCGGCGATCGACGATCTGCCCTGGCCGCTGGTGTTCTCGTTCGCCCGCGCGCTGCAGCAGCCGGCGCTGGCGCTGTGGCATGGCGCGGACGCCAATGCGGGCGCGGCGCAGGCGGCGTTGCTGCACCGGGCGCGGTGCAACCATGCGGCGCTCAGCGGCGGTTACGATGCCGCCATGGAGCAGCCCCGGTGACCGCCTTGCGGCTCTGGCTGGTCCGCCATGGCGAGACGGCGTGGTCGCTGAACGGGCAGCATACCGGCACCAGCGACATCGCCCTGACCGCGCATGGCGAGGCGCAGGCGCGCGCGCTTGCGCCGGCGCTGGGGGCGATGCAGTTCGCTCACGTCTTCACCAGCCCGGCCCGGCGCGCCCGGCAGACCTGCGCGCTCGCCGGTTTCGCCGGGGCGGCGGCCGCCGATGCCGATCTCGCCGAATGGGATTATGGCGATGACGAGGGTCTGCGTACAGGCGAGATCCGGGCGCAACGGCCCGGCTGGACGATCCGGCGCGATGGCTGCCCGGGCGGCGAGAGCCCCGATGCGGTCGCCCACCGGGCGGATCGCGCCATCGCCGCGCTGCGGGAACTGAGCGGGGATGTGCTGCTGTTCTCGCATTGCCAGTTCGGCTGCAGTCTGTCGGCGCGCTGGATCGGTCTGGGGGTGATCGCGGCGCAGCACCTGCAACTCGATACGGCGGCGATCGGCGTGCTGGGGTGCAACCCCGCCCACGCCGAGATCGCGGTCATTGCGCGGTGGAACTGGGCGCCAGATCGGGCTGCGTCTGCCCCTTGAGCGTATCGGCCGTCGCCGCCGATTCCAGCAGCGAGAGGAACGGCTTGACGATATCGATCGGCATCGGGGAAATGACCGTGGTGTTCTGCTCGGCGCCGATTTCGGTGAGCGTCTGAAGATAGCGTAGTTGCATGGCGGCGGGGATGCTGGAGAGGATCGTCGCAGCGTTGACCAGAGTCTGCGAGGCCTGGAACTCGGCTTCAGCATGGATCACGCTGCCATGTCGGTTTTCTACTAACGTGGCCAATTCGATGGGCGGAAGGAAAGTTCAGTTGGCGGATCCGCCTAGAATTGTCCGTGATCCGACCCCGGTGTCTATGTCATTTACGGCCATTGCATCAGGCAACCGGGAGTACCTTATTCTGATGCAATGCTTGATGGCCACATGCGCGCGCCGTGAATGACGCGCAATATGCGAACTATGTCGCCGACAATTTGGTAAGGCGCGACATAGGGTGTGCGGGCGATCACGAGTTCCCTCGTGCCCTCGGTCCTGCCAGGGCGACCACTGTTCGGAAAATCGATCAGCCGCCGCGCGGCTTCCTCTATGCGTTCATCGACGTTCGCAGCCGCTTGCGGATCGTCCTGTGCGATCCACATGAAGATGGCGAGGCGATCGTCGGTCGCGTGCTGCGACCATACAAGCCTCATACCGGTTTGGCGCCTTTGCGCGCATTCGCGCGAAGTTGAGCGAATTTTTCCGTTACGTCCGCGTCGGAAAGGTCAGGCCTGGGATCGTCCAGCGCCTCCTGAACGCGCGCGCGAAACCATGCGTCATACTCGCGCTGTTCGATCAGCAATTCCATTGGCGCGACGCCTTCTCGCGCCGTGCGAGTCAACAGGATGCGGACCGCGTCGGATAGGGTAAGTCCCATCTTCCCGAAAATCGCGGCAGCTTGCTCCTTCACGTCGGCATCGATCCGAGTTTGGATAAGGGCATTGTTGGCCATGGGTCTGCCTCCTTCGCTGCCCTTGTAATGCATTCGCATGACAGCTGCCATAGAAAAGGGGATCGTGTCCCTGGGGGTGGTGTAGGTTCTGACGGTAGCGGAACTGACCGGTCGCGCGCTTTGGATATGGCGCATTAGCGGCCGGTCATTTTCGCGGGTGGCCATCGGCGAGCTTGGGGTAAGTTTGGGTTACGACACTCAACTTACGGAGACACCGATGACCGATGAGAAGATGGACCTGCATGCGCTGGTTGGGAAGACGGGGGATGGCGATTTCCTGCGCGAGATGATCGGCTTTGCCGCGCAACGACTGATGGAACTGGAGGTGGGCGTCCTGACCGGCGCTGCCTATGGCGAGAAGGATGCCGAGCGCCTGGCGCAGCGCAACGGCGACCGGGACCGGGACTGGGAGACGCGGGCCGGCACAGTCGAACTGCGCATCCCCAAGCTGCGGAAGGGCAGCTACTTCCCCGGCTTTCTGGAGCCCCGGCGGATGGCCGAGAAGGCGCTGACGGCCGTCATCCACGAGGCGTATAGTCGCGTCGTCGTCCGTCTTTCTGCATTCGCAGAACCCATGTCCGGGCCCCGCTGTCCTTCACTAGCAAGCAAAGCCCCCGGCCATCGGTATGCCGACCGGGCTTTGCAGTCTTCACTTTCAATGTTGTCAGCGCCATCAGGTTCGGTTCCCTGTTAGGGAATTTTCTGCCTGTGTTCCCACAAATCCGGGCAAAAAATGATCCCACTCTTTTTCCCACATTTCGATGCGGGTTCAGGCAAATCAGGGCGATCGACCACGAACAGACTACAAGAAAAATCACTGATGTTACAACGTGCTTAGGGACGCTCTGAACCTGCCTGACACGAAGATTTTAGCGCCTCCAAACACTGACCGAAATCGGCGCCGAGCAGAACACCACGGCAATCTTCCCGATGCCGATCGACATCGTCAAACCGTTCCTGACCCTGCTGGAGAACGCCGCCAGCACGACGACCGAACCGGCCCCTGCCTGACGCGCAGCCGGGCGCGATTTCCGGTGAATGGCCACCACGCGCCCTCGACCTGACGGCGCCGAGCCGACATGATCGGCGGCGATGGCCAACCCGACGAACCGAACCCGCGGATGGCATGCCGCGCTGTTGACGCTGGCTGCAGCCGGCTGTGCCTCGCCGCAATACCGCCCGGTCAGCGATACGCCCGTGCGGATCGGCAGGCCCTATGCGGTTCGCGGCGAGACCTATGTTCCGGCCGCGGACCCGGCCTATGACCGGCTCGGTTACGCCAGTTGGTACGGCCCGGAATCGGGATCGCGCACCGCCAATGGCGAACAATTCCGCCCCGATGGCCTGAGCGCCGCCCATACCACCCTGCCCCTGCCCAGCTATGTCGAGGTGACCTCGCTGGCGACGGGCCGGACCATCCTCGTGCGCGTCAACGATCGCGGGCCGTTTTCGGGGGCCGGCCGGATCATAGACCTGTCGCGCGGCGCGGCGCAGGCGCTGGGCTTGCGCGCGCATGGGCCGACGCCGGTGCGGGTGCGGGTGGTCGATCCCACGCAGTCCGATCGCGCCCGCTTGCGACAGGGCCATGCCGCGGCTTCACGGCCCGCCGCCTCCGAGGCGGACCTCGACGCGCTGCGTCAGCGCTGGCAGAGCGAGGGGCCGGGGCACTCCCCCCGCTGATCCTGCCCGCCGTTCAACGTGATCGACAGCCGGCCAGAACTTACATCGTCACCCCCGCCGTGGTTGGTAGATAACGCGGTGCCTGCCGCGCATGTGTCGCTTGCTCGAACGCATAGCCGTAAGCCAACAGGCTGGCATCGCTCCACGCCGTGCCGATAAAGGAGAGCCCGACGGGCAGCCCATCGACCTGGCCCATCGGCACGGTCAGATGCGGATAGCCGGCCACCGCCGCCGCGCCACCGGCACCGCCACCCACGAAATTGTCCTTCAACACTGGATCGATCAGCCATGATGGCCCCAACGTCGGGGCCACCAGCACCGACACGTTGTTATCGGCGAGCATCTTGTCGATCCCCTCCGGCCCGGCGGCGCGATGGGCCTCGGCCCGCGCCTTGAGATAGGCCGGATCGGAAAGGCCCTTGGTCGCCTCCGCTTCGAAGAACAGTTCCTGCCCGAATGGCGCCAGTTCCCGCGCCGCATGCGCCTTGTCGAACGCGATCAGATCGGTGAGCGACCGGCTGGGCACCTTGGCGGGATCGGTGGCGGCGAGATAGGCGTTCAGATCGGCCTTCAACTCGGTCATCAGCACCGTGTTTTCCTGTGCCCCCAGATCCACACCGCCCGGAAAGCTCTTGATCTCGACCAGCGTGACCCCGGCCGCGCGCAAGACATCCAGCGCCCGCTCGAACACCGCATCGGTTTCCGGATGGAACCCGGCGGCAAAGCGCATTACGCCGATCCGCACGCCTTTCAGCGCATCGGGGCTCAGCCCCTTGGTGAAGTCCTTGCCCATGCCGTCCGCCCGCGCGGTGGCGGGATCGGCCGGATCGCTGCCAGCCATCGCGCCCAGCAGAATTGCGGCATCGGTCACGCTGCGTGCCATCGGACCGGGGGTGTCCTGAGTGTGGCTGATCGGCACGACATATGTGCGCGACACCAGCCCGACTGTCGGCTTCAGCCCGACCAGCCCGTTGATCGCCGAGGGACAGGTGATCGATCCATCGGTTTCGGTACCCACCGTCGCCGCCGCCAGACTGGCCGCCGCGGCCGCGCCCGATCCCGCGCTGGAGCCGCAAGTGCTGCGATCGAGCGCATAGGGGTTGCGCGCCTGGCCGCCGGTCGCGCTCCACCCGCTGATCGAGTGGCTGGAGCGGATATTGGCCCATTCGGACAAGTTGGTCTTGCCGAGGATGATCGCCCCCGCCGCGCGCAGGTTCGCCACCAGCGGCGCATCACGGCCGGTGATGTTCGCCGCCAGCGCCAGACTGCCCGCGGTGGTCGGCACGGGATCGGCGCTTTCGATATTGTCCTTGATCAGGATCGGCACGCCGGCCAGCGCCAATGCCGGCCCGCTATGCGCCCAACGCGCGGCATCGGCGGCGCGGGCTTGCTCCAGCGCCTTGGGGTTGATCGCGATGACGGCATGAAGCCGCGGGTTCAGCCGGGCGATGCGCGCTTCGTAGAGCGTCACCAGCTCGGCCGAGGTCACCCGCCCCGCCGCAAGGTCCGCTTCGATCTCGCCGATCGACTTTTCGGCCACGTCATACGCCTGCGCCGAACTGCACAGAAGCACACTGCAGGCGGCTGCCAACTTGATGTTCACGGCGAACTCCATGGGTTGTAATCAGTGCCCCCGCAGCGATCCGCCGCAGATTTCCGTCATGACTGACTGACAGAAAAATCGGACTTGGACCACTGGCTCAATCCTGCCCTTGGGTGCGGTGAGCGGTGTGGATCAGGCTACTCTCGCCACTTTCCATCGCCGAGAATATCGCCCACGATGCGCCATGCTTCGCACGCTCTATCCCCCCATCGAACCCTATGCGACCGGCCTGCTCGACACCGGCGACGGCCATGCCATCTATTACGAACGCTGCGGCACGCCGGGCGGCAAGCCAGCGGTGTTCCTCCACGGCGGACCGGGTGGCGGAATCTCGCCGACACATCGGCGGTTGTTCGATCCCGCACTTTACGACGTGCTGTTGTTCGATCAACGCGGCTGCGGGCGATCGACGCCACATGCCGGGCTTGACGCGAATACCACGTGGCATCTGGTCGCCGATATCGAGCGGCTGCGCGAGATGGCCGGTGCCGAGCAATGGCTGGTGTTCGGCGGTTCCTGGGGCTCCACGCTCGCCCTCGCCTACGCCCAGACCCATCCCCAGCGGGTGAGCGAACTGGTGCTACGCGGTATCTACACCTGCTCGCCGCCGGAGATGGACTGGTTCTACCAGTTCGGCGTCTCGCAGATGTTTCCCGATAAGTACGAACGCCTCGTCGCGCCGATCCCCGAGGCCGAGCGGGGCGACCTGGTGCGCGCCTATCATCGCCGGCTCACCACCGGGACGGTCGCGGAGCAGATCGCTGCGGCACGGGCATGGAGCCTCTACGAAGGCGAGACGATCACGCTGCTGCCCGATTCCGCCATGTCGGCCCAGCATGACGACGGACACTTCGCGCTGGCCTTCGCGCGGCTCGAAACGCATTATTTCGTCAACGACTGCTGGCTTGAACCCGGCCAGTTGCTACGCGATGCGCACAAGTTGCACGCGATCCCCGGCACCATCGTCCATGGCCGCTATGACATGCCCTGCCCGGCGCATTATGCTTGGGCGCTGCATCGGGCGTGGCCGCAGGCGGACTTCCACCTGATCGAGGGCGCCGGCCATGCGTTCTCCGAACCGGGCATTCTCGACCAACTGCTCCGCGCCACGGACCGCTATGCGGGCAAGAGGGCCGCTTAGCCTTTGGGCGCGGCCGGGTTCTGCCATCACTGACGCCAACCGCTGTGCGAGCCGATGCGGCGCCCCCTGCCAGCACCGCCTACCGATCAGAAGCGACCGCTGTGCAAAAATCCGGCCATCCGCGCCTCTTCCTGCGCATCGGCGAGCCCTTGCGCCTCCAGCCAATCCTCGTTGTAATACGTAGAGGTATAACGCTCGCCGCCATCGCACAGGATCGACACGATCGATCCCTGCTGCCCGGCCGCCGCCATCTCGCCGGCAAGGCGCGCAACCGCGACCATATTCGTGCCCGTCGATCCCCCGACGCGCCGGCCGAGGTGACGACTTAACGCCCGGGCGGCGGCGATGCTGGCGGCGTCGTCGATCACCTCCATCCGATCGATCACCGCGGGCACGAAACTCGGCTCGACGCGCGGGCGGCCGATGCCCTCTATGCGGCATGGAGCGCCGCTGGCGCTGGTCACGCCGCGATCGTGCCAATGGCGGTGGAACACCGACCCCGCCGGATCGGCCACGCAGATCCGCGTGGCGTGGCGGTGATAGCGCACATAGCGGCCCAGTGTCGCCGAAGTGCCACCGGTGCCAGCGCCGGTGACGACCCAGGTCGGGATTGGCGCCGGCTCGCGCGCCATCTGGACGAAAATGCTCTCGGCGATGTTGTTGTTGCCGCGCCAGTCGGTGGCCCGCTCGGCGTAAGTGAACTGGTCCATGTAGTGCCCGCCGAGGTCTGCCGCGAGGCTGGCGGCCGCGCCATAGACCTGCGCGCCATCCGCCACCTTGTGGCAACGCCCGCCCAATCCGTCGATCGCGGCGATCTTTTCGCAGGCGGTGGTGGCGGGGATCACGGCGATGAACGGCAGGCCCAGCATCCGCGCGAAATAGGCCTCAGACACTGCGGTCGAGCCGGAGGAGGCCTCGACGATCGTCATCCCTTGCGCGATCCAGCCGTTGCACAGCGCATAGAGGAACAACGATCGCGCCAGGCGATGCTTGAGGCTGCCGGTCGGATGGCTGCTCTCGTCCTTGAGGTAGATCGCAATGTCAGGCAGTGCGGGCAGCGAGACCGGGATCAGGTGGGTGTCGGCGCTGCGGGTAAAATCGGCTTCTATGCGGCCGATTGCCCAGTTCGCCCAATCACGGTTGTTGCTCAATGTGCCAAGTTCCCTGTGCGGTGCGCGCGTCGACTTGGCTAGCTCCTTCACCAATTTCGTCGGGTTGCCAACCACCTCTGCCGACTTTTGCGGCTGAGCGGGCGCGCATAGCTACAAGGATGCGCGAAGATCAATCCAAGGGTGAATGCGAGCGGCAGGGTGACGTTGGATGTACCTCGGGACGTGAGCGAAACCAGCACCGTCAACCCAGCGCTATCCCGCGCGCAGGCAGGCATGAGGAGCACCAGGCGAATGCCCCTCGCCCCGAACCCTTGCGCTCTCCCCCCTTCCCTGATGGCCAACACGGCTATGCGCTCGTCGCTGCGGTCGCCGCGTTGCTCCCGTTCGCCGGGCCCGCGATAGGGCTCGCCCGGTTCACGCGCGCGCGGCAGAGCGAGGTAGCCAGCGAGATCGCCCATGCCCGGGCCACCACCACAGCGCAGGCCGGGCTGGCGATCGCGGTGCAGGGCCAAGTGGCGCGCGATGCGGCCTCGCTGGCGGCGCTCGACGGGCGGACGAGGCCACCTGCGGTGAGGACAAAAGCCGCATCCGAACCAATCCCGGTATCATGGCGCGAGCACGAAGTTGCGCCCTCAACATCCCGCGCCACAACGCCGTCCCTAACGTCGCCAAAGCCCTGTGGGCAAGCGCACTCTCGATATCGCACTCAATGACAAAGGGCTGCAATCAGCGTTGGACAACCCTGGTGGTATTCGTGGCCTCGTCCATGGTTCCAACCAGAGATTCCGCAGGTCGGCAGGCGCCTGTCTTGAAAAGTATCGTGGGTTCGATTACGATGCTGGGAGCCGAATTGAACTGATAACTGGCGGTTTTTTAAGAAAAATTTCCTGTGGTCTATAACGTGGTTTGGTGATCGAATCGAATGTCAGATAAGGTTGGAAAACAACCGCTTACGGTCTGAGTTCGAATCCCACCTCTTCCGCCAGGCACCGATCGCATTGTATTGCCGCTGGCCGCGACGTCCGCCACCACGCCCACGAAAAAGGGGCGCCCCTTGCGGAGCGCCCCCTCTTCAGGAACCGGTCGAGACCGGAGCCGATCAGTAGCCGATCGTCAGCGTGCCGACCACCGCGCGCGGCGGGCTGACCTGCACGTTGGTGCCACCGGTCTGCAGCGCCGAGGTGTTCGAGCTGACACTGCCGACATAGAACGCGTTGAACAGGTTCGTCACATTCAACTGCATGAACGAGCGGTCGTTGACCAGGCTCTTGAGCGAGTAACGCACGTCGAGATCGACGGTCGTGTACTGCGGATAGCGCTGGCCCCAAACCTGCGTACCATCGGCCACCAGCTTGTTGCCCGACGACACCAGCGCGACGTTCTCGTCGTTCAGGAAGCGCTCGGCGGTGTGCTTCGCCTGCACGCCCAGCGTCAGCGGACCGACATCGCCCTGCAGGCGGCCACCGATCATGAAGTGCGGCATCGCCGATTCGGACTTGCTGGCGGTCAGGAGATAGCCCTCGGTGCCGATGCAGCCAGTCTGGCCCGCACCCAGCGCAATCGCCGAAACCTTCGCGCAAGGACCCGCGTCGGTGTTCGTCTCGATCTTCGAGTGCAGCCACGACACGAAGCCATAGGCCAGAACATGCGGCGTGATCTTGTAGCTCACGTTGGCATCGATGCCATAGCGCTGGACCGGGCCGAGGTTGGTGTAGGTCGAGAGCTGCGAGATCGCGTCGTACGAGGTGCCCAGCTTGTTGGTGTAATGCGTGTACCACAGGTCGACCTGACCCGAGAGACGCGCTTCGTTGTAGCGATAGCCGAGGTCGAAGTTCTCGCTCTTCTCGGGGACCGGCTCGACGCCGGCGGTGCCCTGCGGCACGTAGAAGGTGTTGTAGAGCGCCGTGGTGTAAGGCGCCTGGAAACCGACAGAATAGTTGAAGAACACTTCGCCGCGGCCGGGGATCTTGAAGGTGGCGCCGACGTTGGGCAGAACCGCGCTGTAGTTATACTTGCGGATCTGCGGCAGGGCGGCACCCTTCTCCGAGAACGACGTGGTGCCAACGGCAGGGGTGAAGGTATAGGGATTGGCCGCCGCATAGGCCGCCGCCGAGGTGCCGAACGTGCACGACACACCGCCAGAGATGCTGGTGGTGAAGCAGTGGTTGTCCAGCGCACGGTGGAGGAACGGCGCGCGCACGCCGGCCGTGACGGTCAGGCGCTTGTCGAGGAACTGGCCGCGGTACTCGCCCGAGATCTGGTTCAGCTCGGCCACCGAGCGGGTGTCGCGCTTTTGGATCAGGTAGCCGTTGGCATCGGTCACCGCCGCGTCGGTGGCGTAGACGTCGACCGGGCTGCCATCGGCGTTGAGGTAGCCCATCTCGCCGCTCTGGGTGATGACCGAACGCGCGAAGGCATAGGCGATACGCACCGACTGCGTGGGCAGGATGTCATAGCGCAGCGATGATTCGAGCGCGACACGGTGGGTCTTGGTCTCGCTCGGCGCGTACATCGTCACCTTGTCGAGCGTGTCGCCATCGCCGTTGAGGTCCTTGCCGAGGTAGTAATTGCTCGTTTTTGACGCGAAGTTGTAGATATAGCCGGTCGCCGTCTTGTCGGTCCCGGCGTCCGTAGCGTTGGGGTCATACCCTTCGGTAGCAGTGACAGTGCCGCCGCCGTTCGCCTTGGTGAACTGATAGCTGGGGTCGGCGGTGAACACCAGGCCATCGGCGATGGTGTACTTGAACGCGCCGCGCAGGTTGAACAGGTTGTCCGGGTTCGGGCGGTACTCATAGGCGGTGCCGCAAGTGCTGGCCTTGTCAGCCGTGCCGGCGACACCCGCCGCAGTGGTGCAGCCCGGGTAGTGGTAGACCGAGTTGGCATACGAGGTCGGGAACACCTCGAAGCCCAGGCCCGTGTCCGCAGCCAACGGCTTGTTGGTCAGCAGGTCGCTGCCCGAGAAGTTGTTGCGCTCCTCGACATAGAACGCGGCGATCTGGAAGAAGTCACCATGGCCGTCATTGATCGGCTGGTACAGCTTGCCGTTGGCTTCCCACTTCCGGATCTTGCCATAGTTGTCATACGGCGAGTTGTTCATAGTCTTGCTGGCCGAGATCCAGCCCTTGGTGCCAAAGGGGCCGAACTCGCCGGTCTGCAGCAGGCCGAAGATGCGGTAATAGTTGTCGGTGCCGTAGCCGCCGGAGACCTTGCCGCCCGGTGCATCGGTGGGCGCGATCGACACGTAGTTGACCGTCGGGCCGGTGGCCGAGGAGGTCGGGCTGTCGACATCGGTGCCGCCGAGGCTGACCGTGACCGAATCGATCAGCTCGCTGTCGAGCATCTCGCCGCCGTACAGCGCATAGCCGCCGTCGTCGTTCAGCGTCACGCCGTCGAAGGTTTCCGAGATGCGGCTGTTGTCGAAACCGCGGATGTAGAAGTTGCCGCTGGTGCCGCCATAGGGATCGTTGTTGGTGTAGGTGACGCCGGGCAGGTAGTTGACCAGCTCGTTGACCGCCTGGCCGCCGATCTGGTGCTGGATCCATTCCTTGGTCAGCGTGGCCTTGGCCTTGGCGGTATCGGGCACGGCAACGCCGCCGACGCCCGGATTACCCTTGTGGGCGCTGACGACGATGGTGTTGTCGAAGTCGCGCGAGCCGGTTGACTGGGCGAAGGCGGGCGTGGCGGCCACCACGGCCAGAGTGCTGGCCGCGCAGGCCAGAAGACGGATTGAACGCATGTTGCTTTAGCCCCCGAATAGATCGAACTGTATCATGTTGCGGTGCGCCACACAGATGCCCATGGGCACGCCCGGCAGATGGCCGTCGCGACCGTCTGGAGCGCCCATAACCATTCTAATGTGTCATTTATGCGACTGATTGGCAGAGCTTTGACAGAGACCCAAGGGCACAGCCATATGTCACCCGGTTCATCCGGCGTTTGCGGCAAAAGCGTTGCCGCAATGCAACACACAGGGGCGCGTTGACGCCGCGCAGGGCTTGCGGCATCCCCGGCAGAGCCGGCAGGTTTGGCCATCATCGCCTTGAAACATCGCCGTGCCATTCAAAAATCCCCCTCTCCGCAGGAGTTTGCCGCGCCGTGACCACCCCCCGCCGTTCCAAAATCGCCGCATGCCACCTGCCGGTATCGCTTGTCTTTGCCGTGGCGCTGGCTTGCGGGGCAGCGCAGCCGGCGCTGGCCTGGGGGGCGCTGGGGCACCGCACGATCGCGGGGATCGCCGAGGCCAACGTCACCCCGCGCACCCGCGCCGCCATCGCACACCTGATCGAGGCCGCGCCGCAGCTCGATACCCCCGCCTGCCCGATCCACAGCATCGAGGATGCCGCCACCTGGCCCGATTGCCTGCGCGGCGATCCCGCCAAACGGTTCGAGGCGACGTTCCCGTGGCACTATCAGGACATTCCGGTCTGCACGGCGGTGTTCGACCCCAAGGCGGGCTGCGCCGACGGCAACTGCGTGACAGCCAAGATCACCGAGGACGAGCGCATCCTCGCCGATCGCAGCCGTCCGCCGGTGGAGCGGATGCGCGCGCTGGCGTTTCTGGTGCACTTCGTGGGTGATATTCATCAGCCGTTGCATGCCGCCGATGACGACGACCATGGCGGCAACGCCGAGGTGGTGACCAATGCCAGCCCCCTGCCGACCGCCGATAATCCGCATCCGCGTCCGACCAGCCTGCACTGGTTCTGGGACGATACCCTGGTGCAGCGTGCCTTGGCGGCGCCGCAGCCGTCGCTGGTGCATGCCTATCCGGCGGCACAGCGCGCGCGGCTGGGTGACGGGGCGCCGGTGGACTGGGCGCGCGAGAGCTGGGGGCTGGCGCGGCGGGTGGTCTATCCGCAGGCGCTGGGGGCGAACTTCTGCGCCAAGCCGGTGCCGGCGAACGTGACCATCACCGATGCCGCCAGCGCGCCCGACCTGCCGATCGTGCGCCATCGGTTGACGCAGGCCGGATTACGGCTGGCGCATGTGCTGGATACCGCGCTGGGCGGTTGAGGACGTGGCGGCGCGCCGGGGGGCGCGCGCCGCATCGGTGTCAGTGGCCGTGGTTGCCGCCGCCGTGGCCGCCGCCAAAGTGCGGCATGTGCATCCCCGCGCCGGGGGCGAACGATCCGTGCACCGGTTGGAAATTGCCGCCGCCGCCTGGCGCGTTATGGGCGAAGTGGGCGCGATCGCCGCGGCGGAAGCCGTGCGCATCGGGGCCGGTGCGATAGTAGAAATAGTCGTCATCGCCCCAATAGCCGTCATAGATCGGGCCATAGGCGCCATCGTAATAGCCATCGTAGGTGTAGGGCCCGGGGCCATAGGCCATGCCGCCGCCATAGTAACCGTCGGCACAGCCGGCGAGCGGCACCGCCGCGAGAGTGGCCAGTGCCAATGCTGCAATGCGAAGTTTCATGACGGTCTCCATGGGGATCTTGCTGTGCGGGAACTTGCTCTGCCTGATCAAATCGCGGGCGCGGCGGCATGTTCCCGGCCAGTCGCCTTCGCCACGCGATCGATGGTTTACGCCGCGACCTTAGGTACAATTGGAGCGGGCTGAAGCGGCGCTTAGATTGCCTGCCAACCGCCCCAGCGCGGGCACCATCGGGAGCCAGAGAGATGCTTGAACAGGCCGTCGCCAAATTCAGCGGCAATGCGTTGATCCGTGACAAGTACGACAACTTCATCGGCGGCAAATGGGTCGCGCCGGTCAAGGGCCAGTACTTCGACAACGTGACTCCGATCACCGGCCAGGTGATCTGCCAGATCGCCCGCGGCACCGCCGAGGACATCGAACTGGCGCTGGACGCCGCGCACGCCGCCAAGGACGCCTGGGGCAAGGCATCGACCATCGAGCGCAGCAACATTCTGCTGAAGGTCGCCGATCGTCTGGAAGCCAATCTTGAGCGCCTCGCGATGGCCGAGACCATCGACAACGGCAAGCCGATCCGCGAGACCATGGCCGCCGACATTCCGCTGGTGATCGATCACTTCCGCTACTTCGCCGGGTGCATCCGCGCGCAGGAAGGTTCGATCGGCGAGATCGACCACGACACCGTTGCCTATCACTTCCACGAGCCGCTGGGCGTGGTCGGCCAGATCATCCCGTGGAACTTCCCGATCCTGATGGCCGCGTGGAAGCTGGCCCCGGCCCTCGCCGCCGGCAACTGCGTGGTGCTGAAGCCTGCCGAGCAGACGCCGATGTCGATCCTGGTGCTGGCCGAGCTGGTGGCGGACATCCTGCCGCCGGGCACGCTGAACATCGTTAACGGTTTCGGCATCGAGGCCGGCAAGCCGCTGGCCACCAACAAGCGCATCGCCAAGATCGCTTTCACCGGCGAGACCACCACCGGTCGCCTCATCATGCAGTACGCCAGCGAGAACCTGATCCCGGTCACGCTGGAGCTGGGCGGCAAAAGCCCCAACATCTTCTTCGCCGACGTGATGGATGAGGACGACGATTTCCTCGACAAGGCGCTGGAGGGGTTCGCGATGTTCGCGCTCAATCAGGGCGAGGTGTGCACCGCCCCGTCGCGCGCGCTGGTGCATGAATCGATCTATGAACGGTTCATGGAAAAGGCGATCAAGCGCGTCGAGGCCATCAAGCTGGGCAGCCCGCTCGATGCCAGCACGATGATGGGCGCGCAGACCTCGAACGATCAGTTGGAGAAGATCCTCTCCTACATCGAAATCGGCAAGGAGGAGGGCGCCAAGGTCCTGACCGGCGGCGCGCGCGCGGTGCACGAGGGCGAACTCGGCGGCGGCTACTACGTGCAGCCCACCGTGTTCGAGGGCCACAACAAGATGCGCATCTTCCAGGAGGAAATCTTCGGGCCGGTGCTCTCGGTGTGCACGTTCTCGACCGACGAGGAGGCGCTCGCCATCGCCAACGACACGCTCTACGGCCTCGGCGCCGGCGTGTGGACGCGCAACGGCACCCGCGCCTATCGCTTTGGGCGGGAGATTCAGGCCGGGCGCGTGTGGACCAACTGCTATCACGCCTATCCCGCCCACGCGGCATTCGGCGGCTACAAGCAGTCGGGCATCGGGCGCGAGACGCACAAGATGATGCTCGACCACTATCAGCAGACCAAGAACATGCTGGTCAGCTATAGCCCGAAGGCGCTGGGCTTCTTCTGAGGCCCATGATCCGGGGCGGCGACGGGTTTGCCTGCCGCCGCCCACGGCTTTTCGGCCAGCCCGATCACGGGCGGCCCAGTCTGGAGAGAGAGATGCGCAAGGCCTTGATAATGATGGCTGCGCTGTTGGCGCCCGTGGAGGCGCAGGCGGCCCCTGTCCACCACCATGAAGTGGTGATGACGGTGCTGTACAACGCGCCGCATGATCCCGCCGCTTTCGAAAGCTATTACGCCAAGACCCACCTGCCGTTGGTCGCCCGGATCAAGGGGCTGGAGCGCGTGGTGCTGATCAAGGGCACGCCAGGTGGCGATGGCGGGCCGCCGGCCTTCTATCGCATCGCCCAACTGTTTTTCGCCAGCCCGGCGCAGATGGCGCGGAGCATGGGTTCGCCCGCCGCCCAGACCGCAGTGGCCGATATCAAGAACTTTGCCGATGGCGGCGTGACGGTGGTGACCGGTGAGATCCCCTGATGACGAATACCGCCGATGACTTCGTTTGCGTTGGCGGCACATCGTGATACAGGGAGGGCGGCGGGCGTTCCGGGGGGGACGTCCGCCGCCTTAGTCCAGGAGACATGGATCATGGCTGCGCCCGTTGAGGCACCCTCGCGCATTTGCGCAACCCCCGCCGCCGAAGCCCTGATTGCGCAGCTTTCCGCGCGCGACGGCCCTTTGATGTTCCACCAATCGGGCGGCTGCTGCGATGGATCGGCGCCGATGTGCTTTGTCCGGGGCGAGTTCCGGGTGGGTGGCAGCGACGTGCTGCTGGGGCGGATCGTGGGTGATACCCCTGTGTGGATCGGCGCGGCCCAGTTCGAGTACTGGCGCCACACGCAAGTCACCATCGATGTCGTCCCCGGACGCGGCGCCGGCATGAGCCTGGAGGCACCCGAAGGGGTGCGTTTCATCGTGCGCAGCCGCGTGTTCAGCGATGCCGAGGCGGAGATGCTGGCCGCGCTGGGCGAGCCGCCGCGCGGGGATGATCCGGCCTTCGCCTGAGGTGGGCGGTCTGCGCAAAAACACAGGATAATCGGCGTTTTCCGCTTTGGCTTGGTGGGTAATCGGGGTATCTGGAAGGTTCGTCCGGACAGCCTTTCGGACACGGGCCAGGGTGCGTCAGATCGCCCGGCCCGCCAAGGGGATGCGTGGTGAGAGGATGCCCGTGCACGGACCGCTGCGAACCATGGATGAGACGCTTCTCGCGCTGAGCTCGCACGCCGGGGATGCCGGCGATGCGGTGGCCGAGATTGCCGCCGGCATCGGCGATCGCGCACTGGCGGGGGGGCTGCTGTTCTGCTCCAACCGCTTCGATCGGAGCGAACTGGCGCGTGCCATTGCCGCGCATATGCCGGCGATCCCGCTGGTGGGATGCAGCAGCGCCGGCGAACTGACCGCGCGCGGGTACGATTCCGATTCGCTGCTGTTCATCGGCTTTCCGGCGGAGGATTTTTCGCTGGCGGCACTGCGCTTTACCGATCTCGACCGGATCGACGTGCCCGCCGCGCAGGGCGCGATCCGCCAGTTGGTCGCCACCGAGCGGCATGCCCATGGCGGCCGCGATGCGCCGTTGCATCAGGTGGCGCTGGTGTTCGTCGATGGCCTCTCGCACCGCGAAGAAGTGCTGACCATGACGGTGCAGGACGCGCTCGGCGAAATCCAGCTGATCGGCGGATCCAGCGGCGACGGCCTGGCGTTTCGCGAGACCGGGGTATTGCACGAGGGCGTGTTTCTGCGCGATGCGGCGGTGATCGCGCTGCTGAGCAGCCGGCGACCGATGCATGTGTTCTGGTCCAATCACTATGCGCCCGGGCCGGCCAAGATGGTGATCACCGAGGCCGATCCCGAATCGCGCACGGTCTACGAGATCAACTCCGCCCCCGCCGCCGCCGAGTACCGCCGGCTGATCGGCATGCCCGAGGGGCCGCTGGACGCGCATGTCTTCGCCGCGCACCCGCCGATGGTCCGGATCGGTGGCAAATATCATGTGCGTTCGATCCAATCGGTCAACGCCGATGGCAGTCTTACGTTCTATTGTGCCATCGACACGGGGATTGTCCTGACTATCGGTGAGCCGATCGAGCGTATAGAATCGATGGAGCGGTTGATCGGGGAGGTCACCGGCCATGTGGGGGCGATTGATCATGTCATCGGCTTCGATTGCGTGCTGAACCGGCTTGACGCCGAGCAGCGGCAGCTCACCCAGGATGTTTCACGGTTCTATGAAAAGCACCGGATTCTAGGGTTCAATACCTATGGCGAGCAGTTCCATTCGGTGCACATGAACCAGACCTTCAGCGGGCTGGCCATCGGGCGTTATCGGAGCGTGGCGTGAACGCGCCGGTGCCGATCGTCGCCGCCGATCCGCCTGCGGGCATGAGCGAGTTGGGCTGGCTGCGCGAACGGGTGCGGCGGCTGGAGAAGATCAATGCCGCGCTGATCGACCGGGTGGAGCGCTCGACCGACTTGCAGGGCGGCGCCTATTCGATGTTCGAGACGGCGATCTCGCTGGAAACGATGGTGCGCGAACGGACCGTCGCGCTGGAAGCCGCGCTGGAGCGGATCAACGCGGTCAATGCGCAGTTGGCGGCGGCCAGCGCCGATGCCATCGCCGCGCGGATGCGGCTGCGCGATGCCATCGAATCGCTGTCGGACGGGTTTGCCCTGTTCGATGGCGAAGACCGGCTGATCATGTGCAACAAGGCCTTCCTCGACATCTGGCCCGAGTTCGAGCCTTTGGCGGCGGCAGGGCCGGAATTCAGCCAACTGGTCGAAAAAGCAGCGCAAACTGGGGCGACGCTGGGATCGCTGCTGGCCCCCGAACGCTGGGTGCAAGAACGCGTCGAGCGCCACCGCCGTGCCGAGGGCGCTCACGTTCAGGCGATGAGCGACGGCCGCTGGGTGCAGATCAACGAAATGCGCACCAGCGAGGGCGGCATCGTCGGCATCTACACCGATATCACCTCCGTGAAGGCCGAGGATGCGCGCGAGCGGGCGCGCGAACTGGCCGAGCGCAACCTCGCCTTGCAGGCGACGCTGGATACGCTGTCCGAGGGCGTGTGCCTGTTCGATCCGCAGCGGCGGTTGCAGGCGTGGAACGAGCAGTTGCTGCATTTGCTGGAGGCCGGCGCGGCGGGCTCGCGGGCGCTGGCACGGCACGATGGCTTGGTGGCGTGGTGCCGCAGCCGGTTGGGGCTCGATCAGCCCGAGGCCCTGGCGTGGCGCACCCAGGGCGCGCATCGCAGCACCGATTGTACCATCGGCACCCCGGACGATCGCCGCCATCTGGTGGTGCGATCGACCCGGCTGTCGAATGGCGGGATGGTCTTCACTTTCGACGATGTGACGGAAAACGTACACTTCCATCGCTCGCTGACCGAGACCGCCGAGACATTGGAGCGCCGCGTCGCCGAGCGCACCGCCGCGCTGGTCGAGGTCAATGCGCAACTGGTCGAGGCCAAGAACGAGGCGGAAACCGCCAACCGGTCGAAGACCAGCTTCCTTGCCGCCGCCAGCCACGATCTGTTGCAGCCGTTGAATGCGGCGCGGCTGTTCGTCTCGGCGCTGGATGGGCAGGCGATGCCCCAGCGCGCCGCCAGTCTGGTGCAGCAAACCGGGGCGGCGCTGGATTCGGTCGAGGACTTGCTGGAGGCCTTGTTCGAGATCTCGCGGCTGGACGCGGGTGGTATCCGCCCGGAAATCACCAGCCTGCCGCTCGATCAGATCCTGGGCGCGTTACGGGCCGAATTTTCCCCGGTGGCGGCGGCGGGTGGGCTGACGTTCGAGGTGCCGGTGACCGGCATCTGGGTGCGCAGCGATCCGCGCCTGCTGCGCCGGGTGTTGCAGAACTTCCTCTCCAACGCGATCCGCTACACAGCGCGCGGGCGCGTCGGCATCGATACCGCGCGCGACGGCGAGACCGTGTTCGTCACCGTACGCGACACCGGCCCGGGCATCGCCGCCGAGGACGCAGAGCGCGTTTTCGAGGAATTCCAGCGGCTTGGCAACTCGGCCGGGATCCCCGGCAAGGGGCTGGGCCTGGCCATCGTCCGCCGCGTGGCCAACATGCTGGGGCACGAAGTGACGCTGGAAACCGCGCCGGGCAAGGGTGCGGCCTTTACCATCCGTCTGCCGCTGACCGTCCCCGTCGCGCGTGACGAGGCCCCTGCCCCCGCCGGCCCCGTCGGCGCGCCGCGACATGGCGGCGTCGTGCTGGTGGTGGATAACGATGCAGGGGTGCTCTCGGGCATGGAGGCGCTGCTGGAAAACTGGGGGCTGGACGTGATCGCCGTGAGCGGCCCCGGTGATCCGGCTGCGGTGGCGGCGGTTTCGGGCGATTGTGCGACGAGCCCGGCGTTGGTGATCGTCGATTATCATCTCGATGACGGGCTGACCGGCGATGCCGCGATCCGGGCCCTGCGTGCGAAAGGGTGCCCCGATGTGCCCGCGATCGTCATCACCGCCGATCGGAGCGAGGCGACCAAAGTGGCACTGGCGGCACAGGGGCTGCCGTTGCTGCACAAGCCGGTGAAGCCGGCGAAGCTGCGTGCCTTGTTGCGGCAGTTGGAGGTTTTGTAAAATGGGATAAATGCGTGGGACAGGTCCCTCGCACCTATCCCTTGTTCTTCAAGCCCTGAACCCGGCGCGGTTGGCCATGATCACGGCCTGCGTCCGGCTCATCACATGCATCTTCTGCAAGATCGCCGAGACATGCGCCTTCACCGTCGTCATCGAGACATTCAGCTCATAGGCGATGTGCTTGTTCAGCCGCCCCGCGACCAAATGCCCCAGCACTACGCGCTGTTGCCCGGTCAGGCTGTCGATGCGGGTGCGGATCTGGTCGGCCTCGGCGGTTTCGCGGGTGTCGCCGGGCAGTTCGGGGACGTAGATCTCGCCCTCCAGCACCTGCCCCAGTGCCTCGACGATGGCGTCGCGCTTCATCGATTTGGGCACGAAGCCCGCCGCGCCTGCCGCCAGCGCCTCGCGCACGGTGTGGCGGTCGGCCTCGCCAGAGACCATCACCACCGGCATGTGCGGATAATCGCCACGCAGCCGGATCAGGCCCGACAACCGCTCGACATCGGGGATGTTGAGATCGAGCAGCACCAGATCGACCTCGGGCTGTTCGTCCAGCGCCCGCAGTGCCGATTCCAGGCTCTCCGCCTCGAGAATATCGCACTCCGGGTAGACGTCGGCCAGCACGCTGCGCAAGCCATCGCGCACCAGCGAGTGGTCATCGACGATCAGCACGCGCTCAGGGATGATCCCGGGCCGGCTCTCTCCGTGGTGTTCTGTGTGGTCCATCATGTGCAGACCTTGTACGGCCATGTCATTCATTTGACATACCTGATGCGTGGCGGCGCGCCACCCCCGTTGGGATGACGCGCCGCCGGATTGGATTATTTTGCGAGCTTGAACACCCAGAGCGCGCCGCCCTGGCTGATTTCCTTGAAGGTCTTGGCGACCTCGCCGCCCCACAGCGGCACCGCGCCGCCCCAGCCCGACATCACCGCGACGTACTGCTCGCCATCCTGTTCCCAGGTGATCGGCGAACCAACGACGCCCGAGCCGGTGTTGAACTTCCACAGTTCCTGACCGGTCTTGGCATCGAACGCCTTGAGGTAGCCCTCGGGTGTGCCGGTGAACACCAACCCGCCGGCGGTGGTCATCACGCCGCCCCATAGCGGGGCCTTGTTCTTGTATTCCCACACGATCTTGCCGGTCGCTGGGTCCATCGCGCGCAGCACGCCGATGTGGTCGTCGGCGATCGGCTTGATGGTGAAGCCCGCGCCCAGATAGGCCGCGCCCTTCTTGTAGGCGATCGGTTCGTTCCAGATGTCCATGCCCCAGTCGTTCGACGGGATGTAGAACAGCCCGGTCTGGCCCGAATAAGCCATCGGCATCCAGTTCTTGCCGCCGAGGAAGCTGGGCGAGGCGAACACCACCTTGCCCTTTTCGGTGGTGCCGGGATCGCCGGGGCGGCCTTCCTCGATGAAGTTGGGGCGGCCGGTCTTGGCGTTGATGCCGTTGGCCCAGGTCGTCTGCATGACGAACTTGTTGGCCGAGATGAACTTGCCGTTGGTCCGGTCGAGCACATAGAAATAGCCGTTACGGTCGGCCTTGGCGCCCAGCTTCATCGGCTTGCCGTTGATCGTGGCGTCGAACGGGATGAACTCGTTCACGCCGTCGAAGTCCCAGCCGTCATGCGGGGTGGTCTGATAGTGCCACTTGATCAGGCCGGTGTCGGGATCGATCGCCAGCGTCGAGGCGGTGTAGAGGTTGTCGCCGGGGCGCAGGTGGCTGTTCCACGGGCCGGGGTTGCCGGTGCCGATGTAGACCAGGTTGGTCTCGGGATCATACGTCCCGCCCAGCCAGGTCGCGCCGCCCCCGGTCTTGTACTGATCGCCCTGCCACGTGGCGTTGAGCTTGCCGGTGATGCCGTTGGGCTGGCCATGGAGCGTGCCCATGTTGCCTTCGACGGTCGGGCGGGTCCAGATCAGCTCGCCGGTATCGACATTGCGCGCCGAAACCTCGCCGACGATGCCGAATTCACCGCCCGAGTTGCCGGTGATGACCATGTCTTTCACGATCATCGGCGCGGCGGTGGCGGAGTAGCCGGCCTGATAATCAGCGATGGCCTTGTTCCAGATCACCTTGCCGGTCAGCCGGTTCAGCGCGATCAGGTGCGCGTCCAGCGTCAAAAACAGGATCTTGTCGCCATGGATGGCGGCGCCGCGGTTGACGACATCGCAGCAGGGCATGATGCCGTCGGGCAGACGGGCGTCGTATTCCCACTTCTTCTCGCCGGTGCGCGAGTCAAAGGCGAAAACCCGCGAGTACGATCCAGTCACATAGATCGTGCCATCATAGACCAGCGGCTGCGATTCCTGGCCGCGCTGCTTCTCGCCCCCGAGAGACGCCGCGAAGGCCGGCACCAGATGTGCGACGTTGGTGGTGTTGACCATGTCCAGCGTGCTGAAGCGCTGGGCCTTGGGGCCCATGCCGTAAGTCAGCACGTCGCCGGGGGTGTTGGCATCGTTCATCAGGTCGGCGCTGGTCGGCCCGCCTTCGGCGAGCACCGGCGTTGCCGATGTCATGGCAAATGCGCCCAGAGCGGCCGCGGCCGCAAGTGTGGCGCGAGTGAGTCTGCCCTTCATTCAATCCCTCCTGTAGGATGCGTATTTGTTTTTGCTGTATGCGCCGGACTCGGTCGGCCTTCCGGTAAGCGGCCGGGAACGAGACAAGGCCAGAACCGACAAGCCGGAGATTACTTGGCCCCCGGGGCACCACAATTGGACCTTCGGCCAAGCCCGATCTTTTCATTGCGGCGCACAGCGCTGCGCAACGCCGCCGGATTGGCAGTTTTACGTAATGTTGCGTAAGCAATACCCCACCGGCGCGGCGCGGAACTTTATTCAGCCGTTGATCGCCGGCTTCCATTCCACGCCATAGGTGCCGAAGATGGCCGCCATCCGCCCATCCGCGACCATCGCCGCCAGAGCCTGCTCGATGGCATCGCCCAGCGTGCGGCTGTTCTCGCGCACGGCCATGCCCACATCCCACCCCGGCGACATCATCGCCGGCAAAGGCCCGTGGCGCAGATGGACTTGCGGGTTGGCCATGTCGTGCAGCGCGGCCTGAACCTCGGCGCGGGTGGCGACGGCGAAATCGGCCGTGCCGGCACCGATCGCGGCAACCGCATCGTACCCGGTGTTGCGGTGGATCAGCGAGGTGCGCAGCGCGCCGCCAAAGCCGCCGGCCAGGTACATGTCGGGGATGGTGTCCACCGCTGCCGCCAGCCGCCGGCCCTTGTACTCGGGCGGGGGCAGTTCGCAGTTGCTGGCCTCGTTGCCGCAGGCGGCGGCGAAGCTCTCGCGATAGTACGGCGCGCAGATGGCGACGTTGTCGTTTTCCTGCTGGAGCTGCTTGTCGAACGGCACGTGCATCATCACGTCGCACCGCTTGAAGCCCAGCAGGCCCCCGCGCCACACCGCGTTGCGCAAGTCCGCCGCCATGTCGTCGCCGGCCATGAACTCGTTGATGTCGGGCTTGACGCTCAGCGCCGTCGCCAGCGCCTTGGCCAGATCGACATCGATGCCGCGCAGCACGCCTTGTTCATCGGTCCACGACCACGGGCGGTTGTCCTTGTAGACCGCCACGCGCAGGATGCCGAGTTGCCTGACGGTGGCCAGTGGCTCGGCCCGGGCGAGCGACCCGCAGGCCCCCGCCCCGACCACCGCCGCCAACCCCGCGATCAGCGCCCGCCGATCCATCGTCAACCGTCCGTGTGCTTGGTTTCCAGCCAGGCGCGGATCGCCCAGCCGGCCTTCTGGCCCAGGATCTCGCCCATCGGCGGCATGTAGACCTTGCCGTCGTGCGCCGAGCCGTGGTGATAGCGTTGGACGAACCATTCGTCGCCGGTGTCGCCGACTTCGAGGTAGCGCAAGTCAGGGGCGATACCGCCCGACATCGCATCCAGCCCGTGGCACCGCGCACAGTTCTGGCCATAGGCCGATTGGCCGATCTCGATCGCCTTGGCATTGCCGCGATAGGGGTTGTGCTGAACCCAGTTGTCGTTGCCGCCGGCGATATCGGGCAGCGCGGAGGTATCGACCGGCTGGGGCGTGACGTTGCCGTGGGCGATCAACCGCGCGCCCGTGGCCATCGCGAACAGGGCGGCGGTGGCGCACAGCGCGACGCGCAGGGAATTTTTCGGCATGTTTCAGGTCATCCTCTTGGGTGCTGATGCGCGGGCCCTCTCCGAGACCACGGGCGTCCTTGCGATCCCGACATACCCCCTCCCCGGGTTCGCCCCCAATTGGACTATGGTACGATACCAAGGTGCAATTGGCGCGCCGCGCGCCACACCGTTAAACCAAAGCCCAGAAAACGAGAGAGGATACACATGCCTGACCCCCGCCTGAGGCCGTTGCTGGTGCCGTCGCTCGCCCTTTTGGGCATGTCGCTGCCCGCCGCCCCCGCGCAGGCGGGGCTGATGGCGTATGTCAGCAACGAGCGCGGCAACACCGTGTCGGTGATCGATGTCGATGCCGGCAAGGCGGTGGCGACCTGGCCGGTGGGCGGGCGCCCGCGCGGCATTGCCATCACCCCCGACGGCAAGGGTGTGCTGATCGCCGCCGGCACAGATAACACCGTGGAATGGCGCGACCGGGCAACCGGGGCGCTGGTAACGCAATTGCCATCGGGCGAGGACCCCGAGCAGTTCCTCGTCTCGCACGATGGCCGGTTGCTCTATGTCTCCAACGAGGATGACGCGGTGCTGACCGCGATCGACCTCGCCAGCCGCACGGTGGCCTGGCAGGTGCCGGTGGGCAAGCAGCCCGAAGGCGTGGCCGAAAGCCCCGATGGCAAGACCGTGGCCGTGGCCAACGAGGACAGCGCGGTGATCAGTTGGATCGACACCGCCACCCACGCCGTGACGGAGAGCACCCCGGTGGAGGGCCGCCCGCGCGTCGTGCGCTATAGCAACGATGGGCGCGAACTGTGGGTCTCGGCCGAGATGGCCGGGGTGGTGCATGTGTTCGATGCCGCCAGCCACAAGGAACTGGCGCAGATGACGTTCGCCCCGCCGGGGGCGACGGCGATGAAGATCCTGCCCTGTGGGATCGGCTTTACCCCCGATGGCCGCACGGCGGTGATCGCGCTGGGCCGGGCGGACAGCGTGGCGGTGGTGGATGTCGCGACGCGCAAAGTGCGCGGCTATGTGCATGTGGGGCAGCGACCGTGGCAACTGGCGATCACCGCCGATGGCGCGCGCGCGGTGGTGGCCGCCGGCAACAGCGATGCCGTATCGGTGATCGACATCACCAAAATGGCCGAAATCTCCAGAATTCCCGCAGGTAATGGCGCCTGGGGGGTGGCACTGGGGCAGTGACGATCTAAGTATTGTTGCGGGGATTCCATCTGTCACGACGCATGGTTCCAAGGAACGAGAACCAAAGTCCAATTTTCATCATCGGAACATCGGCCCATCCTTCCCCTGCCGCTAGAAGACGGCGTAATTCAAATGGGGGAAGGATCAGATGATCTCCAGGATCATGCTGCGCAGCACTGTCGGGCTGGGCGCGTTTCTCATGATGTCGACGTCGCTGGCCACTGCCGCGCATGCCGGCACGGCCACGATGGCGCTGCTGACGCGTCTGCACGACAAGGGCATCCTTTCGGACGACGATTACAAGCAACTCGTCGCCGAGGAGCAGCAGGAGCAGGCCGCGCCGCCCGCACCCGCCGCCGCACCCGCCCCGGTGGCCACCACCGCCACCTCCTCCGGCCTCGATCTCGGCAACTATGTGAAGATGACCAAGACCGGCATCGGCTTCGATGTGGGTTCGGCGTCGATCACGTTCGGCGGATCGGTCAACGGCTACTTCGTCCATGACTCGCCGGACAAGGCCAGCGCCAACACCGCCGTCGCCGGCGGCATCGCCAGCGTTGGCGGCAACAACACCAGCGCGGTGCGCAACGGGTTGCTGCCGGGCTACTTCACCATCTCGGTCAAGACCAAGCAGGCCGGTTGGGACGTGGGTGCGTTCTTCGGCATGTATCCGGGCATCAACAGCGCCAACTGGGGCGCGCTCGGCGCCAACAACGGCGGCCAGCCCACCGCGCTGGCCACCGCCGGCATCGACGCCCGCCAGACCTTCCTGACCTTCGGCAAGCCCACGGTCGGCACGTTCAAGATCGGGCGCGACATCGGCCTGTTCGGTTCGGACGCGATCCTCAACGACATCACGCTGCTCGGCTCGGGCGCACCGGGCGCGGGCAATGCCGCACCGGCCAACACCACGCTGGGCCGCATTGGATCGGGCTATATCTACACCGATTTCCAGCCGCAGATGACCTACACCACGCCCGCCTTCAGCGGCGCGCAACTGGCCGTCGGCGTGTTCCAGCCGCTGGAATCGCTGACCGGCCCGGCCCAGACCAACAGCACCCCCGGCTTCCAGGCCAAGCTGACCTATGATGCCAAGGTCGAAGGCGTGGCCGCGCACCTCTGGCTCTCGGGCATCACGCAAAAGCATGACGTGACCGTGGTGCACGACGTCAGCTACACCGGGCGCGGCCTCGACGCCGGGGCCAAGGTCACTGCCGGCCCCGTGCAGGTGGTGGGCTATTGGTACACCGGCAAGGGCCTCGGCACCACGGTGTTCGGCCTGTTCGATACCGACGCTTCGGGCAACCCGCGCAGCAGCCACGGCTTCTACATCCAGGCGCTGGGCACCCTCGGCAAGTTCTCGGTGGGCGGCAGCTATGGCGAGAGCGACCTCTCCTATGCCAACGCCGCCGACTCGCTGGCCAACCCCACGCTGGTCAAGCGCAACTCAAGCTGGGTGGGCCAGGGCCGCTACGCGCTGACCCCATGGGTGACGCTGATCGGCGAGTACATCCACTCCGACGCCAAGGCGCACAACGGCAACGATGCCAAGAGCAATGCGCTGGCACTGGGCGGGATCCTGTTCTTCTGATGTGATCCGGTCAGGGCGGGGTTTTCCTTTGGGGGAAGGCTCCGCCTTTTTTTGGGAAGAACAAGGGATAAATGCGAGGGGCAAACCCCTCGCGCTCCCATGACTTGTCTACTTCGCGCCTTGCACGCGGTCTTGCGCTACGTTGCTGCGCCGCAGGCTATATAAAGTGGCTTCGCCACATGGCGCACGGTTGACGGGTTCCGCAACGTGGACAGGAATGGGGAGCGCGAGGGGTTTGTCCCTCGCATTTAACCCTTCACTTCTGCGGCAAAATCTCCGCCTCATCGCGCGCATAGAAATGCGCCACACTGCGCTGGAACTCGTACCGCGCCACCTTGATCGCGGCGAACCGCTCCGGGATCGGCAACTCACCCGCCTCGGCCTCGTCCAGCCCGCGCGCCACGGCATCGCGCAATGTCGCCGCCAGCCACACCAGCCAGTCACGGGTCTGGCGCAACCCCTCATCGCCGGTGTCCACAGGCCCATGGCCGGGGATCGTCAACCGGTGGGGCAACGCCGCCAGCGTGTCCAGGCTGGCGCGCCAGACGGCCAGATCGGCGTGTGGCGTGGCGGGGGCGCGGTCGTGGAAGATCAGATCTCCGGCGATCAGCGTGCCGGTGCGGGCATCGAGCAGCGCCAGATCCCCCGCCGAGTGCCCTGCCAGCGCGAGCAGGCGCAGCGAACGCCCGCCATAGACCACCGTGCCGTCGGTGACGTCGCCCTGCGGCACCACGACTTCGGTGCCGGCCATCGCCTCGGCCAGCAGGCGGTACATCGCGTCGGAAAAGCCGCGCCCGTCGCGCTCGAGATCGGTGCGGGTGGCGGGCAGCGCATGGACGATGGCCGGATCGAAGGCCGCCGCACCCATCGCGTGATCGGGGTGCAGATGGGTGATGTAGACGCGCGTCACCGGCGCCCCTGCCACCCGCCGCGCCAACCCGCGGAGCAGCGCGCCATAAGCCCGCGACGGCCCGGGATCGACCAGCACTGTCCCCGCCGATGTAGCAATGAAGGCGCTGTTGGCGATGGCGCCGCCGTTGGCATAGGCGATCGGCGCATCCACCCCGCGCACCATCCACACGCCCTCGGCCACGACATCGGCGTGCGGGGCGTAGTGCACCGCCGCGCGCGCCATCACCGGTGCCGCCAGTGCCGCCGCCAGAAAGCCGCGCCGTGCAATCCTCATGGCGCGGGCACCACGCCGCCGAAGGTGCGCCCATCGGTGTCGCGCGCTTCGACCGTCAAGGCCCCCGGCGCGCCATCGACCACCAGCGTGAACGCCGGGTCCTCCGACACCGATCCGGCAACGCCGATCTCGCCGAGATCCTTGCCGGCGGCGTCGCGCACGCTGACGGTATCGATATTGTAGGCCGGGATGTTGTCGACCAGGCCAGTGTCCATCGGGTGGCGGAAGGTCACGCGCAGGCGGGTGTCGGTACCCTCGCGCCACGCCTGGCCGCGCATCTCGCCGACATGCTGGGCCCAGTCGCCGCGCGCCCGGCTGACCGGCGGGGCCGAGCAGCCGCCACCCGCCGCGTCGATCCAGCCGCCCGCCACATGCCACACGCCATCGGCGGTCAGCACCGCCGCGCGGACCGGGGTGCGCTGGTCCAGCTTGATCCGCGTGCCGATCACCGCGCGTGCCGCCAGTGGGCGATAGTCCACCGCGATGGGAATGGGGTTGAGGTCGATCAGAATGACGATCCGCCGCACATCCCCCAGTGCGCGGGCGTCGACCATCACCGGGTACTGGTGCTGGTTCTCGGCGATGGCGGGCATGATCATCCGCACGCGCGGATCGAACACCACCGCCGCATCGCCGAACAGCGCCTGCGCGCGATAGCTCCACATCGGCGAGCCGAGCGGATCGGCGGGCAGCGTGTGCGCCCCGGCCGAAGCCGCCGGCACCGCCAGCGCGATGCCCAGAGTTATGGCTATTTTCCTCATCCCAAAGCACACATAGGGCTTTGTCGTTAGACGCACTATCGCACCAAGGAACAAGGGAGCAGGCGATGGCGCGACGATGGCTGGGCGGGGTGCTGGGGGCGCTGGTGGTGCTGACCGGCGCAGTGGCACGGGCACAGGGCGCGCCCGATTTCGATGCCGATGGCTATCGCAGCGCGCATTTGCGGGGGCCGGTGACGCTGGCCCCCACCCCGGCGCGACGGATCGGGCTGGCGGCGGCGCTGCGGCTGCGGGGGGCGGTGTTCGTCGATGTCGGCGCGGTGGAGAGCGGGGCGCGCGATCCGGTGCGCGGTGACTGGCTGCTGTCCACGCCGCATCTCACGATCCCGGGCGCGGTGTGGGTGCCCGATGCGGGGCACGCGCCGCCCGATGCCGATGTCTGGCGGATGATGCTGGCGACGGCGCGGGCGCATCACGGGCGGCGGATCGTGCTATTCTGCCACCTCGATTGCTGGGCCAGTTGGAATGCCGCGCGGCGGCTGGCGCGCGCGGGGGTGCCGCATGTGCTCTGGCTGGCCGAGGGGGTGGAGGGCTGGCGCGATGCCGGCGGCGCCTTGGCCCCGGCGCGGCCCGCGACGCGCGCACAACAAAACGCCCCCGGATGAGGCTCCGGAGGCGTTTGCGACCCGTCAGCCGGGATCAGCGCTGCTTCTTGAGGTAGTCGATCAGTTCCTTGCGCTTGGCCGCATCCTTGATGCCGGGAAAGCTCATCATCGTGCCGGGCACGGTGGCCATCGGGTTCTCGATCCACTTGTCGAGGCCCGCCTCGTCGAGCTTCAGCTTCGATGCCTTCAGCGCCTTGGAATAGGCGAACTTGCCATGCGTGCCGGCAACGGTGCCATAAACGCCCCACAGGTTCGGGCCCAGCTTGTCCGGCGCGCCCTTTTCGGCGTTGTGGCAAATGGCGCAGCGGACAAACGTGGCCGGCGCGGTATCGGCATGGGCGGCCGAAGCGGCCCCAAGCGCCACCAGCACGGCGCCGATCACAGAGACGTTACGCATATCGAATTCTTCTCCCCGGAGACTGTCGTGTTGGTACGGATCTTGCCATGGCCAGCCTCCGGTCCGCCATTGGACTTAAGTCGAGACGCGACGAATCGCCGCAAAACCCACGAAATTCGTCCGTGATCCGCAAGGACAATGGCTAGCGGTTCGCGCCGGCCGGCGCAATGGCGCGCTGGGCGGGATGAGGAACGGGCTTGCACGCGGGTCGGCGCTGTCCATAGTGGGTCTTCCCCCCACACGTCGCCCGGAGACGACCTTGACCCTGCGCCCATTGCCTTTGTTTGCGCTGACCCTGCTGGCCGCCCCCGCCCCCGCCCTCGCGCAGGAGGCGCCGCCGCCGGTTGCCCCCTCGGTTGCCGCGGTGCAGGCGAAGGCGCTGGCCGATGACACCGCGTGGCAGATCGTGGCTGACCTCACCACGCAAGTGGGCCCCCGGCTCGATGGCAGCGCGGCGGAGGGCCGCGCACGCGACTGGGCGGTGGCGCGGCTGAAGGCGCTGGGCTTCAGCAATGTCCATGTCGAGCCGTTCGACGTGCCCACCTGGACCCGCGGGGCCGAGCATGCGGCAGTGGTTGCACCCTATGCGCAGCCGTTGACGATTGCCGGGCTGGGCTATTCCGGGCCGACGCCGGCGGGCGGGCTGACGCTGCCGGTGGTGGGGTTTGCCAGCCTCGATGCACTGCGGCGCGCGCCGGTCGGGAGTCTGAAGGGCAAGATCGCCTATATTTCCAATGCTATGCAGCCGACACAGGATGGATCGGGTTATGGCCTGAACACGCGTACCCGGCGTGATGGGCCGACGCAGGCGGCGCTGCGCGGGGCGGCGGCGGTGCTGGTGCGCTCGATCGGCACCGATCACAGCCGCGCGCCGCACACTGGGGTGACCGATTGGGGCGCGGGCGTGGCGCCGATCCCGGCGGCGGCGCTCTCGGTGGCCGATGCGGAGAATTTGGAGCGGATGCTGGCCGGCGGGCAGACCGTGTTGGTGCATCTGGACCTCGATGACCACGTCATCGGCGACCGGCCATCGGGCAATGTCGTCGCCGAAGTGCCGGGGACCGATCCCTCGGCCGGGGTGGTGCTGATCGGCGGGCATATCGATAGCTGGGATCTGGGCACCGGCGCGATCGACGATGGTGCGGGTGTGGCGATCACCACGGCCGCCGCCAGGCTGCTGATGGCAGGCGGGCCGCACCGGCGCACGATCCGCGTGGTGTGGTTCGGCGATGAGGAGACCGGCGGTTTCGGCGGCCTGGCCTATGCGCGCGCGCACAAGGCTGAGGCGCATGCTTTGGCGGCGGAGAGCGACTTGGGCGCGGACCGGGTGTGGCGCGTACAGTTTGCCTTACCTGACAAGGCATTGGCGGTGCGTTTGGCGACCGCGCTTGAACCATTGGGCGTGGTGCCGGGCGAGGGCAAGGTGTTCGGCGGCGAGGACGTCGGCCCGATGCTGGAGACCGGTGTGCCGGGGGTGGACCTGAACCAGTCGGCGTTGCGGTATTTCGATTGGCACCATACCGCCGAGGATGTGCTGGACCGGATCGACCCCGAACAGTTGCGGCAGAATGTCGCGGCTTGGGCGACGATGCTGGCGGTGGTGGCCGATGCGCCGGAGCGACTTGGCACGGGGAAGTGAGAAGTCAGGTGAAGTGCGAGGGACAGGTCCCTCGCATTTCCCTTCAATACCCCGCCACTAAATCCTGCGATCCCGCCAGAACCCCCCCGCCCAGCACCGCCAGTCGCGCCAACCCTGCCGCGCGCGCCGGCAACTCGGCCAGCGCAAACCCCGCAGCCGCGCGCAACGCCTTGCCGGTGTCATCATCGCCGCCCAGCCGCGCCAGACGCGCCGCCATCCAGCTCTGCGCCACCAGCTTGCACAGATCGAGGAACGCCGCCGCGCCGGCCTCGCCATCGCGCGGGGCAGAGCCGGCGAGCGTCTGCGCCGCCGCCTCCAGAGATACCAATGCCTCGGCCAATGCGGGTGCGCCTTCGGCCTCGGCGCGGACATGCGCCAGAAACGCCGCGAACCCCGGCCCGCGCAGCCGGCGGTAGAGCAAGTCGATGGCCTGAATGCCGCTGGTGCCCTCGAACAAGGGGAACACGCGGGCGTCGCGCAACATGCGCTCGGCGGGCCATTCGCGGGTGAAGCCGGCGCCGCCGAGGATCTGGATCGCGCCGCTGGCGTTCTCGAACGCGGCCCATGCGCCGGCGTCCTTGACCAGCGGCAGCAGCACTTGTGCGAGGTCCAGCCACGCCGGGTCGCTCGCGCCCAGTTCCAACGCCGCCGCCGCCGTTAACGTCAACGCGCGCGTGGTTTCCAACCGCGCGGCCATGGCCAGCAACTGGCGCTGGACATCGGCGTGGGCGGCAATCGGCACGGGGGGCGCATCGGGGGCGCCGCCCTGCTTGCGCTCCTGCGCATAGCCCACCGCCATCGCCAAGGCCCCCGCCGCCAAGCCGGTGCCCTGCGGCCCGCACGAGAGGCGCATCGCCAGCATCATCGGGAACAGCGTTTGCAGCCCGCGCCCCTCCTCGCCGATCAGCGTGGCCTCGGCGCCCTCGAACCCGATCTGGCAGGTGGGCGAACCGTGCAGGCCGAGCTTTTCCTCGATCCGGCGCAGGACCACGCCGTTGGCCGCGCCGTCTGCGCGCGTGGAGGGCACGAGGAACAGGCTCAGCCCCCTCACCCCGGCGACATCGCGGCTGCGTGCCAGCGCCATGTGACCGATGCGCGGGGCGAGGTCGTGGTCGCCGAACGAGATCCAGCACTTCTCGCCGGTCACGCGCCAGCCATCGCCATCGCGCACCGCGTGGGTGCGGATGCGGCCGACGTCCGATCCGGCGTCGGGCTCGGAGATGCAGATCGTCGCCGCCCATTCCCCAGTCAGTAAACGCTCCTGCCATTCGGGGGCGGCCTCGGCCAGCAACGTCGCTGCCGTGCGCGTGGCGGTAGGCAGCATCATGAACGCCGGCGAGGCGCGGTTGAACAGCTCCTCCACCGCCGAGAGCAGCGGCAACGGCAAATCCCCCGCCATGCCCATCCAGCCGAGATCGCGGTACTGCGCCCATGCCGCATGGTGCGCCGGGGCTGTCCGCACCCGGCCATCGACGACGCGCGCGCCATCCCGATCCAAACCCGCGCCCAGTGGGTCCAACACCCCTGCCGCAAACCGCGCCGCCTCGCCCAGCACGCCGGCGCAGAGGTCGGCATCAAGCACGCCACGGAACGGCATGATCTCCAGATGGCGCAGCAAGGCGTCCGCCTGCCTGGCGTAACTCATGGCACTCTCTCCCTTATTCGGTCACGGCCAGCACGCCGCGATCGGCGCGCAACCAATCGAGCAACAGTTCGCAGGGCCCGCTCATCCGCGCCGCGTCCCAGCCGAGGAACACCGGCGAGGTCGCCTCTGCATCCTCCAGTGCGCAGGTGACGACACTGCCCGCGCGGGTGCCGGCGAAGACGTCCAGCGTGATGGTGACGCCGATCCCGGCGCGGACAAAGCCCAGCACGGTGTACCACTCCTGCGCCTGCTGGACGACGCGCGGGGTGAACCCGGCGCGCAGGCACAATGCGTTGACCTGCTCCAACAGGCCCGGGGCGATGCCGGGGTGGAACAGAACGAAGGGCTCGTCGGCGAGTTCGGCCAGCGCGATCCGCCCCCGCCGCGCCAGCCGGTGCCCGGCGGGGAGGAGTGCCACGAAGCGCTGCCGGCCAAGAATTTCCGCCGCCAGGGTGCCGCCCGACACTGGCTCGCGCGTCACCGCCACGTCGATCAGGCCACGGCGCAGGGCATCTCCCTGCAACGACGAATGCATGTCCCGCAGCGCCAGATCCACGCGCGGATAGGCCGCGCGGAACCGCTGGACGGAGAGCGGCACGTCGGACAGGATCACGCTGGCCGCCAGCCCGATGACGATGCTGCCCACGTGGCCGCCGGCCATGCGCTTGGCGCGCTCGGTGGCGGCGGCGAAGTCGCTGAAGGCGGCGCGGGCGGCCTCGACGATCAACTCTCCCTCGGGGGTGGGGATGACGCGCGGGCGGCGCTCGAACAGTTTCAGGCCCAGCACGCGCTCGATCTGCGCGAGACGGATCGACAGTTGCGGTTGGCGCAGCCCCAGCGTTTCGGCGGCGCGGCCCATGTGCTGCTCGCGCGCCAGAACGGTCAGGATTTCCAGATCGCGGGTCCCCAGGCTCATTCTCAATCCCGAATGATGTCTTTCCGTTTTTGCGGATTTGCGAAAGATAGCACTCTGCTATCCTGCATATCAAGCGATGGATGTGCGATATAGCATTCACGCCGCAGAGGATGCCGAAAACGATGCGCACCATCGACTATTTCGACAAGCAGGCGTCGCTCCACCCCGAACGGGTGATGCTGCAGGCCGGCGACATGCAATTGACCTATGCCGAGGCGCGCGACCTGACCCACCGTATCGCCGGGGCGATGGTGGCGGCGGGGTTTGAGCATCAGGAGGCGGTGGCGATCATGTCGCCCAACCACGGCGCGGTGGTGACGACGATGCTGGGGCTGTGGCGCGCGGGCGGGGCGTGGATCCCCGTGAACACGCGCAACGCGCTGGCGGATAACATTGCCTATCTGAACTATGTGCGGGCGGGGTGGCTGTTCTATCATTCCAGCTATGCCGAGGATGCGCATGTTGTGCGCGATGCGGTGCCGACGATCCGCCACATGATCTGCCTGGACCGCGCCGAGGGGGGCAATCCGTCTCTGGGGGCGTTTATGCTGCCGGTGGGGGCGCCGCCGCTGGCGGATTGGGGCGATCCCACCGGCAATGGCGAGGAACTGGCGGCGATCATCGCTACCGGCGGCACCACGGGCCCGGCCAAGGGCGTGCGGGTGATGAACCGCAGTTGGGGCACGATGCTGGAGACGATCGGCAACATCATGCCCTGCGACAGCCCGCCGGTGTTCCTGACCACCGCGCCGCTGACTCATGCGGCGGGGCCGGTGACGATGGCCGGCATCGCCATGGGGGCGACGGTGATCGTGCTGCCGGGCTTCGATGCCGAGACGGTGATGGCGGCGTTTGGCGCGCACCGGGTCACGCATACCTTCCTGCCGCCGACCGCGCTTTACACCATGCTGGCTCACCGCCAGGTGCGCGATTACGATTATGCCTCGCTGCGCTATTTCCTGCTGGCCGGGTCTGCGGTGTCGCCCGAGAAGCTGCGCGAGGCGGTGGGCGTGTTCGGCCCGTGCCTGTGCCAGAGTTATGGCCAGACCGAATTCCATCTGGTGACGACCTGGCTCTCGCCGCAGGTCGTGGCGGCGGCGGCAGCGGGGGATCGGCCCGAGCGGTTGGCCTCCTGCGGGCAGGCGACATATTCCTCGCGGGTCGAGATCATGGATGACGATGGCCGGTTGCTGCCGGTGGGCGAGGTCGGCGAGATCGTCGGGCGCGGCGGGTTGGTTGGCGGCGGCTATTTCGAGATGCCCGAGGTTTCGGCCGAAATCTGGGCGCATGGCTGGCATCACACGGGCGACGTTGGCCGGCGCGATGCCGACGGGTTCTACTACATCGTCGATCGCAAGAAGGACATGATCGTCACCGGCGGCTTCAACGTGTTCTGCACCGAGGTCGAAGCGGCGGTGACCGAACTGCCCGGCGTGCGCGAGTGCGCGGTGATCGGCGTGCCCGACGACAAATGGGGCGAGGCCGTGACCGCAGTGGTGGTAGCCGATCCGGCCACCGCGCCCGATGAGGCCGCCATCATCGCCCACTGCAAGGCGCGGATCGGCAGCGTGAAAGCGCCCAAGACGGTGGTGTTCCGCGCCGAGATCCCGCGCACCAGTGTCGGCAAGTTCGACAAGAAGGCATTGCGCAGCGCATTCTGGGGCGATCGCGCGCGGGCGGTGAATTGAATTGCACTGTGAGTGACGCATACTAAACTGACACCGCCCGGCAACGATCCGGGCCCCGCCTCGCGCGGAGACAAGGGAGAGTGGCCATGGTGCCCCAAGGCGTGAATATCCGCCATGCCGACAAAGTCTGGATCGGTGGCGCGTGGGCGCAACCGCATTCGGGTCGGCTGATCGAGGTTGTGTCGCCCGACAGCGAGGCGGTGGTGGCTACGGTCGCCGAGGCCGACGCAGCGGACATGGATGCCGCTGTCGCCGCCGCACGTGAGGCATTCGAACATGGCGTTTGGGGCCGAATGGCGCCGGGCGCGCGGTTGGATGTGCTGCGCCGGATGAGCGACGCGCTGGCCCCGCGCGCGGGCGAAGTGGCGGCGGCCTGGCGCGCGCAGATCGGCGTTCTGGCGGGGCTGGCGGCGGGGATTACCGCCGGATCCAACGCCTCGTTCGCGGCGACGATCGCGGTGGCGGCTGATTACGAATTTGTCGAGCGGCGGCCCACGGCGGGCGCGGCTGTGGGCCTGGTGGCGTGGGAGCCGGTGGGCGTGGTCGCGGCGATTGCGCCGTGGAACGTGCCTTATGGGATCATGCTGGGCAAGGTCGCCTATGCCTTGGCGGCAGGGTGCTCGGTGGTGATGAAGCCCTCGCCGGAAACCCCGCTGGAGGCCTATATCATCGCTGAGGCGGCCGAGGCGGCGGGATTGCCGGCGGGGGTGTTGAACCTCGTCTGCGGGCACCGAGAGGCGAGCGATCATCTGGTCTGCAACCCCGATGTCGACAAGGTGAGCTTCACCGGATCGACCGTCGCCGGCAAACGGATCGGTTCTGTGTGCGGCGGCAGGATCGCGCGCTGCACCTTGGAGTTGGGCGGGAAATCCGCCGCCATCGTGCGCGACGATTTCGCCATCGATGACGCGGCCAAGCTGCTGACCGGCACGATCACGATGCTCAGCGGGCAGATCTGCGCGATGCTGAGCCGGGTGATCGTCCCGCGCCGCCGGCATGACGAACTGGCCGAGGCCATCGCCGGGGAAATGGCCAAAGTGGTCATCGGCCATTCGGACGATCCGGCGGCGCAACTCGGCCCGGTCGCCATGCAGCGCCAACTGGAGCGTGTGGAGAGCTACATCGCCGAGGGCCGGGCCACCGCCGACCTGATCCATGGCGGCGGGCGGCCGAGCCACCTCAACCGCGGTTATTTCATCGAACCGACGCTGTTCGCCAATGTCCGCAACGACAGCCGCATCGCGCAGGAGGAGATCTTCGGCCCGGTGCTGAGCCTGATCCCCTGCGAGGACGAGGACGACGCCATCCGCATCGCCAACGACAGCACTTATGGCCTCGCTGGGTCGGTGCTGACGCATGACGCCGATGCCGCCTATCGCATCGCGCGGCGGGTGCGCACCGGCGGCGTCGGGCAGAACGGGCTGCGCATGGATTTCGGCCTGCCCTTCGGCGGCTTCAAGCAATCCGGCATCGGCCGCGAGGGCGGGGCCGAGGGCCTGCGCGGCTATCTCGAGGCCAAGACGATCATGATCGACGGAGAGCCGGCAGAGCTCTGAACCATAAAACAGGAGACGGGCCGCCATGGACACCGTAACGCTCTACCACTGGGAGCCGAACGCCAACTCGGGCAAGCCGATGCTGGCGCTGATGGAAAAAGGCGTGGCGTTTGAGAGCCACTACCTCGATCTGCTGAACTTCGATCAGCACAACCCGGCCTATCTGGCGATCAACCCGCAGGGCACGATCCCGGCGATGACGCACGGGGACCGGGTGCTGGTCGAATCCACCGCGATCATGGAATATGTCGATGCGGCGTTCGCCGGCCCGGCGTTGATGCCCGAGGACGCGCGCGAACGCTGGCGCATCCGCTGGTGGATGAAGTTCATGGACCAGTGGCTGGCGCCCTCGTTCTCGATGTTCGGGTGGAAGTTCTTCGTCGGCCCCAACGCCCGCGCCACCCGCAGCGAGGCGGAACTCGCCGCCGCGATCGAGCGCATCCCCCTGCCCGAGCGCCGCGTGGCCTGGCGCAAGGCGGTCTACGGCCTGTTCAGCGAGGCCGAGATGGCCGAATCCGAGCGCCGCATCCGCGTCGGTATCGCCATGCTGGAGGCGGAACTGGGCAAGCGCGAGTGGCTGGCGAGCGACGCCTACTCGCTGGCCGACGTGAACGGGTTCAACCTCGCCTATGCGATGCCTTTGTCTCAGCCGCACTTGGCCAACGACACGTTGACGCCAAACATCATGCGCTGGCTGCGCGCGATCTACCGCCGGCCCGCGACGCAGGCGTGTTGGGCGCTGGGGCGCACGCCGATGGCCAAGCGGGTCGATATCCTGGAACGCGACTTCATTCCGGTGGGGAACGAGGCATGAGCATGATCCTCTATCACGGCGAACCCAATGGGCCGAGCCTGGCGGTGCTGGCCGCGTTGGGCGAGAGTGGGCTGGCCGCCGAGTGCCATCCCATCGACCTGCTGGGCGGCGAGCGCCATCGGCTGCCGGGGCTGTCGGAGCCTTTGGCCCGCGACATGGCAGTAGAGGGCGAAGGCCCGGTGTTGGTGATCGACGGCGAGGCGATGACGGAGAGCGTGTTCCTCGCGCAATATCTCGATGAAGCTGGCGCGGCGGCAGGCACCGGCACGCGGTTGCAGCCGACCGACGCCTATGCCCGTTGGCAGGTGGAGATGTGGTGCCGCCGCATCACCGAGCGCTGCGCGCCGGCGGCGGCTTGTCTGGCGAACCGGGCGTGGTCGGCGGCGCGGTTGGCCGATGTGGGCGATTTCGAGGCCATGGTGGCGCCGATTGCCAGCGCCGACTTGGCCCAGCGCTGGCGCAACACCCGCGCCGGTGGCGAGCCCGAGGAGGTGCTGGCCGACAGCCGCGCCAAAGTTGCGCAGGCGGTGAAGATGGTTGAGGATGCACTGGCCGATGGCCGCGAATGGCTGATGGGGCCGGTCTCGATCGCCGATTTCGAGACCTATGGCTGGCTGGCCGGGCTGGTCGATCTGGAGCCGGGGGCGTTTGCCGACAAGCCGCTGACCGCCGCATGGCTGGCGCGGGTGCAGGCGCGGCCTTCGGTGCAGGCGGCCCTCGCCCGCGCCACCGCGCCGCAGCCGGAGCACAGTTGGGCACCGGGGCCGGAAATCAACCGCTGGGGCTGAAAACGTCGCAGCCCTCGGCACAGGGGGCGCGGCACGAGAGGATGACGATGCGCGCGAAGACGACCGTTCTGGTGATGGCATTGGCGCTGGCGGCGGCGGCACGGGCAGGGACGCCTGTGACCACCGCGCTGCTGGCCGCCGTGCCCGATGGCGAGTGGCTGAGCTATGGCCGCGATCGCCGGGAGCAGCGGTTCTCGCCGCTGACGGCGGTGAATGCGGGCAATGTCGGGCAATTGGGGCTGGCGTGGCATGCCGATCTCGACACCGCGCGCGGGCAGGAGGCCACGCCTCTGGTCCACGACGGCGTGTTGTATGTCTCCACCGCGTGGTCGATGGTGAAGGCGTTCGATGCCGCGACCGGCAAGCCGCTGTGGGCCTATGACCCCAAGGTGCCGCGTGAGACGTTGGTGCGCGCTTGCTGCGATGCGGTGAACCGGGGGGTGGCTTTGGCGGGCGGGCAGGTGTTTGTCGGCACGCTGGATGGACGATTGGTCTCGCTGGATGCCAAGACCGGCAAGGTGCGCTGGTCGGTGGTGGCGGTGCCGGATCAGCGCAACTATGCGATCACCGGGGCGCCGCGCATCGCCAAGGGCCTCGTGCTGATCGGCAGCGGTGGCGGCGAGTATCGCGCGCGCGGGTTCCTCGCCGCGTTTGACCAGCACACAGGGCGGCAAGTCTGGCGGTTCGACACCGTGCCCGGCAACCCGGCCAAGGGTTTTGAAAACCCCGCCATGGCCCGCGCCGCCAAGACCTGGAGCGGTCCGTGGTGGAAGCTCGGCGGTGGCGGCACGGTGTGGGATGCGATCACCTATGATCCCACCACCAACCTCGTGCTGTTCGGCACCGGCAATGCCGAGCCGTGGAACCCCGCCCCCGCCGGCCGCACGGGCGATGGCGACACGCTGTACACCGCGTCGGTGGTGGCGGTGGATGCCGCTACCGGCGCCTATCGCTGGCACTACAAGGAGACGCCCGAGGACCGCTGGGACTTTGACAGCGATGCGCAGATCTCGTTGGCCGATCTGAAGATCGATGGTCAGATGCGGCATGTGGCGCTGCACGCGCCGAAGAACGGCACGTTCTATGTGCTCGATGCGAAGACCGGGGCGTTTATCTCCGCCAAGGCGTTCGTGCCGCAGAACTGGAACACCGGCTTCGATCCCCGGACCGGGCGGCCGACGATCAACCCGGCGGCACGCTATGAGGTGACCGGCAAGCCGTTCATCGGTCTGCCCGGCGCCGGCGGCGCGCATAGCTGGCAGCCGATGAGCTATTCGCCGCAGACCGGGCTGGTTTACTTGCCGGCCAACCTTGCGGCGTTCCCCTACGCAGCGGCGAAGGGGTGGCAGGCATCGGCGATCGGCTTCCAGACGGGGCAGGATTCCGCAGCGATCGCCATGCCGGCCATCCCGGCGGCGCGTGAGGGCGCGCTGGCGGCCACGACCGGCGCGCTGATCGCGTGGGACCCGGTGAAGCAGCAGGCGGCCTGGACGGTCAGCTATCCATCGGCGTGGAATGGCGGCACCTTGGCCACCGCCGGCAATCTGGTGTTCGAGGGCGACGCGCAGGGCATATTCAATGCCTTCAGCGCCGACAAGGGCGCCAGGCTGTGGTCCTATCCGGTGCAGACCGGGGTGATCGCCGCGCCGATGACCTATGCCATTGGCGGGGTGCAATATGTCGCGGTGCTCGCCGGCTGGGGCGGGGTGTGGGACGTCGCCACCGGCATCCTCTCGCGCAAGGGCGGGGCCGAGCACAACATCAGCCGGTTGCTGGTATTCCGGCTAGGCGGCGGTGATCACCTTCCCCCTGCCCCGCCGCCGGCGGACATGGTGCTCGATCCGCCGCCGGTCACGGGCACGGCGGCGCAAGTGGCGCATGGGGCCGATGTCTACGGGCGCTATTGCGGGGTGTGCCATGGCGATGCCGCCATCGCCGGCGGGGTCAACCCCGATCTGCGCCACTCGGGCGTGTTGGAAAGCGCCGAGGCGATCCGCATGGTCGTGCTGGGCGGGGCGTTGAAGAGCGAGGGGATGGTCTCGTTCGCCCCTACGCTGAACCGCGCCGATGTCGAGGCGGTGCGCCAATACCTCATCCACCGCGCCAACGAGGACAAGGCGCTGGGCATGAAGTGACGCGGTTGATTGTATGCAACGCTAACAAATGTGGCTAAAACCCGGGCAGAACAGAATCGTTTTGCGGAAAAAGGATGTCCCCCATGAACGAAGTCACCACCATCAGCTTTGAACAGCCGGCCTACTCCGCCGCCGCACAGGCATTCCTGGCGCGCAAGCCGGCGCTGTTCATCAACGGCGAATGGGTCGCCTCCAGCCATGGCGCCACCATCGAGGTCGAGGATCCCTCGACCGGCAAGATCGTGGGGCATGTGGCCGATGCCTCGGATCAGGATGTCGATCGGGCCGTTGCCGCCGCGCGCGCCGCGTTCGACGATGGCCGCTGGTCAGGCCTGCCGCCGATGGCGCGCGAGCGGATCATCAACCGCCTCGCCGACCTGATCGAGGCCAACGCCGACGAATTCGCCGAGTTGGAGGCCATCGACAACGGCAAGCCCAAGGGCATGGCCGCGCATGTCGACATCCCCGGCGCGGTCAGCCAGTTGCGCTTCATGGCGGGCTGGGCCAGCAAGGTCAGCGGCGAAACCACCCAGCCCTACGCGATGCCGCAGGGCATGGTGTTCAGCTATACCACCAAGGAGCCGGTGGGCGTCTGCGCGCAGATCGTGCCGTGGAACTTCCCGCTGCTGATGGCCTGCCTGAAGATTTCGCCGGCCTTGGCGGCGGGCTGCACGCTGGTGCTGAAACCCGCCGAGCAGACCAGCATCACCGCGCTGCGTCTGGCCGATCTGATCAACGAGGCGGGCTTCCCCGCAGGCGTCGTCAACATCATCACGGGCAATGGCCACACGGCGGGCGACCGCATGGTCAAGCACCCCGATGTCGACAAAGTTGCCTTCACCGGATCGACCGAAATCGGCAAGCTGATCAACCGCAACGCCACTGCAACGCTGAAGCGGGTGACGCTGGAACTGGGCGGCAAGAGCCCGGTGGTGGTGATGCCCGATGTCGATGTCGCCACGGTGGCCCCGGGCGCGGCGGGGGCGATCTTCTTCAACTCCGGGCAGGTTTGCGTCGCGGGCAGCCGGCTGTTCGCGCATGCCTCGATCTTCGATCAGGTGATCGAGGGCGTGGCCAATGCCGCCGCGTTCTGGGCGCCGCGCCCCTCGCTCGATCCGACCGGCCACGCCGGGCCGCTGGTCAGCAAGGAGCAGTTCGACCGGGTGATGGGCTATATCGAGGCGGGCAAACGCGATGGCGCCAGCGTGGCGGTGGGCGGCGATGCGCCCTCGGCCGATGGGCACTATGTGAACCCCACCGTGCTGGTGAACGTCAACCCGCAGATGAGCGTCGTGCGCGAGGAGATCTTTGGCCCGGTCGTGGTGGCGCAACGCTTCGAGGATCTCGACGAGGTGGCCAAGATGGCCAACGACACCTGTTTTGGCCTCGGCGCCGGGGTGTGGACGCGCGATGTTTCGGCGATGCATCGACTGGCAGCCAAGATCAAGTCGGGCACGGTATGGGGCAATTGCCATGCGGTGATCGATGCGGCGTTGCCCTTCGGCGGGTTCAAGGAATCGGGTTTGGGCCGCGAGCAGGGGCGGCAGGGGCTGGAGGCCTATCTCGAGACCAAGACCGTTATCATCCAGATGTAAGTGCTTTGCGGCGCGTCTTCGGACGCGCCGCCGTTTCTGACCGGAACCGCCATGATCGACCTCAGCAAAATCTCCGCGATCGACGTCCACGTCCACGCCGAAATCTCGTGCCACGATCCCGAGGATCCGGTCATGGCGCAGTTCTTCGATGCCGCCAGCACGTACTTCAAGGCGCCGCGCGAACGCCCCAAGATGCCCGAGATCGCCGAGATCTACCGCGACATGGGCATCGCCTTCTGCCTGTTCACGGTGGATGCCGAGTGCGGCATGGGCGCCAAGCGCGTCTCGAACTACGAGGTGGCCGAGTTTGCCGCCAAGAACGACGACGTCTGCATCCCGTTCGCCTCGATCGACCCGCACAAGGGCAAGTTCGGCGCCCGCGAGGCACGCGACCTGATCGAGAACCACGGGGTGAAGGGCTTCAAGTTCCATGGGATTGCCCAAGGGGTCAGCCCTTCGGACCGGGTCGGCTATCCGATTTATGAGGTGATCAACGCCTATAAGTTGCCGGCGATTTTCCACACCGGGCATTCGGGGATGGGCACCGGAATGCGCGGCGGCGGGGGGATGCGGTTGAAGTTCGGGCAGCCGATTCTGGTCGACGACGTGGCAGTGGATTTCCCCGACATGAAGATCATCCTCGCCCATCCCTCGTGGCCGTGGGTGGACGAAAGCCTGTCGATGGCACTGCACAAGGACAATGTGTTCATCGATCTCTCGGGATGGAGCCCGCGCTATTTCCAGCCGCAGATCATCCGCTATGCCAATACCCAGTTGCGGCACAAGATGCTGTTCGGCAGCGATTTTCCGTTGATCCATCCGGGCAAGTGGATCGATGCGGCCAAGGAGGTGGGCTTTAAGGACGAGGTGCTGCCCGGGATCATGAAGGGTAACGCGGCCAAGCTGCTGGGCCTGACATGACCAGCGATCCGGCGCGGTTCGAGGGGCGTCATGTCGTCCTGACCGGCGCCTCCAGCGGCATCGGGCGGGCGACGGCGGCGCGGATCGTCGCGCTGGGCGGGCGGGTGACGCTGATCGCGCGGCGGGCGGCGTTGCTGGCCGAGGCTTGCGCCGAGTTGGGCGACGATGCGGCGTTTGCCGCAGCGGATGTGGGCGACAAGGCGCAGTTGGTTGCCGCTCTGGATGCCGCAGTGGCGCAGAATGGCGCGATCGACGGGCTGTTCCTCAATGCCGCCAGCGCCGGGGTGTTCGCGCCGGTCGCCGATTACCCGGAGGACGTTTTCGAGGCGGTGATGGACGTCAATCTGCGCTCGGCCTGGTGGGCGGTGCGGCATGTGTTGCCGGCGATGGTCTCGCGCGGGAGCGGTAGTATCGTGATGACCGGCAGCCTCGCTTCGGAGCGGGGGATGGGTGGGAACGCGGCCTATGTCGTGTCGAAGCACGCGTTGCGCGGGTTGTGCATGACGGTCGCCGCCGAGGCCGCGCCGCAGGGGGTGCGCTGCAACCTGGTGGTGCCGGGGTTTATCGAGACGCCGATGCTGGCCAATCTGCCCGATGATGCGCGCGCGGCGATGATGGGGCGCACGCCGCAGGGCCGCATCGGCGGCGCCGACGAACTGGCCAATGTCGCGGCGTTCCTGCTGTCTGACGCGGCGGGGCATGTGACGGCGCAGAGCTGGGCGGTCGATGGCGGGGTGCTGGGCACGCTGATGATATAAAAACGGAGAGATGCCATGACGCTGAAGTACTATCACGCCGAGCCGGCGGCGAATTCATTGAAATCCATGATCCCGCTGAAAGAAAAGGGCCTCGATTTCGAGAGCATTTATGTTGACCTGCACAAATTCGAGCAGCATTCCGAATGGTTCGTGAAGATCAATCCCGAGGGGCAGGTGCCGGTCCTGGACCATAACGGCACGATCATCACCCACACCACCGTGATCAACGAGTACCTTGAGGATGTCTTCCCCGAAGTGCCTCTGCGGCCCTATGACCCGGTGGGCAAGGCGCGGGTGCGGTACTGGAACAAATTCGTTGACGAGCACGTCATGAACTATGTTTCGATGCACGGCTGGCACCGCATGGTCGGCGTGATCGCGCGCAGCATCGACAGCGGCGACTTTGAACAGTTGGTGGCCAAGATCCCCCTGCCCGATCAGCGCAAGAAATGGGCCACCGCGCGTTCTGGCTTTTCCGAGACCGATCTGGACCATGCCACCGACAAGATCGTCTACGCCTGCGGCAAGATCGAGGGGCAACTGGCGCAAACCCCATGGCTGGCGGGTGAGATGTTCACCACCGCCGATATCAATTTCTACGCTATGTGCGGCATGATGGTGGAACGCATGTTCCCGGAGATGGACGTGGCCGCCAAGTACCCCCGCCTCGTCGATTGGCGCGAGCGGATGACCGCGCGGCCGGGAGTGAAGGCGGCTTTGGAGATGCCCGATCATACCGCGCCGGGGTTGCGCACGTTTACCGGGCATGTGCGGTGAAGGTTTAAGGTGAAGGCAGGGGGCGACGGCCTCCTGCACCCCCGTTACTTTGTGTAGCGCTTGGATGGCTGTGTTGCGCTGATGCGGCGAAGCCGCCTCGAAAGCCTGCGGCGCGGCAACCTCGCGCAAGGCGGCAAACATACGCCGAGCAATGCAGGAACGGGGAGCGCGAGGGGTTTGCCCCTAGCACCTGTCCCTTCCCTTCAATCCCTGAACACCACCGTCTTCCCGCCATTGACCAACACCCGGTCTGCCAGATGCGCGCGCACCGCCTCGGCCAGCACGCGTCGCTCGATATCACGGCCCTTGAGCACCAGCGCTTCGGGATGATCAGCGTGGGTGATCGCCTCGACGTCCTGGTGGATGATCGGGCCTTCATCGAGATCGGCGGTCACATAGTGCGCCGTCGCGCCGATCATCTTCACCCCGCGCGCGAACGCCTGATGATAGGGCTTCGCGCCCTTGAACCCCGGCAGGAACGAGTGGTGGATATTGATGCACCGCCCCGAGAGAAACGCCGCCAGATCGTCCGACAGGATCTGCATATAGCGCGCCAGCACCACCAGTTCCGCGCCGGTTTCGGTCACCAAAGCCTTGATCTGCGCCTCCTGCGCGGCCTTGGTATCGCGCGTCACCGGCAGGTGGTGGAACGGGATGTCGCCGATGAGCGAGATCGACAGCGCCTCGCGCGGGTGGTTGCAGATGATGCCCACGACATCCATCGCCAGCTCGCCGATGCGGTTGCGATAGAGCAGGTCGCCGAGGCAATGGTCGAACTTCGAGACCATCAACATCACCTTCCGGCGCGCACCCTCGGGCCGCAAGGTCCAGCGCATCGCGTGGGCCTCGGCAAACGGCGCCAGTGCCGCGCCGAACGAATCGGCGGATGCCCCTTCGGCCAGCTCGAACGCAACGCGCATGAAGAACATGCCCGATTCGGTGTCGTTGAACTGCTTGGCGTCGAGGATGTTGCCGCCGGCTTCGGCCAGCAAACGCGTGACTTCGGCCACCAGACCCGGGCGATCGGCGCACGTGAGCGTGACGATCCAGGGTGTACGCTGTGTCATGTCGGTTCTCTCTCCCATCGGCTCTGAGTCCGTTTTTCGTTTGTGTCACATACAAAAATTGATATGCATTGCCTACAGGTCTTAGTGACTGGGGAGAGAAAGATGACTGCTGGCAATCTGGAGGGCGTGCTCGCCGCCTCGGGCAATATCGTGTCGCACCTGCGCAACTCGCAACTGGGCGCCTATGTCTACCCGGTGGTCGCGCCCGAGTTCTCGAACTGGCGCAGCGAGCAATGGGCGTGGCAGCACGGTGCGGTGCTGTTCGACCAGTCGCACCACATGGTAAACCTCTATCTGCGTGGGCGTGATGCGCAGAAGCTGCTCAGCGACACGATGATCAACACCCCAAAGGGCTGGGCGATCAACAAGGCCAAGCAGTACGTGCCGACAACGCCTTATGGCCACGTGATCGGCGATGGCATCATCTTCTGGCTGGCCGAGGAGGAGTTCCTTTATGTCGGCCGCGCCCCGGCGTCGAACTGGCTGCGGTATCAGGCGGTGGCCGGCGGTTATGACGTGCAGTTGGAGCTGGACGACCGCTCGCCGATGCGCCCGATGGGCAAGCCGGTGCACCGCACCTGCTGGCGCTTCCAGATCCAGGGTCCGCAGGCGTGGGCGGTGATCGAGAAGCTGCACGGTGGGCCGCTGGAGCAACTGCGCTTCTTCGCGATGTCGACGATGAACATCGCCGGGCGCGAAGTGCGCACGCTGCGTCATGGCATGTCCGGCGCGCCGGGACTGGAGATCTGGGGGCCTTATGAGGAGCAGGAAGAGATCCGCGCCGCCATTCTGGAGGCGGGCAAGGATCTGGGCCTGATCGCGTGCGGCAGCCGGGCTTATCCGTCGAACACTTTGGAATCGGGCTGGATCCCCTCGCCGCTGCCACCGATCTACACGGGTGAAAAGCTGAAGGGCTTCCGCGAGTGGCTGGGTGCCGATTCATATGAGGCGACCGGGTCGATCGGCGGCTCGTTCGTCTCGGAGAACATCGAGGACTATTACCTCAACCCGTGGGAACTGGGCTATGGTCCGTTCGTCAAGTTCGACCATGACTTCCACGGCCGCGAAGCCCTGGAGGCCCTGAAACCCGAGGAGCAGCGCCGCAAGGTGACGCTCGCCTGGCACCCCGAGGACATGGCCAAGATCATGGCCTCGCTGTTCGATCCCGATGGCACGCCGTACAAGTTCTTCGACCTGCCGCTGGCGAACTATGCCTCGTCGAACTACGACAAGGTGATCGATGCCGATGGGCGGGCCGTGGGTTTCTCCATGTTCACTGGCTACTCGTACAACGAGAAGCAGGCGCTGAGCCTCGCCACGATCGACCCGGCGATCCCGATCGGCAGCGAACTGCGTGTCGTCTGGGGCGAGGAAAACGGTGGCACCAAGAAAACCACCGTCGAGCCGCACCGCCAGATCGAGGTGCGCGCCATCGTTAGCCCCGTGCCCTACAGCCGCGTCGCGCGCGAGACCTACCAGCAGGGCTGGCGGACCACCGCGCCCGTCGCCTGAACCCGGGCCCGCCGCCGCGGAGCGCCACACCGGCGTGCGCGGCGGCGGGCCCTTCTCGCGCAAGGAGAGGCGCGATGCCAACACCCCTGATCCATCCCAACTGGGCCCGCGACCCCGAGCGCATTACCGAGGGGTACTCGCTGGAAATCACCGCCAAGGATGTCGAGGCCTTGCGTGCCGCCGCGCCCGGCATTCCGGCGGAAACCCCGGTGGCGGTCACCTGGCTGCCCGGCGAGGCAATGCCCGAACGCATCGCCGCAGCGCGCGCCGTCCGCGACTTGGGCTTTGAGCCGATGCCGCACTTTTCCGCGCGCCGCATCGCGTCCGAGGCCGAATTTCGCGAATACCTCGCCGCCGTCGTGGCCGAGGCCGATGTGCGCCGCTGCTTCGTGGTGGCGGGCGATCCGCCGGTGCCCGAGGGGCCTTTTGCCGACAGCTCCGCCCTGATCGCCACCGGCGCGTTCGAGGCCAGCGGCATCCGCGCCATCGGCATCGGTGGCCATCCCGAGGGGCATCCGGTCATGTCGCCGGAACAGTGCTGGCAAGTGCTGCATACCAAGATCGCCGACATTACCGCGCGCGGCATGGCGCCGCTGATCGTCACGCAATTCGGGTTCGATCCAGATGCGGTGCTCGACTGGCTGCGCGATCTGCGCGCGCGCGGGATCGAGGCGCCGGTGCGGATCGGCGTGCCCGGGCCCGCCGGGATCAAGACGCTGCTGCGCTTTGCAGCGCGGTGCGGGGTGGGTGCCTCGGCCAGCGTAATGAAGAAGTATGGCGTCAGTCTGGCCGGGCTGCTCGGCAATGCGGGGCCCGATGCGATGGTGGATGCCATCGCCGGCCGGCTCGGGGCCGAGCATGGGCGAATGCGGCTGCACTTCTATCCGTTTGGCGGGATTGGCAAAACGGTCGGGTGGATTGAAGGGTACGATCAGAAAAGGTGAAGGCAGGGGGCGACGGCCCCCTGCACCCCCGTGACTGTCCACGTTGCGGGGTGCCTTCGGCTCTGCGCCTTGTGGCGAAGCCACTGTGACAGCCTGCGGCGCGGCGACGTTCCATAACGCCGGACCCGTGCGCCGAGGTCGACAAGTCATGGGAGCGCGAGGGGCATTGCCCCTCGCATTCACCCTTTTCTGAACTCAGGTCGCCACACGCGCCGCCGCCCGCGCCTCGGCATAGCGCTGCCGGCGGAACGCCTCGAACCCCGTGCGCTTGTCATGCCCGGCATCGGCGGGGTAGTCGCGGAAATCGGCGAGATACTCCTCGAACAACGCGCCCAGTTCATCGCGGAATTCAGGGTGCGAGAAGATGTACATCCGGTTCTCGCGCATTCCGTCCAGCACCCGCGCGGCGATGACATCGCCCTCCATGCCGAACTCATGAAAGTCGGCCAATTGCTTTACATGGGCGTGGTCCACGGGCTTCGCCTCGGCCATCAACTCCGCCGGGCGAATATCGTCCGAGGCATAGATGTACGACTTCACCAGCCCCGGGCACAGCACCGAAACGCCGATCCCCTTGGGCGCCAGACTGTACCGCAACGACTCGGACAGCCCCCGCACTGCGAACTTGGTGGTGTTGTAGATCCCCGGCGACCCCGCCGCCAGCCACGCCGCCATCGACGCGGTGTTGACGATATAGCCCCCCTGCCCGTGCGCGATCATCCGCGGTACAAAGGTCATGCAGCCGTTGATCGGCCCCTGCAGGTTGACCCCCATCACCCAGTCCCAATCCGAGTACGACGAGTCCTCGATCGTCTGGAACAGATTCACGCCCGCGTTGTTGAACAGCAACGTCACTGGCCCGAACTGCGCCTCCACGCGGTCGGCGGCGGTGGCCATTTCCTCGCGCGAGGCAACGTTGACCTTGACCCCCATGACCATCTGGTTATCGAGCGATTTCAGCGCCCGCTCGATATGGTCCTGGCGGATGTCGGCGATGGCGACGCGGCAGCCCTCGGCCAGCAATGCGCGTACCAGGCCCAGCCCCACTCCATTCGCGCCGCCGGTGACAAAGGCGGTGCGTCCTGCGAAATCGATCATGGTATCCCCCTTTATTCGGCGTGCGCGGGCGCGCGGGTTTCGGCCAGTTGCGCCTGTCGCGCGATCTCGGCCGCCCACACCGGCGAGTTGAACAGCATGGCGAAGGTCGCCTTGTAGTCCTCGTTATGCGGCAGGTGCGGCGGCACGGCGGCCACGGTCGCGGCGGCGCGGTCGGTCACGCCGGGCAGGAATTCGCTATGGGTCAGGATGAACAGCTCGTCGGCGAGGATGCCCTCCAGCACGCGCTGGCCGACCTCCTCCTTGGTGCGGAACAGGTGCATCAGGTTGCCGCCCGCCTGCCGGCGCTTGTCGGCCTCGGCATAGCCGGTTTCGGCGAGGTCGGCGGGCCGGGTCTTGCCCGCCTCGGCAATGTTCGATTGCACCGCGCCGGGCATGAACGCCGAGCAGATCACCCCGCGCGCCTCCAGTTCGGGGCGCATGCATTCCATCATCGTCATTACGGCGGATTTGGTGACCGAGTAGATCGTCGTCCCCCCCACCGGCACGAGGGCCGACATCGAGGCGGTGTTGACGATATGCCCGCCCTCACCATGCGCCAGGATGCGTGGCAGCACGGTGACGATGCCGTTGACCACCCCGCCGATATTGACCCCCAACACCCAGTCCCAGTCGCCAAACGTCGCCAGTTCCGTCGGGCCCACCACCGCCACGCCGGCGTTGTTGATCAGCACATGGATGCGCCCGAACGCGGCCTCCGCCGCATCGGCGGCGGCGGCATAGGCGGCGCGATCGGTCACATCCAGCTTCAGCGCCAGCACATCGTCACCGCCGGCCATCTCGGCCACGGCGCCGTCGAGGTGGTCCTGCCGCACGTCGGCGATCACCACGCGCATCCCCGCGCCCAGTAGCACCTTGGCGATGCCAAGCCCGATGCCACTCGCGCCGCCGGTGACGAACGCGGTCTTCCCTTGCAGATGTTGCATGATCTCTCTCCCGGGATCGGCCTGCCGTGAAAAATCGCGGCGGCCGCATTTTGTCCTCGCCTTATTTGTATTCACTACATACAATTTGCCAAGCGAAAAGCGACGGGGTGCCACGAAGCCTTCCCCGCGCCGAGAGAGGAGAGAGGCCATGGCCGACCCGGCCGAGCTGCTGAACGCCGTGCGCGCTGAAAACCCTGTGGAACCGGCGCTTCCGCCCGATGCGCCGGTAGCCGATGACTTGCCCTGGCCGCGCGCGGGTGCGGCCTATTTCGCGCTGGCGGTGATCGTCTTCGCCACGTTTCTCAATTTCTTCGATTCGGCGGCATTCGGCCTGCTGATCGAGCAGATCCGCCGCGATTTTCACCTCACCAACCTCGATATCGGGTGGTTGCAGGGGCCGGCGAACGTGATCTTCTATCTGGTCGTGCTGCTGCCGCTGTCGCGGTTGGTGGATGTCTATCCGCGCAAGTATGTGCTGGCGGCGGGGATCCTGCTGATCGCGCTGCTCAATGCCTGCGGGGGCATGACGATGACGTTCACCGCCTTGTTCGCGACTCGCATGCTGGTCGGCGCGGGAGGGTCGGCGCATGCGCCGGGGGCCTATTCGATGCTCTCGGACTTCTTCTCTCCGAGCCGGCGGGCGAAGCCATTTGCGATCCTGCAACTGGGCTTCATTCTGGGCGGAACGCTGGGGCTGGTGATCGCCGGACGGCTGCTGGCGCTGGCGGTGACGTTGCCGGTGACGCATCTCGGCGGGATCGAGATCCACGGCTGGAAGTACGTGCTGATCATGCTGGCGGTGCCGGGGGTTGTGGCCGCCGGCCTGATGCTGCTGGTGCCCGAGCCGCCGCGCCGGGGCGCCATCGGCCATGGCGGGGCCTTGCCGTTCCGCGTGGTGGTGGCCGAGATCTGGCGGCGGCGCGCGATCTATGGTCCGCTGTTCATCGCGCTGGGGTTCAGCACCGCTGCGGTGCAGGGCACGATGGCCTGGGCGACGCCGTTCTACATGCGCACCTATGGCTGGAGCGAGACGCAGATCGCCCTGCGCGTGCCGCCGTTCATGCTCGCGGCGCAACTGGCGGGGCTGTTCCTTGGGCCGGCGCTGGTGCGCTGGTACGGGCGGCGTGACCGGGCGGCCAATGTGAAGGCGGTGACGCTGTGCTTTGCGGTGTTCGCGCCGCTGGCGATCGTGGGCCCGTTGATGCCCAATGGCTGGCTGGCGCTAGGGGCATCGGCGCTGGGCGGGATGATGGGGCTGGCCTCTGCCGTGCCGCAGAACCTGGTGATCCAGGAGATCACCCCCAACGAGATGCGCGGGCAAGTCACCGGGCTCTACCTGATGATGTTCACCGCCGTCGGCGCAATGGGGCCGCTGATCGTCGGCCTGTTGATCGACGATGTGTTCGGCCATGATGGCGACGTGTGGAAGGCTTTGGCGACGATGGCGGTGCTGTTGGTCCCGGCCGCCGCGTTCACGATCTCGCGCGCGATTGCGCCTTACCGGGCCGAAGTCGCCCGCCTTGCCGCCCATTGAAAGGCATCTGCATGACCGATTACCCCGAACCCGCCCTGATCATCGCCGGCGAGCGCATCAGCGGCGGCGGCCGGCGCACCCATGCGGTGGTGAACCCCGCCACTGGCGCGGTACTGGCCGAGCTGCCGCTGGCCGATCCCGCCGATCTCGACCGCGCGCTGGAGGTGGCGGCACAAGGCTTTCGCCGCTGGCGCGATGCCCCTGCGGCGGAACGTGCGGGCGTTTTGGCCCGCGCCTCGGTGCTGTTGATCGAGCGGCAGGAGGCCATCGCCCGCATCGCCACGCTGGAACAGGGCAAGACGCTGGCGGAAACGCGCGGCGAGGTGATGATGGCGGCCAACCTGTTCGCCTTCTATGCCGGCGAGTGCCAGCGGCTCTATGGCCGCACGCTGGTGCGCCCCACCGGCACCCGCGCCACGGTGACGCATGAGCCGGTCGGCGTGGTGGCGGCGTTTGCGCCGTGGAACTTCCCGATCGGCAACCCGGCGCGCAAGCTGGGCGCGCCGATTGCGGCGGGCTGTTCGGTGATCCTGAAATCGGCCGAGGAAACCCCCGGATCGGCGCTGGCGGTGCTGCAATGTCTGCTCGATGCCGGGTTGCCGCCCGAGGTGGGCCAGGCCGTGTTCGGCGTGCCCGATGAGGTCAGCCGGCACTTGCTGGCCAGCCCGGTGGTGCGCAAGCTGTCGTTCACCGGATCGACGGTGGTGGGCCAGCATCTGGCGCGGCTGGCCACCGAAAACATGTTGCGCACCACGATGGAGCTGGGCGGACACGGGCCGGTGCTGGTGTTCGATGACGCCGATCTGGACCGGGCGCTGGCCACGCATGTTGCGCACAAGTATCGCAACGCCGGGCAGGTCTGCATCAGCTCCACGCGGTTCATCGTCCACGAGAAGGTCTACCCCACCTTCCGCGACCGGTTTGCCGAGGGGGCGAAAGCCATCGTCGTCGGTGATGGCCTCGCGGCGGGATCGCAAATGGGCCCGATGGCTAACCCGCGCCGGCCCGAGGCGATGGACCGGCTGATCGGTGATGCGGTGGCGCATGGCGGGCTATTGCTGGCCGGTGGCGGCAGGCCGGCGAATGTCGGCAACGGCGGGTTTTTCTATGCGCCCTCGGTGCTGGCCGAGGTGCCTTTGGGCGCCGCGATCCTTAACGAGGAGCCGTTCGGCCCGGTCGCGATCATCAACCCCTATCCCGACGAAGCGGCGATGATCGCCGAGGCCAACCGGCTGCCCTATGGCCTCGCCGCCTATGCCTGGACCAGCGATGCCCAGCGCCAGCGCCGCCTCGCGCGGGAGATCGAGGCCGGCATGGTCGGCATCAACACCGCGATGATCGCCGGGGCGGATTCGCCGTTCGGCGGGGTCAAATGGTCGGGCCACGGGGCCGAGGACGGGCCCGAAGGCGTGCTCGCCTGCATGGTCACCAAGGCCGTCCACGAGGGCTGAACGCCCCATCAGGGAGAGAGATTATGGCCGACACACAGCTCCAGACTGGCGGCGCGCAAGGTTACCTGCGCATCGCCACCGAGGAAGCCTTCGCCACCCGCGAGCAAATCGACGTCTACTTGCGCATGATCCGCAACGGCACCGCCGACAAGGGCATGGTCAGCCTCTGGGGGTTCTATGGCACCAGCCCATCGGAACGCGCGGTGCAAATCCTCGACCGACTGCTCGATCTGGGCGAGCAGCGCATCGCCGACATGGACGCCACCGGCATCGACAAGGCGATCCTGGCGCTGACCTCGCCGGGGGTGCAGCCGATGCTGGAGGCCGCCGAGGCGCGCCGCATCGCCCACAACGCTAACGATAAGCTGGCCGCCGCCTGCGCCGCCTATCCCGACCGCTTCATCGGCATGACCGCCGTCGCCCCGCAGGACCCGCAGTGGTCGGCCAGCGAGATCGTGCGCGGGGCGCATGAACTGGGCTTCAAAGGCGTGCAGGTGAACAGCCACACGCAGGGGCGCTATCTCGACGAGCCGTTCTTCGACCCGATCTTCCGCGCTTTGGCCGAGACCGGGCAGCCGCTCTACATCCATCCGGCGACGCCGCCCGATGCGATGATCGGGCCGATGCTGGAGGCGGGGCTGGACGGCGCGGTGTTCGGCTTTGGCGTCGAGACGGGCATGCATCTGCTCCGGCTGATCACCATCGGCATCTTCGACCGCTATCCCGATTTGCAGATCATGGTCGGGCATATGGGCGAGGCGCTGCCTTATTGGCTCTATCGGCTCGATTACATGCATCAGGCGGGGGTGCGCTCGCAGCGCTATGAGCGCATGAAGCCGCTGAAGAAAACCATCGCCGAGTACATGCGGTCGAACGTCCTGATCACCAACTCGGGCGTGGCGTGGGAACCGGCCATCAAGTTCTGCCAAAGCGTCGTCGGCGAAGACCGGGTGATGTACGCGATGGACTATCCCTATCAGTACGTCGCCGATGAAGTGCGCGCGATGGATGCCATGGACCTGACCCCGGCGGTCAAGCGCATGTTCTTCCAGACCAATGCCGAGCGTTGGTTCAAGCTGTGACGTTGCCCGATCAGCGGATCAGCCGTGCCGGGCGGAAAGCGCTGGCGGCAGTGTCGCTGGTGCAGTTGATGAGTCTGCTGGATCGCCAGATTTTGGCGATCCTCGGTCCGCGCATCAAGCATGACTTGCACATCGGCGATGCCGAGATGGGGTTGCTGTATGGCACGGTGTTCGCGCTGTTCTACGCGGTTTTTTCCTTGCCGCTGGGGCGGTTGGCCGATGGCTGGACGCGCACGCGGCTGCTGGCGATCGCGCTGTTTGCGTGGTCGCTGGCGACGGGGATGGCGGCGTTTGCCGGCGGGTTTGCGCTGCTGATGCTCTCGCGACTGGGGGTGGGCATTGGTGAGGCCGGATCGCAACCGGCGGGGACCAGTCTGGTGTTCGACTATGTGCCGCGCGCGCGGCGCGGGTTTGCCATGGCGGTGCTGGCGGCGGCGATCGCGCTGGGTCTGGGGCTGTCGAACCTGCTGGGCGGGGTGGCGGCGGACTGGTGGGATGTGCACGGCGTCGGGGTCCTGCGCGGGTGGCAGTTCGCGTTCCTGCTGGCGGCGGTGCCGGGGATGCCTTTGGCCGCGTGGCTGTGGCGCCTGCCCGAGCCCCGGCGCGGCGCGATCGACGGCATCGTCTGCCCCGATGACCCGGCGCCATTCACGGCGGCGGGAGGGTTGCTGGCGGCAGTGCTGCCGCTGAGTTGCTGGGTGGTGATGGCGCGGCAGAGGGTGGCGGCGCGGGTCTGGGCGGCCAATGTCGCGGGGTTGATCGCGATCGTGGCGGCCGGGTGGCTGGCGGCGCGGTGGTGCGCGGGGCTGTCACCACGGCCGCCGCTGGTGCTCGCCGGGCTGCGGATCGATGCCCACGCGTTGCAGTGGGGGGTGATTGCGCTCGGGCTTTATGTGCTGGTCAATCTGGTGCAGGCGCTGCGCTGGCGCGATCCGGTGGCGCATGCGGTGATGACGCGCTCGCCCGCGCTGATGCTGTGCATGGCGGTGGGGGCGTTGCAGTCGGTGATCAACTACGGCGTGATGGCCTTCACCCCGGCGTTCCTGATGAAGACCTTCCACGTCTCCGCCGCGCGGACAGGGGTGGAGTTCGGATTGCTGTCGGCGGCTTTGGGGATGTTGGGGCCGATGCTGGCGGGGCCGGTGTCGGATGCGTTCAACCGCCGGATGCCGGGTGCTGGGCGGGTGCGGGTGGTGATCTTTGCATTGGCCGTCTCGCCGTTGCTGGGGCTGTGGACGTACTCGGCCGGGAGCGCGGAGGCGTTTTACGCGCGGTTCGTGGCGTATAGCCTGGTGCTGACGATGTGGCTGCCGCCGTTGTACGCGGTGATGTACGAGCAGGTCTTGCCGCGGATGCGGGCGATCACCTCGTCGACCTATCTGGTGGTGATGACGATCACCGGGCTGGGGATCGGGCCTTATGCGGTGGGGCTGATCTCGGACGCGCATGGTGGCGATCTGCGGCATGCGCTGTTGTCGATCAACGCGGTGGCGCCGGTGATCGTGCTGCTGTTGCTCGTGCTGGAACGCCGGGCGGGGCGGGATGAGGCCGCGTTGTTGGTAAGAGCGCGGGCGGCGGGGGAGGCGGTGTAAAAGTGTTACACCCCCGGCCCCCCATTCCTGTCCATGTTTACACTGACCCTGCGGCGTTGCGCCCTGTGGCGAAGCCACCTTCAATTAAAAGCGGCTGCGACGTATGGCGCTGCGCCGATATGGCGCGCGCGGTGGACAAGGAATGGGAGCGCAAGGGGTGTACACCTCGCATTTCCGCCTGTTCTTACAACACTCGCCACACCCAAAGCCGTATACCCGCCGGATACCTCGCCCCGCTGCAGATGAAGATGGAGCGGTTCATCCATTCATAGGGCCCGGCCGGCGCGATAAACTCGGGCACGGTGCGGAAGTAGTATTCCGCGGGTTCGACGGGATCGCCCGCCGCCAGCCGCGCCATCACCTCGGGCGGGCCGTGGCGCAGGCCTTTGTTACGCAGTTGGATGATCACGCCATCGTCGGTCTCGATGGCGTAGATGGCCTCCACCACCGTCACGCCGTCGTGGCGGGTGAGTTGCCAATCGGCCGAATTGCCCAGCAGGCGGCCGCGGATGAGGGGGCCCTCCACCCGCCCGCCGGCCAGGATCGGAACGATGCGGCGGGTGCCGTCCGGCGTCGCGCCGATGGGAATCACAGGTTCCAGTTCGCCCTGCGCCTCGTATACGAACTCCAGCCCCGGCGGTGCGATCATGCGGCAAGGCCGATGCTGGCGGCGTCCGCCCAATTGCCGTGGAGGCCGAAGCGCAGGCGGATGGGGATGCGGATCGTGGCGATGGGGCCCTTCTCGATGTCCAGCGCATCGAATAGCAGCAGGTCGCTGCGGTGGTCCTCCAGCCGGTTGCACACTTGCACGATCCAGCCGTCGCCCTCGGGCGCGTCGGGGCTGCGCGGGATGAAGCAGGGTTCCTGCAGGCTGCTGACCGGGCCGCACCACCAGTGTTGCTCGGCGCCGGTCTGGTGGTCCTTGAGGAACAGGCAGTTCATCAGCAACCCGCCGGCGCTGCCCCCGCGCAGTTCGACCGGGCGCTTCATGTCCATCTCCAGCATCCAGCCATAGCGGTAGGGCAAGCCGGTGAGGCGGTCGTCGATGCGGGGAAACTCGGCGGCGGTCTGGGTCAGGCGCTCGATCGCGGCGAAGGCCTCGTCGTTGGAGGCGAGATCGACGGTCCAGCGGGTGAGATAGCTCATCGCCGCGCGGCCATCGAACGGCGCGCCATCGACGTCGGGGAAGAACGGGAACATGTTGTTCGCCGCCTCGGGGACGTCGATGTGGACTTTGGAGCCCTCCTGGAAGGCATTCATCACGTGGCTGGCGAAGCAATTGTCGCGGCGGAACCAGCGGATGTCCTCCTGGCGCAGGCCGGCGCGGCGGGGGATCACGCCGAGGTAGACCGGCTTATGTGTGTCGAAGCCGAAGTGGGGGAGCCCCGCCTCCAGCCGCTCCCAACTGCCGATCGAGGGGACGATGTGCAGCACCAGATAGTCCGGCGTGATGCCGAAATCGTGCATCATGCAGTAGTACGGCACCTTGAACCACTCCTCGCGGACCAGCGTGCCGTCCGGCGCCACCTCGTAATAGGCGACATCGTCGGTGCACAGCCCCTTCCCCGCATAGCCGATTGCCACCATGTTGCCGGTGGCGGGGTCGATCTTGGGGTGGGCGCAGAAGGTCTCGCCGGTCATCTTGCCGCCGAACCGTTCGAAGCCGAAGGTCTCCATCGAGGCCGGGTCCATCAGCAGCGCCGGGCTGTCCTCCTTCATCGCCCACAGCTTGCCGGCGAACAGGAAGGCGTTGGTGTTGGCGGTGGAGCGGTATTCCCCTTTCACCGCCGGATCGTCGGTCAGCGGGTTGCGATAGGCACCGAACAACGCCTTGCCGGCGGCGTTTTCCAGCTTCCACTTGTCGGTGTGGGCCCAGCGTTGGCGAAAGTCGCACCGGCCGTCGTGGAAGTGAAAGCGGGTGATCATGCCGTCGCCGTTGAAGGCGATGTCGTCGCCCAGTCTTGGCGGGAATTGCGGATCGGGTTGAACGCGATAGAATGCACCGTTCAATTCATCCGGGATCTGCCCCTCATGGACAAGGTCAGCAATATCGGCTTCAAGCCGTGACGGTTCGTTGAAACCGGTGAACGCCGGCGTCTGTGGAAAGTGTGACATGGTGGCCTCGCCCAGATTTTTTGTACGTTACGCATACGATGATCGCGAGGCCGGACGATGACAAGAAAAAAAGAAACGCTCGTCCCCACCACGCCCCACATGGAGGGGGATGACGATGTTGGCGCGCTGAACAGTATTGTCGGATTTCATATCCGGCTGGCGCATGGGGCGGTTTACCGGCACTTTACCGAGACGTTCGCCGATTTCGAACTGACGCAAAAGCAGGTGTCGGTGCTGTGGCTGGTGGATATCCATCCCGATATCGCCCAGACCGGGCTGGCCAAGCTGATGCGCATGGATCGCGCGACGACGATGGCGATCGTCAACCGCTTGCAGGCGCGCGGGTTGCTGGTGCGCGGCAAGTCAGAAGACGATGGCCGCAAGCAGACGCTGAACCTCACCGACGATGGCCGCACGATGCTGGCCAACGCCAAGGAGGCGATCGCCGCGCACGAACACTGGCTGACCTCGCGGTTTTCCGCCAAGGAAGTGCAGACGCTGATCGAGATGCTGACCCGAATCCACGACGCACCCTGAACCGCCGCCCGCATTGCGGTTGCCGCGCCCCAATTCGTATATAAAACATACGAAGGTGGCCGGTCGTTCCGAATGCGGGAGGCCGGCAGGGGGGCGCAACAACCCTTCCCCCACCCCCCAGGAGAGGACTTTCCAATGGCCGACAACGACCCTGCCCAGAATCTGCCCGCCGGCTATGTGCCGCCGCGCGTCTGGACCAACGATACCGCCAATGGCGGCGCCTTTGCCAGCATCAACCGCCCCGTCTCGGGCGCGACTCACGAGAAAGTGCTGCCGGTGGGCGAGCATCCGTTGCAGCTTTACTCGATGGGCACGCCCAACGGGGTGAAGGTGACGATCATGCTCGAGGAACTGCTCGCCGCCGGGTTTTCCGATGCGGAATACGACGCCTGGCTGATCGCCATCGGCACCGGCGACCAGTTTGGCAGCGGCTTCGTGGAGATCAATCCCAACTCCAAGATCCCGGCGATGGTCGACCGCTCGGTGGACCCGCAGGTCAACCTGTTCGAGAGCGGATCGATGCTGGTCTACCTCGCCGAGAAGTTCGGCGCGTTCCTGCCCACCGAGATCCACGCGCGCGCGGCCACGTTCAACTGGCTGATGTGGCAAATGGGCAGCGCGCCGTTCGTGGGCGGCGGTTTCGGGCACTTCTACGCCTATGCGCCGATCAAGATCGAATATGCGATCAACCGCTATGCGATGGAGACCAAGCGGCAGTTGCACGTGCTGGACACGCAACTGGGGCGGCACGAATATGTAGCCGGCGCGGACTACACCATCGCCGACATGGCCATCATGCCCTGGTACGGCAACATCCTGCGCGAGGCCTATAACTGCCAGGAATTCCTCAACGTTTCGGAATACACCCACATCGATCGCTGGGTTACGCAATTGCTCGAGCGGCCGGCGGTGCAGCGCGGGCGGATGGTCAACCGCACGTTCGGCGGCCCGGAAACGCAGTTGCGCGAGCGGCACTCGGCGCGGGATTTCGAGGTGAACCGCGAGGATATGGTGATCGCGCGGGGCGGGGCGCGGGTTTAAGGTTCAAGGGATAAGTGCGAGGGGCAAACCCCTCGCGCTCCCCGATCCTGTCCGCGTTGCGCTTTACCTGCAACCAGGCGCCTGCCGCGCAGCGGCCCTCATAAAGGCGGCTTCGCCGCAATAGCGCGCCGTGCGCAGTTGGGCGCGACCCAAAAGTCATGGGGGTCCGGGGGTGTAACACCCCCGGCCTTGCCCTTTTTCACCTCAGGTCAGATCGCCAATCCCGATCCGCGCCCCGGCCATCGCCGCCCGATTGGCCTCGCGCCGCAAACGCTCGATCTCCGCGCGGCCTTCAGGGATCGGCTCGTCAGGCAGTGCGGCCATCATCTCGGCGCAGATGTCGGCGAAATCCTCGCGGTGGTCGGGGTGAGTCAGGATCAGGCCCCGGTTGGCATCCATGCCGGCCAAGGTTTTCCGCCCGACCTCATAGGGATCCATGCCGAGGTCGAACGCCTTGCCAAACCCTTCCAGTTCGGCGCGATCGGGCACGGCGAAGCCCGATCCGGCAAAGGCTTCAGGCCGCTTCAGCGCGGAGTCCCAGGCGTTGGTCGCCGTCAGCCCCGGACACATCAACGACACGCCAATGCCATAGGGTGCCAGATTGTACCGCAGGCTCTCGGTCAATCCGCGCACCGCGAACTTGCTGGCGGTGTAGATCCCCGCCTGCGGCCCCGCGCAGAACGCCGCCATCGAGGCGACGTTGACGACATGGCCCCCCTCCCCATGCGCCTTCATGCCGGGCAGCATCGCGACCAGCCCGTTGACCACACCGCCAAAGTTCACGCCCATGATCCAGTCATAATCGGCGTGGCTAGCCTCGTCCGTTGGGCCGAACACCGAGACGCCTGCGTTGTTGACCAGGACATGCACGCGCCCGGCATCCTGCGCCACGCGTGCCCAGCCGGCGCGATCGGTGACGTCGAGGCTCAGGAACAGCGGTTGCGGCCGGCCCTTCTCCGCAAACCACGCCGCCGCCGAGTCGCGGTGCGCTGGATTGCGGTAGGTCAGCACCAGATCGATCTCAGCGTCGCTGAAAGCGCGGGCGATGCCGAAGCCGATCCCCGAGACCCCGCCGGTGATCAGCGCGCGTTTGCCGGCCCAGCGCGGGGCGTGTGTGTTGTCCATCTCGCTCTCCCATACTCTCAAATGTGATGGGGGTGCGGTTTGGCGCTTGCCATGGCACCCTCTCATTTGTTAGCAATACATACAATAAAAGAACCTGAGAGGAAGCACCGATGTCGGACCTCGAATCGCGGTTGGCCGCGCTGGAGGGGCGCGTCTGCGAGTTGGAGGATCTCAACGCGATCCGCCGCCTGCAAATGGCCTATGGCTACTACATCGATTATAATCGGCCTGAGGAAGTGGCCGGCCTGTTTGCCCGCGATGGCGCGGTGGTGTTCCTTTCGGGTGAGTATCGCGGCCATGCCGGGGTGATGCGGCTCTATGGCACATGGTTCCAGAACCTGTTCACCAAGGGCAGCCGTGGGCCGGTGCATGGTTTGTTGCTCGATCACTTCCAGTTGCAGGACGTGATCACCATTGCCCCCGATCGCCAGACCGCGAAGGGGCGTTTTCGCGGCATTCTCGCCGGCGGTTGGCACGATGACGCCATTGCAGGCAAGCCACCGCAGATGCCGCAACAGTTCTGGGAAGCCGGGATCTACGAGAACGACTATGTCCGCGAGGACGGCGTCTGGAAGATTAAGCGGCTCGACTACATGATGCAATGGCAGGCCGATTACGAAACCGGCTGGGCACATACCGTGGCGCATCTGCAACCGGCGCAAGTCTGCTATCCCGAAAACCCGATCGGCCCCGATGTGATCCTGCCCGAGAAGGAGGTGCGCGAAACCTGGCCCCACCGCCAGGAAGTGCCGATGAGCTTTGCCCATCCGGTGCTAGCCCAGGCGTTTCGCGTGGGCGATTTCACCCCGTTGCAGCAGGCATGGCCGTGTTAGCCCGGCGTCCAGCGCCGCATGGCGAGGATGATCTTGTCCGCCGTGGCGGCAAAGCTGGCCGAGGGCCGCGCGCCCAGTTGGCCCAGCAATGCCTGCGCCACGCGTTCCAAAGCGGGTTGCAGCGCGGCGTGGGCCGCGCGCCCGGCCTCGGTCAGCGCGACGGGCTTGCGGCGACGGTTCTCCGGATCGGGCGCCGGGGCGACCAGGCCGCGTGCTGTGAGGGCGGCGATCGCGCGGCTGACGTTCATCGCCTGCAGGCCCATGATCCGCACAAGTTCATGCCCCGCCAACGGCCCCTCGCCCGCCAGCGCCATCAGCACCTTGATCTCCACCTGGCTGAGCCCGGCGCTTTCACAGACTTCCTGGTTCATCGGCCAGTTGATCAGACTACCCAGCTTGAGCAGACGCATGAGCAGGTCAAGAGGTTCGGTTTCGGTGGCCATCCGGCCGCTATCGCGCGCGCGCGCCGTACAATCAAGGGGTGCCCGCATTCTATCGAATGTGATCTTTTCACCGCACCTGTGAACCACTGCATCGCGACTCCAGAGAGGTGCTTGCCAACGCCGAAATTGTATGTCTAACTGACAATAGTGGAGCATATGACCCAGCAAGGGCAGGCATCCACGGGAGAGGGATACATGACCAAAACTGACCGCAAGGCGACATTCGTCCGCTTGGGGCTGATCGCTGGTGCCTCGGGCCTGGCGATGGCCATGGCCGCGCCGGCCTTTGCCGATGACACCCCCGCCGCCCCCCCATCCACCGGCACCGCCGCTGCCGAAATCATTGTGACCGCCCAGTTCCGCGCGCAAAAGCTGCAGGACACGCCGATCTCGATCACGGCGATCAATTCCAAGCTGCTGGAAAGCCGCAACGAGACCGATCTGTCGCAGATCACGGCGCAGGCGCCCAACGTGCAGTTGACCCAGATGGGCGCGGCGTTCGGTTCATCGATGGCCGTGTATATTCGTGGCGTCGGGCAATATGACTTCAATCCTGCCTATGAGCCCGGCGTCGGCCTTTATGTCGATGACGTGTATTATGCGACGCTGACCGGGTCGGTGCTCGATCTGCTCGATCTCGATCGGGTGGAAGTGCTGCGCGGGCCGCAGGGGACACTGGCCGGGCGCAATTCCGAAGGTGGCGCGATCAAACTCTATTCGGTGAAGCCAAACGCCACCGACAGCGGCACGATCGAGATGGCCTATGGTTCACGCAATCGCGTTGATTTGCGCGCCACGGCCAACTTCAAGCTGACCGACAACCTGTTTGTCCGTGTCGCCGGGGTTTACAAGCGGCAGGACGGCTATGTCGATCAGGTCGATTATGGCTGTGCGCATCCGGGCAACTCGCTGGGCCTCACCGCGAATCCCTCGACGCCGGCCAATTGCGTCGTCGGCAAGCTGGGTGGGCGGAACTACGCGGGCACGCGCGCCACTTTGCGTTACACGCCCAATGACAAGCTCGACTGGATGGTCATCGGCGACTATACTTATGAAAATCGGCCGAATGCCGCTGGTGTGTTGACGGTGGACGATACCACCAAGACCGATGGCCTGAACTTCATGTGCGGCCCGAAATGCACCTATGCCAGCTTCTATATGCTGCCGGGCGGGCAGGTGACGCAGGGCTATTCCATGCCCAACAACACCATGTTCACCGGCTGGGGCGTGTCGAGCAACCTGAAATACACGTTCAACGATTCGCTGAATTTCCAGTCGATCACTGCCTACCGCAAGTATCAGGAAACCTTCGGCACGGATGACGATTATACGCCGGATCCGAACATCGCCGGCGCGGGCTACAACGATCTGCGCTTCCACTTCTTCAGCGAGGAGGCGCGGCTGAACGGTAAGTTCGGCACGTTGCTCGACTGGACCGTGGGTGGGTATTACAACTCACAGAAGACGGTCTATTTTACCCGGCAAGACATCCGCTATATCGGCCATGGCCTCGATTTCCTCGACCTGCAATTCGAGGGCAACGATCCGGTCAACGCGCATAGCGCGGCCGCCTTCGGCACGGTGACGGTGCATCCCACGTCGGCGCTGAACATCACCGGCGGCATCCGCTACACCAAGGAGCACAAGGACTATACCTTCGTGCGCAAGAACCTGAGCGGCGGCACTTTGACCGACATCTTCGGCGTCGGGCTGCTCGACGGAACTGTCGCCAACTATGACGGTAGCAAGGTTGATTGGCGCATTTCCGCCGACTACCGGTTCAGCCCGCAATTGATGGCCTATGCCACCGCCAGCACCGGGTTCAAGGGCGGCGGCGTGACCGCGCGGCCCTTCACCAAGGCCCAGGCGACCAACGGCACGTTCAAGCCGGAAACGCTCACCGCCTATGAACTCGGCCTCAAGAGCGACTTGCTCGATCGCCGGCTGCGGATCGACGTCTCCGCATTCTACAACAACTACAAGAACATCCAGCTACCCTTGGCGGATTGCTCGGTGCTCGATGGGTTCAAGCCGGGCAACGATCCCTTCCCCTGCGCCGCGGTGGGCAACGCCGGCGACGGCCACATGTACGGCGCCGAGGGCGAAGTCACCGCGACCCCGCTCCCCGGCCTCGATTTCGATGGATCGATCAGCTACATCACCGGCAAGTGGACATCGATCTCGTCCGAGGTTGGCGGATCGATCCAGTTGGGCGATCCGATCACCACGCCCAACTGGAAGGCCAGCGCCGGCGTGCAGTACAAGGCCGATCTGGGCGACAATGGATCGGTCACGCCGCGCTTCGACATTGCCTATACCGGCAAGCAGAACTTCGGCCGGTTGAGCGCCACCGCCCCGCTGGATTTCGATCCGGCCTATGCGATTGGCAATGCGCGGATCACCTGGAAGAACCCCAAGGGCGATCTGGCCATCTCGATGGAAGTCCAGAACGTGTTCAACAAGTACTACTATCTGCCGCTGCGGTTCTCGGCGCTCTATGCCAGCGCCGGGACGGTGTACAGCACGGTGGGCCGCCCGCGTGAATGGGCGCTGACAGTGCGTAAGACGTTCTGACCCGAACCACCGGGGCGGGCGGCAAACCCGCCCCGTGTTGTCGTTACCGCATCGTGCAAAAGAACCGGTTCCCACTTTTTTGCACGATGCTCCAGCCAGCCGGCCACCGCCGCGCTCTTGCGGTGCGTTGCTGACGGCTGCTCCCCTGATTCAAGAGAGGTTGCCGCCCGTGGCTCCACTGCCTCCCCGTCTGTCGCCGGCCGCCTTTGATGCGGCGTTGAAAGCTTTTGCCGGCGTCGTCGGCCCGGACTGGGTGCTGGCCAGCGATGACGACCGCGCAAGTTACGAGGATGTCTATGCGCCGGGGGATGCCGGGCAATGGCCTGCCTCGGCGGCGATCTCGCCGGCCAACGTCGATGAGGTGCGCGCCATCGTCCGCCTCGCCAATGAGCATCGCGTGCCGCTGTGGCCGGTTTCGCGTGGCAAGAACCTGGGCTATGGCACCGCCGCGCCGCGCCTGCCGGGATCGGTGGTGCTGGACATGGGGCGGATGAACCGCATCCTCGATCTGGACCCCAAGCTGGCGACCTGTGTGATCGAGCCGGGGGTCGGGTTCTTCGACCTTTACGAAAAGATCCAGGCCGAGAAAGCCCCGCTATGGATGAGCGTGCCGGGCAATGCCTGGGGCTCGGTGATCGGCAACGCGCTGGAGCATGGCATCGGCTACACGCCCTATGGGCTGCATGCGCGCAATCTTTGCGGGTTGGAGGTGGTGTTGCCCGATGGCGACCTGCTCCGCACCGGCATGGGGGCGATGAACAACAACCCCGCCTGGCACCACTTCCCGATGGGTTATGGGCCGACGTGGGATCTGGCGTTCTCGCAATCCAATCTGGGCATCGTGACGCGCGCCGGGCTGTGGCTGCAACCGGCGCCGGCGGCCAGCCTCGAACTCGTCTGGGACATCCCCGATCTGGAGGACATCGGCTGGGTGGTCGATACGATCACGCCGTTGAAGATCTCCGGCCTGATCGAGCAGAACGTGTTCATCCCCAGCTGGCTCGGCAAAATGGTGCTCAAGGGCCAGCGCAAGGACTTCTGGGACAAGCCCGGCGCGATCCCCGAGTGGCGCGTCAAGGAACTGCTGGCGCAGTACAAATTGGGCTACTGGCAGGTGGCGCTGCGGTTCTATGGCGAGGACGAGGTGATCCGCGCCAAGGCCGGCATCGTCAAAGCCGCGATGGCGCGCCATCTGGCCGCACCGCCCGCCGAGCATTGGTGGCACGCCGGCGATCCGATCGACGCCTTCAACATCACCATGGGCATCCCCTCGGCGGTGCCACTGCAGATGTCCGACTGGGTTGGCGGGCGCGGGGCGCACATGGGCTTTTCGCCGGTAGTGCCCGCGACCAGTGAACACGTGCTGGGCCAGATGCACCGCAGCCGCAAGATCATCGCCGACCATGACGTTGATTTCTATGCCAGCTTCACCATCGCCGGGCGTTTTGCCAACAACGTCAACATGCTGATGTTCGATCGCGATCAGCCGGAGCAGATCGCCACGATGAAGCGCCTCTTCAACGCCCTGATCGGCGAGACCGCCAAGGCCGGCTATGGCGAGTACCGCACGCATCTGGGATGGATGGACCGGGTGATGGACACCTTCGATTTCAACGACAACGCCTTGCGTCGCTTCAACGAGAAGATGAAGAATGCGCTCGATCCCAATGGCATCATTGCGCCCGGCAAGCAGGGCGTATGGCCCGCCGCCTATGCCGCGCAGGCGTCGGAGGGCCGGGTATGAGCCGTTTGCCATTGATCGCGGGCGCGCTGGCGCTGGTGGGTGCGGTGGCGTTGCGGGCCGAGGGGCCACCCTTGCCGCCCTATCAGGTGAGGATGGCCGCGCCGCCGGGCGATCGGCTGAGCCCGGGCCGCGATGGCCACGCGCTGTTCGAGGCGCATTGCGGATACTGCCACTTGCCCGCCGGCATGGGCACCAACCTGTTGACCAAGCAGCAGATGCTGCTGGGCAATCCGCCGGCGATGGGCCTGCTGGCCAACCGCACCGACCTGACCGCCGGTTACGTCAAGCTGGTGGTGCGTCATGGCAAAGGCGCGATGCCGCCGCAAACCCGCGTGGACATCACCGATCCGGAGCTGGATTCGGTTGCCGCGTTCCTGTCGAAGGGCAAGCCATGAGGGTCTCGCGCCGCGCATTCGTGAAAGCGGCAGCGGTGGCTTCGGCGTCGGGGGCGACCCCGGTGCTCGCGGCGGCCACAGTCGCGCTGGTGATCTACGACAGCCGGCTGCCGCAAAGCCGCCTATGGGCCGCGCGCATCGGCGGCCCGGTGGTGGACGTGGCCGAGCAACATGCCACCCGCTGGCAGACCTTGCGTGCGCCTTTGCCCGAGGGCCGCATCATCGGCCTCACCCGCTGGAGCGACTTCATCCTCGCGCGCGGTTTCGCGGCCGAGCAACGGCGGCCCTTGCGGGGCACCCGGCGGGCGGGCGACCTGCACCTGTGGGACATTGGCTGATGGATCGCGCAGCGCTCTATGCCGGGCTGGAGGCATTTCTGTCAGCGCTCGCCGTCCGCGCGCCCGATCGCGTGGCATGGGCCGCCAATGCCCTGACCAGCGAGAACAACGTCATGCTCCCCATTGGGGACGGCCTCTGGGGCACGATCGAACGCATTGGTGATTACCGTCTGTTGTTCGCCGATCCGTCCACGCGACAGGTGGGCTATTTCGGCACCGTGCACGAGGCGATCGAGGAATCCGCCTTCACGCTGCGCCTGAAATTCAACGCCCAGGCCCAGGTCGCAGAAGCCGAAATGGTCGTCGTTCGCCAATCTGACTCGGGGATCAAGTTCGAGAACCCGCGCTACTGGACCAAGCCGATCCTCGAAACCCCGCCCGAACACGCCAACGCGCGCACCGAGATGATCGCCCTCGCCAACGGCTATTTCGATACGTTGCAACTGAACGACGGCACGCTCCACACCCGCTTTCATCCCGATTGCGACCGCGTGGAAAACGGCGTGCAGACCACCCACAACCCGGAGTTCGCCAGGATCGTCCCGGTCTCGGCGCTGGGCTGCGAAGAGCAGTTCCGCATGGGCAACTACCGCTATGACGACGAACTGCGCGCCCGCCGTTTCCCGCTGGTCGACGAGGAACGCGGGCTGGTGCTGGCCTTCGGCTTCATCGACCATTCGGGCCGGCTCGACCGCTATCAGCTCACCGACGGCCGCTGGGTGCAATCGCCCGTCCGCCGGCCGCACAGCTTCACCATCGCCGAACTGTTCAAGATCGACGATGGCATGATCCGCCAGATCGAGGCGAACTTCATCACCGTCCCCTATCGCATGCCCAGCCCATGGGACGCCTGACGCCCGCCCTCGCCGCGCTGCTGCTCGCAGGCTGCCATGCGGCGGATGTCGATTGGCCCAGCCCCGGCGGCGATGCCGGCAAGACGCACCACTCCCCCCTCACCGACATCGGCCCAGGCAATGTCGCACGCCTCGGCCTCGCCTGGGCTGCGGATCTGGGCACCACGCGCGGGCTGGAGGCGACGCCGATCGAGGTCGGCGGTGTGCTCTATACCTCGGGCGTGGCCGGGCGGGTCTATGCCTTCGATGCCGCCAGCGGGCAGGCGTTGTGGCAATTCACCCCCGATGTCGACATGCAGGTCAACCGCAGCGTGTGTTGCGACATGGTCAATCGCGGCGTGGCGGTGGTCGACGGGCGGGTGTTCGTCGCGGCGCTCGATGGCGTGCTCTATGCGCTTGATGCGCGGAGCGGCGCGGTGGTCTGGCATGTCGATACGGTGGACGATCACACCCGCGGCATCAACGCCACCGGCGCGCCCGAGATCGCCGGTGATGTCGTGGTGGTCGGCAATGCCGGCTCGGATTACGACGCGCGCGGCTATGTCTCCGCCTATGACCGGGCGACCGGCCAATTGCGCTGGCGCTTCCACGTGGTGCCGCGCGATCCCGCCAAAGGCCCGCAGGAGAGCCCCGAACTCACCGCCGCGCTGAAGACATGGGATCCGCAGAGCCGCTGGGATGTCGGTGCGGGGGGATCGCCGTGGGATGCCATCGTCTATGATCCCGAGACCGGCCTCGTCCTCGTCGGCACCGGCAATGGCGAGCCCTACAGCCTTTCGCGCCGATCGCCGCGTGGGGGGGCGAACCTCTATGTCTCCTCGATCGTCGCGCTCGATGCGCGGACCGGGCGGATGCGCTGGTTCTATCAGGAAAGCCCCAGCGAGCAGTGGGACTATGACGCCACCGCGCCGATGATCCTGACCAGCCTGCGGGTCGATGGCGCCGATCGGGCGGTGATCCTGCATGCGCCGAAGAACGGTTTTCTCTATGCGATCGATCGCCACACCGGGCGGCTGCTGCGCGCCAATCCGCTGGTGCGGGTCAACTGGGCGAAGCGGATCAATCCCGCCACCGGCGCGCCCGAGATCGACACCGCCGCCGCCAATATCTCGCAGGGGCCCAAGATCGTGTTCCCCGGCACCCCCGGCGCGCGCAACTGGATGCCGCCAAGCTATGATCCGGCCAGCGGGCTCTATGTCGCCAGCGTGCAGGATATGGGCAACCTGATCTTCACCCCGCCGGGCCCGCAGCCTTATGCGCCCAAGGGGCTGAACACCGAGGCGGCGTTGATCTTCACCCCGCAACTGGCGGCGGCGATGCCGGGTTTGCCGCCGCCGGTGCAGGCGGCGGTGCGCGCATTGCCGGCGTGGCAGGAGACATTGCGCAACCCCGGCGGCAGCTCGATCCGCGCGATCGATCCGCTGACCGGCAAGGCGCGCTGGACGGTGCCGACGCAGGGGTGGCAGGATCGCGGCGGCGTGCTGACAACGGCATCGGGGCTGGTGATCCATGGCACGCTGGGCGGCGATCTGGTGGTGCGCGATATCCGCGACGGGCATGTGTTGAAGGCGATCCCGACCGGCAACTCGATCCTGGCTGCGCCGATGACCTATCGCGTCGGCGGCGTGCAGTATGTTGCGGTGATGGCGGCGTGGGGCGGGGGCGGGTTTCCTTATGTGCCGCGCTATGCCGCTGCTTATGAACGCGAGAATCAAGGCCGGTTGCTGGTGTTTCGGCTGGATGGGGGCGCGGTGCCCCTGCCCCCGGCGTTGCCCGCATTGACCGTCGCCCCGCCCGCGCCGGGGCAGACAGCCGCCCCGGCGACCATCACCGCCGGCCGCGCGCTGTTCTTCGGCCATTGCGCGATCTGTCACGCCAACCAGCCGCGCTCGATCACGCCCGATTTGCGCCGTATGTCGCCCGCGACTCACGCCGCGTTCGACGAGATCGTGCTGCGCGGGTTGTACCTGCCGGCGGGGATGCCGCGCTGGGAAGATGTGCTCTCGCCCGCCGACGCCCATGCCATCCACGCCTTCCTGATCGACGCGCAGGCCAAGACCCGCGCCGAGGATCTGGCCAAGCAGGCGCGCCATCTGCCGCTCGATGCGCCGAGCCTGGCCATCCTTTCGAACTATTGATCGCACGGGCCATCGATTCCCGGCTTGCAAATCATATGTGTTACATACAAAGTGCCGGCCAGCGACGGGGTTGCCCCGCGAACATGGGAGAGTGAAATGACCGCCTCGCTTGAGACGATTCTGCATGGTCAGGCCGACACTGTGGCATGGCTGCGCAACCAGCAGGTTGGGCCCAACGTCTATCCCGGCGTGCCGGCCGAATTCTCCAACTGGCGCGATGAGCAACGCGCGTGGGCCGAGACCTGCGTGCTGTTCAACCAGTCCTATCACATGGCCGAACTGATGGTCGAGGGCCCGGGCGCGTTCGATTTCCTCAATGGCCTCGGCATCAACAGCTTCAAGGGCTTCACCGTCAACAAGGCCAAGCAATACGTGCCCGTCACGCATTACGGCCATGTGATCGGCGACGTCATCCTGTTCTACCTCGCCGAGAACACCTTCAACCTCGTGGGCCGCGCGCCGACGCTCAACTGGCTGATGTTCCATGGCGAGGGGCGCGCGGATGTCACTCTCACCTATGACGAGCGCACCGCCGCCCGCCCCGATCCAGAGAACCGCCGCCACTATCGCTATCAGATCCAGGGCCCCAACGCGGCGAAGGTGATCGAGGCCGCCACCGGCCAGCCCGCGCCCGACCTGAAATTCTTCAACATGTGCTGGATGGAGATCGGCGGGAAGCAGGTCCACGCGCTGCGCCATGGCATGGTCGGCCAGCCGGGTTACGAGTTGATGGGGCCGTGGGCCGATCGCGACGCCGTCCACGCCGCGCTGGTCGAGGCGGGCAAGCCGCATGGGCTGACGCTGGTCGGCGGGAGGACCTATTCGTCGAACACGCTGGAATCGGGCTGGATTCCCTCGCCGCTGCCGGGCATCTACACCGGCGACCTACTCAAGCCCTATCGCGAATGGCTGAGCGCCAACCATTATGAATCGCGCTGCTCGGTCGGCGGCTCCTATGTGCCCGAGAGCGTCGAGGGCTATTACCTGACGCCGTGGGATCTGGGCTATGGCCCCTTCGTCAAGTTCGACCATGACTTCATCGGCCGCGCGGCGCTGGAAAAGATCGCCCATGGCCCGCACCGCCGCAAGGTCACCATCGCGCTCGACGACGAGGCCGTCTCCGAAGTGATCTTCGCCCAGTTCGGCAAGCGCCGCCCCGGCGACCCGCTCCGCCCCAAGTACATCGAATTTCCCAGCGCGGTCTATTCGATGCACCCCTTCGATCGGATCGAGCGCAACGGGCAACTGGTCGGCCTCTCGACCTGGATCGGCTATACCGTCAACGAGGGCAAGATCCTGACCCTGGCCATGGTCGATGAAGCGGTGGCCGCGCCCGGCACCGAGATCGAACTCGTCTGGGGCGAACCCGATGGCGGCACCTCCAAGCCCACTGTCGAGGCGCACCGGCAGGTCAAGATCCGCGGGATCGTCGCGCCGATGCCCTACTCCGAAGTTGCCCGCACCGCCTATGCGCCGAGTTGGCGCACCAAGACCGCCGAACCGGTTTGACGTTACCACCGGGGGGCGCAGGTGCCCCCCACCCCCCATGCGGGACAAGGCCATAGCCGCCCGCCAGCCCCTGAGGAGAGGCCCATGACTGACACCGCCACCGCCGATCGCACCGATCTGGCCGCGCTCTCCGCGCGCGTGGACAAGCTGGAGCACGACCTCGCGATCCAGCAGGACATCCACCAGATTCGCCGCATCCAGTACACCTACGGCTATTTCATCGACAAATCGCAGTACGATGAGACTGTCGACCTGTTCTCGGACGATGCCGAGGTCTGGTTCCTCGGCGGAGTGTACAAGGGCAAGACCGGGCTGCGCCGGCTCTACATCGAACGGTTCCGCAAGACCTTCACCCAGGACCACAACGGTCCGCGCTATGGCTGGCTGCTCGATCACCCGCAGTTGCAGATGGTGATCGACGTCGCGCCGGATCGCAGCACTGCGACCGTGCGCGGCCGCTCGATGATGCAGGCGGGCCTCCACGACACCGCCGAGGGCAACCACCGCGCGTGGTGGGAAGGCGGCCTCTACGACAACCGCTATGTCCGCGAAGACGGCGTGTGGAAGATCCAGCGGCTGGGCTACTTCCCGTTCTGGCATGGCTCGTTCGACGAGGGCTGGCAGCATACCCCGATCGACTTCATCCCCGCGCCGAAAACCTGCTTCCCAGAGGACCCGCTCGGCCCCGATTACATCCTCACGCCCCAGCCCCGTCTGTGGCCGGCGACCGATATCGTGCCCTTCCCCTATGACCACCCGGTCACCGGCAAGCCGATCGTCTGCGACAACAGCCGTGCGCGCGAAGGCTTCAAGGACTGATGGATCCGCTCGCCCGCCTCACCGCCGAACGCGCGATCGAGGCACTGATCCTCGATTACGCTGCGGCACTGGATGCGGGCGACTGGGATGCGGTGGCGGCGCTGTTCGTGCCCCATGGCCGGATGAGCCGCCCCTCCGCACCCGACGTTTTCATCGCGGGCGCCGACGCCATCCTCGCGGCGTTGCGGGCGCGGCCGGCGCGGGCCTCGTGCCATGTCGTCAGCCAGATCCGCATCGCGTGGGAGGATGACGCCGCCGTCCGCGTCTCCAGCGTCCTGCAACTCTACACCGCCGCTGCCGCGCCGCCGCTGGTGGGCGCCTATGCTGACCGGGTGATCGCCACGGATGCCGGCTGGCGCTTTCTCGAACGCCGGGGAAGCCTCGCCTTCCCTGCCTGACCCAAGCGGAGCCCGCCATGACCACCGCCCTTGCCGAAGTCACCGCCACGATCGACTATCTCGTCCCGACCAGCCGGATCAACCGCCGCTTCTGGGCCCCTGGCGAGGAATACAACACCGGCGTCTACGCCCCCCATCAGGTGACGGTGCGCAACGCCCGCCTCGCCGGGCCGTTCACGTTGGCCGAACACGGGTTTTGCCTGGCCCAGCACGCCACCGACATCACCGACTGGGAGGCGCAATACCCCGGCGACAGCGCCTATGCCAAGCAGGTGGTCGAAGCGGCCAAGCGTCTGACCGGGGCCGATCTGGTGGTGCCGATGGCCGGGCAAGTGCGCAGTTCGGGCCTGACCAGCGTCAAGGTCCAGCCGCCCGCCGCCGAGGCGCATGTCGATTTCACCACCCGCTCGGCGCAGCGTCTGGCCGAGCGGATTTACCGCAACGTCCGCCCCGATGGCGCGGGCTATGATCGCTTCATCGCCTTCTCGCTGTGGCGCACGTTCTCGCTGCCGCCGCAGGACATGCCACTGGCGCTGTGCGAGGCCGGATCGGTGCGCGACGACGAGGGCACCGCCAACACCAAGGTCGATGTCGATGCCATACCCACCGGCGACGCGCTCTGGGCGGATATCCCCGGCGAGGAGGACATGGCCGCCGCCACCATTTTCCACCACTCGCCCGATCATCGCTGGTGGTACTTCCCCGACATGACCGCCGACGAGGTGATCTTCATCAAATTTCACGACAGCGACCACAGCCACGCCTGGCGATGCCCGCACACCGCGTTCCACGACACCAGCCGCCCCGATGCCCACGAACGCCGCAGCATCGAGTTTCGCGGCGTTGCCTATTTCACGCGCGACTGATGGCGGGTTTTTCCACGATCGACGCGCCGGTGCTCGAGTTCGCCTTCGAGTGCCGGCTGATGTTCACGCGGGTGTTCTCGATCCCCGGGGTGCCCGATGGCGGCATGCGCTCGGCGGTGCTGGTGGACGAGGGGGTGTTCGAGGGGCCGCGCCTGCGCGGGCGGGCAGTGCCCAACTCGGGCGGGGATTACGCCCGGTTCCGCGCCGACGACACCGCCGTGTTCGATGCGCGCTATCTGCTGGAGGTCGATGACGGCACGTTGATCTACATGCAGAACCGCGGGTTCCTGTGGGGCCGCGCGCCGGACACGATGGCGCGGCTGCGGGCATGGGCGTTCGGCGATGGCCCGCCCGTGCCGCCCGAGGACTACTACTTGCGCGCCCAGCCGAGCTTCGAGGTGCCGGCCGGGCCGCATGACTGGCTCAACCGCCATGTGTTCGTCGGCGTGGGCGAGCGGCGGCCTGATGGCAATGTCGTGCGGTACTACGCGCTGACCTGAGCGAGCAGCAACGCGCGATTGGCCTCGATCATCGCCCGCACGCTGCGCGCCGGGCGGCCGAGCAGGTGCGCCACATCGTCGCTGCGCACGGCGAAGAAGCCCTCGCGGATGGCGCGGCCGAAGGTCACCATGTCGTCGCTGTTCCACGGGATGCCGCCGACCGAGAGGCCATCCACCGGCCGGCGCGGGATGCCCATCGCGTCGAAGATAGCGTATTGCGTGGCATCGTCGATCGATTGGTAGGCCAAGCGCTGGCCGGTGACTTCGCCCATGATCGCGGCAACTTCGGCAAAGGTCTGCATGTCCGGCCCGGTGATATCATAGGTGCGCCTCACATGCGCCGCGCCCTCCGCCAGCACCGCCACTGCGCAGGCGGCGCAGTCCGCGCGCCAGACCATTGCCTCGCGGCCGTCGCCGGCATTGCTGGGCCAGACGCCCGCCGACACGAATCCCGGCCCGGCGGTCAGGATCATCGCATCGGCATAGTGGGCATCGCGCAGAAAGGTGAAGCCGATCCCGGCAGCGCGGATCAGCGCCTCGGTCTCGCGATGGTCGGCGCAGACTTCGGCGGGGTTGGCGGGGTCGTCGATGCCGACAAGGCTGGTGTAGACCACATGCCCCACCCCCGCCGCGACCGCACCCTCGACCGCGGTGCGATGTTGCGCCACCCGCGCGCCGACGCGGGTGCCAGAGATCAGCAGCATCCGCTCGGCCCCGGCGAGCGCGGCGGCCATCGTTTCGGGACGGTCGAAGTCGCCCATCCGTACCGTGCAGCCCTGCGCGACGCGGTCGGCCAGCCTCGACGGCGAGCGGGTGATCAGGATCAGGTCCGCAGCCCGCCCTTGGGCGATCAGGCCATCGGTGACCAGCCGCCCATAATGCCCCGAGGCCCCGGTGATCGCGATCCTTGTCATGCGGCGATCTCGGCGGCGGGCACCCACCAGCCGTGGACTTGCGGACGCAGCCGGCGTGGGATGTGGACGCGCGCCACCGGCCCGGCGGCGATCGCATCGGCATCGATGATCCAGCATTCGTGGGTGAAATCATCCGGCCCGGTCTGCGTGTCTACCACGGTCAGAATCCACCCCGAACGGCCCTCCGCTGGCACCAGCACCGGTTCGTTGAAGCACTGCCCCACAGGCAACGCCAACGCCTCTGCGACGCGCCCCGGCATCTCCAGCCGCAGCAGCATGTCGAACATCGCCCCCACCGGGCCGCCGGCCACCGGCGGCCCGCGCCGATCCGGGTTCATCGTCAGCATCCAGGCGCGATCATAGGGACGCCCCTGCCGATCCGCCGCGATCAGCGGGAAATCTCCGGGCGGGCCAACCACGGTTTCCGTCAAGGCATCCCCCTTGGGATCGACTGTCCAGCGCGCCAGCCGCCCGTTCAGCTCCCACGGTTGCAGGGCGATCCCCGAGGCCGCGCGGATGAAGGGAAAGGCGTTGCTGTCCGACAGGCACTGGTCGAAGTGGATGCGGCCCTCGGCATCCTCGAAGGCGTTCATCATGTGATAGCACGACACCCCCTTGGGCCCGCGAAACCAGCGGATTTCGCTGACATCGCCATAACGCGGCATCACCCCCAGCCAACTGTCCAGATCCTGATGGTGGATCCAGTGGTCGCCGCCGGCGCGCAGCCGCTCCACATCGCAGGTGGTGGGATAGACGGGGAACAGCGCGTAGTGCTCGGTGATCGTGAAATCGTGCATCATCGCGCAATAGGGGGCGTCGAACCATTGCTCGCGGATCAGCCGGCCTTGCGCGTCGGCGATGCCATAGGCGACCTTGGTGGTGCCGACGCCCGCCGCCTCGTAGCCATAGAAGAACAGTTCGCGCGTGACCGGATCGATGCGGACATGCGCGGTCACCGTCTCGGACTTCAATGCGCCGTCGAAATCGTATGACCCCAGCGTCTCCAGCGTCACCGGATCGACGCGATAGGGCCGGCCATCCTCCTTGGTCATCAGCAGGCGGCCGGCGTGCCACACCGGCGTGGTGTTGGCGACGGTGCGATCGATGCCCTGCGCCTCGGCGCGGTCGGTGAAGGGGTTGCGGTATTTGCCGAACAACGCCTGCCCTGCCGCCTGTTCCGCCCGGTGGCGCGCGGTGCCGACATAACGGATCGCGGTGCTGACCCGGCCCCCGGCAAAGCGGATCGCAGAGATCATGCCATCGGCCGAGAGGACCGCGGCGGAATCGGCGAGGACCGGCGGGTAGGCGGGGTTGGGCACCGCGCGGAAGAAGGTGCCCTCCACCTCGGGCGGGATGGTGCCGATGACGGTCAGGTCGGCGATGTCGTATTCGTCGCCCTGCGGCGTGTTCAGCCCGGTATAGTCCGGATTTGCCGGAAAAGTCGCCATGTCCTCATCCCCAATCGCACGAGTCTTATTGTATCAATTGTTAGGATAAGACTGGGGCGTGGGCTTGGCAAGCGCTCAGGCAAACCAGTAGGCCACTGCGCGCATCTCGATGCTGGCGCGCGGGGTACAGCCGGCGGGCGCCAGCGGATTATCGAACGCCACGTGCGGCACGGGATAGGGCGCAGCGGAATCGCTGGTCCGGAAGATCAGCGCCTCATCGCGCGTCATGTCCGGGAACCAGCACCAGCGATGCGCCGGATCGTGCGCCACCAGCCAGCTTTCAAAGCTCCACTCGGGCTTGCCGGGCTCGTCAAAAATCGCGTCCGCAACCAGCAATGACGACGCCGGCACCGACCGCGCATCGCACACCGCCAGCGGCACATCCTGCGGCGCACCACTGAACGCGCGCCAGACGTTGTAATGCGCAGATCGCTGTGTCACCCGGCCCTCGGGCACCCCGCGCACGGCCATCCGCGCGGCCGTCTCGGCGGTTACATCGACATGCGCGAACCGCGCCGGCATCGAGTTGTTGCGCGACCCTGCCCGCCCCGAAGCCTCGGCAAAGCGGACGATCCCCGGCGAGGTCACCCGCACCAGGTCAGCCCCGGTGAGGCGCTGCACCAAAGCCTCGATCTCGGCGGGGTGCACGCGCGCCACGTCCGCCGCATCCTCGAAATCCCGCACAGCGCTGGCGTGAGGGACCAATTCAAAGCCCTCCTCCGCCAGTGTTGCCCCCTCTGCCCGCGCATCGGCCAGCGGCATTGCCTGCCCGGCCACCAACACTGTGTCCCGGGCATGATCGTTGGCGTAATACCGCTGGCGGAACGACGCGCGCGCGGCATAGTTGATCGTCGCCGTGATCAGCGTGGCCATGGTTGCTCTCCCGTTGACGCATGGTCGGCGCGGGGGCCGCCTGCGGTTGGCATGGTTGGTATGCCTTACATACGAGTCGCGCAAGTCGCTGCGCACAATCGTCCGCGCCTGATCCGCAGCACCTGCCCCACCAGACCTTCGGTCGCAACAAGCCGGGCAACCCGTTCTTTCACAAGCCGATCGACCGCGATCTGAACGACAGCAACCTGCCGCCATTCCCGGTGATGAAGGGCTGCACCACCGCCCCGGGGGCGTGACACCGCGCCAGATCTGGCCCATCATCGGCGCCGGATCTGGGTGAAAAGGGCGCGGTCGATGCGGGGTACGGGGCAGGCAAGGCGAGCGGCGGCACGGACCGTGCTGGCACTCGCCGTCGTGCTGGCGGTCGCGGCGGGGCGCTGGGCGTTGCGGCGCTGGCTGGGCGATGGGTTGGCGTTCATGCCGTTTGCCGTGGTGCTGCCGCTGCTGGTCGCGCTGTGCGGGCCGGGGGCGGCGCTGGTGGCGGGGCTGGCCGCGCTGGGCGGCGGGTTGTGGCTGGCCGGCGCACCGCGCCTCGGCCTGCCCGTCATGGCCGAGGCGGCGGCCTATGCGCTGTTCCTTGTGGCGTTGGCGGTGGCGTCGGTCCTGCGCGCCCGATCGCCCGCCGGGGCTGACGAGGCACTCGACCTGTTGATCGATGGCGCGCACGATCATGCGATCTTCATGCTCGATCCCGATGGCCACGTGACGATCTGGAACAGCGGCGCCGAACGCCTGATCGGCTGGAGCGCGGCCGAGGCGATCGGCCAGCACGTCGCCGCGTTCTATCCCCCCGACGCGCGCGAGGCCGACCAGGCCGCCGCCGATCTGGCCCGCGCCCGCGCCGAGGGCCGCTATCAGGACGAGCGCTGGCTGTTGCGCCGTGACGGGCGCGAATTCCTCGCCGCCTGTTCCACCACGCCGCTGACCGACCGGCACGGCGTGGAGCGCGGCTTTGCCCGCGTGGTGGCCGACATCACCGACAAGCGCGCCGCCGAAACCGCCATCCACGACCGCGAGGCGCATCTGCGCTCGATCCTGTCCACCGTGCCCGATGCGATGGTGGTGATCGACATCGCCGGCTCGATCCTGCGCTTCTCCGCCGCCGCCGAGGCCTTGTTCGGACACACCGAGGCCGAGATGATCGGCCGCAACGTCAGCATCTTGATGCCCGCGCCGGATCGAGATCACCACGACAGCCACCTTGCCCGCTATCTCGCCACCGGCGAAAAGCGGATCATCGGCACCGGACGCGTGGTGTTCGGCCAGCGCAAGGATGGCACCACCTTCCCGATGGAGCTTTCGATCGGCGAGGCGGGCGATGGCGCGCAGCGGATCTTCACCGGCTTCATCCGCGACCTCACCGAACGCCGCCGCACCGAGGCGCGGGTGCAGGACCTGCAGGCCGAATTGATCCACGTCTCGCGGGTCAGCGCGATGGGGACGATGGCCTCGACCCTTGCGCATGAATTGAACCAGCCGATCACCGCGGTGGTGACGTGGGTCGAAACGGTGCGCGACCAGTTGGGCGGCCCCGCCCCCGATCTGCCCGTTTTGCGCGAGGCACTGGATCATGCCGCCGCCGATGCCCTGCGCGCCGGACGGATCGTGCGGCGACTGCGCGCCTTTATCGCCCGCCGCGAGATGGAGTGCACGATCGAACCCCTGCCCGCGCTGATCAACGAGGCGGCGGCGCTGGCGCTGATCGGCGCGGCTGGGATCGATGTCGCGCTGGAGATCGAGCCCGACGTGGGCCCGGTGCTGGTCGACCGCATCCAGATCCAGCAGGTGCTGGTCAACCTGATCCGCAACGCCTGCGAGGCCATGGCCGACAGCCCGGAGCGCCATCTGGAAATCGCCACCCGCACCGAGGGCGGCATGACCCGCATCACCATTGCCGACACCGGCACCGGCATCGCGCCCGAGATGCTGGACCAGTTGTTCACCGCCTTCGTCACCACCAAGGCCACCGGCATGGGGCTGGGCCTTTCGATCTGCCGCACCATCGTCGAGGCCAACGGCGGCCGCATCTGGGCAGAAGCGCGGGTGGAGGGCGGCACGGCCTTCCACTTCACTGTCCCCGGCGCGGAGGCTGCCGATGACTGATTTGCCCGATGTGCACGTGGTGGATGATGACGAGGCGGTGCGCCGCTCGCTGGCTTATCTGCTGCGCACGGCGGGGCATGTGGTGTACACTTGGGCCTCGGGCGAAGCGTTTCTGGCGGGGATGACGGCGGGGCCGGCCTGCGTGCTGCTGGATGTGCGGATGCCCGGGATCGATGGCCCGGAGGTGCAGCGCGAACTGGCGGCGCGCGGGCTGGCGCTGCCAGTGATTGTCATGACCGGCCATGGCGACATCGCCACGGCGGTGCAGGCGATGAAGGCCGGGGCGATCGACTTCCTGGAAAAGCCATTTGAATCGGCCACATTGCGTAAGGCCTTGGCGACGGCGGCCGAGCGTCTGGCGACGGCCGACAGCCATCAGGCGCAATTGGCCGAGGCCGAGGCGCGGCTGCACATCCTGACCCCGCGTGAGCGCGAGGTGCTCGATGGCCTGGCGCGCGGCTTGCCCAACAAGACCATCGCGTGGGATCTGGGCATCTCGGCGCGGACGGTGGAGGTGCACCGCGCCAATGTCATGACCAAGCTGGGGCTGCCTACACTGTCGGATGTGCTGCGCATCGCCTTTGCCGCCGGCATGGGGCTTTAAGCCGCCTCGCAACATTACGTAAAGACGGGTGCCCCCGCGCGGCATAAACGATTGCATGCCGCGCAAGCCACAAGGGGCACCGCCATGACCGCACCCCAGATACTGGCCGAGACCCGGCGCCCGCGCGTGCTGCTGGTGGATCTGGAACCGGCCTCGCGCCGGGCACTGCACTTGCTGCTTCAGGGGGGCGGGTTCGATGTCCGTGCCTGTGCCGCGCCCGATGCCGCCTTTAGCCAGGCGCATCTGGCCGGGGCGGATTGCCTGATCGCGGCGCAGGGCGCCATGGCGGGCGATGCCATCGCCGTGCTGGCGCTGTTGCGCGCGCACGGTTGGCCGGGGCCGGCGATCCTGCTCGCCGCCGCGCCCGATCCGGCGCTATATGCCGCAGCCGGCAACGCCGGCTTTGCCCATTGCCTTGCACAGCCGCTGAATGACATGACACTGGTCAACGCGGTGTGGCGCGCCATCGGATGAGCCGCGACCTATGCGGCCATTGTCGCTGTCCATGGCCGCGCGAAGGGGGTGGGGTGTCCACTATCGAGGCGGAAATGGCAACGAGCTTGTCGAGACGACCTGCCCTGCGAGCCGCGGCGTCGGCCTCCTCGACCATCGCGGCCTTTTACTGCTTGAGCGCTTTCCCCCGTTGCTCCCGGCCTTATCGTCAACGCGGGGACTGGGTGTGTGATACGGCAGCCTTGATCAGGGCTGTTGCAGGCTCCCGCCACATTCGGCGACGGCTCCGATGATGCCCGATCAATCCCCGGCGCCCAACCTCTCGCGGGTGGTAAAGCGCCGGTCGAAACCGGCGGCGCGCCGTTGCAACTGCGCCCGGCGTTCCTCCGGGGTGACGCGGGCGGTCGAGGCCGGCAACGCGGACCACAGCGCGTTGCGCTTGACCACTTGCGATGTCACCGCCGGACCTGCCGCACCGCTTAGCGCGGCAGCCAGCAATTGCCAGCGCAGCATGATGATCCCTTCGTGCAGGCCGGCCAGATCGATCCAGTTGGCCACGCCCGGGTCGCGTTGCGCCAGCACGACGGTGATGGTGCCATCGGGGTTGGGCACCGCCTGACGGGTGTTGAGGCTGATCTGATGCGCGCGCGCATCGGGGGTGATGCCCCAGATGCTGGTCACCGGCAGCGTCGCATAGCCTGCCCCACCGGGATTGAACGTGGCGATCAGCACCTCGTCGTCGGCCAGTCTGAAATGCGCCAGGGCGTTGCGTTGGGTCACCAGGAAGCCGGGTTTGTCGGCGATCGCACCCGGCTGCGGAATGACATTGGCCGGCTGGCGCAGGATCGCCGGTTGCAGCCCGTTGACGCTGTGGTCAATCACTGCCTTCAGGCGGCTGACGATCGCGCTGGCCAGATCCTGTTCGGTCGGCGGCGGACCGGCGGGCGGGCCGTCGACGCGCTCAACCGTCAACGTGTCGGGCTGTTCGTGTGCCCAGTCGGCCAACGTATTGCGGATCAGCACGACATTGGCCGCACCGCTGATGCGCAAGTGGTTGCCCCCTTCGGCAGCCGGCTGGTCATCGACGGTGATGCGATAGGTGCCGTCGGCATCGATTTTGAGGTCACGCCCGGCGAGATTGTCGACGGCGCCCCAGTCGGCGCCGGTCTGAGCGGTGAAGTTGGCGTCGGTCAAGCCGCCGCCATTCCGGTGCCCGGTGATCACATAGCGCGATCCCGGCTCGACCGGGATCGTGAAATACAGCGTGTCGGGATTGTTGATCCCCCAACGCCCCCCCGGCACGGATGTCCCGTACCAGCGATGTGGCGCCGCCGAGATCTCGATCACGTGAGGCCGACGCGGATCGTTGTCGATGATCTGCAAAGCGGCCATGAATGCGACCTCACGGATGGCATCATGCAAGCGGGCGTAGGTTTCGGGCAGAAGGCCCGAGGTCCGCGCGTGCCAGTCCTCCGCGATCGTGCCCAGTGCCCGCTGAATATCGGGCCGCGCGATCAGGCGGATGGCGTGACGTTCGGCCGCAACTTGCTGCCGCAGGGCCGATGGTGGTACTTCGCCCGCGCGGGCAAGGCCGGCCACCGGGTATAGCGCCGCCGTGCACGCAGCCAGGAGTGCGGCTCGACGGACGAACATCGCTGTGCGCCAAAAGCGCCTTGCGCGATCCACTATGCGAACGGGGTCAGGCGAGTGCATCTGTCAGCGTGCCGTTCTGGCATTCAGCCATGGTGGCGTCACGCTGCGGCACGGGTCGTGGCAGTCCGAGATGATCGCGCAACGTCGTGCCGGTGTACGCCTCGCGGAAGAGGCCGCGCCGGCGCAACTCGGGCAAGACCAGCGCAATGATCGCATCGAACCCGCCGGGGAATGTCGGCGCGAGGATGTTGAAGCCGTCGGCCGCACCCGCCTCGAACCAGGCCTGCAACTGGTCGACAACCTCCGTCGGCGTGCCGATCAGCACCCAATGTCCGCGCGCTGCGGTCAATCGCCCGACAAGTTGCCGCACGGTCAGTTTCTCGGCCAGCGCGGTTTCGTAGAACAGCAGTTGCCGGCTCTGCCAGCCCTGTGTCAGCGGCGGTGGCGTTGGCGGGCTGTCCAGATCGACGCCGGAAAGATCCCAGTCGAGAAACGCCTTGAAGGCATGCACTGTCCGCGCGGGATCGATAAATCCCTGCAACCGGTCGAACGCGGCCTGCGCCTCTGCCCGCGTCGGCGCGACGTAGATCGAGACACCCGGCATGATCCTTACGGAATCGGCGGGCCGGCCGGCCGCCACGACCTGCGCGCGCAAGCCATCGGCAAACGCCTTGGCCCCCGCCAGAGACTGCTGCGCGGTGAAAATCACATCCGCAGTGGCCGCCGCCAAGGCCTGTCCAGCCTCCGAGGAGCCGGCCTGCACCACCACTGGCTGCCCTTGCGGCGGCCGCCCGGTTTGCAGGGGCCCGCGCGTCGTAAAATATGCGCCCTGCCGCTCGACCGGATGGATGCGCGCCGGATCGTAGAACTGGCCGGTGGCCTTGTCCGCAACCACTGCGTCGTCGTCCCAGCTATCCCACAACGCCTTCACGGTCGCCACATGCTCGGCTGCGCGGGCGTACCGCTCGTCGTGCGGCAACTGACCGGCCAGGCCGAAGTTCACCGCCTCGACATCGCTGGCTGAGGTCACGCAATTCCACCCCGCGCGTCCGCCCGACAGGTTATCGAGCGCGGCAAACTTGCGGGCGACATGATAGGGGGCGAGATAGGAGGCCGAAACCGTCGCAATCAACCCGATCCGCGACGTGTGCGTCGCCAATGCCGAGAGCAGGGTCAATGGCTCGAAATGATACATCGGCGGCGCCCAGGCGATGGCCTCCGGGCCCCCGCCCTGAATGCCCAGGGTATCGGCAAAGAAGATCGCATCGAAAGCCGCCGCCTCGGCCTTCTGCGCGATCTCGCGATAGAAATCGAAGCGGAAGAAATCAGCCGGATCGACATCGGGATGCCGCCACGCCGCCGCGTGGTGTCCCAGGCCCTGGATGAAGGCGCCAAGCGCCATCTGCCGTCGCACAGCCATCGCCTCAGGCCCTCCCGCCGCTCACGCCAGCGGCCCGCCGGCAATGGTGATGCGGTGCATCTCACGGCGCTGGCCATGATAATCATTGTAGGCATAGTGCCACGTCGCGCGGTTATCCCACAGCGCGATCGAACCGGGCTGCCAGTGGAAATCCTCGGCGAATGCCGAGTTCAGGGTGTGTTCGAAGACTTCGTCAAGCAATGCACGGGACGCCTCGTCGGACAGACCGACGATCTTCGTAGTAAAACCGGGGTTCACGTAGATCGCGCGCCGTCCGCTCAGCGGATGGGTGATGACCACGGGATGGACGACATCGGACAGCACGTCCGCCGCCGTAGCATTGCCGACGCGGCCGTCACGGCGGGTGTCACGGTCGGCCTCATAGGCATAGGGCTGGCTGCCAAACACGTGGCGCGCCGAATGGACTGCGGATTTACCCTCCAACTGGCTGCGAAGCCGGCCCGGCAGCGCATCGTGCGCCAGATACATTGAAGCGAATGCCGTCGCCCCGCCATTTTCCGGCAATTCGCGCGCGACCAGCACCGAACCGAGCGCCGGTTCGGCATCGTAAGAATGATCGGTGTGCCAGCCGCCGCCGATGTTGTCGCGCTGATGCGGTTCCTTCACCACCAGCGCGATTTCGGGATAGCGCGGGTGCGCCGCGAAGAAGCGGTTGATGTTGATCTCGCCCCAGAGACGGGCGAAGGCGATGTGCTGCGTCTCGTCGATCTCCTGATCGCGGAAAAACACAACGCCGTGCTCGGCGAAAGCGGCACGGGTGACGGCGATTTCGTCAGGCGACAGCCCGCGCGCCAGATCGACGCCAAGCACTTCGGCGCCAACCCGGCCGTGGCGGCGGATCTCAATGGTCATGTGCAGGTCCTTGTTGGGCCGACATGCCGCCAGCCGGGGGGAGCCCCGACCAGCGGCGATGTCAGCATGGAGCGGGAAACTCAGGCCGACTGGGTTTCCGGCTTCTTCTCCGTCTTCACCGTCTTGCTGCGGCGGCCGTCGATACCGACGGGCACCTCACCGTGGACCGTCGCGCGGCGCAGCGTCCGGCGTTGCAGCGCGAAATCGGCAACCGCGCGGTGCTGGGTCGAACGGTTATCCCAGATGGCGACGTCGCCCGCTTGCCAGCGCCAGCGCACGGTGTTTTCGGGGCGGGTGATGTGATCCTGAAGGATGTTGATCAGCCGCGCGGAATCGTCGCGATTGAGGCCAACAAAGCTCTTCACGAAATGCCCGACCAGCAGGCTGCGCTCGCCCGAAACCGGGTGAACCCGCACGACGGGATGTTCGGTTTCATAGATCGTCGACGTGAACACCGCGCGATGGGCCTTGCTGTGTTCGCGCGCGGCTTCGGACAGCGTGTTGATGTTCAGCGCTGCCGCATAATCGTAGTCGTTGCTGTGCACGGCCCAGAGGTTGTTCACCAACTGGCGCAGCGGCTCGGGCAGCCCATCATAGGCGGTCTCGCCATTGGCCCAGAGGGTATCGCCGCCGGCCTCAGGGATGGTGATCCCGCGCAGGATCGAGAGCTTGGGGTAGGCCTCGACGAACGTCACGTCGGTGTGCCAGCTGGAGGCGGCGATGCCTTCCGTGCTGTCGAGATTGAGCAGGAACTTCGAGCCTTCCGCCACCGGCACCGTCGGGTGTGCGACAGGATCGCCCAACCGCGCGGCAAAGGCCTCGTGCGCATCATTATCGAGTTGATGCTGGCCACGGAAGAAGATCACCTTGTGGCGGACGAGCGCGGCCTCGATCGCGGCGATGGTGGCATCATCGAGATCGCCGGACAGCGTGACGCCGCGGATCTCCGCACCGATGCGCCCGGCGACGGGATGGATGTCCAGCGGCGAATGCGGATCTTTCGCGTTGGGATAGCTTGCAACTGCGGTAGCCATGGGTCGTCTCCTTTGCTTGGGGCTTGGGGGGGCAATCAGTTGGAATCGTCGGCGAGCCACCGCTCATGCCGGGGATCGGAGGTAAGCCCCGCCGCATCACGCCCGGCGAGCGCGCGGCGGATCTCGTTGTGCCGGCTCTCATCGATCGGAAAACCGCGCACGACCAGGGCCGATATGGTGTGGGCCAGCGCCGGTCCGGCGGCGAACACCCACTTCAGGTGCTCCAGCACCAGCGGTGCGTTGGCATGGCGGGGATCGAAGCCGAGACTCGCAACCAGCGGCAGGGCAATACCCACCGCCACCGCCATCCCCGCTTTGTCCGACAAGGCGAACACCGAATAGAACAGGCCGATGCGGTCTTCGCCGGTCGACAGCCGGTGCTGGTCGGCCACATCCGCGACAATTGCGCGCAGCATCAGGTTGCCAGACCCCTGCGCCAGGCCCTGCGCCACCGTCAGCGCCAGCAGCAGCGGCACATTGCCCCGGGTCAGGAACAGCAGCCCGAGGTTGATCACCACTTGCGTGAGTTCCCCCGCCACCGCGGCGCGGCCCTTGCCGATACGCCGGCCGATCGCGCTCCACAGCGGGCAGGCCATGATGCCGAAAATGTATTGCAGCAGGAACAGTCCGGGCGCCCATTCAGGCCGGCCCATGTAGAAGCCCACGAAAAACACGAACAGAGCCGTCCGCGTGCCCTGCGCCAACCGCACCGCGAAGTTCGATGCGATCACCCGCAACAGCAGTCCCTCGCCGAACACCAGCCGCAGGGTCGAACCCATGCGCAATGGCGTCTGCGGTGCGATCGCGAGCGGCGGCTCGGGCACGGCGTTGAGCCCGATCGGCACCGTGACGGCCAGCAGGGCAAAGACCATCGCCCCCATCACCGCCAGCTGCGCGCGCGGTTCGTGGGCAAACCGGTGCGCGACAAGGCTGGGCAGCACCAGCGCGAGCAGCAGCGCCAGCGCGGTCATCACCATGACAAAGCTCTGGATGCGCGTGCGCTCATGATACTGGGCGGAGAGTTCGCCGCTCCATGCCGAGAACGGCGTCGCGATCATCGAGTAGCCCAGATACAGCGTGAACAGCGACAGCGTCAGTGCCACCGGCCCGAACCAAACGGGCGGCAGAAATACCGGCACCGCGCCGAGCACGAAGACCGCCGCACCCGTCGCGATCCAAGGCCGCCGCCGCCCCCACCGCGTGCGCGTGCGGTCGGAAAGGATGCCGATCGCGGGATCGGTCACCGCATCCCACAACCGCGCAGCAAGAAAGATCAGACCCACCGTTGCCAAGGGAAACCCAAAGGCGCTGGCATAAAGCGGCGGCACATAAGTCCCGAGCGGCACTTCGACCGCCGCCACCCCCATGGTCAGCGAGGCAAATGCGGCCAGTCGCCCCGCTCCGAACCGTTGCGTGGGCAAAGCATCGGCGTTGCCCGACGGCGCGCCAGCCCCAGTAGCCAGCCCCGTTCCGGTCGTCGGTTCACTGTATTCGGCGGGGCTTGGCGTTGCCAGGATCGCGGGCATCAAACCTCCTTGCGGCTGTCGCGGTGATGGGGATGGGGCGCGGACATCAGAACTTGTGCGTCACGCTGATGCCGAACGTGCGCGGATCACCGAAGATCTCGTTGATCGGCGTCGTTGGGGAGGCTGCCTGGAACGTCGTGGCATAGAGCTTGTTGAACAAGTTCTTGGACCAGAGCTCGGCCGACCACTTGCCGTCCGGGGTTTTCAGGCCGATGCCGGCGTTGACCAGCGCATAACCCGGCTGCCAGTAATAGACCGAGCGCGAGTTCACGAGGTTCGTACGGCTGCGATAGGCGACGTTCCAGTACCCAGTCAGGTTCAGCGTCGGAGTGATCGAACGATCGAGATCGACACCGCCGTCAAGCGTCCACCTGGGGGCGTTGCGCAGTTGATACCCGGTGAGCGACAGCGTCGTCACGCCTGCGGCAACCTTCTGGACGCCAGCAAGATAGGCCTGAAATTCGAGTGGCGCCGGCGCATTGGCGTAAGCCAGGTACTTGGCATCGTTATACGCACCGTTGGCGAACAAGGTGACGCCATCCACCGGCTCGGCCGTCGTCTCCAACTCGACCCCGCGCAGCCGGACCTTGCCGACGTTGGCGAGATAGCTGCTCAGCAGAGGCTGGCTCTGATCGACCTGCGCGTCCTGATAATTGCTGATCGTATCGTTGTAGACATTGAGGTTGGCGGTCAGTCGGCCGCCGGCAAAGCTGGTCTTGACGCCCGCCTCGAAGTCGGTGGATTTTTCGGGCTGAACGATCAACACGTTGGCCTGGGCCGCGGTGGCAGCGGTATTCACCGCGCCGGACTTCTCGCCATAACTGGCCGAGCCGTAGATGTTGACATGCTCGTTCACGCGCCATGCGGGATTGGCCAGCCACGACCACGATCCGTGCACAACATCCGCCGCGATGGCATATGGCGCCCCGGTCACCGCAGCGGGCGGATTCGCACCGCCGAAGTACGACCCGACGACCGTCGCCGACTTGCGTTCGCTGGTATAGCGCACGCCGGTGGTCAGCGAGAGGCTCGACGTGACGTGCCAGGTCGTCTGGCCAAAGCCAGCGATACTGTCGACCTTCAGCTTGCCGTCGCGATCGACCTCGAGCCCGTTGAGCAAGGCCGAGGGCGTCGCCGCGCCCAACAGAAATGCAGATGCATCGGCAAAGTAGATCGTGCGCAGCTTGCTCTCAAGATCCTCGTGCAGATAATACGCGCCGACGGTCCAGTCGATCCGCTTGCCGGTCGGCGAGGCGATGCGGATTTCCTGCGAGTACTGGTTGACGTCGACATCATAGCCATTCCGGTCCACCGGCGCGGGCGTATAGTCGCTATCGTTGTACGGCCGGAAATACAGGCGGCGCCATGCGCTCACCGAGGTCAGCGTCGGGCCACCGAGATCAATGTCCGCTTCGTTGGAGACGCCATCGACGCGTGACGTCAGCCGCCCCTGCGTATCATCATTGGCATTGTACGGTGCGTGGTAGTTGACTGGCAGATGCAGGTTCTGGGTGACCTTCGCCGTCCAGCTGCCCGTACGCGGCGACAACACTGTCCCGTCAAGTTTCAGGTTGTTGAGGATATCGCCGGCAACAGGGTAGAAATTGTTGTATTCATGCGTTTCGTAATGTTCGGCGATCAGGCGGTCGCTGATCGCCGACGTCGGCTCCCAGAGCAGCTGCCCACGCACAGACCAGCGGTTGTTGTTGAGGTACTTGACGTTATCGACCGCATTGTTGACCCAGCCACCGCCTTGACTGGTGGCGGCGGTAACGCGCACGGCCAATTTGTCCGTAATCGGCCCGGTGGCGTTGGCGCGCAACTGCCACAGGCCGCGATCGCCGTAGGTGGCCGTGGCGGTGGCCGATGGCGTAAAGCTCGGCTTCTGGGTCTTGACGATCACCGCGCCGATGGTGGTGTTCTTGCCCAGCAGCGTGCCCTGCGGTCCCCGCGCCACCTCGATGCTGTCGAGATCGACGAAATCGAGCCAACTGAACCCGACATGGGTGAAGACCACATTGTCGACGATCAGGCCGACGCCGCCCTCGGCGCCATCGTTGCTGGCGTTGCCGCCAAGGCCACGGATGAACAGGCCGGAAACGCGCGTATTCTGCTGAAGGGCGCTGAAGTTCGGCACGCGCACGGCAAAGTCGGCAATGCGATCGAGGTGTTTGGCGGCAAGTTCCTTGCCGCTGACGACGCTGATCGCGATCGGCACGTCGATCAGCTTCTCGTTGCGGTGGCGCGCGGTGACGAGGATCGCCTCCCCTGAACCACTGTCGGTCGGCGCATCGGGCGCCGCAGCTGCTTCTGCGGCCGTCGGCAGTGGTGCGGCGGTCGCCGCGAGCACCGGTGTGGCGAGCGCCGTCGTCGCCAGCAAGCCCAGGGTCAGACGGCCCAGCGTTCCTCGCGCAAAATGGCTGTGGCTAGGCGAAAACCGGTATGAAGTACCAAACATGAAATGTGTAACCCCCCTTGCGGGTGCACGGCTCCTGTCACGGTGCGACCGGATCACCTCGATCCGGGAAGACACCGCGCGGAATCGGCCTGCACGCCGTTCTGATGTGAGGATGCGCTCGCCGGACGGGGTCCGACGGGCATCGTTTCGTTCGCTCTCCAACCACACACGTATCCGTCGACAGCGCCCAGACTTGGACGACGACAATGGTTCAACAGGCAATGCGGGTCAGAGATGCGTTTGCCGGGCCCCCACCCGGCTGGCGTTAGTAAGTGGTCTGCAAGTCTGTTCACCCCGGTTATGGGGAACACGATCCCTGGCGTGGACGCCTCGGTTTCGCGCGCTTTAGCGGTTGGTATCGCGGAGCAAGCTGCTTCCCGTTCAAATGCCGCGGGCCGGAGTCATCGTTGAGCATCGTGGACCGTTCGGCCATGTCCACGTGTTGAACTCTACCTATTCCATAGAGTTTTTAATTGCAACGATACCTTTGCTTGCTGTACATAAAGTGCGTGTTTCCATCGGATGACCATGCATAGGCGCACATGGTCATGGTACACGCGGCATCCCGCCGCCCCGCCAACGTCGTCTCACCTGCCCAAAATAGCAGGCATACTCGGCTCGGAGGACGTAAGGCGCCTGCTCCTCCATCGGCGTACTGCTCTGGCAGCCGGCATAGGCTCTGCGCGGGCGGCACGATTGACCAACAATGTGATGAACGGCCGGTGAGAATGCTATCCGACTGCCGTTATCCGCCTCGATAAAGCACCGGCAGCCACGCGAAACGACGGTGAACGCCTTGCGCGAAGTGCCTGGTTTGCTTGAAACCCTGAACGGGCGGCGGTCTCCCAGGCCCCTCGATGTCGCGAGGACGAATGGTAGGGAGGAGGGACTGGAATAATCCCCTTGAAATAATTGATATTTTTCCTTGAATCCAGTTCGGACCTCAGTCGAAGCCCCCAAAAGGGCCCCGAAAATTTTGGCCTGAAAAAGCACCCGAACCGCCGCCATTCAGCGCGGTGAGGTGACGAACCGGCAGTACAATTGATGTCTGCCACGTTGTGGCGCACAGGTCAAATGAAGTCGCCGCGCCATACCGGGGCGACTTCACTCATCGGTAATTAGGCCGCCTCTTTCGCCACGTCCGGGGCTGCCAGTCGGCGCAGATAGGCCACGGTCTGCTTGGCATGGGCTGCTGCCTTGACAATGGCACCCAATACGGAACTGGTCGGTCTGTCGGCCCATCCGTCACGGGATGATGACGATCACCACTGGCCACCTGCCTTGGCGATTTCATCCAAGAGAGCTTGCTTGGATGGCGTGCGCCGCGTCCCTTCATTGCGGGGTACGTCGACCGAACCCACGACAAGGCGTCGCTCGGCGATGCGCTTGCCAAGCGTGGCGAGGCTGATTGCCTCACGCTTCGTCTTCAAGGTCTTGAACGCCATAGGTCTGGGCCGTTTCCTCGCGAATTCGTCTCTCCATATAATCGAGATCAAGGCCTTCAGAAAGAGTGAATAACGCTTTGGCCTGCCCAAGCATGTCATGGGCGGCCCCGGAAGCGTATTGCCCCATGCGATCGGCAATCAGGTCCTCGACGGAGATAACCGCCACCGTGCCGTGAGCTTCGACTTCAATCATCTGAAGCAGGCTGGTGTCAGCATACCCATCAAGCAACCGGCTGCCGACCACCTCGAACCCCAATTTCAGATCCGGATGTATCCAGCCTCGCGTTGCAACGCCTGGTCCGCTCGGCCTTACGAACCCGTGTTTGACCATAACGGCTTCGAGCGCAGATTGCTGCGTGGAAACCAAATCAAAGTCGCCAGTGTTCACCGCGCCCTGAGTGTAGAGTTCGACCGCACCTCCGCCGACTAGTATCGGCGGTTTCAGGTCGAGTTCGTCCATAGCCGAACTGATCTCTGCTAGCTTTTCAAGTGCTGCTTCAAATTGAGGGCGCCATTGAGTCATGCGCGATGGCTTCAAGCATCTGGTGGGCCATGTCGATGGAAATGTCGCGTCAATCTTCAGATTGGAGAAAGGGAACCTTCCGGACGAAGCTGGTCCACCGACGCCTCCTCACCGGAGTGAGTTGGTGATCCCCGGCGCTCACGACCATATAATCAATGAACAGCAGCGATGACTTTGCCGTGCTCCACCGCCTTGTTGCAGGCCGCGCGATGGCATACGCCCAGCCCCTGCCGCCCTGAAACATAGCTCCGGGATCAAATGAAGTGCCCCCCTTTTTCCGAGGCGGCCTCATGCATCGCCAGTTATGCTGCCGTCCTCACCTTATCCGGATTGGCCAGTTGGTGGAGATAAGCCACGGCGCGCTCGGCGTGGGCTGCAGCCTGCACGATGGCCCGCGTATCGTTTTGCAGCACCTTGATCCAGCTTGCAATATAGCTGGCATGGTCCGGACGCGGCTCGATGCCAAGCCCAAGATCGGCCGCAAGGAAAGAGCCTGCGCTTGTTTGTAAGTCATCCATGACGGGCTGACAAAGCCCGATGCCTGCGCCTCGATCCACAACAACAGAACGTTGATGCCACGATAGGCCTCACCGCTGGCGCGCAGGGGCCGGGGTCGTCCCGATCCAGCCATGTCGCCACCGCTCCACGGCTTCAGCCAGGGACGGGTGCCAGCCTCCAGTTCGGCCAAAATGCGGTCGGTAATGCGGCTGTGAGGGTCTTGCCTGGTCATTGCTGTTACTCCCTTCCAATCCGCGCAGCGGGTCATGCCGCGCATGACCCCTGCCGACCCGGCGAGGGGCGGAGAGAGAGGGGGCAAGGTCCGGTGCCGGGGGTGGTGCGGGCGCAGCGCAGCGAGCCACGGCCCCAAAGCGGCACCTTGCAGGGAGAGAGAGGCAGCGCCTCTTTCTCCCTCGAAACAGGAATATTGCGCGCCGCTGGCGGCGCCCAACGCGGGGCGGTGCAACCGCCCCTATCCAGCCAACGAACTGCCCCGCCGCTAGAAGGTCCAGTTTGATCTGACTGCCGCCTTTCGGCAGCCCGCCAGTGCTCGGGACATGTGATAGATCACGCCCTTTTCGGTAATCCCGAGATCTTCGGCGATTTCGCAATAGGTCTTGCCGGTCAGCCGATGCATGAGGAACACCCGCCTGGTCTTGCGCGACATCGCCAGCACGGTTTTCCGATAGATCCGCCGCGCATCGACCTCCTCGATGCCCCAGGTCTGCTGCGGAGGTAAGGGCGCATCGCGATCATCATCGATGGGTAGGAAGATGCTGTGTTCCCTCCGCATTCGCTGCCACCTCTCGATCAGCAGATTATGGGCGCAGCGGCTCAAATAGGCGGATGGGTTCTCCACCCGCTCAAGGGCGCCGTTGCGCAACAGTCGCGTGAACATCTCCTGCAACAAGTCGGGGGCCTCTTCCCGGCCCACCCTCGTCCTGAAATAGCGCAGCAGCCTCCCATGTTCGGCGCGGTAGAGTCGCTGGAGCGTGTCGTTTGTCTCGGAGCGCGTCATGACCGCGCCTCCCGCTGCCTGTCCGCATGGAGCGGTGCGTCGCGCGAGGCACGATAGAGGGTGATGCCCGCCTCGATACGGTCAAGGATGAAGGTGTCCCGCTCCGCCTTGGCGATGCGAATGTCGGCCTTCGAGTAGACTTCCAGATCGACCGCGCATCGGTCGCCGATCTCGCGCTGGATGATGTCGCGGGCGCGGCTCCAGCAGCATTCCTCCTTGAACAAGGGGTGATTGACTGTCAATCGGCGTCCAAACGGGACCCACTATCGGCGTGCAAAAGGGGACCACCTTGCGTCGTTGCGCTGGGGCTGGCGTAGGGAGGGCGTAGCCCGACCGGAGGCAGCGCCGGCGCGAAGCAAAT
>Ga0302187_10000060_pt1 | contig 111494 bp, 101 predicted proteins | sample II_Bog_E1_3_FD_202120 | JGI IMG/M metagenome (GOLD analysis project Ga0302187, IMG submission 202120) | Peat permafrost microbial communities from Stordalen Mire near Abisko, Sweden - II_Bog_E1_3 | ecosystem: Environmental > Terrestrial > Soil > Wetlands > Peat | place: Sweden: Abisko...
CGATCTCGATGTGGGTGGGGGCGATGGTTTGCAGCGCGTCGATCAGTTTGGCGAGCGGTTGGGGCTGGAGCAGGGGCTCGCCGCCGGTGATGACGACGCGGCGGGTGGCTGGGTTTTGCGGGAGGAGGGCGTGGATTTTGGCGGCGGCTTGCGCTTCGGGGAGGGTGATTTGCTCCTCGGCGCGGGGGTAGGTTTTGTTGTCGATGTGGGGGCGGGGGTCGGCGTCGAAGTGCCAGGTGTAGGGGGTGTCGCACCAGACGCAGGCGAGGTTGCAGCGGCTGAGGCGGATGAACACGCTGGGTTTGCCGGCGCTCGCCCCCTCGCCCTGGAGCGCGGCGAAGATTTCGGGCGCTCCAGGGGTGATGGTGGCGAGCGTGAGCATTAGCCGAGGCGGGTGAGGGCGGCGGCGAGGCGGGTGGCCTCGGCGGCGTGGGCGGCGTGGTCGGATTTGGCTTTTTCGACCGCCTCGGGCTTGGCTTTTTCGGCGAAGGCGGGGTTGGACAGGCGTTTGGCGAGGGCGTCGCGTTCCTTTCCGCTCGTGGCGAGGGCCTTGGCGAGGCGGGCCTTGGCTGCATCGAAATCGACTTGGCCATAGAAATCGAGCTTGCCTTCGATGCCTTCGAGGACAAGTTGGATTTGTCCTTGCGCCTTAATGTCGTGCATCTCGTCGAGGGCGAGGCCGCCCATTTGTTGGCCGATCTCTGCCAGTTCGGCCAAGCGCGCTTCCGAAGGAATGTCGATCAGGTCCGCTCTGGTCATGCGCTTGAACGCGGCAATGTTGCTGCTGAGCCAGCCACGATAGGGCTGCGCCGCCTTGCCGACATATGCGGCGTAACTTTTTGTGGCTGCGTCAAGCGCGACTTTAGTGGCCCGGATGTCGCTGATTGAAGCGATCAGCCATTCGACCTCGGCCTTGGCGGCGGGGTCGACTTGCGCATTCGGCTGGGGCCAGCGGGCGGTGATCAGGGGGGTGTCGCGGTTTGGCGCAAGCGCGTGCCACAACTCTTCGGTGATGAAGGGCATGAAGGGGTGGAGCATGACGAGGATCTGGTCGAGGACCCAGCCGGCGACCTGCTTGGTTTCGGGGTCGATCTGGCCCTTGATGAGTTCGAGATACCAGTCGCAGAAGGTGTCCCAGACGAAGCGGTAGATGGCTTGCGCGGCGGCGTCGAAGCGCAGGTCGGCCATGGCGGCGTCGAGGGCGGCGACGGTTTCGACGACCTCGCCGACGATCCAGCGGTTGACGGCCGACTCAGGTGAGATGCCGGGGCCGGTGTGATCGCCGATGCCGCCGGAAATCCCGTTGCTCATGCAGAAGCGGGCGGCGTTCCACAGTTTGGTGGCGAAGTTGCGATAGCCCTCGACGCGGCGTTCGTCCATTTTGACGTCGCGGCCCTGCGATTCCATCGCGGCCATGAAGAAGCGCAGCGCGTCGGCGCCGTACTGGTCGATCAGGCCGAGGGGGTCGACGACGTTGCCCTTGGATTTGGACATCTTCTGGCCGTCGGAGGCGCGGACGAGGCCGTGGAGGTAGAGCTTTTTCCACGGGACTTGGTGCATGAAGTGGAGGCCCTGCATCGCCATGCGGGCGCACCAGAAGAACAGGATGTCGAAGCCGGAGATCAGCAGGTCGTTGGGGTAGTGGCGTTGGAGCAGCGGCGCGTTGGCGTCGGGCCAGCCGAGGGTGGCGAAGGGCCACAGGGCGCTGGAGAACCAGGTGTCGAGGACGTCTCGATCGCGGAAAATCACCCGCTTCCCGCTCGATTGCCAGCCACCTTCTGGCAGCTCTTCAGCAATCACGACGTCCTCTTTTGTGACGCCGTAGTACGCCGCAAACTGTTCGCGCACGGCATCTTCGTCCTCAGCCACTTCGATGTGGCCGGCATGGAATGCGAATAAAGGACCAGCCTCAGGTCCGCGTATGTCGCTCGTGTAGGTGTCTTTCGTAGCGCCATACCACGCCGGGATGCGGTGGCCCCACCAGAGTTGGCGGCTCACGCACCAGGGTTGGATGTTGTCCATCCAGTTGAAGTAGGTTTTTTCCCAGGTTTTGGGGACGATCTCGATGGCGCCAGAGCGGACCGCCTCGATCGGGGCTTTGGCGAGTTCGGCGGCGTTGACGTACCATTGGTCGGTCAGCCATGGCTCGATGACCACGCCGCCACGGTCGCCATAAGGCGTCTGGATGGTGCGGGGTTCGGCGTCGAGGAGGGTTTCGTTGCCTTCCTTGTCGCGGGTGATGTGGGGGACGAGGGCTTTGAGGTCCTTCATCGTTTCGACCACCAGTTTGCGGGCGGCGAAGCGTTCGAGGCCGAGGAAGTGAGCCGGGATCAGGTTGTCGGCGACTTGCACGACGTGGGCGTCGGCATCGAACATGTTGAGCATGTCGGCGGCGGCGATGCCGGCGCGGCGGCCGACCTCGAAGTCGTTGAAATCGTGGCCGGGGGTGATCTTGACCGCGCCGCTGCCGAGCTCGGGGTCGGCGTGTTCGTCGGGGACGATGGGCACGCGGCGGCCGGTGATGGGGAGGATGACCTCCTTGCCCTGCACGCTGAGGTAGCGCTCGTCGGTGGGGTGGACGGCGATGGCCATGTCGGCCAGCATCGTTTCGGGGCGGGTGGTGGCGACCTCGAGGTAGTCGCGGCCGTCGGAGAGGGTGACGGCGTTTCCGTTTTCATCCGGCGCCAAGGGGTAGCGGAAGCGCCAGAAGGAGCCCTGGATCTCGCGGGTTTCGACTTCGAGGTCGGAGATCGCGGTCTTGAGTTTGGGGTCCCAGTTGACCAGGCGCTTGTCGCGGTAGATCAGGCCTTCGTTGTGGAGGTCGACGAAGACTTTGACCACGGCCTGCGTGAAGTGCGGGTCCATGGTGAACTGCTCGCGGCTCCAGTCCATCGAGCAGCCGAGGCGGCGCAGTTGGCGCGTGATGTTGCCGCCGGATTCGGCCTTCCATGCCCACACTTTGTCAACGAAGGCTTCGCGCGTGTAGTTGGTGCGCTTGTCCTGGCTGGCTTCGAGCTGGCGCTCGACCACCATCTGCGTGGCGATGCCGGCATGGTCGGTGCCGACCACCCACAAGGCGTCCTTGCCGCGCAGGCGCTCGTAGCGGACGACGATGTCTTGCAGCGTGTTGTCGAGCGCGTGGCCGACGTGGAGGTTGCCGGTGACGTTCGGCGGGGGGTTCACGATGGTGAACGGCTGGGCCTCGGGGCGGTGGGGGCGGAACAGGTTGTTCGCCTCCCAGTGGGCGTACCACTTGGTCTCGATCGCGGCGGGATCGAAGGTCTTGGCGAGGTCGCCCGTGGCGGTGGTGTCGGTGTTGGTCATGGCACTGGGGCCTTTGCCAGTGCGGGGCTTTGGGCGCAAGAGAAGGGGATGAAGGGTCAGGTGCGAGGGGCACGCCCCTCGCGCTCCCATGACTTTGTCAGCGTTGCGCCACGGGTTCGGCGTGGGCCATGTCGCGGCGAAGCCGCTATTATAGCCTCCGGCGGTGGATCGTTGCGCCTTGGGGGCGGGTCGGCGTGAGGTGGACAGGTTGGGGGAGCGCGAGGGGCGTGCCCCTCGTGACTTATCCTTTTCCCTTTACTGCCCCACCATCCACGCCGCGACCTGATGCGCGACCTGGTTGGCGGCGACGTTGAGGGCGGCTGCCACGGCGTTGCCGTTGGGGGCGACGTCGGGGACGGTGGCCTCGAAGCGTTGGCTGGCGAACTGGCCTTTGGCGGTGCTGCGCAGGGCCTCGAAGCGGACGACGACGCTGTGGGGGGAGGTTGAGGTGTCGTAACCCATGGCCAGCAACTGGCCGGAGAGGCGCAGGCCGCCGCGCGCGGCGAGGTCGTCGTCGGCGAGGACGATGCGGTGGGTGTCGCGGCGCAGGGTTTCGATCAGGAGGTTGCGGAACAGGGCGGTGGGGTGCTCGGCCCAGACCGCGTCTTTCAGGTAGGCGATGCGGGTGGCATCGAGTTGCACCGGCATGCGGTTCACGGCCAGCGCGCGCGGGGCGCTGGGTTCCGAGACGACGATGACTTGCGGGGCGGTGGGGGTGCTGACCGTGGCGGCGAGGCCGCCCGCCGCGACCACCACCGGGGTGCTGCCCGAGGACGACGCCCGCGCGCCGGTGCCGGCGGGGGCGGTGGCATCGGGCGAGAGCGTGTAGAGCTGGGCCGGGGGCTTGCCGCCGCCGAGGCCGAAGCAGCCCGAGAGCGCGAGGGCGGCGGCGAGAGCCGTTGCAGTGCGCGTGATCGTCATGGTTTGTACTCCGGCAGCTTGGGTTTGCCGACGACCGAGCCGATGCCGTTGTCCTCGATCCGCTGGGTCAGCGCGCGCAGATCGCGGCTGGCGGCGGAGAGGTCTCGCAGCGAGGCTTCGGCCTGGGGCAGGGTGGTCTGGGTGAGTTGCTGGGTGGCGGGGCGGGCGTCCTCCAGCTCGTCCTGCAGGGCTTTGGTGGCGGCCTTGGCCGACTTCATCGTGTCGCGCAGGTCGTGGACGAGGCTGTCGCCGTTGGGGTCCATCTGGCGGTTGGCGTTGGCCGCGACCTTCTGGAACTCGTTCACGGCGGTGTCGGCATCGGCGAGGGTGAGTTGCAGCGATTGCAGGGTTTGCTTGAGTTGCGGCGTCGCGTCGGCGAGGCTCTTGGTCATGCGGTTGGTGTTGGCGAGGATGCCGGCGAACTGCTTCTGGTTGTGATCATCGAGCATGGCGGCGACGCGGTCGGCGACGGTGGAGATCTTCTCCATCAGGACGGGGGCCGAGGACAGCAGTGCGCCGAGGCCGCTGCGCGAGGTGGGGATCACCGGATCGCCGTCGGGGCCGGGCTGGGTGATCGGGGGCAGGCCCTTGCGGCCGCCGTTGAGCTGAATCGTCGAGACGCCGGTGAAGCTGTTCTGGATCTGCGCGGTGGTGCCCATCAGCACCGGGATGTTATCGCGAACTGTGATCACCACTTTCACGAAGCTGGGATCGCGTTTCCACAGCGCGATGGTTTTCACCTGACCGGCGGGCACGCCGGCATACGTCACCGCCGAGCCGGTGGCGAGGCCATCGACCGACTGGCGGAAGTAGATGTCGTAGGTCTGCTCGTCGCCCTTGCCGAGGCGCGCGAGCCAGACCGCGAAGCCCACGGCGATCGCCAGCAATACGAGCGTGACGACCCCGACCCAGACATGGTTTGCGCGTGTTTCCATCGGCGTCGTCTATGCCCCCTCGGGATCGGGTTTGTCCATGTCGCCGGTGGTGGCGGCGTTGGTCGTGGGATTGGAACGCTTGGGCGCGGGGTCTGGGTCCGCTGCGCGGCTTTCGGTGTCGATATCGTCCATCGGGCGGCCTTCGGCGGCGGCCTGGCCCGCTTCGCGTCCGGCCGAGGCGGCGCGGCCGCGGGGCCCGAGGAAGTATTCCTTGATCCATGGGTGGTCGGTCTTGATCAACTCGTCGATGGTGCCGACGGCGATGACTTTCTTGTCGGCCAGCACCGCCACGCGGTCGCAGATGGCATAGAGCGTATCGAGATCGTGGGTGATCAGGAAGACGGTGAGGTCGAGCGTTTCGTGCAGCGCGTGGATCAGCTTGTCGAACGCGGCCGCGCCGATGGGATCGAGGCCGGCGGTGGGCTCGTCGAGGAACAGCAGTTCGGGATCGAGCGCGAGGGCGCGGGCGAGGCCGGCGCGTTTCTTCATGCCGCCCGAGAGTTCGCTGGGGAATTTGGCGCCGGCGTCTTCGGGGAGGCCGGAGAGCATGACTTTGTAGGCGGCGATTTCGTGGACGAGGTCCTCGTCGATCTCGGGGTAGAACTCGGCGAGCGGGACGGCGATGTTTTCCGCCACGGTGAGGGTGGAGAAGAGGGCGCCGCCCTGGAACAGGACGCCCCAGCGGCTGCGGATGTCGCTGCCGTCCTGTTTGGCGGCGGCGCCGTCGTCGAAGCCGCAGATGTCCTGGCCGAGGACTTCGACCGTGCCGGCGGAGGGCTTTTGCAGGCCGATCACCGAGCGCATCAGCACCGACTTGCCCGTGCCCGAGCCGCCGACAACGCCGAGGATCTCGCCCCGCCGGACATCGAGATCGAGGCCGTCATGCACCGCGTGCTCGCCGAAGTGGTTGACGAGGCCGTGGATGCGGATGGCGATGTCGTGACCCGATGGCGGGCTTGCGGGCCCGGGCCCGGTTGGCCTTTGGCCAGAGGAATCAGGCCCGGTTAGCCTTTGGCCAGAGGATTCGGGGACTCCGTCGCTCATATCCAGCCGATCTCGGAGAAGAACACCGCGAAGAACGCATCCAGCACGATGGCCATGAAGATGCCTTGCACCACGGCGTTGGTGGTGCGCGCGCCGACTTCCTCGGAATTGCCGCTGACCTGCATGCCCTGGAAGCAGCCGGTCAGCGCGATGATCAGGCCGAACACCGGCGCCTTGACCAGGCCCACCCAGAGGTCGGTCAGGGGCACGACCTCACGAATGCGCATGAGGAAGCCGAAGAACGGGATGCCGAGCGTGAAGGCCGAGATCGTGGCGCCGCCGACAATGGCGATCAGCGCCGCGTAAACGCCGAGGATCGGCATCATCAGCACGCTGGCGACGACGCGGGGGACGACGAGCGCCTCCACCGGGGAGACGCCGATGGTGCGCATCGCGTCGATTTCCTCGGTCAGTTTCATCGTGCCGATCTGGGCGGCGAAGGCCGAGCCCGAGCGACCGGCGACCATGATCGCGGTCATCAGGATGCCGAGTTCGCGCAGGGCGATGCGGCCGGTGAGGTTGACGGTGTAGATCTCCGCCCCGAACTGCTGAAGCTGGACCGCGCCTTGCTGGGCGATGACGACGCCGACGAGGAAGCTCATCAAGGCGATGATCGGCAGCGAATCGATGCCGACCTGCTGCATCTGCGCGACGATGGCGGTGCGGCGCAGGCGGCGCGGGCTGCGCAAGGCGCCGCCGACCACCACCAGCATCGCGCCGAAAAAGCCCAGCATGGCGACGAAGCCCTGCGCCGATTCGACGACGGTGCGGCCGACGGTCTCGGGCACGTTTTGCCAGGCGGGCGGTTGCGGCGGGGTGGCCGGGGCATCGCCGGCGGACTGGCCGATGGCCTTGATCAGGCGTTGGGCCTTGCCATCGGCGCCGGTGAGTTGGGCCTGGCCGGCGTGCAGCGTGCGCGCGACCAGCCAGGCGCCGACGGTGTCGATGGCGGTGACGCCGGCGATATCGACCGTGGCGAAATCGCCGCCCGCCGCGCGCAGGCCGCCATCGACCGCGCCCGCCGTGGCCACCGTATAGGCCCCGCTGAGCGTCAGCCGCCGGCCGCCGTCGGCGTTATCGTCGACCGTGAATTGTGCGGGCTCCATCGCGACGGGTGATGGGTGAATTCCGGGCGGCGGGCAACCTGTTTTCATGGCCGGGCGCGGGGGATTTGGCGCGGGATTGCGGGGGATGTGGCGATATGCAAGGGATCGGCGCGGCGCGGGTGGCGCCGGATCAGGGAGGCGATGTGGTGGACGGGACTTTCATGCCGGTGTTGCGCATGGCGGGCGCCGGCGATGTGGCGGCCTTGGCGGCATTGAAGCGCACGACGTTTCGCGAGACGTTCCTGGAGGATTTTGCGATTCCCTATCCGCCGGCCGACATCGCCGTGTTCGAGGCGGAGACTTATGGGGTGGCGCGGGTGGCGCAGGAACTGGGCGATGCCGAGCATGCCACCTGGGTGGTTGAGGGGGCCGATGGGGCGCTGTTGGCTTATGCGCATGTGGGTCCGTGCAAGTTGCCGCATGGGGACGTAACGCCCGGCGAGGTGGAATTATACCAGATCTATGTGCGGCGCAGCGGACAGGGGCTGGGGCTGGGCAAGCGTTTGCTGGCGGCGGTGATGGCGCATCTGGCGGGGGCGCCGCGCGTGTGGCTGGGCGTGTGGAGCGGCAATGTGAAGGCGCAGGCGTTCTATGCCGCGCGCGGGTTTCGGCAGGTGGGCGGGTATCAGTTTGCCGTGGGCGACTGGCTCGACGACGAGTTCATCTATCGGTTCGATCGGGCGTGAGTGAGCCGCTGGCCGGCTTGATCTCGGCGGCGCGCGCGGCGCCGGGGGATGCGGCGCGGTGGCAGGCGCTGGCGGTGGCGGCGGCGCGGTTGGGGCGCAGCGGCGAGGCGGAGGCGGCCTGGGCTCAGGCGGCCTTGGCGGCGGTGCGCGATCCGGCGTTGCGCGAGGCGGCTTTGGCCTTGGCGCAGAACCGGCTGGAGGTGGCCGAGCGACTGTTGAAGCCGCATCTGAAGGCGCACCCCGCAGACGTGCAGGCGATCCGGATGTTGGCCGAACTGGCCGGGCGGATCGGGCGGCTGGACGATGCCGAGGGGTTGTTGCGGCGGGCCCTGGAGATCGCGCCGGGGTTTCATGCGGCGCGGGCCAATCTGGCGACGGTGTTGCTGCGCCGGCAGCGGGTGGACGAGGCCTTGGCCGAGATCGGGGCTGTGTTGGCCGCCGAGCCGGATAACGCGGCGTTTCTGAACCTGGAAGGCGTGGCGCTGACCAAGATCGGCGAGCATGGGGATGCGGCCGCGCGCTTTGCCGAGGTGGTGGCGCGGGTGCCGGGGAATCCCCGGTTGCGGCTGAGTTATGGCCATGCGTTGAAGACCATCGGGCGGCAGGGCGAGGCGGTTGAGGCCTATCGCGCGGCGATCGGGTTGCAGCCGGGGTTGGGGGAGGCGTGGTTCAGCCTCGCCAATCTGAAAGCCGTGCGGTTTTCCGACGCGGATGTGGCGGCGATGGAGGCGGCTTTGGCGGGGGCGGGGTTGTCGGACGATGACCGGCTGCATCTGCACTTTGCTTTGGGGAAGGCGCGGGAGGATTTGGGCGCGTTCGAGGCGGCGTTTGGGCACTATGCCGAGGGGAACCGGATTCGGGCGGGGCAACTGGGGTATGATCCGGGGCCTGTTGAGGGGTTGGTGAGCCAGACGCGGGCGCGGGTGGATGGCGCGTTTTTGGCGGCGCGCGCGGGGTGGGGGGATGTTTCGCCCGATCCGGTGTTTGTGTTGGGGATGCCTCGGTCTGGGTCGACCTTGGTGGAGCAGATTTTGGCGAGCCACTCGATGGTCGAGGGGACACGCGAGTTGGCGGATATCGAGATCATCGCGCGGCGGTTTGCGGCGCGGTTTGTGCCCGATGCGCCCGGGGGGCCGGGGGCGGCGTTGCTGGCGCTGGTGGAGGCGATGGCGCGGGCGCCGCGCGCGGCCTTTGCCGAGGCGGGGGCGGCTTATCTCGGCGCGACGCGGGTGCATCGAAAGTTGGGGCGGCCGCTGTTTATCGACAAGATGCCGAACAACTGGGCGTTCGTGGCGTTTATCCGGCTGATTTTGCCGGGGGCGCGGATTGTCGATACGCGGCGGGGGGCGATGGCGACGTGTTTCTCCAACTTCAAGCAGCATTTCGCGCGGGGACAGGCATTTTCCTATCGGCTGGATCATCTGGCGCGGTACTGGCGGGCCTATGTGGCGATGATGGCGCATATCGATGCGGTGGCGCCGGGGGCGGTGGTGCGGGTTTCGCATGAGGCGCTGGTGGCGGCGCCCGAACGGGAGATCCGGGGGTTGCTGGACGCATTGGGGTTGCCGTTCGAGGACGCCTGCCTGCGGTTCTGGGAGACCGACCGGCCGGTGCAGACCGCCAGCAGCGAGCAGGTGCGGCGGCCGATTTCGCGCGAAGGCGTGGATCGGTGGCAGGATTTTGCGCCTTGGCTGGGGGCGTTGGTTGAGGGGTTGGAAGGGGAAGAATAGATGCGAGGGGCACGCCCCTCGCGCTCCCGGGACTTGTCGAGGGCAGTGGGGCCGGCGGCGTTGCGCGAGGTTGCCGCGCCGCAGGCTTTATAGGCGGCTTCGCCGCAGGCGCTGAAGCGGCGGGCTTGGGGGTTGCGACTTTGCCATGTTGCGTGACGGCGATGGCACGCGCCGACGTGGACAGGCATGGGGAGCGCGAGGGGTTTGCCCCTCGCATTTCCTCTCTTTTCTGCTCATGACCAATTCCGATCCGCACCCAAGTGCGCTGTTTCTGCAACATCACTGCAACACCTGTCACCGGGCTGTACCGCAATGCAGCGGGGTCGATTGACGCGCCTTGGCGGGCGTGAGAATTCATCGGCATAACCACCATTTGAGTGGTCAGGTGACAAGGGGCACGCATGATTGTCAGGACCTCGCAGCCGGTGATGGCGCGCAAGCTTGCGAAGGGCGCCGCGCTGGCGTTGTTTGCATCGGTTTCTCCGTTGGCGATCAGCCCGGTGCAGGCGCAGGAGGCTCCACCCGCGCCGGCCGCCGTGGAATCCGGCCCGACCGACATCATCGTCACCGCCACCAAGCGGTCCGAAAGCGTGCAGAAGGTGCCGATCAGCATCACCGCGCTCTCGGCGGCGGCGTTGGAGCAGCATCACGTCAACAGCTTTGACGATTACGCCAAGATGCTGCCCTCGGTCAGCTATCAGTCGTTCGGGCCGAGCCAGTCGCAGTTGTACTTCCGCGGGATTGCCACGGGCGGCGATGGCATCGCGCTGGGGCCGTTGCCGGCGGCGGGCATGTACATCGACGAGACGCCGGTGACGACGATCTATGGATCGGTCGATCTGCACGTCTATGACATGAGCCGGATCGAGGCTTTGTCCGGGCCGCAGGGGACGCTTTATGGCGCGTCGTCGCTCTCGGGCACGCTGCGGCTGATCACCAACCAGCCCAAGATCGGCGTCTGGGAAGGCGGCATCGACGGCGAATTCAACAAGTTCGGGCCGGGTAATGCCGGCGGCAAGGCCGAGGGATTCCTCAACGTGCCGATCAGCGACAATGTCGCGGCGCGGTTCGTGGGGTTCTGGCAGCATGATGGCGGGTATATCAGCAATACCGCCGCGTGCCGGACCTATCAGCGGACCGCGACCAGCGCGACCGCCGGGCCCGGCATTACGGCGAACTATGAGACGGTTACTTTGCCGGATGGTTCGTCAGTGGTGCAACTGATCCCCGGTGCCAATCCCAATGCCAATGCGCTTAACGTGTGCAACTCGGCAAAGGGCGCGCCGGCGGGGGCGTTGATCGACAACCATGCCGGCAAGAACCAGAACGATGTCACATCGGTGGGTGGGCGCGCGGCGCTCAAGGTCAATCTCGACGAGAACTGGACCGTGTCGCCGATGCTGGTCTATCAGCACCAGATCGCGCATGGCACGTTCCTCTATGGGCCCGAGATCAATGGGGCCGGCGACCTGCAGGTGCACGATTTCACGCCGGAGCGGAACAAGGACGAGTTCTATCTCGCCTCGATGACGGTGCAGGGCAAGATCTCGAACTGGGACGTGACCTATAACGGATCGTATTTCGAGCGGTGGGTCGATACGCTGGCCGACTATTCGTATTTTACCGTCGGTTATGACCAGCTTTATTCGGACTACACCGACTTTGCCACCGCAACCGGGCAGGCGATCGATCCGACCCAGATCTTCCACAGCCACGATCACTATACCAAGATGAGCCACGAGCTGCGCGTCAGCAGCCCCAGCGACCAGCCGTTCCGCCTGACCGCCGGCGCCTTCATGCAGCGGCAGACCGATTACCACCAGGCGGACTACATCATCTCCGGGCTTTCGAGCGATCCCGCGCCGGCGGTGCCGCCCGTGGATGCGGCGCATCCCGACGATGTCTATTACACCGGCTTCGATCGCATCGATCGCGACTATGCCGCCTTTGCCGAGGCCAACTGGGACATCACCCATAATGTGACGCTGACCGGCGGTATTCGCGGGTTCATTGCCGACAACACGCTGGAAGGGTTCTCGGGCAGCGCCGGGACGTTGACCAATGCGGCGAACACCTATGGCTGCACGACGGTGACGGTGGCGACCTGCCCCAGCATCCACAAGAAATACACCGGTGAGGGCGAGACCCACCGCGCATCGATCAAGTGGCAGGTCGATCGCGACAAGATGCTGTACTTCACCTACTCGACCGGGTTCAGGCCGGGGGGCAACAACCGGTCGGCCTACTTCCAGGGGAACGTGCAGAACCCCAAGGCCTTTGCCGCCGATACGCTGACCAACTATGAGCTGGGGTGGAAGACGAGCTGGCTGCACCATACGTTGCGGCTGAACGGGGCGCTGTTCTGGGAGGACTGGAGCAATGTGCAGTATGCGCTGCCGGGGATTCAGGGGATCTTCTATACCGTCAACGCGGGCACGGCGCGGTCGCGCGGGTTCGAGGGCGAGGCGGCGTGGAACCCGACGCCGGCGCTGACCCTCTCGGCCAGCGGGACTTATGTCGATGCCAAGCTGACCAGCGACTTCTGCGATCAGGTCAATGGCTGCGCCGCCGCCGGGGGTACGACTTATGCCGTGGCCGGCACCCGTCTGCCGGTGACGCCGCGCGTGAAGGCAAACGGATCGGCGCGCTATGAAATGCCGGTCGGGGCGTACAAGGCCTATCTCCAGGCGGCGGTGAACTATCAGAGCAACACCACCACGTACTTGCGCAACGATTGGGAAACGATCGCCAATGCCGCCGGGGTGGGGACGCTGAAGGGCTTTGCCACCGTGGACTTTGGTGCGGGGTTGAAGAAGGACCGCTGGACGCTGGACCTGTTCATCAACAACGCCTTCGACAAGCGCGGCATCGTCGGCATCAACCAGTCGTGCAGCGCTTCGCCCTGTATCCAGGACGCGCGGTTGCTGCCGACCAAGCCGCAGCAGTTCGGCATCCGGAGCGGGTTGCGGTTCTGATCTGGGTTGCGTTTGGGTTGGGAGAAGGGGGCGGGGCTTGCGGGCTTCGCCCCCCTTTTTTTGAAGGTTTAAGGGGTGAATGCGAGGGACTCGTCCCTCGCGCTCCCTCAACGTTGTCGGCGTGGCGGGTGCCGGCGGCGTTGCGCGAGGGTGCTGCGCCGCAGGCTTTATGAGGCGGCTTCGCCGCAGGCGTTGTAGCGGCGGCGGCCATGGGCGCGCCACGATGCGGGCATGGCATGACCTGTGCAGTGATGGGGGTCCGGGGGTCGTGACCCCCGGCCTTCCCCTATGTTCAGAACCCGCGTGCCTCGCCCTCGCGCCGGGGATCGGCGCCACCGGAGAGCGAGCCGTCGGGCTGGCGGACCAGCACTTGCAGGCCGGAGGCTTCGCCGCGTGCGGTGTCGAGCGGCATGCCGCGGGCGGCGAGGGCGGCGAGGAGCGCCGGGGGGAATGGGTCGGCGGTGAACGACGGGCCGTGCGCGACGAGGTTGGGCAGCGCGGCGATCTGTTGCGGGGCGAGGCCCCAGTCGATCAGGCCGACGACGCCCTTGAGGTTGTAGGCGAGGATGCTGGACCCGCCGGGGGAGCCGAGGGCGGCTTTGAACCTGCCGTTGCGCGACAGGACGATGACCGGCGCCATGGTCGAGCGGGGGCGCTTGCCCGGGGCGAGGGCGTTGGCGGCGGGGGTGCCGTTGGGCGCGCGCGGGGCGAAGGAGAAGTCGGTGAGCTGGTTGTTGAGGAAGAAGCCATCGACCATGCGGCCCGAGCCGAAGATGCTTTCCACCGTGGTGGTCATCGAGAGGGCGTTGCCGGCGGCGTCGACGATGACGACGTGGCTGGTGCCGCCGGGCTCGGGGGTGCCGTCGGGGGCGAAGGTGGGCGCGCCGGCGGGGTGGCCATAGGTGACGTTGGCCATGGCGCGCGGGCCGATCAGCGCGGCGCGGGCGGCGAGGTAATCGGGGGCGAGCAGGCCTGTCTGCGGGAACTTGATGAAGGCGGGGTCACCTTCGTAGCGGTCGCGGTCGGCGTAGGCGAGGCGGCTGGCCTCGGCGAAGAGGAACCAGCCTTGCGGATCGCTGGGGCCGTGGGCGGGGAGATCGGTGTGGGCGAGGATGCCGAGCGCTTCCTCGAGCGCGGGGCCGCCGGAGGGGGCTTGCGGGGTGCAGATGGTGACCGTGCGGTAGGGTTCGCACAGCGCGGGGGTGACGTGGGGCTGGTAGGCGGCGAGGTCGGCGAGGGTCATCGTGCTGGGCAGCGGGCCCTGGTGCACGCGGGCGACGATGTCCGCCGCGATGGGGCCGGTGAGCAGCGCGTTGGCGCGGTTCTGCGCGATCTGGCCGAGGGTTTGGGCGTAGGCGGGGTTTTTAAGTGTGTCGCCGGCGGCATATTGGGTGCCGTCGGGCTTGGTGAAATAGGCGACGGCATCGGGCGCGCGCGCGCCGGCGAAGGGGAAGCGGATCGACATCGCGAGGCGCGGGCTGACGGTGAAGCCGGTGGTGGCGAGGCTCTGCGCGGTGGCGAACAGGGTGGACCAGGGGAGGTGGCCGTGGTCGTGCTGGGCGCGGTCGAGCATGGCGATGGCGCCGGGGACGCCGGTGGAGATGCCGCCGGTGATCGCCTCCGCGAAGTTGTAAAGCGTGCCGTCTGGCCGGGTGAACTGTGCGGCGGTGGCGCCGGCGGGGGCGGTCTCGCGGCCGTCGTAGGCGGTGGCCTGGTGGGTTTTGGCGTCGTACCAGACGAGGAAGGCGCCGCCGCCGAGCCCGGAGGATTGCGGCTCGACGAGGCCGAGGACGGCTTGCACCGCGACCGCCGCATCGATGGCGCTGCCGCCGCGACGCAGGACGGCCTCGCCGGCCTCGACCGCCAGCGGGTTGGCGGCGGCGACCATGACGTGGCGCGCGGTGCCCGCTTGCGGCCTGGGCGCGCTGGGCACCGGGGGGATCTGTAAATCGGCGGCCAGTGGCGCGGCAGCGGCGGGAGCGGCGGGAGCGGCGAACGCCGTTATCGCGGCGAGCGCGAGAATTCCCTGAAAATTCCTGAGGGTAGATACTTGATCTGATGTGGATGTGTTCATGACAATTCTCACCGCCGAATAAAACGCTTCTTAACCGTACCTATGCGACAACCCGTAGATATGGAGCAAATGCCTCTCCCCCGCCGCGCCGCGCGGCACCCGCTGACCATGAACGCGCGCTGTCGCACGGCGGCGGGGATGCGCGACGAGGCGTTCATCTCCGACATTTCGACGCATGGCTGCTGTATGGAGACGCGATCGCTGCACCTCTCGATCGGGGTGCGGGTGATCGTGAAGCCCGAGGGCATGGAAGGGATCACCGGCACGGTGCGCTGGATCAACGGCCATTGCGCCGGGATCGCGTTCGAGGCGCCGCTGTATGGCCCGATCGTCGCGCATCTGATCGCCAACAATCCTGACCGGTTGCGCACCGCGCCGCACGCCCGCCTGCGCTGAGGCGCGGTGCCGGCGCTCAATGGCGCCGGGCCGTGGCGAGCGGTTGGCGCAGCGGCGGGTAGCCGTGGCCCGGCGGGACGGTCAGCCAGTCTGCATCAGCGATACGTTCTATCTGCGGGGTCAGCGCCGCCGTGGGCGGATGGCGCGCGGCGTCGGCGGCGGCCTCGGCGAAGGAGGCGTGCGGGGCGAGGCGGGCCAGCGTACACTGCGTGGGGAACAGCAGGCGCGTGTCGGCGGCGGCCAGTGTGGCGGCGGCGGGCGACCACCAGGCGCGGGCGTTCTCGGTGTGATCGGGCGTGGGGGCGGGGGCGTGCGCGGGCAGGCGCGCGAGATAGAACCGCGTGTCGAAGCCATTGGCAAACGGTGGCCGCCAGCGGGCGTAGGGGATCAGCAGGTCTGGCGCGAGGTGCCAGCCGCGTTTGGCCAGCAGCGCGGCGAGCGACGGATCGGCGGCGAGATCGGCGCGGGCGGCGGCGTGGTGCTCGGGCGCGGTGGGGCCGGTGAGGCCGATGGCGAGGCCGGTTTCCTCCAGCGTCTCGCGGATGGCGGCGATGCGGGCGGCGAGGTCGTCCGGGTCGGCGGGGGCGTGTTGCGCGGCGAGCGCGTGGTCCGCCGCATCGACCGCGCCGCCGGGGAACACCGCCGCGCCGGCGGCGAAGCGCATGCGCGCGCTGCGCTCGACCATCAGCAGGTCGGGCGGCGCAGCGGGCGCGGTTTCGCGCAGCAGGATCAGCGTGGCGGCGGGTCTGGCAGCGGGGGGCATTGGCGCACTGTGCCCGCGTGGGGGGCGGGCTGGCAAGGGGGGATGCGGGGGGGAGATGCGGGTGTCGGCGTGGTTTACACCTGGCCGGGGCGGGGCGGGGTGCGCGCGGGGCGCTCTGCCGGAAAATGGGGGTTTTGCGCGGGTTGGCACGGGGTGTGCAATGTTGTGTGTACCCCAAGCAGTCTCCGAAGCGAGGCGGGGCCGGTTCCAGTCTCCCCGGCTCCGCCATCCTCGGAAACAGCGTCGCGAAAGGGCCGGGTCGGGTGCTTCACCCGAGCATCACACCCCCGGTTCGGCCCTTTCGCCCGGGTTTCACATTTTTGTGCGGATTTTGCGCGTTCGTGCGGGTTTTGCCGGATCGCGCGGGCTTCGCCCGGGGTGCTCAGCGCCCCGGGCGAACGGGTGTTCAGCCCTTGACGGGGATGCCGGCCTGGGTCAGCGCCTGATGCAGTTCGCCGGCCTCGAACATTTCCATCATGATGTCGCTGCCGCCGAGGAACTCACCCTTGACATAGAGCTGGGGGATGGTCGGCCATTCCGAGAAGGCCTTGATGCCCTGGCGGACTTCCATATCCTGCAGCACGTCGACGGTGTGGTAGGGCACGTCGAGGTGATCGAGGATAGCGATCGCGCGGCTGGAAAAGCCGCACTGCGGGAACAGCGGCGTGCCCTTCATGAACAGCACCACGTCGTGGCCGTTGACGATGCCGGAGATGCGCTCGTGGACGCTGTCGGACATTTTTACACCTTCCTCAATCTGAATGGGGGGCCGACGCGGCGGCGCTGCTACTGCGAATCAGGTAGGGGTTGCGGTGGTGAGTTGCAAGGCATGGAGCACGCCGCCCATGCGCCCGCCCAGCGCCTCGTAAACCAGCTTGTGCTGGGCCACGCGCGGCCGGCCGGCGAAGGCGGCGGACACCACGTGCGCGGCATAGTGATCGCCATCGCCGGCGAGATCGGTGATCGTCACTTCGGCATCGGGCAGGGCGGCGCGGATCAGCGCCTCGATCTCGGGGGCGGGCATGGGCATCGTGGGGGGCCTTTTGCAGGGGTTCAGGCGGGGCCGAGCAGGGTGCGGCGGGCATCGGCCTCGCAGCGGCGCAGCGCGGTGCGGACCTCGGGCTCGTCGATCTCGACCCCGGCCGCGATCAGGTCGCCCAGCACCTTGTGCACCGCATCGTCCTCGCCGGCATTCTCGAACTCGGCCTGGACGACGCTTTTGGCATAGGCCTCCGCCTCGGCGGGGGACAGGTGCATCCGTTCCGACGCCCATTGGCCCAGCATCCGGTTGCGCCGCGCCATCACGCGCAGCGTCATCTCGGCCCGGCGGTCGAGGTGTTCGGTGCTGTGGCCGGCGGGGCAGACGGGGTCGGTCATGGGTGTGCGTCCCGGGAGGGGTGTGTGCAACTGCGATATGCCTCTGCGGGCCCGGGGGCAAGGGGGGCGGTGGCCGCGCGCAGGCAGAAGCGGTTTCAGGGGGTGAAGCAGAACATGGGGTGCGCGTTCAGGGCACATCGCTTTTGGCGCCCCTTCAAACTTGCCAAAAACGCCCCCCGCGCCTACCTCCCGCAGCGCCATGACCAACCAGAACCCCCGCACGCTCTACCAGAAGATCTGGGACGCCCACGTTGTCGACACGCGCGAGGACGGTACCGCCTTGCTCTATATCGACCGGCATCTGGTCCACGAAGTGACCAGCCCGCAGGCGTTCGAGGCGCTGCGCGTGAGCGGGCGCAAGGTGCGGCGGCCCGATCTGACACTGGCGGTGCCCGATCACAACCTGCCCACCACCGCGCGGCGCGATGCCGCCGGCAAGCCGATCCCGATCGCCGATGTGGAAAGCGCGCAGCAACTGGCGGCGCTGAACGTCAATGCGCCCGAATTCGGCATCCGCCTGATCGGCGCGACCGATGCCGAGCAGGGCATTGTCCATGTCGTGGGTCCGGAGCAGGGGTTTTCGCTGCCCGGCGCGACGATCGTCTGTGGGGATAGTCATACGGCCTGCCATGGCGGGCTGGGGGCGCTGGCCTTCGGCATCGGCACCAGCGAGGTCGAGCATGTGTTGGCCACGCAGACGCTGTTGCTGACGCGATCGAAGGCGATGGAAGTGCGCGTGGAGGGCGATCTGGCCCCCGGCGTGACGCCCAAGGATCTGGTGCTGCACATCATCGGCCGCATCGGCACCGCCGGGGGCACCGGCCATGTGATCGAGTTCCGCGGGCCGGTGTTCGAGGCGATGTCGATCGAGGGCCGGTTGACTGTGTGCAACATGGCCATCGAAGGCGGTGCGCGCGCCGGCCTGATCGCGCCCGATGCCAAGACCATCGATTACGTGCGCGGGCGGCCCTATGCGCCGACCGGCGCGGCTTGGGACAAGGCCGTGGCGTGGTGGCAGTCGCTGGCCACCGATGCGGGCGCGGTGTTCGACAAGTCCGTGGTGATCGATGCGGCGGAGATCGAGCCCACCGTGACCTGGGGCACCAGCCCCGAGGACACCGTGGCCATCGGCGGCGTGGTGCCCGCGCCCGAGAGCTTTGCCGACCCGTCCAAGCAGGAGGCGGCGCGCAAGTCGCTGGCCTATATGGGGCTGGAGCCGGGGCAGAAGCTGGCCGAGGTCGAGGTGCAGAACGTGTTCATCGGTTCGTGCACCAACAGCCGCATCGAGGACTTGCGCGCCGCCGCCGCCGTGCTGAAAGGCCGGCACAAGGCGCCGGGGGTGAAGTGGGCGATCGTGGTGCCCGGATCGGGGCTGGTCAAGGCCCAGGCCGAGGCCGAGGGGCTCGACCGGGTGTTCATCGACGCCGGCCTGGAATGGCGCGAGCCGGGGTGTTCGGCGTGTCTGGGGATGAACCCGGACAAGGTGCCGGCGGGCGAGCGGTGCGCCTCCACCTCGAACCGCAACTTTGTGGGGCGGCAGGGGCCGGGGGCACGCACGCACCTCGTCAGCCCGGCGATGGCGGCGGCGGCGGCGGTGACCGGGCGGTTGACGGACGTGCGGGAACTGGTGTGACGCTGGCCGGGGAGGGGCGCCACCATGCCTTCCCCCCGCATGCCGATGCCGAGACGCGCGTCTTGATCCTGGGCAGTTTGCCGGGGGCGGCCAGTCTGGCGGCGCACCAGTATTATGCGCATCCGCAGAACCAGTTCTGGCGGCTGGTGGGTGGGGCGATCGGCTCCGATCTGGCGGCGATGGCCTATCCCGCGCGACTCGCCGCGTTGACCGCCGCAGGGATCGGGTTGTGGGATGTGATTGCCAGCGCGCGGCGGCCCGGCAGTCTGGATGGCGCCATCCGTGCGGCGGAAACCCGCGATCTGGCCGGCTTTGCCGCGACACTGCCGGCGTTGCGGATGGTGGCCTTCAACGGGGCCACCGCCGCGCGTTATGGGCGCGGCGCATTGGCGGGGAGCGGGGTGGTTCTGCTCGATCTGCCGTCCTCCAGCGCGGCCCATGCCCGGCTGTCGCTGGCCGCCAAGCAGGCGGCGTGGAACGCCATCGCGGCCAACGCGGGGATTGCACCGGGATGGCGCGGCGGGGCTTGAAACCGGCGGACGAGAGGCGCATGGACGGCCCATGACGACCAAGCCTGACGACAAGTCATGGAGCACCGCCGCCATCGCCGGCGCTGCTGCCATCGGATCCGCCGCCCTCGCCGCCGCGCTGCTCTATGCCTCGCGCCGCCGCGAAAGCCCGAACAGCCCGCCGGCGCTGCCCCCGCATCCCGAAAATGCGCCGGAAACCGACTGATGCAGGCGATCCGTCACGTTGCCGGCAAGGCCATCCCGTTCGGGCTGAAAAACGTCGATACCGATGTGATAATCCCCGCGCACTACCTGAAAACCATCACCCGCGAGGGGCTGGGCAAGGGCGCGTTTGAATCGGTCCGCAAGGAAGCCGGCAATGTGTTCGACGATCCCCGCTGGGCCGGCGCGCCGATCCTGATCGCGGGGGACAACTTCGGGTGCGGATCGAGCCGCGAGCATGCCGCATGGGCCTTGCTGGACATGGGTATTACCGCCGTGATCGCGCCTTCGTTCTCCGACATCTTTTCGGGCAACGCGTTCAAGAACGGCATTCTGACGGTGGCTTTGCCGCAGGCCGCCGTCGACCGGTTGCTGGAGGTGGCGCAGGACTCGCCGATCGATGTCGATCTGGAAACCGGCACGGTCACCACGCCGTTTCAGGACCGGTTTGAATTTTCCGTCGATCCGTTCCGCAAGCATTGCCTGCTGAACGGGCTGGACGAAGTGGCGCTGACGCTGGCGCAGGGGGATGCCATTTCGGCGCATGAGGCGCGGATGGCGGACGCGTTGCCGTTTCTGGCGGAGCCGGCGGCGGCCTGAGGGTTTGAAAGGGGGAAGGCCGGGGGTGTTACACCCCCGGACCCCCATTCCTGTCCACGTTGGCCTGGTCTTTCGGCGGGGCGCCATGCGGCGAAGCCGCCATCAATCTACGGTTGCGCGCCCACTTATGGGATGAAGGCCTGCGGCGCGGCCACCCCGCGCAAGGCGGCCTCTGCACACTAACCTCGACAACGTTGAGGGAGCGCGAGGGACGAGTCCCTCGCATTTCACCTTGTTCTTATGCGCCTTGAATCCGCCCGGCGTGTGCCTTGATCAGGCTGATCATGTTGGGGATGCCCTGCGTGCGGTTGGATGAGAGCTGGTTGCGCAAATCGAACGGCTCCAGCGCGGCGGCGACGTCCATCTGGGCGATGTCGGCGGCGGGGTGGCCTTCGACGGCGGTGAGGACGAGGGCGATGATGCCCTTGGTGATCGCGGCGTTGCTGTCGGCGAGGAAGTGCAGTGTGCCGTCGGGGTTGGTGGTGGGGTAGACCCAGACGCTGGCCGAGCAGCCGCGCACGAGGGTGGCATCGGTTTTGAGCGCCTCTGGCATCTCGGGCAGGGCGCGGCCGAGGTCGATCAGGAGGCGGTAGCGTTCATCGGGTTCGAGGAAGGCGTATTCGTCGTGGATGTCGTTCAGGCTGCGCATGGGGCGGCTTTAGCGACGGTGGCGTCAGAGATCCACCCCTGCGGCGATGGCTTCGAGTTGGCGCACACGTTCGCGTAAATCGGCCAGTTCGATGCGGCCGGCGATGGGGGTTTCGGGGCGCTGGGCCTCGATCTCGCGGGCGCGCAGGGCCAGCCAGCGTTCCCAGCCGCGCAAGGCGGCGGTGCAGACCATGGCGAGGGCGGCGAGGCCGGCGCCGGCGGCGACATAGATCAGGGTGGGGTCCATGGCGGGGGGGCTCCGGTTTAGCGGTCGCGCAGGGCTTCGATCTCGGCGGCGAGGTCGGTGCCGTGGCGATTGTCGGTGGCGATGCGTTCGAGGACTTTGACGCGGTCGGCGAGGGCGGCGAGGTCGCGGCGCAGGGCTTCGTTCTCGCGGGTGAGGGTGTCGGGATCAACGAGGCCAAAGGGGATCTCGGTGTGGCGGTCGCTGCGGATGCGTTCTCGCAGGACGCGGGCGAACATGATCAGCGCGACGATCACGACTACGGCTTCCATCGTGGACATGGGTGGGCTTTCGGTTGGGGGTTAGTGGCTGGGCGCGTCGCGCAGCAGTTCGATCTCGGCGGCGAGATCGGGGGCGGTGAGCGAGCCGGCGCCGGTGGCGATCCGTTCGAGGACGCGGACGCGGGCTTCGAGGCGGGTGTTTTCGGTTGCGGCGTGGGCCGCCTGAGTCGCGGCGGTTTGCGCGGCGAGTTCGAGCTGGCGTTCACGCAGCGCCAGGCGGCGGGTGTAGGCGCGGGTGATCATGCCCAGCACCGCGATCACGCCGATCACCAGCATCATGAACGCGAAAGTGTCGCTGCCACTCATGACAGGGTGCTCCGGACGGGTTGGAAGGGGGTGCCGTTGCTGGCGGGGAAGGGATCGCCGCCGGGGGCGGGGAAGGGATCTCCGGCAGGGGCGGGAAACGGATCGCGCAGGGCCTCGATCTCGGCGGCGAGGGTGTTGCTGTGGCGGCCGTCGGTGGCGATGCGTTCCAGTACGCGCAGGCGTTCCTCGATGGCATCGATGCGGCGCTGGGTCTCGGTGTCGGGGCCTTGCGGGGCGGACATCAGGTGCATTTCGGCAAGGCGGCGCTGGTGCCTGGTCCAGATCGCGAAGAACGGGATGCTGAGCGCCATCAGCGGCACCAGCAGGGCGAGCGTTCCGTGGTCCATGGTGGTAATCCCCCTTTATTGTTGCGCTTTAGCGCAGCGCCTCGATCTCGTCGGAGAGGCGCGGGTTGGATGAGACGTAGTAGGCCTCGACCGAGGCGAGGCGGCGGTCGATGTCGCGGAAGCGGGCGCGGACCTCGCGGCTGGTGCGCTGGGGGCTTTGGCGGACGCCTTGCCAGAAGCGCTGTTCGTCGCGGCTGGCGTAGAGTTCGGGCGGCTTTTTCGGAGCCAGCCAGGCGATCAGGGCATAGACCAGCAGGCCGATGCCATGGAGCGAGAGCAGCAGCGCGCCGAGGCGAATCCACAGGACATCGATCCCGGTGTAATCCGCCAGCCCCGCGCAGACGCCCGAGATCTTGCCGTTGACCTTATCGCGATAGAAGCGGGTGTGGATGGGGCTGTTCACGGGCGGAGCCTTTCGCTGGGCGCATAGGGATCGCGCGGGGCGGGATAGGCGCCGCCCAGCGTGGTGCCCCCCAGTGCCGTCCCGCTGTGCGCGGGGCCGTCGGCGGCGATGCGCGCGTCGCGGAAATCGGGATGATCGGCGGCGACGAGGCGCTCGACCGTCTCCATCCGCAGTTCGAGGCGGCGGCCGACCTGATAGAGCTCGTCGAGCAGCGATTCGTCATCGGTGGTGAGCGTGGCGGCGGTCTTCCAGCGGGTGATGTAATGCAACACCACCGCCGGCAGGCCGATGAAGATGACGGGGACGACGATGATCTCGGATGGGAACGACATGGTGGATCAGCCCTCCCCGCCGGCCGTGCCGGCGTGTCCAGTGGCGTGCGCGCCGAGGGCGGCTTTCATGGCTTCCAGTTCCTCGTCGACTTTGTCGGCGCCGGCGAGCGCGGCGATTTCGTCGGAGAGCGACTGCTTGCCTTCGGAGAGGCTGAGCGCGTCGGCGCGGCCCTCGACATGGTCCACCCGGCGCTCCATCGCGTCGAAGCGGGCCATGGCTTCATCGACGCGCTCGCTGGCGAGGAGCGTGCGCAGTTTGACGCGGTTTTCCGCCGATTCGAGACGGGCGGCGATCGCGGTCTGGCGGCTGCGGGCCTCGCGCAGGCGGGTTTGCAGCTTGTCGATGTCGATCTCGAACGCTTTCAGCGAGTCGTTGAGGACGCCGATCTCGCCCTTCAGTTGCGCGGACATGTCGCCGGCCTTGCGCTTTTCGACGAGCGCGGCGCGGGCGAGGTCCTCGCGGCCCTTGGAGAGCGCCAGTTGCGCCTTGTCCGCCCAATCGGCCTGGAGCCGGTCGAGGCGCGCCATGTGGCGGCCCATCTCCTTTTGATCGGCGATGGTGCGCGCGGCGCTGGCGCGGACCTCGACCAGCGTTTCCTCCATCTCCAGGATGATCATGCGGATCATCTTCGAGGGATCCTCCGCCTTTTCCAGCAGATCGGAGAAGTTGGCGGCGATGATGTCACGCGTGCGGCTGAAAATGCCCATTGGCAAGGCTCCGGTTGAAGGCAGGATCTGGCGCAGGACACGCAGCTTCTCGATCTCGCTGTCAAGGCGGGATCGGCGCGTCGGCTCCGGGGTGAGGAGGTGGGCCGGGGCAGCGCCGGGGGCAGGCGTGGGGATGCCTGCGGGGGGCGCGCGCCCCGACCCGTCGCCGGCCGGCTCCACGGCGGGGGTGCCGTTGGCGCGCGGGGCGAAGGGGGTGGGTGTGGTCATGCGGTCGGTATTGCAGGGGGCGTGCCAGTTTGGGTTTTCGCCGGGATTGTGGGCAGTTGGCGGTTTGGGGGTGGGGAATTGTTGCCAAGGCTTGGGGGTTTTTGCTAAGAGTTTGGGGGAAGAAAAGGGACGATGCGAGGGGCTAGCCCCTCGCGCTCCCATGCCTTGTCTACGTGGGTTGATGCCGGCGGCGTGGCGGAACGTCTCACCGCCGGGGGCTATATTTATGGCGGCTTCGCCGCGTGGCGCTTGGTGGCGGGCGGGGCGCGGGGTGGACAGGGTATGGGGGTCCGGGGGTGTAACACCCCCGGCCGCCGGAGGCCCCTTGGACCCTTAAAGGAACCTGATGGAACGCGAAGCTCAGTTCATCGGACAGTCCGGCGCTTTTCTCGATGCAGTCGAGCGGGCGAGCCGTGCCGCGCCTTTGCGTCGCCCGATCCTGGTGATCGGCGAGCGGGGGACCGGCAAGGAGCTGATCGCCGAGCGCCTGCATCGGTTGAGCCCGCGGTGGGGAGAGCCGCTGGTGACGCTGAACTGCGCGGCTTTGCCCGAGACGCTGATCGAGGCGGAGTTGTTCGGGCATGAGCAGGGGGCGTTTACCGGGGCTTCGCGCGCCCGCGTCGGCCGGTTTGAGGAGGCGGATAAGGGCACGCTGTTTCTGGATGAACTCGGCACGTTGAGCATGGGCGCGCAGGAGCGCTTGCTGCGCGCGATCGAGTATGGCGAGGTGGCGCGGATCGGGTCGAGCCGGCCTATTCGCGTGGACGTGCGGATTGTCGCGGCGACGAACGAGGACTTGCCCCGGATGGCGCGCGAGGGGCGGTTCAGGGCGGATTTGCTCGATCGGTTGTCGTTCGAGGTGATTACCTTGCCTCCGTTGCGGGCGCGTGAGGGGGATGTGCCGGTGCTGGCCGAGCATTTTGGGCGGCGGATGGCGGCGGAACTCTCGTGGCAGCGCTGGCCGGGGTTTGCGCGGGGGGCGATGGCGGCGATGGAGAAGTATGCCTGGCCGGGGAACGTGCGTGAGTTGAGGAATGTGACCGAGCGGGCGGTCTATCGCTGGGACGGGTGGGACGCGCCGGTGGGCGAGGTGGTGTTCGATCCGTTCGACAGCCCGTGGAAGCCGGCGCCGGTGCCCCGCCTGGTCGAGCCGACGCCGGCTTCGCCCGTGGCGGTGGGGGGTGGCGGCGGCTTGCCGGCGGCTCCGGATGCGGTGGACGTGGTGGATCTGCGCGCGGCGGTGGATGGGTATGAGCGGGCGATTCTGGAGGGCGCTTTGGCGCGGCAGCGGTTTAATCAGCGGGCGACGGCGAAGGCTTTGGGGTTGACGTATGATCAGTTGCGGCATGCGATGAAGAAGTATGGGTTGGGGGAGAAGTAAGGGGCAGGTGCGAGGGCGTTTGATGTGCCGATTTCTCGGGAGAAATCGGTAGGCCCCTCGCGCTCCCATGACTTGTCGGCGTTGGTGTGGGCCGGCGGTGTTGGGTAACGTGGCTGCGCCGCAGGCTTTATGGCGGCTTCGCCGCGTGGCGCCGTGGGCGCGGGCGGGCGTGAGGTGGACAGGGTATGGGGGTCCGGGGGTTTTGACCCCCGGGTGATCCCCTTTTCTTTATCGTGCCCAATGGCCTATGCTCGCGCCGGCAATCCTCAGGAGCAGACGCCATGGCAGCGCGGATCATCGCGGTTTACAGCATGAAGGGCGGGGTGGGGAAATCCTCGCTGGCGGTGAATCTGGCGGCGATGTGCGCCGGGGCGGAGCTGCGCACGCTGATCTGGGATGTCGATGCGCAGGGGGCGGCGGGGTTTCTGCTGGGGCACGCCGGGGCGGGGGTGGCGGCGGCGCCCAAGCCCAAGCGCGGCGCGCGGCGGATCTTTGCCAAGGATGGGCAGGCGGCGGATGGCATCGTGCCGACCGATATTCCCGATCTGGATTTGATCGCGGCGGACTTGTCGCTGCGCGATCTGGAGGCGGCGCTGGATGGGGACAAGCCGAAGCGGCTGCGCAAGTTGCTGGCCGAGCTGGCGGCGGATTATGACCGGATCATTCTCGATTGCCCGCCGGGGTTGGGCGCCTTGTCGGACCAGATTTTCCGCGCGGCGGAGTTGATCGTGGTGCCTTTGGTGCCGGCGCCGCTGGCGTTGCGGACGTTTGAGCAGGTGCGCGAGCATGTGGCCGCCGAGCATGGCGGGGGGAAGGGACCGGCGTTGATGCCGGTGTTCTCGATGGTGGATCGGCGGAAGGCGCTGCACCGGGAGCTGGTGGCGGAGCATCCCGCGTGGCCGGTGATCCCGATGGCCAGCGTGGTCGAGCGGATGGCGGTGGAGCAGAAGCCGTTGGCGGACTTTGCGGGCGGGACGCCGGCGGGGGTGGCCGTGGCCGAGGTGTGGCGCAGGGTGGAGGCGGCGTTGGGGCCGGTGGCTGGTGGGGTGAAGGTTTGAAGGGGTTAGGTGCGAGGGGAGTCTGACATGCCGGCTTCTCAAGAGAAACCGGTTGTACCCCTCGCGCTCCCATGTCTTGTCGGCGTGGGGGTGGGCCAACCACCTTGCGCAAGGGTGATGCGCCGCAGGCTTTATGGCGGCTTCGCCGCTGGGCGTGTGATGCGGGCGTGGCGCTGAAACCGGGCCATGGGTGCGCAACGTGGCGGGCGGGGCATCAGCTATGCAGTCATGGGGGTCCGGGGGTTTTGACCCCCGGGTGTTCCACTTTCCTTCTGCGGCCCCCTTGCAATTCCCGCGCCTCGGGCGTAATTGACCGCCATCCCGACATTGTTATCGCAACGTTCGGGCTGGCGCCGGGAGGGGCCGGCACGATACGGCGTTGGCATTTCCGGGGTTTTCTTGTCGCAACCGGCGATTCGCGCCGGGCATACCGGATGGACACATGACGCCCAGAGAGCGCCTGTTGGCGCGCCTTCACGAGATTATCGAGCCCCAGGTGACTGCCATGGGGTTTGATCTCGTGCGCGTGATGGTTTTCGGCAAGACCGAGGTCGGCGACGAGGACGTGACGTTGCAGATCATGGCCGAGCGGCCCGACACCGGGCAGTTGGTCATTGAGGATTGCGCGGGGCTCTCGCACCGGATTTCGGACGCGATGGATGCGGCCGAGGCGGCCGGCGAGACGCTGATCGAGGAGGCCTATCGGCTGGAGGTCAGCTCGCCGGGGATCGATCGGCCGTTGACGCGGATGAAGGATTTTACCGCCTGGGCGGGGCATGAGGTCAAGGTGAACCTCATCAATCCCGTGGAAGGCAACCGCAAGGCGTTGCAGGGCGATTTGCTGGGTCTGGAGGGCGATCTGATCGTCCTCGATGACCGCAAGTCGGGCCGGGTGACCTTTGCTCTGGACGATATTCATGCCGCCAAGCTGGTTCTGACCGACCGGTTGCTGGCGGCGACGAAGCCGATTGATGCCTCCGGGGTCGATGACCTTGAGGAAGAAGAATTCACTGAAGCGCAGGAAGACTAAGCCATGGCCAGTGCGATTTCCGCCAACCGCGCCGAGCTGCTCGCGATTGCGACCGCCGTTGCCACCGAGAAGATGATCGACAAGGCGATCGTCATCGAGGCGATGGAGGAGGCGATCCAGAAGTCGGCGCGCAACCGTTACGGCGCCGAGAACGACATCCGCGCCAAGCTGGATGCGCGCACCGGCGATCTGCGCCTGTGGCGCGTGGTCGAGGTGGTCGAGGTGGTCGAGGACTACTTCAAGCAGGTCGATCTGAAGGCCGCCGAGAAGTTGCAGCCGGGTGCCAAGGTGGGTGACTTCATCGTCGATCCGCTGCCGCCGGTCGATCTCGGCCGCATCGATGCGCAGAGCGCCAAGCAGGTGATCTTTCAAAAGGTCCGCGATGCCGAGCGTGATCGCCAGTATGCCGAGTTCAAGGACCGCGCCGGCGAGGTTGTCACCGGCGTGATCAAGTCGGTCGAGTTTGGCCATGTGATCGTCAACCTGGGCCGCGCCGAGGGTGTGATCCGCCGCGACCAGCAGATCCCCCGCGAAATGGCGCGTGTCGGCGAGCGGGTGCGGGCTTTGGTGCTGCGGGTTGAGCGGCAGAACCGTGGGCCGCAGATTTTCCTGAGCCGCGCGCATCCCGACTTCATGAAGAAGCTGTTCGCGCAGGAAGTGCCCGAGATCTATGACGGCATCATCGAGATCAAGGCCGCCGCGCGTGACCCCGGTTCGCGCGCCAAGATCGGCGTGATCAGCCGCGATTCGTCGATCGATCCGGTCGGCGCCTGCGTCGGCATGAAGGGCAGCCGCGTGCAGGCCGTCGTGCAGGAATTGCAGGGCGAGAAGATCGACATTATCCCGTGGAGCCACGACACCGCGACCTTCGTGGTCAACGCGTTGCAGCCGGCGACGGTCAGCCGCGTGGTGATCGACGAGGACGATGCGCGCATCGAGGTGGTGGTGCCCGACGATCAGCTCAGCCTGGCGATCGGTCGCCGGGGGCAGAACGTGCGTCTGGCCTCGCAACTGACCGCATCGGCCATCGACATCATGACCGAGGCCGAGGCCAGCGAGAAGCGTCAGCGCGAGTTCGCCGAGCGCTCGAAGATGTTCGAGGAAGAACTGGATCTCGACGAGACGCTCTCGCAGTTGCTGGTGGCCGAGGGCTTCAGCGAGCTGGAAGAGGTCGCCTATATCGAGCTGAGCGAACTGTCGGGGATCGAAGGCCTCGACGAGGATCTGGCCGAGGAATTGCAGAGCCGCGCGAGCGAAGCGCTGGACCGCCGTGAGGAGGCCAACCGTCAGGCTCGCCGCGCGCTGGGCGTGGAGGATGCGCTGGCCGAGCTGCCGCATCTGACCGAGGCGATGCTGGTCACGCTGGGCAAGGCGGGGATCAAGACGCTCGACGATCTGGCGGATCTCGCCACCGACGAACTGATCGCCAAGAAGCGCCAGACCGAGCAGCGCCGCCGCAAGGACAGCCCCGAAAAGCCCGAGCGCCGCGAGCGCGATGCCGCCAAGACCGAAGAGGCCAAGGGCGGCGTGCTGGGCGAATATGGCCTGAACGAAGAGCAGGGCAACGAGATCATCATGGCCGCGCGCGCCCACTGGTTCGATGACGAACCGGCCGCGCCTGCCGGTGACTCCAATGGGGAGGCCGCCGATGCGGACACCCCGCAATGAGCGTGTAAGCGCCGACATCGCTGACGCCGCGCCGGAGAGGACTTGCATCCTCACCGGGCGGAAAGATGCGCGTGGCGATCTGACCCGGCTGGCGATATCGCCGCCCGGGCCCGATGGCGCCTGCGTGCTGGCCCCCGACGTGCTGGCGCGGGCGCCGGGGCGTGGGGCGTGGATCGGTGTTTCGCGCGCGGACCTTGAAATTTCGATCTCCAAGGGCAAACTGAAGGGGGCGCTGGCGCGTTCGCTGAAGGGCGCGCCTGTCACCATTCCGGCCGACCTGCCGCAGCGCATCGAGGATGCCTTGCGCCGTGCCTTTCTGGAACGGCTGGGGCTGGAACTGCGCAGCGGCCGGATGTTGACCGGATCCGATCGCATCGCCGAAAATGCGCGCGCCGGGCGAGTCGCCTGGCTGGCCCATGCCAGTGATGCCGGGGCCGATGGCGCCGGCAAGCTGGCCCAGGCCTGGCGCGTGGGCCGCGAGGCCGAAGGCAGTGGTTTGGTGGGCGTCACCTTGCCACTGGACCGGGCGGCTTTGTCTGTGGCATTGGGCCGCGACAATGTCGTCCATCTGGCGCTGACCGATGCGGCGGCCGCTCAGCGGTTGGCGCCGCTGCTCGACCGCCTGCTCCATTACCTTGGGCCGCCCACGGCCCCCGGCAACGAAGCATCCGGGCATTTGATGACTCTGGCCGATGACGCCGGTGAGGTGTCGCCCCCGGGCGATGACCTTGCCGCGACGATGTGACCGTACGAAGGACTGCGAAGAACCGATGAGCGAGACCGACAACAAACCGACACTGGGCCGCAAGCCGCTGGGGCTGAAGAGCGCTGTGGTCGCGGGCGAGGTCAAGCAGACCTTCAGCCACGGCCGCACCAACAAGGTGGTGGTCGAGGTCAAGCGCCGCAAGGTGCTGGGCAAGCCCGGCGAGGGTGGGGCCGCCGCCGAGGCGCCTGCCGCCACGCCCGCGCCCGCCCCGGCTGCCCCCGCCGCGCCGGCCGCCAGCGCGCCGACGCCGGCTCCGGCTCCGGCTGCGCCCGTTGCCCAGGCGCCGCGCCCTGCCGCGCCGGCCCCGCGCCCCGCGCCCCAGCCGGTGCGTCGCGCGCCGCCGTCCAACGAGACGCGGCAGGAGATGATGGCCCGTCTGCTGCGCGAGGCCGAGGAGGCCCGCCTGATCTCGGCGGAGGCCGCGACGGCGCGCGAGCAGGAGGAGCGCACCCGCGCGCTTGAAGAAGAAAAGCGCCGGGCCGAAGAGAACCGTGCGGCGGCGGCTGCCGCTGCCGCAGCTGCGGCGGCGCCCGCCCCCGCGCCGGAAGCGCCGGTGGTGGCCGAGGCGCCTGTCGCGGCGCCCGCGCCAGTGGTGGCCGAAACGCCCGTGGCCGCAGCGCCTGTGGCCGAGCCGGCTGAGCCGGCCGCGCGTGAGGCCGCCGCGCCGCCGCCCGCGCCGCGCCGGTTCACGCCCGTCGCCGCGCCGGCACGCCGGCCCGAGGCCGCCGCGCCCGCCGCGAAGAAGCCCACCACCCCGGCCCGCGATCGCAAGACCGAGGACCGTCGCGGTGGCAAGCTGACCGTCACCAAGGCGCTGAACGACGATGAGGGCGCGCGCGCCCGCAGCCTCGCCGCGCTGAAGCGGGCGCGCGAGAAGGAGCGTCGGGCGCACTTCTCCGGTCAGGCGCAATCGCGCGAAAAGCAGTCGCGCGATGTCGTGGTGCCCGAATCGATCACTGTCCAGGAACTGGCCAACCGTATGGCCGAAAAGGGCGCGGATCTGGTCAAGGCGCTGTTCAAGATGGGCGTGCCGGTCACGATCAATCAGGACATCGATCAGGACACCGCCGAGCTGCTGGTCGAGGAATTCGGCCACCGCATCCAGCGCGTGAGCGAGAACGATGTCGATATCGACCATGCGCAGGACGTGGACGCCGAGGACACGCTGAAGACGCGTCCGCCGGTGGTCACGATCATGGGCCATGTCGATCACGGCAAGACCAGCCTGCTCGACGCGCTGCGCGGCACCGATGTGGTCAAGGGCGAGGCCGGTGGCATTACCCAGCATATCGGCGCCTATCAGATCAAGACCAAGTCGGGCGATCTGATCACCTTCCTCGATACGCCGGGCCACGAGGCCTTTACCGACATGCGGATGCGCGGGGCGAACGTCACGGACATCGTGATCCTGGTGGTGGCCGGCGACGATGGCATCATGCCGCAGACCATCGAGGCGATCCGTCACACCAAGGCGGCCGGCGTGCCGATGATCGTGGCGATCACCAAGAGCGATCGCGCCGAATACAACGCGCAGAAGATCCGCGAGCGCCTGTTGGAGCACGAGATCGTCGTCGAGGAGATGTCGGGCGACGTGCAGGACGTGGAAGTTTCGGCGCGGACCGGGGCGGGGCTCGATGCCCTGATCGAGAAGATCCTGTTGCAGGCCGAGCTGCTGGAACTGAAGGCCAACCCCGATCGCGCCGCCGAGGCGACCGTGATCGAGGCCAAGCTGGACAAGGGCAAGGGGCCGCTGGCCACTGTGCTGATCACGCGCGGCACGCTGAAGGTTGGCGACATCCTCGTCGTCGGCACGCAGTCGGGCCGGGTGCGCGCCATGCTGGACGACAAGGGGCGGCAGGTGAAGGCCGCGCCGCCGGCACTGCCGGTCGAGGTGTTGGGCATTGGCGGCGTGCCGATGGCCGGGGATACCCTGACCGTGGTCGACAGCGAGGCGCGGGCACGCGAAGTCGCCAGCTTCCGTCAGGAGCAGGCGACCGCCAAGCGCACCGTCTCGGCGACATCGACCGTGGAGAACATGTTCTCGGCGCTGGCCGCCAAGCAGGCGGTGATCGAGTACCCGATCGTGGTGAAGGCCGACGTGCAGGGCTCTGTCGAGGCGATTGTGAACGCCTTGAACCGGTTGTCGAACGACGAGATCAAGCTGCGCGTGCTGTCCAGCGGCGTGGGTGCGATCACCGAGAGCGACATCAATCTGGCGGCGGCATCGAACGCGCCGATCGTCGGGTTCAACGTGCGGCCCAACGCCAAGGCGCGCGAACTGGTCGATCGCTTCAAGGTGCGGATGAAGTACTTCGACGTGATCTATCACCTGACCGAGGACGTCGCCAAGGAAATGGCCGGCGTGTGGGGTCCGGAGCGGATCGAAACCGTCGTCGGCCGCGCCCAGATCAAGGACGTGTTCCCCGCCGGCAAGCACAACAAGGCCGCCGGCCTGCTGGTGCTCGAAGGCTATATCAAGAAGGGGCTCTACACTCGCGTCACGCGCAACGATGTCATCGTCTCCAAGACCAGCGTGCAGTCGCTGCGCCGGTTCAAGGACGATGTCGCCGAAGTGCGCGCGGGCCTGGAATGCGGCGTCGTGCTGGAAGGCACCAACGATGTGCGCGCCGGCGATACGCTGGAGACCTTCGAGGTCGAGATGCGCGAGCGCACGCTCTGATCTTGCGCGCCGCCCTTGGGGTTTCCCCGGGGGCGGCGGCGGCGCAATGTTCATGCCTGCCCGTCTAGGGTGCTCAACGGTCCGCCATGCTGCGGGCCGTTGGCGCATCTGCGCCTTGGCTTGCGCGCAACGGCGCGCCGGGAAAGGGAGAGCGGGGCATGCCCTTGCGTTTGGTTCGGGTGCGGTGTGAAAGCATCGCCCACCGCAACGAGGCACTGCATTTCGACATGCCGCTGGGCGCCGATGGCCGGCTGGCCGATCACGCGCTGCCGTTCTGCGGATGGTGGGGCGATCTGCGCGGGAGCGACATGGACCCGTTCGTCGTCCATGTGGTGGCCGGGCGCTGGCGGCTCGATCTGGGCACGCTGAACCCCGAGATCGAGCATGCCGAGCGCTACCTGGAATGCGACCTGTTCGGCATGGCCGTCACCGAGGGGCAGATGTTCACGCTGACCGCATGGGGCGAGGCGCACGCGTTCCGCGTGGCGGCGGTGGTGGATCTGGTGGGGCGGTGAAGGTTTTAGCGTGAAGGTTTGAAGGGATAGATGCGAGGGGCAATGCCCCTCGCGCTCCCATGCCTTGTCGGCGTTGCGCCCTGCGCGCGGCGTTGCGCGCCCCCCGCGAAGCGGATTTATATGGCGGCTTTGTCGCAGCGCTGCATCGCGATGGTGTGCTTGTCATCTTGCCATGCGCGCGCGAGGGTGCCGGTCCCGCGTGACCCATGCAGTCATGGGGGTCCGGGGGACGAGTCCCCCGGGGTTCACCCGCGTGCTTTATTCCCCGTAAGCGCCGGCGATCATCGAGGCGATGATGCCCGAGCCGATCGCGACGAGCAGGAAGTTCCCGTCATACCACACCCAGTGATAGCCATGCGGCGGGCGGCGCAGGTGGTAGTGCTGCCACGCGCCGACGGTGCGATAGCCGGGGGCCCAGCCGGGGTTGAACCGGCCGCCGCGGGCGAAGCGGTGACCGCCCATGCCGCCCATACCACCCATGCGATTGCCACCCATATGGTCGCCGCCCATGCGATCGCCGCCCATGCCGGGGCCGCCGTGCTGATCACCGCCGGGGCCGCGCATCATATCGCCGCCATGTTGATCGCCGCCGCCATGCTGGTCACCGCCGCCGTGGTGATCGCCGGCAGGGCCGCGCATGGCCCCACCGCCATGCTGGCCGTTGTCGCGGCCGTCGTGGTTGGGATCCTGGGCCAGCGCGGGGGTGGCGATCAGGGCGATCGACGCGGCCAGCGCGCCAATGGTCAACTTGTGCATCTTGGAGAGGTTTCCTCGGATTGGACTCATTCAGCAAATGTGTGCAAGGGGGGAATGATCCGGCGCAGGGTTGTTGCGCTTTGTATCAGGACATTGGATCGTGGCCCGCACCCCCGCTACTCCCGAGACCCGCTCGGTTCGCCTGCTGAAGGTGGGCGAGCAGGTGCGGCATGTCATCTCCGACCTGCTCACCCGCCAACAGGTGCATGACGTCGTGCTGAGCGCGCATTCGGTCTCGGTGACCGAGGTGCGCATGAGCCCCGATCTGCGTCATGCCACCGTTTTCGTGAAGCCCTTGCTGGGCGAGGACGAGGAGGTGGTGCTGAAGGCGCTGCGCACGCATACCGCGTTTTTCCAGCGCGAGGTGGCGGGCAAGCTGAAGCTCAAGTTTGCCGCGAAGGTCAAGTTTGTCGGCGACGAGAGCTTTGATGTGGCGGGCAAGATCGAGGCCTTGCTGGCCGATCCGCGCGTTTCCAGAGATTTGGGTGCGCGCGATCCGGGGGGCGACGCGGACAGCGCCGCCGACTGACCGCGCATGGCCAAGTTGTACTTTCACTATGCCAGCATGAATGCGGGCAAGTCGGCTTTGCTGTTGCAGGCGGATTTCAATTACCGCGAGCGCGGGATGGCGACGATGCGCTGGACCAGCGCGCTGGATATCCGCGCCGGGGGCGGCGGGATCGAGAGCCGCATTGGCCTGGCCGCGCCGGCCTGGCGGTTCGATGCGGATACCGACATCGGCGCGGCGATTGCGGCGGAGCAGGCGGCGGGGCCTTTGGCCTGCGTGCTGGTGGACGAGGCGCAGTTTTTGACCCCGGCGCAAGTGTGGCAACTGGCCCGGGTGGTCGATGAATTGGGCGTGCCGGTGCTGTGTTATGGTTTGCGCACCGATTATCGCGGCGAGCTGTTCGCCGGGGCGGGGGCCTTGTTGGGGATCGCCGATACCCTGGTGGAGTTGAAGGCGGTGTGTCATTGCGGCCGCAAGGCGACGATGAACTTGCGTGTCGGCGATGCCGGCGATGATGCGGCGCCGGTGATCGGCGGGAACGAGCGTTATGTGGCGCTGTGCCGGCGGCATTTTGTCGAGGCGCGCGGGGCATGAACGGGGACAATGGCGCCTTGTGGGATGCGGCGACGCTGATCCTGCCGCTGGTGTTTGCGATTGTCTGTCACGAGATCGCGCATGGCTTGGTGGCGCGGTGGCTGGGCGATCCCACGGCGGCGCGGATGGGGCGGTTGACGTTGAACCCGCTGGCGCATGTCGATCCGGTGGGGACGGTGGTGGTGCCGGGGTTGCTGGCGCTGGCGCATGCGCCGGTGTTCGGCTGGGCGCGGCCGGTGCCGGTGGACGCGCGGTTTTTCCGCGATCCGCGCCGGGGGATGATGCTGGTGGGGATTGCCGGGCCGGCGATGAATTTCGTGCTGGCGCTGGTGGCGGCGGTGGGGATCGGGCTGATGGCGCGGTTTGTGCCGCAGCCGGAGCCGCGTTCGCTGGCGGCGTTTACGGCGGACAATCTGGCGAACTTTCTGGCGGTGAACCTGTTTATCGGGCTGTTCAACCTGCTGCCGGTGCCGCCGTTCGATGGCAGCCATGTCGTCGAGGGGCTGCTGCCCTTGCCGTTGGCGCGGCGTTATGCGCGCGCGCGGCGGTGGGGGATGTTGCTGGCGATCGGGCTGGTGGTGGTGGTGCCGTGGTTCACCGGGGCGAGCGTGGTGGCGCGATGGGTGGAGCCGCCGTTTACATGGCTTATGGCGCACTATCTGGCGCTGGCGCAGTGGGTGGCGGGGGCGTGATGCCGCACGGGTGGATCATCCTCGACAAGCCGCTGGAGCTGGGCAGCACGCAGGCCGTGGCGGCGGTGAAGCGCAATTTGCGCGCGGCGGGCTTCAACATGAAGCTGAAGGGCGGGTTGAAGGTCGGCCATGGCGGGACGCTGGATCCGCTGGCGACGGGGGTGTTGCCGATCGCGGTGGGCGAGGCGACCAAGCTGTGCGGGCGGATGCTGGACGCGCGCAAGGTCTATGCGTTCACCGTGCAGTTCGGGCGCGAGACCGATACGCTGGATCTGGAGGGGCAGGTGGTGGCGGTGAGCGACCATCAGCCGGGTTTCGGCGCGGTTGAGGCGGTGCTGGAGCGGCAGTTCCTTGGCGCGATCGATCAGGTGCCGCCGGCTTATTCGGCGATCAAGGTCGATGGGGCGCGGGCCTATGACCGGGCGCGGGCGGGGGAGCTTGTGGAAATTCCCACGCGGCGGGTGACGATCCACGGTTGGGAATATATCGCCGAGGGCTTCGTTGGCGAATGGGATCGCAGCGAACAATACGCCACCTTGCGGGTGCATGTGTCCAAGGGGACTTACGTGCGGTCCTTGGCGCGGGACATTGCCTTGGCGCTGGGGACGCGGGGGCATGTGACGATGTTGCGGCGGGTGCGCGCCGGGCCGTTTGACCTCGCCCAAGCGATTTCACTGGACATGCTGAACGAAATCGGCAAGGGGGCGCCGCTTGAACGTTATCTTCTGCCGCTGGAGGCAGGGCTGGTCGACATCCCGGCCCTCGATCTCACCCCGGAGCAGGCAGGGGCGGTCCGTCAGGGCCGGGTTCTGACCGGACTTGCCGGTGACGATGGCCTGTATTGGGCGAGGCTGGGGGCGACCCCGGTGGCGCTGTTGGCCTTGTTGCACGGTGAGGCCCGCGTTGAGCGGGGTTTCAACATGGATGTCGCGGAGCAGACGATATGACGATTACCGCCGAAAAGAAGCTGGAAGTGATCCAGTCCAACGCCCGCGCCGAGAACGATACCGGCAGCCCCGAAGTCCAGGTCGCGATCCTGACCACCCGGATCGCCAACCTGACCGAGCACTTCAAGGGCCACCATAAGGACAATCACTCGCGTCGCGGCCTGCTGATGATGGTCAACAAGCGCCGTTCGCTGCTCGACTACCTGAAGAAGAAGGATGTCGCGCGGTACAACGCCCTGATCGCCAAGCTGGGCCTGCGTAAGTAAGAGTTTCACGAGACGGCCCGCTTCGGCGGGTCGTTTTTGTTTGGCCCCGTGCGGCATTCGCCGACGGGGCCGTATTATTGTCACAGCGCCTGTGCTATGGCGCTGCGCCATGACGCGGGGGATCAGCCCCCGCGCGGTGGGAGCGCAATTCGGCGCACCGCCATGGAGCCACAAGCTCCACACCGGACCGGGACGGCATACCCGGCCAAGAAAAACCTCGTGAGGGCAATTGGGCCGCGGGGGAAGGAAACGACGCATGTTCGATGTTAAAACCGTATCGCTGGAGTGGGGCGGAAAGACCCTCACCCTCGAAACCGGGCGCGTTGCCCGTCAGGCCAATGGGGCCGTGCTGGCGACTTATGGCGAGACCGTGGTGCTCTGCGCCGTGACCGCCGCCAAGTCGGTGAAGGAAGGGCAGGATTTCTTCCCGCTCACCGTTCACTATCAGGAAAAGTTCTCGGCCGCGGGGCGCATCCCCGGTGGCTTCTTCAAGCGTGAGCGCGGTGCGACCGAGAAGGAGACGCTGGTTTCGCGTCTGATCGATCGCCCGGTGCGCCCGTTGTTCCCCGAGGGGTTCTACAACGAAATCAACGTCATCTGCCAGGTGCTGAGCTATGACGGCGAGAGCGAGCCCGATATCGTGGCGATGATCGCCGCCTCGGCTGCCCTCACCATCAGCGGCGTGCCGTTCATGGGCCCGATCGGCGCGGTGCGCGTCGGCTTCAAGGACGGCGAGTATCAGCTCAACCCGTCGCTGTCGCAGGCTGCCGAGGGCCGTCTGGACCTCGTTGTCGCCGCCACCGGCAATGCCGTGATGATGGTCGAATCGGAAGCCAAGGAGCTGTCCGAGGACGAGATGCTTGGCGCCGTGGGCTTTGCCCATGCCGAGATCCGCAAGGTGGTGAACCTCATCATCGACCTCGCCGAGAAGGCCGCCAAGGAGCCCTGGGACGTCGCCGTCAGCGACAACACGGCGATCAAGGCCAAGCTGAAGAAGCTGATCGGCAAGGACATTGCCGCCGCTTACAAGCTGACCGACAAGTCGGCGCGCGCCAACGCGCTGAACGCCGCGCGCGCCAAGGCCAAGGACGCCTTCACCGGCGAGGATGGTCAGACGCAGATGGCGGCCGGCAAGGTGGTCAAGAAGCTGGAAGCCGAGATCGTGCGTGGCGCGATCCTGAAGGACGGCCAGCGCATCGACGGCCGCACCACCACGCAGGTCCGCCCGATCGAGGCGATCGTCGGCTTCCTGCCGCGCACGCATGGTTCGGCGCTGTTCACGCGCGGTGAAACGCAGTCGATCTGCACCACCACGCTGGGCACCAAGGAAGCCGAGCAGATGATCGACGGCCTCGACGGCCTGTCGTATCAGCGCTTCATGCTGCACTACAACTTCCCGCCCTATTCGGTGGGTGAAGTCGGGCGTTTCGGCGCCCCCGGGCGTCGCGAAGTGGGCCACGGCAAGCTGGCATGGCGCGCGCTGAACCCGGTGCTGCCGACCAAGGACGAGTTCCCCTATACCATCCGCGTTCTCTCGGACATCACCGAGTCGAACGGCTCGTCGTCGATGGCGACGGTCTGCGGCGGTTCGCTGTCGATGATGGATGCCGGTGTGCCTTTGGCGCGTCCGGTTTCGGGCATCGCCATGGGGCTGATCCTGGAAGGTGACAAGTTCACCGTCCTGTCCGACATTCTGGGTGACGAAGATCACCTGGGCGACATGGACTTCAAGGTCGCCGGCACGTCCGAGGGCATCACCACGATGCAGATGGACATCAAGGTGGCCGGCATCACCGAAGAGATCATGCGCAAGGCGCTGGAGCAGGCCAAGGAAGGCCGTGCGCACATCCTTGGCGAGATGCTGAAGGCTTTGGGTGAGGCACGGACCGAGCTTTCGGCCCACGCCCCGCGCATCGAATCGATCCAGATCGACAAGTCGAAGATCCGCGACATCATCGGCACCGGCGGCAAGGTGATCCGCGAGATCGTCGCCACCACCGGCGCCAAGGTCGACATCGACGACGAGGGCATCGTCAAGATCTCGTCGAGCGACACCGCCCAGATCGAGGCCGCCAAGGCCTGGATCCTCGGCATCGTCGAGGAAGCGGAAGTCGGCAAGGTCTACAAGGGCAAGGTCGTCAACATCGTCGACTTCGGCGCTTTCGTGAACTTCATGGGTGGCAAGGACGGTCTCGTCCACGTCAGCGAAATGAAGAACGAGCGCGTCGAGAAGCCCGGCGACGTGGTGAAGGAAGGCCAGGAGGTCTTCGTCAAGGTCCTGGAGATCGATCCGCGCGGCAAGGTGCGCCTGTCGATGCGCGTGGTCGATCAGGAGACCGGTGAGGCGTTGGAAGACACCCGCCCGGCGCGCGAACCCCGCGAACCGCGCGGCGATCGCGAGCCCCGTGGCGATCGCGGTGATCGCGGTGGCGACCGGCGTGGACCGCGCAGCGGCGACCGTGGCCCGCGTGGCGGTGCCGGCGGCGGCGATCGTGGCCCGCGTCGCGAGCGCGAAGAAGGGGGCAACCCCAACCATATGCCCGCGTTCCTGAAGGCCGACGACTGATCATCGTCGTTTCAGGGTGACATGAAGGGGGCCTCGCCGGGAGATCGGCGGGGCCTTCTTTTTTTGCGGGTTTGAACCCGAAGGGTGGATGCGAGGGACACGTCCCGCGCATTTTCGCCTGACATCTCCCGCTTCGTGCAATCGTCTGTGGGCGTCGCCGGCCCGGCCGCGTATCGTCGCGAGACCGGCACCGAGTCGGGTTACCGGTTGGAGACATCGCATGGGTATCAAGGATTTCCTCGAGGAAGCTGCTGGCGCCGTGGCCGCCGAGCAGGGGCTGAAGGCCATCGACCCCAACGCCAACGTGCTTGAGGAGGGCGTGGCCGCGCTCGCCGGGTTCGAGGGCGTGAATCTGCTGAAGGAGCACTTTGGCGGCCAGGCCACCGATGCGCAGGGTGACGCCGCGCCGGTCGATGCATCGCAGGATCAGGCGCAGGATCAGGCGCAGGACGCCGGTTGGGACGATTCGTCGAGCCAGAGCGACGACAGCCAGAACAACTGAGCCATAGCCCCGCGATGGGGCAGAAGCGCCGGCGCGGGGGTGACCTCGCGCCGGTTTTTCGTGGGTCAGGCGGCCTGGGCTTCGCCGCCGGAGGGCGGCGGCTCGGCGGTGCGGACGCGGTTGCGGCCTTCGCGCTTGGCCTTGTACAGCGCTTCGTCCGCCGCGCGCAGGGCGGCGCGCGGGTCGGGCCAGGCGAAGACGTTGACCACCCCGGCCGAGAACGTGACCTTGCCGATCGGCGCGTTGTCCTCGCGGTTGACCATGCGCCGCTCGGCCTGGGCGCTACGGGCATCGTCGAGCAGTTCCCAGGCCTCGTGCAGGGTGCGGCCGTGGAGGATGATGACGAACTCCTCGCCGCCGTGGCGCGCGACGTGGCAATCGCTGGCGGCGATGCGGCTGAGGCTGACCCCGACCGAGCGCAGCACGCGGTCGCCGGTGTCGTGGCCGTGGGTGTCGTTGATGCGCTTGAATTCGTCGATGTCGCAGATGGCGACGCAGAGCGGGGTGCCGCTGGCGCGGGCATGCTCGCAGGCCTCGGCATAGCGTTTTTCGAAGGCGCGGCGGTTGGGCAGGCCGGTCAGCGGGTCTTCCTCGGACACGCGGCGGGCGTCGTCGAGGCTGTGGCGCAGGGCACGGGTGCGGACTTCCGAGCGGGCCATGTCGCGTTCGAGCGCGCGGGTGCGATCGAGCAGGCCGACGGCGAGCTGGGTGATGTCGCGCAGCAGGCTGGCGGGGCTCTCGGGGCTGTCGATCTGGCCCATGGTCGCGGCGAAGGCGTCGGCGCAATCGTTGGCGGCCTGGCGGGCGCTGGAGGTGGTCTGGCTGAAGGCGTCGAGGTTGGCTTCGAGGCGGGTCAGCAGGCGCTGCGCGACCTTTTCGGCGGCGCCCTCGCCATCGTCGGCCAGCGCGTCGAGCCAGTGCGTGTCGAGCGGGGCGCCCGAGCGCAGCCGTTCCTCGATCACCCGGCAGAGCGTGCCGTCGCTGCCGGTGACGAAGGCGTGGGCGACCGTCAGCGCGATGGCATCGGCGGGCAGGTCGTGCGCTTCGAGGAAATCGCCGATCGCGGCGAGCAACTGGCGGCGGCCGGCGCGCCAATGCGGCGCCTCGGCCAGGGGCAGTGGGGGGGCGGTGGCTTCGGCCTCTGGGCCCAGGCCCAGCCAACCGAGCAGGCCGCGTTTTGGAGAGGGATGGGCTTCACCGGGCATGCCACGAAGGACGGTGCCCGGTGAAGCGCATTAAGCTGGGATTGACCCTTAGCGCCGGCTTAACGCCGGGCCCTTTTAGACGCCGGCTTAACGCCGGACCCTTTTAGACGCCGGCTTAACGCCGGCCGCCGGCCCCGAACGAGGTGGGCGGGGGCGGACGGCGCGTGCCGCGCGGCAGTTGCGCCTGATAGGCGCGGCCGCAATGCTCGACGCAATAGGGGAAGCCGGGGTTCACCTTCTCGCCACAGAAGTGGAAATCGGGCTCGCCGGGGTGGCCCATCGGCCAGCGGCAGATGCGGTCGTTGAGATCCAGCAGGCTGGTCTTGGTGGCCATCTCAGGGCTGGGCTTGGCGGGGACCAGGCGGCGCGGCGGGGCGGGCGGGATCGGCGCCTGCTGATCGCCGGGGCCCTGACGCAGGAAGCCGCCGGGCCCGACCGAGACGATGCGCGGGGTGGGGGCGGCCGGCGGCGGCGGCGCGCCCTCCACCGGGGCGGCGGCGGCGGCGGGCGCGACCGGCGCTGCGGGGCGCGCGACCGGGGCGGCCGGCGCCGGGGTGGCCACCGGCGGTGCGATGATCGGCGCGGGGCGCTCCGGCGCGGGGGTCGGCGCGGCGACGACCGGCGCGCGCGGTTCCTCACGCGGGGGTGGCGGCGTGGCGGGGGCGGCCGTGGCGGGTTCCTCGCGCTCGCTCGCCTTCACCGGCGAGGGGCGCGCCTTCAGGCCCAGGCGGTGCGCCTTGCCGATCACGGCATTGCGCGAGACGCCGCCCAGTTCATCCGCGATCTGGCTGGCGGTGGCGCCGCCTTCCCACATCTTGGTCAGCTTCTCGATGCGTTCGTCGGTCCAGCTCATCGTCTATCCGTCTCTTGCCGGCCGACACGCGACCCGCGGTGAATGTGTCGTGACGGCGCCGAAGGGTTGCCAGCCAAGGGGGCAGGGGATAGTCCCCGCGCCATGGCCAATCAACCCCACTCTGCCGCCAACCGTGCCGATTCTGTTCAGCCTTCGGGCCCCGGAGCCGCCTTGACCGCGCCGGGACGCTTTGCCCCGCAGGGCGTGCCGTTGATCCAGGGCATCAACCGCATCGGCGTGTGGACCCTCTATATGAAAGAGGTGCGCCGGTTCTTCAAGGTCCAGACCCAGACGATCTGGGCCCCGGCGGTGACAACACTGCTGTTTCTGGTGATTTTCACCGTTGCGATGGGCCGCGGCGGGCGGATCGTGCTGGGCGTGAACTTCGCGACCTTCGTGGCGCCTGGGCTGATCGCCATGGGGATGATGCAGAATGCGTTTGCCAATGCCAGCTTCTCGCTGCTGGCGGGCAAGATCCAGGGCACCATCGTTGACGTGCTGATGCCGCCGCTGACCACCGCCGAGATGATGGTGGCGCTGATCGCGGGGGCCATGACGCGCGCGGTGTTGGTGGGGCTGGCGCTCTCCGCGGCGATGCTGGCCTGGCCGGGAGTGGATCTCTCGGTGGCGCATCCGTGGGCGGTGGTATGGTTCGGGCTGAACGGGGCGGCGCTGCTGGCGCTGATCGGGCTGCTGTCCTCGATCTGGGCGGAGAAGTTCGATCATAACGCCGCCGTCACCAACTTTGTGGTGCAGCCGATGTCGCTGCTCTCGGGCACATTCTATGTGATCAGCAACCTGTCGCCGACGTTTCAGGCGATCAGCCGGATGAACCCGTTCTTCTATGTGATCTCCGGGTTCCGGTTCGGGTTTTTGGGGCACAGCGATATCGGCGAGACGAATCTGGCCGTGTTGCAGGGCGCGCTGGGGCTGGGGCTGTTGAACGTGGCGATGGCGGTGGTGACGTATCGGGTGCTGCGGTCGGGGTGGAAGTTGAAGGGGTGATTTTAGAAGGGTAAATGCGAGGGACACGTCCCTCGCGCTCCCTCAATGTTGTCGGCGTTGGGGTCGCCGGCGTCGTTGCGCAAGGTGGCCGCGCCGCAGGCGATAGGCCAATGCTGTGATTGACAGGCCGCCGGGTGTTTTGCGCGTAGTGGGGGATTGCAGGCGGCTTCGCCGCATGGCGCTTGGTCGCCTGTTGGGCACAACGTGGACAGGTATGGGGGTCCGGGGGTCGTGACCCCCGGCCTTCCCCTTTTACACCCGCATCAATGGCTCAGCCCGCGCCGCAGCGGATAGCGCTCGCCATCGAAATCCTCGAACACCTGGCCGAGCGAGGGGTGCTCGATCGGGCCGGCCTCGGCGTCGCCAACGAGGTTTTGCTGGCTGACGTAGGCGATGTAGCTCTGGTCCTCGTTCTCGGCGAAGAGGTGGTAGAACGGTTGTTCGCGGGTGGGGCGGTCTTCCTTGGGGATGGCCTCGTACCACTCGTCGCTGTTGGCGAACACGGGATCGACGTCGAAGACGACCCCGCGAAAGTCATGCAGGCGATGTCGCACGATGTCGCCAATGGCGAAGCGGGCGCGGGTGGCCCGGGGAGCTTCGACCGGTCGCCCGGCCTGCTGCGAGAAAAAGCGTGCGCGTTCCGCGTCATGGATATGGGCCATGGCCTTGATATAGGGGAGGTGCGCCGCTTCCACAAGGAACCCCGGCTTGCCGACTCCGCCGTTTCGCGCCGAACTGTCGGATGAAGTTGGACAAAATGCAGCGAAAGTTTGCAATCGGGGCTTGGCAAGCGGTTTGTCTTCGGCTAACGGCGCGGCTCCCGACCGGACAGGGTGCCTCGCACCTGAGTTCTCACCTTGCGGAGAGGTGGCAGAGTGGTCGAATGCACCGCACTCGAAATGCGGCATGCTCGTGAGGGCATCCAGGGTTCGAATCCCTGCCTCTCCGCCAGAACTTCCTGATATTCCCGGATTGTGGCGTGGCGAATCATCGCCCCGCCGGGCGCTACGCGGCCGCGCCGCCGGGCGGCAATTGCGCGACATCGGTTGTTCTTGACGCGCGAATGGCGATGCCGCGTTGCAACAAAGTCCTGCCCCGGGGACTTGCGGCGCGGCGGTTTCCCCGCCATCACCGCCCGCAGACGGCCGGCCGATGCGGAAAGAACAGACATGACCGACACAACCCAGACCCCCGAGAATGGCACCCCGATCAGCCCGATGATCGCCGGCGAAGCGCTGGGCGGCGCGTTCCGCGATGCGATGCGGCGGCTCGCCTCGGGCGTCGTGGTGGCCACCGCGCTCAGCGACGATGGCGGCCCGGCGGGCATGGCGGCCACATCGATCACATCGCTGACTGTCGAGCCGCCGGCGGTGCTGATCTGTGTAAACCGATCGGCGGGGCTGCACCCGCTGCTTTCGCACGGGGCGCCGTTGGCGATCAACCTGCTGGCGCGCGACCAGAAGGACGTCTCGGCGGCCTTTGGCGGGGCGGTGGCGCGCGAGCTGCGCTTTGGCGTGGGGACGTGGACGGCGGACATCCATGGCCTGCCGATGCTGGAGGGCGCGCAGGCGAACCTGGCTTGCACGATCGAGGCGATGACGCCCTATGGCACGCACTCGATCGTGATTGCGCGGGTGGAGGCGGTGCGGATCAACGGCGCGGTCGATCCGCTGATCTATCAGGATGGGAAGTATCTGTAAGGTTTAAGGGGATTTCCCGGGGGTCTGGACCCCCGGACCCCCATGCCATGTCCACGTGGCGCGGGGTTTCGGCGGGGCGCTGGGCGGCGCAGCCGCTATATTCAGCCTGCGGCGCGGCGAGGTTGCGCCGAGTGGGCGGGCAGGCGCGGAGCAAGACAGTTATGGGAGCGCGAGGGTCGTGACCCTCGCATCTTCCCTTGTTCTTCAATCCGCCACCAGAGCCATGATTGGATAGGCCAGTGCCAGCGGTGGCACCACCAACACCGCGACGACATAACCTAGGCGCACGACCAGCGGATCGACGCCGACATAGTTGGCGATCCCCGCGCAAACGCCGAGGACCTTGCCGTTGGCGCGATCGCGGGTGAGGCGGCCGCCGTTGGGGCGGAGGGGGTTGTCGAAGCTCATGGTCGGTTCCTTTGGCATGGTGGTGGGGGCAGCGTCGCCCGCATGGCCGTGGCATAGCAGAGCCCGTGCCAAACCGCGCAAAGCCTTGAAATTCAGACATTCGGCCATGGTGCGGCAGCGCCATACGCCATCTTGCGGTGAAAAGTGCCAACATGCTGGCGGCGGCCGCGCGGCTCGGGTAGACCGCGCGGCATCGTGCTCACCGCCCTTGGCCTCACCGATTTCCGCAATCACCGCGCCACCACGCTGACCGGCGCGGCGCGGTTCAACCTGTTGGTGGGCGAGAACGGCGCGGGCAAGACCAACGTGCTGGAGGCGATCTCGTTGCTGGCGCCGGGGCGGGGGTTGCGGCGCGCGGCGCTGGCCGAGATGGCGGGGGCACAAGGCGCGGGCGGGTTTTCGGTGAGCGCCGCGTTGATCGCGCCGGGGTCGGACGAGCCCTTGCGGCTTGGCACCGGCACCAGCGCGGCGGCGCCGACGCGGCGGCAGGTGCGGATTAACGGCGCGGATGGCTCGGCGCTGGGGCTGGCGGATTGGCTGGCGGTGTTCTGGCTGACCCCGGCGATGGACCGCATCTTTGCCGAGGGCGCGGGGGCGCGGCGGCGGCTGATGGATCGCATGGCGCTGGGGCTGGATGCATCGCACGCTTCGGCGGCGGCGCGGGCCGAGGCGGCGCTGCGCGAGCGGAATCGATTGTTGGCGGGGGCGGATGAGCCCGATCCGCGCTGGCTGGACGCGGTGGATGTGCAACTGGCCGAGGCGGGCGCGCGGGTGGCGCAGGCGCGCGCTGGGCTGGTGGCGCGGTTGGAGGGGGCCTTGGCGGGGCTGCCCGATGCGCCGTTTGCGCGGCCGGCGTTGACCTATGTGGCGGGCGGGCCGGTGGAGGCGGGGGCCTTGCTGGTGGCGCTGGGCGAGGGGCGGCGGCGGGATCGCGCGGCGCGGCGGACGCTGGTGGGGCCGCATCGCGATGAGTTGGCGGTCGTCCATGCGGGCAAGGGGCAGGCGGCGGCGGCGTGCTCGACCGGCGAGCAGAAGGCGATGTTGATCGCCTTGACGTTGGCGCACAGCGAGTTGGCGGGGGCGGCGGGGCCGCGGTTGCTATTGCTGGACGAGGTGGCGGCGCATTTGGATCCGGTGCGGCGGGCGGCTTTGTTCGAGCGGCTGGCGGCGACGGGGGCGCAAGTGTGGATCACTGGGACCGAGATTGCGCCGTTTGTCGAACCTCTGGCGCCGTTCGGGGGCGAGACGCGGGTTTGGCGCGTGGCGGGCGGGGCGGTGCAGGAAGAAGGGTGAAGGCCGGGGGTCTAGACCCCCGGCCCCCCATTTCCTGTCGGCGTTGCGGCTGCTTTCGGCGGGGCGCTATGCGGCGAAGCCGCCATGACAGCCTGCGGCGCGGCGACGTTGCGCTCCGCTGCAGGTCAACACTGAGCCCGACAAGGTTGAGGGAGCGCGAGGGACGTGTCCCTCGCACTTAACCCTTCTTGTTCCCCCCTGAAATCGGCTAGGGCGAGAGCCATGACTGCCATTCACCTGACCCAACCCGCCGGAAACACGCTGGTTTTCGCCAACGACGCGCCTTTTGTCCTGATCGGCGGCATGAACGTGATCGAGGGCGAGGATGTACTGGACGAGGTCGCCGCGCATTTCGTGGCGGTAACCCGCGCGTTGGGCATTCCGTTCGTGTTCAAGGCCAGCTTTGACAAGGCCAACCGATCCTCGCTGCACAGCTTTCGCGGGCCGGGGCTGGACAAGGGGCTGGCGGCGCTGGCGGCGGTGAAGGCCAAGTACGGCGTGCCGGTGATCACCGATGTGCACGAGCCGTGGCAGGCCGCGCCCGCCGCCGAGGTGGCCGATATCCTGCAACTGCCCGCGTTTCTGGCGCGGCAGACCGATCTGGTGGCGGCGATTGCGCGCACCGGGCGGGTGATCAACGTGAAGAAGCCGCAGTTTCTGGCGCCGCTGGAGATGCGCCACATCATCGCCAAGTGCGCCGAGGCGGGGAACATCCAAGTGATGCTGTGCGAGCGGGGGAGCTCGTTCGGCTATAACAATCTGGTCGTGGATATGCTGGGGATCGACCTGATGAAGGCCATGGCCCCGGTGATTTTCGACGTCACCCACGCCTTGCAGCGGCCCGGTGGCCGCGCGGACAGCGCCGATGGGCGCGGCGAGCAGGCCTCTGCGCTGGCGCGGGCGGGGATGGCGGTGGGGATCGCGGGCTTGTTTATCGAGGCGCATCCCGATCCGGCAAAGGCACTGTGCGATGGGCCTTGTGCCTTGCCGCTGGGCGATCTGGAGGCGTTTTTGCGCCAGGTGCAGGCGATTGACCAAGTGGTGAAGCCGATGCTGGCCGCCGGGGCCTGATGCCCGCGCCGTTCCTGCGCATTCCGCCGTTTCCGCGCGCGCGCGCGGGGGCTTTGTGCGTGGCGTTTGACGGCCCGGGGCTGGACGATGTGGCGTGCGATGCCTTGGCCGGGGCGCTGGTGGCGGCGCGGGTGGGCGGGGCGTTTTGGCACCCGGCTGGCGATCCCTGGGTGAGCGGGGCGGGGCCGGTGGCGGCTCTGCGCGCTGGCGGGGCCGAGGCGCGGGCGGCGGTGCGGGAGATGACGGCCGGGTGGCGCGCGCGCGATCCGTTTACCGGCGCGGCGATGGGGTGGATCGAGGCGGTGGCTCTGCTGGCCGGCTGGCGCGCGCAGATCGAGGCCAATCGCGTGGTGGATGCCGTGTTCGGCATCGCCGGGTGGAAGCGCGAGACGATGGACGCGATGCTCTGGGATGGCACGGGGCCGGTGCGCTATGCGCGGCCCGGTGCGCGGGTGCGTGCGGGCGGGCAGGCGCTGGTCTGGGCGGCGCGGGCGCCGGCGGGGCTGATGGCGCGACTGGCGGCGGATGGGGTGCGCGTCGGCGAGATCGAGGATGGGTTCGTGCGTTCGGCGGGGTTGGGCGCGAATTGCGTCGCGCCGTTGTCGGTAATCTGCGATTTGGTGGGGGCACATATCGATCCCTCACGGCCCAGTACCTTGGAGACGATTTTGGCGACCGGGGCGGTGCCGGCCGACGCCTTGGCGCGGGCCGAGGGCTTGCGCGCGGCGTTGGTGGCGGGCGGCGTGGGGAAATATGGCGCGGGGGGTGTTGCCGCGGCACCGGCGCGGGGGGACCGGCGGGTGGTGCTGGTCTGTGGGCAGGTCGAGGATGATCGGGCGGTGTTGCTCGGCGGGGCGGGGATGACCAACCGTTCGCTGCTGGCCGCCGCGCGGGCGATGGAGCCCGATGCCGAGATCGTCTGGCGGCCGCATCCCGATGTCGAGGCCGGGCACCGCAAGGGCGCGATTCCCGCCGAGGAGGTGGCGCGGTTGGCCGACCGGGTGGAGCGATCCGCCCCGATCACCGCGCTGTTTGCCGAGGCCGACGTGGTGCACGTGATCTCCTCGCTGGCGGGGTTCGAGGCGTTGTTGCGCGGGGTGTCCGTGGTGACGCATGGGGTGCCGTTCTACGCCGGCTGGGGGCTGACGCGGGACATGGCGCCGATCCCGGCGCGGCGCGGGCGGGTGGTGTCGTTGGATGAGCTGGTGGCGGCGGCGTTGATCGTGGCGCCGCGCTATCTGGATCCGGTGACGCGGCTGCCTTGCGGGCCAGAGGTGGTGGTGGCGCGATTGGCCGCCGGGCAGGCGGGGATGGTGACGCCGCTGGTGCGGGTGCGGGCGGCCTGGGGGGCGTTCAGGAAGCGGGTCTGGAAGGTTTAAGGGTTGGGTGCGAGGGGCAAACCCCTCGCGCTCCCCGTTCCTGTCTGCGTTGCGCCGCGCACGCGGCGAAGCGCCCAGCGGCGGAGCCGCCTTCATCAGAGTGCGCCAGCCGCCTCGCGCAACGTGGAAGTGCCATTGCAATCCTGCGGCTTCGCCGCAAGGCGCCACGCCGAAAGACAATGCGACAAATGCAGGAATGGGGAGCGCGAGGGGTTTGCCCCTCGCATTTCACCCTTGTTCTGCAAAATCAATCGATCCCGCGCGCCGCCAGGGCCGCCTCGATCGCGGGGCGGTCGCCGGGGTTGTTGAGCTCTATGCAATCCCACGCCAGCGGATCGAATCCGACCACCCTCACCGGCAACCCGGCGTCGAGGAAGCGCAGTTGTTCGAGCCCTTCGAGGTCCTCCAGCGCGCAGGGGCCGGCCTGCGCATAGGCCGCGAGGGCCTCGGCGCGGTAGGCGTAGAGGCCGAGGTGGAGGTGGATCGCCTCGTGCGCGTGGGCCTGTGCGGCGGCGGGGATGTAGGGGATCAGTTGCTTGGAGAAGTAGAGCGCGCGGCCGTGGCGGTCGGCCACGACGGTGGTGCCGCCGACGCGGCCGGCATCGGCATCGGCCTTGAGGTGGGCCCAGGTGCTGGCGGTGCAGCGCAGCGCCGCCGTGGCCATGCCGCAGCCGCCTTCGGTCATCGGCGGTTCCGCCGCCATGGCCGTGACGAGGCCCTCGACGATGTGCGCGGGGGTCAGCGGGGCGTCGCCTTGCAGGTTGACCATGATGTCGATCTCGGTTCCCTGGGCGCGCAGGGTGGCCCAGGCCTCGGCGCAGCGTTCGGTGCCGTTGCGGCAGTCCGGGGAGGTCATCACTACCTGACCGCCGAAGCCGTGGACGGCATCGACAATGCGCGTGTCATCGGTGGCGATCCAGACGCCGGCGCAGCCGGGCACGGCCTGCGCCGCCAGCCAGCTCCGCTCGACCAGCGGGCGGACGGTGCCGTGGGCGCCGGTCAGCGGGGCGAGGGGCTTGCCGGGGAAGCGCGTGGACGCAAAGCGGGCGGGGATGACGATTGCGAAACGGGCAGGGGCGAAACGGGCGGGCGCGAAAGAGGTGCTCATCCCTGCCGGGTGCCGCGTCAGGCGCGCTCAATCAAGGCCATAGTTCAGCAGATCGTGGATATGGATGATGCCGACGGGGCGGTTGCCCCACTTGGCCTCCAGCCGGTTGACCACGAAGGCGGCGGTGATCTTGGCGTCGTTGAGCACCATCAGCGCCTCGCCCACCATCATGTCGGCGGGGATCGAGCGCGGGCTGCGGGTCATCACTTCGGCGGCGGAGGCGGTGGCCAGCTTGTCGAAATGGCGGCGCAGGTCACCATCGGAGATCACCCCGATCAGGTCGCCATAGCCATCGACGACCCCGGCGATGCCGAGGCGCTTTTGCGTGATCACCGAGATCACCTCGGGCATCAGCGCGCGCGCGGGGACGAGCGGCAGATCCTCGCAGCCGTGCATCAGCTCGCTGATCGGGGTGAGGCGCATGCCGATGCTGCCCCCCGGATGCCAGGCGCGCAAGTTGCCCAACGTGACCCCGCGCATGTCCATCACCGCCATCGCGATGGCATCGCCCATGGCCAGTTGCATCGCCGTGGAGGTGGTGGGTGCGACATTGGCGGCGCAAGCCTCCCGCCGGGTGGGCAGGATCAGCGCCACATCCGACTGATCGACCACCAGCGAGGGCGCGCGCGCGGCGACGCCGATGATCTTGATGCCGATCGCCTGGGCATGGGCCAGCACCGCGCGCAGTTCGCTGGTGTTGCCCGAGTTGGAGAGGACGAACAACACGTCGCCAGGCATCAGCATGCCCAGATCGCCGTGCGCCGCCTCCGCCGGGTGGAGGAACATCGCGGGGGTGCCGGTGGCGGCGAAGGTGGCGGCGACCTTGTTGCCGACGTGGCCGGATTTGCCCATGCCGGTGACGATCACGCGGCCGGTGGAACCGAGAATCACCTCGCAGGCCTTCACGAACGCATCGTCGAGCGATTCGGACAGCGCTTCCAGCGCCTCGGCCTCGATCCCGATGACCTCGCGCCCGCGTTCGAGCACGGCCTTGCGCATCCCCTGGGCATCGGATTCAAAAAACAGACGTAGATCTGTCACGCGTGGCTCCCTCGAACGTTCCGACGAACCGGGCCTGGCGCCCGATTGCCTGAGGTATCCCGTCCCTTGTATCGCACTATGCGAGCGTTTCTGTGGTTCGCTCGTCATTTTTCGTACATTCTTGATACAGTTACATCCAACGCGGCGGCGTTTGGCATGCCAGCAGAACACTTCATCCGCAACCCCATCACATTCAACCTGCACGCCGCTTGAACTGAAACCTGAGACCGCTATCGGTGCGTTTAACGCAATCGATCGAGGCTGGCTTGTCGAATTCCATTAACCCCGCCTCGTCGTCACGTCCGATCTCGCTGGAACGCGCTGCGCCATACACGGCGCTTGGTCCGGACAACGCGCCACGCGCCTTCCTGTTCCTGCAGGGGCCGCCGGGGCCGTTCTTTTTTCAATTGGGGCAGGCGCTTGCCGCGCATGGCTGCGCGGTGCACCGCATCAATCTCAACGGCGGCGACGCGCATGACTGGCACGAATCCGTGGGCGGCCATCCGCCGGTGGCCTATCGCGGGCGGCAGGCCACGTGGGGCACCTTCGTCGACCGGTTGATGCGTGCGCGCGGGATCACCGATCTCGTGCTGTTCGGCGATTGCCGGCCGATGCACATGGTCGCGCACCGGCTGGCGCGGCTGCTGGGGGTCAGGGTGCATGTCTTCGAGGAAGGCTATATCCGCCCCAACTGGCTGACGTTGGAGCGCGACGGGGTCAACGGCCACTCGCCGTTGCCGCGCGATGCGGAGGGGATCCGGGCGGCGGCGCGCGGTTTGTCCTTGCCGCCCGAGTTGCCGCCGATCGGGGCGAAGCTGGGCCGGCGGGTGCGCGACACCTGGGGTTATTTCCGGCATATGGTCTGGGGCGCGGCGGGGCTGCGCTATCCGTTCTACAAGTCGCACCGGCCGGGATCGATCGTGATCGAGGGCTTTGGCTGGTGTCGTTACCAACTGACCAAGGGTGCCCGCGCGCGGGCCAATGCGGCGGCGCTGGCGCGGGTGGAGGGGACGCGGTTCTTCCTGTTTCCGCTGCAACTGTCGTCCGATTCGCAGATCCGCATCCATTCGCCCTTTCCCAACATGCGCGTGGCGGCGGACTATGTGATCGCCAGCTTTGCCGCGCATGCCCCGGCCGACGCGGTGCTGGTGGTCAAGGATCATCCGCTGGATTACGGCTGGTTCGATTGGGGGCGGCATGTGCGGCGCGCGGCGCGGCGGCTGGGGATCGAGGACCGCTTGATCCACCTGCCCGGCGGTGATCTGAAGACGCTGGCCGATGCCTCGCAGGGGGTGGTGGTGGTCAATTCCACCTCGGCGACGTTCGCGCTGGCCAGCGGCATCCCGGTGGCGGCGCTGGGGACGGCGGTCTATGCCATCCCCGGGCTGGTCCACGATGGCCCGTTGGATGCGTTCTGGGCCGCGCCCGCCCCGCCCGACGCGGCGCTGTGGGAGGACTTTTGCCGGGTGCTGCACCACCATTGCCTCGTGCGCGGCGGGCTGGCGAGCGAATCGGCGATGCGGATTTTGATCGCCAATGCCTTGCCGCGGTTGTTGCGGGCGGAGGCTCTGGGCGCGGATCTGCGGGTGGTGGAGCAGGGGAAAAAATAAGTTACGAGGGGCACGCCCCTCGCGCTCCCCCAACCTTGTCGACGTCGGCTGTGGCCGGCCCCGTCAAGCAACGTTGCCGCGCCGCAGGCTATAAAGGCGGCTGCGCCGCGTGGCGCGACCAACGACCGAAGCGCCAAAAACCGCGCAACCTAGGCACAACGCCGCCGGGCGACGCAAACCTGTGCAGGAATGGGGGTGCAGGGGGCTGCCGCCCCCTGCTTGAACCCTTCTGGAACCGTTACTTCACCGCCCCGGTCGCCACCAACCCGCTCTCCACCGCGACGATCGGCGAGAACATCTGGCTGATGAGCTGGATCAGCTTCGACGGCTGGTTCGAGGCGGCGTTGCCGATGAACAGCACGTCCTTGTCGCGCATGGCGAAGTTCTGCGCGAGGAAGTAGGTGCCGGCCTGCATCATGTTGAAGTGATAGACCACGGGCACGCGCGACCCGTCGCTCTCTACCTCATAGCGGAAGACGAACACCGCCTTGGCGTTGCCGAGGTAGGGGTTTGCGCCCCCCACTGCCGCCACGGCCTCGGTCAGCGATTCGGTGGGGGCGGCGAACGACATCTGGTCCACCTTGCCCGCCGCGCCCAGCACGCTGAAGGTCAGCGGCGCGCGCACCACCGCCACGCGGTCGCCGGGGAGGATGTGCATGTCGCGCGCGGGGCCGGCCATCACGTCGGCCATGCGGATATCGGTGGTGGTGCCGGCGCGGGTGACGCGGGCCATCAGGTCCTTGGCCTCGCCGCGATAGCCGCCCGAGAGCGCGATGGCGTCGGAGACGGTCTCGTCGCGGGTGACGAGAACGAGGCGGCCGGGTTTCTGCACGTCGCCGCTGACGATGATGCTGCCCGAGACGGCCTGGTTGATGGTCACCACCACTTGCGGGTCTTGCGACATGCGGGCGAGGCGGGCGCGGATCATCGCCGACAGTTCGCTGGTGGTGTGGCCGGCGGCGCGGATCTCGCCGGCGTAGGGCAGGCGGATCAGGCCGCCGTCATCGACGCGGACGGGGGGCAGGTGCTCGGCCTGGGCGCCGCCGAAGCCGGTGGTCAGGCTCTCGGTGCCGCCGACGGTGCCGCTGCCCGCCGCGCTGCTGGTCCGGGCGCCGCCGGCACCGAACAGCGAGACGCCGGCCTCATAGATCGCGACATCGAGCACATCGCCCGGGCCGACGAGATCGGTCGGCACCGCCTGCGCCTCGGCCAGCGGCAGCGGCGCGGGGGCGGGCGGGGGGAGGTGGGCGATGTCGCTGACCTCCACTACGCGGAACGGCATTGGGTTGCCCGGGGCGGTGGCCTGCTTTTCCACCTCGTTGCCGGTGGGGCCGCTGACCGGCAAGGTGGCGCAGCCGCTCAAACCGAGCATGGCGCAGCCGCCGAGTAGCACGGTGCCGGCGCGCAGCGCCGTGGCGACGCCCCGTGACGTCTGTGCCCCGCGCCCGTTCTGCGATCCCATGGCATGGATGTTCGGGCGGAACAGGCGGACGGGCATCGGGGGCAATCTCCTCGGCGGGGCGCGGCGGGTGGGCGGGTTTTCGCGCTATTCTCGCCCCTTAACATCGCGATGCGCGCGGGCGCAACCGCTGGTGGCCACCGCCCGCCGCGCGGGATCGGCCGGCGGTGGCGATGGTCCCCCCTACCAAGGGGCGGCGCGGCGTGCTAACCCCCGGTTCACCATGGCGTTGCCGCTCAACCGCCGCATCGCGCGGATCCCGCATTTCAAGTCCTTTGTGGCCGATTATCCGTATGCCGTCGCCGGCTGGGGGCGCAAGGCTTCGGGCCGGCGCGCGCGCTGGCTGGGGCAGTGGCTGGGGTTGCGGCATGTGCTGCTGGAGGACGGATTTCTGCGCTCGGTGGGGGATGGCCCGTTGCTGTCGATGCTGATCGACGATCTGGGCGCCTATTACGATGCCGCCGCGCCATCGAGGATGGAGGCGGTGATCGCCGCCGGGGTGGACGACGCGCAGGCCACCCGCGCCGAGGCCTTGCGCGCGCAGTGGGTGGCGGCGGGGCTCTCCAAATACAACGCGGCGGGCGAGTATGCCGGCGATCTGCCCGCCGACTATGTGCTGGTGGCCGATCAGTGCGCGGGGGATCTGGCGATTGCCGGCGGTTTGGCCGGGCCGGCGGACTTTGCCGCGATGGTCGAGGCGGCCCTGGCCGCGCATCCCGATGGCGCGGTGGTGGTCAAGGTCCACCCCGAGGTGCTGGCCGGGCGGCGCGCGGGGGCGATCCCGGCGCGGGTGCTGTATCATCCGCGTATCCGGGTGATCGGCGATCCGTGCCACCCGATCCGCCTGATCGAGGACGCGCGCGCGGTCTATGCGGTGACATCGGCGGTGGGGTTCGAGGCCTTGCTGCGCGGCAAGCCGGTGCATTGTTTCGGCATGCCGTTCTATGCCGGCTGGGGGCTGACGGTGGATGCTCTGCCCGCGCCGGAGCGGCGGCGGGGCGGGGCGTCGCTGGCGGCGGTGGTCCATGCGGCGTTCATTGCCTTGCCGCGATATGTCGATCCGGCCAATGGCGCGGTGATCGCGCCCGAGGCGGCGATTGCGGCGGCCGGCGCGGCCTTTGCCGCGTTAAGAGAGCGCGCGGCTTTCGCCGCGTTGCGTGATGGAGCCCCTGCCGGGTGAGTGCCCAACCGACCACCGACCTCTATTTCCGCACCGCCTGCGCCGATCTGATCGCGCCGCGCTGGGGGTTTTCGCGCGCGCGGCCGGTCGAGCAGCGCGGGGCCAACACCTTTGTCGCCGGCGACTGGATGATCGTGGTGCGGGGCGACAAGCCGGCGTTGGTGGCGGCGGCCGTGGCCTGGCCGGGGCGGCTGGCCTATGTGATCGATGACGACATCGCCGCCGCCGTGGGTTGTGACATGTTGCCGGCGAAGTATCGCGCGCGGCTCTGCGCGTTTGGTGATGCGGTGCATGATCCGTTGCTGGTGCGGGCCGATGCGGTGTTGGTGCCATCGGCGGCTTTGGCGCGGGCGCTGGCGCCGCGTGCGCGGCCGGGCGCGGTGCGGCGGATCGATCCGGTGTGGGCAGCGCCGCTGGCCGACATGGCGCACCATGCGCCGATGCTGGCAGGTGGGGCGTTGAAGGTGGTGCATCTGGGCAGCGGCAGCCATGCCCCGGCGTTGCACGCGCTGGCCCCGGCGTTGGAGGCGCTGCTGGCGGCGGATCCTTCGGTGCATGTGACTTATGTGGCGGCGCGGATGGTGTCGCCGGGGCTGGAGGCGCATCCCCACGCGCGGCGGATCGAGCCCAAGCCATGGGGCGAGTACCGTCCGTGGTTGATGCGGCAGCGGTTCCATCTGGCGCTGTACCCTCTGCTGCCCACCGGGTTCGAGCGGGCGCGATCGGCCAACAAGCTGATCGAGCACGGCATTGTCGGCGCGGTGGGGGTCTATGCGCAGGGGTGGGAGCATGGCGCGCGGCTGCGCGGCGCCGCCCTGACCGCGCCCGCAGACCCCGCCGACTGGAGCGCGGCCTTGGCCCGGATCGTGGCCGAGCGGGTGCGGTTGCCGGCGCTGGCGGTGCGTGCGGCGGAGGCGCTGGCCGATCCGATTGCGCCGGCCTTGGCGGGGGCGGAGGACGGTTGGCCGCCGCCGGCGGGGGCCTTGGTCGGGACGGCGGCGGCGGCGCGGCAGCGGCAGTTGTGGTGCGATCTGCTGGGGCTGCCGGCGTGAGCGACAGGTTGTTCTGGCAGGCGCTCTGCGGGATGGCGCTGCGGCGGCCCGCGCTGGCGGCCGAGGCGCTCTATTGGCACCTCAGCGGGCGCAAGGTGCGCGCGCGCAACCGGCTGCACATGGCCGAGCGACAGCGGCCCGATGCCTATGACCTGTGGATCCGGCGGCGCGAGGCGGTGTTGCCGCCGCCCGCGCCGTGGGTGGGCGCGGGTGTGGGGTTGAGTGTGATCGTGACCGGCGATCCGGCACCGGTGCTGGCCGGGCAGGCGGCGGGCGGCTGGGAGCTGATCGTGATCGACGGCCCGGTGCCGGTGGGCGCGCGGGGGGCGGGTTGTCTGGCCGAGGCGGTGGCCATGGCGCGGGGGCGGTTCGTGCTGCCGGTGCCGGCGGGGGCGAGGTTGCCGGTGGGGGCGCTGGCGCGGTGGCTGGCGGCGGTGGCGGCGCATCCGGGGGCGGTGGTGCTCTATGCCGATCACGATGTGCTGGATGGGCGCGGGCGGCGCGGCGGGTTCTGGTTCAAGGCCGGGTGGAACCCCGAGGCGCTGTGGGCGCAGGATTATCTCTCGCCGGCTTGCGCGATCGCCACGGCGGCGGCGCGGGGGTGTGCGGCGGGGTCGGTCTATGCGCTGTTGCTGGCGGTGACGCGCGGCGATCCGGCGGCGCGGGTGGTGCATGTGCCCTATGTGCTGGCGCATCTGGGGGCGGAGGCGGATGACCTGCCGGCACGGCTGGCGGCGGTGCGCGCGCAGGGGCTGGACGCCGATGCGGGGGATTTCGGGACGGTGCGGGTGCGTTGGCCAGTGCCCGATCCGGCGCCGTTGGTCAGCGTGATGATCCCCACGCGCGATCGGGTGCAGTTGTTGCGTACCGCCGTGACCGGCGTTCTGGAGCAGACCGATTATCCCGCGCTGGAGGTCATCGTCATCGACAATGGCAGCACCGCGCCCGATGCGCTGGCCTATCTGGCGGAGATTGCCGCCGATCCGCGCGTGCGGGTGCTGCGGGTGGATGCGCCGTTCAACTTCTCGGCATTGAACAACCGCGCGGCCGAGATCGCGCGCGGGGAATTCCTGCTACTGCTCAACAACGATATCGAGGTGATCGCGCCCGACTGGCTCTCCGCGCTGGTGGCGCAAGGGGTGCGGCCGGGGATCGGCGCGGTGGGGGCGAAGCTGCTCTACGACGATGGCGCGATCCAGCACGCCGGGGTGGTGGTGGGCATGGGCGACGCCGCCGGCCACGCGCACCGGTTCCTGAAGGCGGGCGCGGTGGGATACCATGCCCAGGCGCATATCGCCCGCGCGGCCACCGCCGTCACCGCCGCCTGCCTGTTGGTGCGCGCGGCGGATTACCGGGCGGTGGGGGGGCTGGACGCGGCGGGCTTTGCCGTGGCGTTCAACGACGTGGATTTTTGCCTGAAGCTGCGTGCGCACGGGCTGCGCAATATCTACGAGCCGGCCAGTGGGCTAATCCACCACGAATCGAAGTCGCGCGGGCGCGATGTGGCGCCCGAGCATATCGACCGGTACTTGCGCGAGCTGGCGCTGTTGCAGGCGCGCTGGGGGACGCCGACGTTCGCCGATCCCCAGCACCATCCGCGGCTGGCGCGGGCCTGCGAGACTTATCTGCTGGAGTTGATACCGGACTAATCCCCGGCGACCATCATCCCGTCGATGCGCACGGTGGGGGCGTTGACCGCGCGGGTCCAGTCGAGGTCATTGGCCGGGGTCATCGCGCGGAACATCTCGATCAGGTTGCCGGCGACGGTGAACTCGGCCACCGCCTCGGCGATTTCGCCGTTCACGATACGGAAGCCCGCTGCGCCCCGGCTGTAATCGCCGGTCACGCCGTTGACGCCGCTGCCGATCAGTTCGGTGACATAGATGCCCTCGCGGATGTCGGCGATCAGTGCTGCCGGGGTGACCGATCCCGCCGCCAGATGCAGGTTGCTGGCCGAGACGCCCGGCGCGCCGCCGCCGCCGCGCACCGCGTGGCCGCTGGGCGCGCGGCCCAACTGGCGTGCGGCGGCGCTGTCCATCAGCCAGCCGGTGAGGCGCCCGCCGCTGACCAGCGCCCGGCGCGCGGTGGGCAGACCCTCGCCATCAAACGGGCGGCTGCGGCTGGCGCGGGGGCGGCGGGGGTCGTCGATGATCTCGATGGCGCTGTCGAACAGTTGCTCGTCCTCGCGGCCGAGCAGGAAGCTGGAGCGGCGAGCGATCGCCGCGCCCGAGATCGCCCCCAGCAGATGCCCCAGCAGGCCCGGCGACACGCGCGGATCGTAGACCACCGGCAGCGGCCCGCTCTTGACCCGCGCGGGGTTCAGCCGGGCGACGGCGCGCTCCGCCGCCAGTGCGCCGATCTCGGCCGGGGCGGGCAGGTCGGCGGCATGGCGCACGCCGCGCCAGGCATAGTCGCGCTGCATGTGGCCGCCCTCGCCGGCGACGACGCTGGCGCTGAGGCTGTGGCCGGTGCCGGCATAGCCGCCGGCAAAACCGTGGCTGGTGGCCAGCGCGAAGACCGACTGGCTGGCGCTGGCGGTGGCGCCCTCGCTGTTGGTGACGCCGGGGACGGCGCGGGCGGCATCCTCGGCGGCGAGCGCGGCGTCGCGCAGCGCCTGCGCGCCGGGCTCGGGCGCGGGGTCGAACAGGTCGAGGTCGGCATAGGGCGCCTGGGTCAGCAGGTCGGCGGGGGCCAGGCCCGACCACGGATCCTCGGGCGCGGCGCCGGCCATCGCCACCGCGCGCGCGGCCAGTTCGTCCAGCGCGGCATCGCCGAGGTCGGTCGAGCCGATGCTGGCCGAGCGTCGGCCGATGAACACGCGCAGGCCCATGTGCTCGCTCTCCGAGCGTTCGACATCCTCCAGCCGGCCGAGGCGCACCGAGATGCTGTTCGACGATTCGGCGAGGTAGACCGCATCGGCGGCATCGGCCCCGGCGCGGCGGGCGCGATCGATCAGGGCCAGCGCGCGGCCTTGGGCGTCATCGGGGGTCAGCATCGGTGGCAAGTCCTTCAACGGTCGGATCGCCGGCTCTATACGCCCCGCGCATGGGTGCGCAATCATGGCCGCGCATGGGTGCGCAATCAGGGCGTTGTGCGGGGGCGCAATCGCCCCGCCGGGACGCAAGCCGGCGAAAAGCCCTTGCGTGTGGCGGGGGGCGGCTTAACGGAGGGAAGCCGGGCCCGCTGCGGGTCCACGGCTGCTTGAGGTGACGATGAAGGGCTTCGTGTCGCGCAACCGGTGGTTCATGCTGCTGGTTGTTTTGCCGACAGTGCTGGTGGCGCTGTACTATGGGCTGATCGCCAGCGATCTCTATGTCTCGGAGGCGCAGTTCGTCGTCAGCAGCGCGGCCCAGCGCCCGGCGGTGACGACGACGCTGGCCAATGTGCTGCAGAGCACCGCGCCCTCGTCGGGCACCGAGCAGACCGAGGAAGTGATCGACTATGTCCGCTCGCGCGATGCGCTGGCGGATCTGTCGCGGCGGGTGGACTTGCGCGCGGTCTATGGGGATCGCGGGGCGGATTGGCTCTCGCGCTATCCCATGCCCTTGCGTCGCGACCGGTTCGAGAACCTCTATCTGTTTTACAAGAGCCATGTCGGCGCCAAGCTGGACGAGAAATCGGGGCTGGCGCTGGTCCATGTCGAGGCGTTCACCCCGACCGATGCCCAGCAGGTCAACAGCCAGTTGCTCAATCTGGCCGAGGGGCTGGTCAACCGGCTGAACACCCGCGCGCGGACCAAGGCCATCGCCGAGGCCGAGCAGCAGGTGACGATCGCCCAGGGCCGGCTGAGTCGCGCGCGCGCGGCGCTGGGGGCCTATCGCAACCATGCCGCCTTGCTGGACCCCACCGCGCAGGCGACCGGGGCGTTCGGCGTCGCCACCCGGCTGGAGGGCGACCGCGCCGCCTTGCAGGCGCAGTTGGACCTGATGCGGCGGCAGGCCCCGGCCAACCCGGTGATCCCCTCGTTGCAAAGCCGGGTCGCCGCGCTCTCGGCGCAGATCGCCGCGCAGAACGGCCGCGCGGTCGGCACCGGCGGGGCGATCGCGGCCAAGCTCAGCCAGTACGACACGCTGAAGCTGGAGCAGGATTTCGCCACCCAGATGGTCACCGCCGCTAACACCCAGCTGGCCATGGCCAGCGCCGAATCGGTGCGCCAGCAGTTCTATCTGGAGCGCGTGGTGGAGCCCAATGCCCCCGACATGGCCTTGCTGCCCCATCGCATGTTGACCATCGCCACGGTGTTCGGGGTGCTGCTCAGCCTCTATCTGGTCGGGTGGATGTTCGTTGCCGGGTTGGTCGAGCACGCGCGCGGCGACTGAGACGTTACGCATTCATCGCGGAGACAACTGGCCGCCGCCATGGCTGCGGCGCAGCTTGCCCGCAGGCCTGGCCGTGCCCACATGCGGCGCGGGAACCGGCCGGGGCGCCCACGCGTTGTGGCGGGACGGACCTGCCGCAGTGCCGCATGGGCAAAGCGCGTTTGACCGGCTATGGGGCGCGCGTGATGCCGCCCCGGGGGATGTGAATTGATCCGTTGTGTCGATCTGGTGAAGAGTTACCCCATGGGCCATGGCCGCAAGCGCGTGCTCAGCGGTTTCAACATGGAACTCTCGCGCGGGGAGCGCATCGGCGTGCTGGGCCGCAATGGCGCGGGCAAGACCACGCTGATCAAGCTGATCGGCGGGGTGGAAATGCCCACCGCCGGCGAAGTGGTGCGCAAGATGACCGTCTCGTGGCCGCTGGGCTTTGGCGGGGGGTTTCAGGGCAGCCTGACCGGGTACGACAACGCGCGCTTTATCTCGCGGATCTATGGCGTCGATTATGCCGATATCCGCGAATACGTCGAGGAATTCACCGAGCTGGGCGCGCAGTTGAAGATGCCGGTGAAGACCTATTCCTCGGGGATGAAGGCGCGACTGGCCTTCGCGCTGAGCTTGGCGATCGAGTTCGATTGCTATCTGATCGACGAGGTGATCATGGTCGGCGACGCCAATTTCCAGCGCAAGTGCCATGACGAGCTGTTCGGCAAGCGGGCCGACCGGGCGCTGCTGATCGCCTCGCACAGCCCTGAACTGATCCGCGAGTATTGTGCGCGGGCGGTAGTGTTGCAGCAGGGGCAGGGCCACGTCTACGACGATATCGAAGAGGCGTTGGGGGTTTATGCGGCGCTCTGAGAGCATCGCGCAAAAAAGTGGGCACCGGTTTTTTGCATCGGCGATGCGACCGACAGGGGCGCGAGCATCGCGCAAAAAAGTGGGCACCGGTTTTTTGCATCGGCGATGCGCGCGATAGACAAAAAAAGACCGGGGGTTTTGCCCCCGGTCCCCGGCATCTGATTACTTGGCGGCCTGATACCGCTCGATCGCCTCGATGACGATCTGGCGCGCATCCGAGGCATTGCCCCAGGTGCCGACGCGCACCCACTTTTCCTTCTCCAGATCCTTGTAGTGGGTGAAGAAGTGCTCGATCTGCTGGAACAGGATGTCCGGCAGGTCTTCCTTCTCCTTGACGTTGGAATAGTAAGGGAAGGTCTTGTCGTCGGGGACGCAGAGCAGCTTCTCGTCGCCGCCGGCCTCGTCTTCCAGGTTCAGCACCGCGATCGGGCGCGCACGCACCACCGAGCCGGGGACGAACGGCGAGCGGGCCACCACCAGCGCATCGAGCGGATCGCCATCGGGCGACAGCGTGTGCGGCACGAAGCCATAGTTGGCGGGATAACGCATCGGCGTGTGCAGGATGCGGTCGACGAACAGAGCGCCCGAGGCCTTGTCGAATTCGTACTTCACGGGCTCGCCGCCGGTGGGAACCTCGATGATGACGTTGAGGTTCTCGGGCGGGTTCTTGCCGACGCTGATCTTGCTGATGTCCATGGCTTGGGTCGCATCCTCGCAGATTCGTGCCCGCCAATCGGCGCGGCACCGCAGGGCGCCACGCCCCACGCCGCGTGCTCTAGCGGCGTCTACGGAGGCGCGCAATCGCTGCGGCGCAACAATCGGCTGCGCGAAGGGGGGATAGGGCGAAAGGATGATGCGAGGGTCTCGTCCCTCGCGCTCCCTGTTCCTTGTCGGCCTCAGTGTGCGGAGGCCGCGTGGCGCGACGTCTCACCGCCAGAGGCTGTCATGGTAGCGGTTGCGCCGCGGGTATCGAAAACTTCGCCTTGCGCACCCAAGGTGGAGCGTGAGGCGCAACGGATGCAGTCATGGGGGTCCGGGGGGCCAGACCCCCGCGACCCCCCCCTTGGTTAACCGCCAATCCCACCCAAGGCATTGATCGAAAAAGCGATAATCCCGATGTTGAACAGGAACGCGAAAAAGCTGTGCAACAGCACCACGCGCCGCAATGCCGGCGATGTCACGGCGGTGTCCGATGTCTGGAACGTCATCCCCAGCGTGAACGCGAAATAGGCGAAATCGCCGTATTCGGGCTGGGGCGTCTTGGGGAAGTCCAGCCCGCCGGTCCATGCGGTATCGCCACCGGGCTGCGCCGGCGCGTAGTAGGCATGGGCGTAGTGCAGCGTGAACACGCTGTTGCCGAACAGCCAGACCAGCAGCAGCGTCGCCACCAGCTTGACGATCGCCACGGCATCGCCGCTGCGCGCGCCTTTCAGCTCGACCGTGATCGCCGCCATCACCACCAGCGCCAGCACCATGCTGAGCAGCAGCGCCAGCCGGGCGTTGGCATCATCGTGCGCGGCGCGGTGCTGCATCCGCTCCAGCCCGGTTTCGCGCAGCAGCGGCACCATCGTCAGCAGCGTGATCGCGGCGGCGATGTCGAAGCCCACGGTCAGCGCGTCGCGCCAGCCGTGGGCCGGGAAGGCGGCGTGCCAGCCCGGCCCGAACAGCGCGAGCATCGCGATGAACCCGGCAAAGCGCGGCGGGGCGATGTGCCGCCCCACCCATGCCCCCAGCCAGGTCCGCTGATGCCGGGCCATGGCCTCAGGCGCCCTTGCGCAGCGGGGCGAGCAGGGCGTCGAGCCCGGCGGGGCCCTTGCCCGCCTTTTCCAGCCACGGCCAGCGCAGGCCATCGTGGTAGGGGACGACGATGGTCTCCACCCGGTCGCCGCGCTGGACCACCAGCGTCAGCGGCACGGCGGGGGCCTTGGCGGCGGTGATCGCGGCCTTCATCGCGTCCTCGGACCAGGCGGTGCCGTTGGCCGAGACGATCTTCGCGCCCGTTACGATGCCTGCGTTGAACGCCGGGCTGCCCCACAGCGCGCCGGTCACCTTGCCGTCCTTGTCGAGCGTGACGCCCAGCGCATGGGCGAGATCGAGCGTGTGGTATTGGGCCATCACCCCCTTATCATAGGGGTTGGGCGTGTCCTTCCACACCAGTTTGTAGCCGCCGAGTGCGATCCCGGCCAAGGGTGCGGGCTGGCCCACGCCATCGATGCGGGTATCGAGAAATGCTTCCCAATCATAGGGATAGACGTTGTTCAGCGTCGCCACGACATCGGCGCGGGTGTAGGTCAGCTCGCCCCAGTCGCCGTCGCGCAGGCCGAAGAAGGCGCGGGCGAAATCGACGAGGCTCTTTTGCCCGTGGGTGCCGGCGCGGATGATCTGGTCCGCCTCCAGCCAGACCAGCGCGCCCTCGGTGTAGTAATCCTCGCCGCGATTGAGGCTGGCGAAGGCCTTGGGGCGGCGGGCGTCGATCACGGGATCGTTGGTGGTGTCGGCCACGCTGCGCCAGCCGCGCCCGGCCTGATCGGTGAAGCCGCCAGCGTAACGCGCGATCGCCGCCAGCACCATGTCCTTGCTCTGGACGCCCGAGCGCGCGGCGAGGACGAGGCCCCAGAACTGCGTCTGGCCTTCATAGACCCACAGCAGGTCGTCCTGCATCGGGGTATGGTAATCGGGGGTCCACAGGTCGGCGCCGCGCCGGAACTTGCCATCCCAGCTATGCGTGAGTTCGTGCGCGAGGACATTGCGATCCCAGTCCAGCGCCGCCCAATCGACCAGCGCCTTGGGCAGCACGGTGTTCTCGCTCGACCGGTGGTGTTCGAGGCCGACGCTGCCCAGCCGGTCGGTGAGGCCGAGCAGCAGGTCATAGTGATCGAAATGCCGCGCGCCGAAATTCAGCACCGCCTCCTCGGCCAGCGCGCGATAGGCGGGGGCGGCCTCGGGGGCGAAGTTCAGGTTCTCCGGCTTGTCGGCGAAGGCATCGAGGGCGATGCCCTGGCCGAGATCGAGCCGCTTGTAGTTGATGCCGGCGAACACCGGCGAATCGATCAGCGTGTCGTAATCGGTGGTGGCCCAGGTGACGGTGTCGCCCTGCCGCGTCGCGCCATCGAGAGCGCTGGCGAAGGACCAGCCGGCGGGGAGTTTGAGCGACGGACGGATGGCGATGCGGCGGGTGTAGTGCCCGGCCGGATAGAGGCTGAGCGCCGGCCATTCGGCATTGAGCATCTCGTGGGTCTTGAGGATCTGGCCCTCGGACCCTTGCAGCGGCGAGGCGTTGACGAACTGGGCGGTGACGGCGGTGGCCCCGGCGGGCAGTTTCACATGAAAGGCGAAGGGGTTGATGCGATCGCGCACCCAGGCCACCGGCTGCCCGGCGACGGAGAAACGCACGTCGGAAATCTGCGCGAGGTTGTCGCTGGGTTCGTGGTGGCCGGGCAGCCACTTGGGCAGCAGCAGGATGATCTCGTCGGTGGCACCGGCCAGCGGCACGGTTTCGGTCACGTGCCAGACGCCGCGCTCGACATCCGCGCCATCGACATCGAGCGTGATCGTGCCGCCGGGCCAGGCGGTGTCGACCGATTCGGGGATGGTGGGCGCGATCGCCACCGGGCTGGGCAGGGTGTTGCCGGCGGTCTGGGCGCTGGCGGTGGGGGGGGTGACAATGGCCAGGATCAGCGTGCTGGCCGTGGCGGCGGTGGAAAACAGAGGGAATTTTTTCGACATGTGGCTTCATGGACCGGGGGTTGGCGCTTTTCAACCGGTGCGGGCGGGGCGGTGGCGATGGATTTCCAGCCCCGCGAAAACGCGCTAGGGGGCGCGCCATGAGCGACACCCCAACCGACACCCGCCGCATCGAAACCCCGCAGGCCATTCGCGGCACCCAGGACATCATCGGCGCCGAGGCCGAGGCCTTTTCGCGCGTGGTCAGCACGTTTGACCGCGTGCGGCGGCTGTTCCGCTTTCGCCGGGTGGAGATGCCGGTGTTCGAGAAGACCACGGTGTTCTCGCGCAGCCTGGGCGAGACGACCGATGTGGTGTCGAAGGAGATGTACTCGTTCGAGGATCGCGGCGGCGAATCGCTGACCCTGCGGCCGGAGTTTACCGCCGGTTTGGCGCGCGCCTATCTGACCAACGGCTGGAAGCAGTTCGCGCCGTTGCGGGTGGCCACCCACGGCCCGCTGTTCCGCTATGAACGCCCGCAGAAGGGCCGCTATCGCCAGTTCCACCAGATCGATGCCGAGATCATCGGCGCGGGCGAGCCTTTGGCCGACGTGGAATTGCTGGCGATGGGCGATCAGTTGCTGAAGGAACTGGGCATTGCCGATGGCGTGACCTTGCAGTTGAATACGCTGGGCGATGCGGTGAGCCGCGAGGCGTGGCGGGCGGCGTTGATCGACTATTTCCGCGCGCGTGCGGCGGATCTGTCGGAGGATTCGCAGGAGCGGCTGGAGAAGAACCCGCTGCGGATTTTGGATAGCAAGGACCCGCGCGACAAGGCGTTTACCGGCGCGGCGCCGCGGATTGACGATTACCTCTCGGCCGAGGCGCAGGATTTCTTTGGCGCGGTGACGGCGGGGCTCGATGCGGCGGGGGTGGGCTATGTGCTCAACCCGACGCTGGTGCGCGGGCTCGATTATTACCGGCACACCTGTTTCGAGTTCGTCACCGATCGGTTGGGGGCGCAGGGGACTGTGCTCGGCGGCGGGCGGTATGATGGGCTGATCGAGACGCTGGGCGGCGCGCACACCCCGGCGGTCGGCTGGGCGGCGGGGGTCGAGCGGCTGGCGATGCTGGTGGCGGATGCGGGTGAGGTGGTTGAGGCACCCTCAGAGTTGGCGATTTTCACTGAGACTGATGGGCTCGATTTGCTTGTCCTCGAAATTGCGAGCCTTGTGCGATCGACAGGACAACCGTCCGATCAGGTGAGTGCCGAAATCGTGGTCGGCGGGTCGGCAAAAAAACGCTACCATAAGGCGAAGGCTTCGGGCGCGTTGCGTGGTTTGTCGGTAGAGCGCTTTGAGAACAGTTTGGGCGCTGTCAGGCTTAGAAATTTGAATGCCGAAGGTGCAGCGCCAGTGAGGCAGAGGATCAATGCGGCGCTGGAAGCACGATTTGTATGCTATGAAACTGACATCGCAAATGCGCACTCTTGGATTTTGACCGCTCGTAAATGACCATCCCCGAGAGCCGCCTCGCGCAGATCGGCGCGCGTTTCGCGGAACTGGAGGCGCGGCTGGCCAGCGGTACGCTGGAGGGCAAGGACTTCATCGCCGCCAGCCGTGACTATGCCGAACTGGAGCCGGTGGCGCGCACCGCCCGCGCGGTCACCGACTTGCGCGCCGAGATCGCCGGGCTGGAGGCTCTGGAGGCCGATCCGGAAATGCGTGCTTTGGCGCAGGAGGATCTGGCCCGGTTGCGCGCCGATCTGCCCGCCGCCGAGCGCGCCTTGGCCGTCGCCATGTTGCCGCGTGACAGTGCCGATGCGCGGCCAGCGATGCTGGAAATCCGCGCGGGGACTGGCGGCGATGAGGCGGGGCTGTTCGCCGCCGATCTTTATCGCATGTACGAGCGATTTGCCGCCGAGCAGGGCTGGCGGGTCGAGATGATCTCGGCCAACGCGAGCGAGTTGGGCGGGTTCAAGGAAGTGGTCGCGCATGTCAGCGGCACCGGGGTGTTCGCGCGGATGAAGTTCGAGAGCGGGGTGCATCGGGTGCAACGGGTGCCGGTGACCGAGAGCGGCGGGCGCATCCACACCTCGGCCGCGACGGTTGCGATCCTGCCCGAGCCCGACGAGGTGGATATCCAGATCGACGACAAGGATCTGAAGATCGACGTCTATCGCGCCAGCGGCGCCGGGGGGCAGCATGTCAACACCACCGATTCGGCCGTCCGCATCACCCATGCCCCCAGCGGCTTGATCGTGATCTGCCAGGACGAGCGCAGCCAGCACAAGAACAAGGCCAAGGCGATGCAGGTCCTGCGCGCGCGGCTCTATGAAAAGACCCGCGACGAGGCGCAGGGCGTCGAGGCCGAGGCGCGCCGCGCCATGGTCGGCAGCGGGGATCGTTCGGAGCGCATCCGGACGTACAACTTCCCGCAGGGGCGCGTGACCGATCACCGCATCAACCTGACGCTGCATCGCTTGCCGGAAATTCTGGCGGGGCCGGGGTTGGGCGAGTTGATCGATGCGCTGATCGCCGAGGATCAGGCCAAGCGTCTCGCGGCGATGTCGTCGTGAACGTCTCGCAGGCGATCCGCGCCGCCACCGCCGAACTGACCACCAGCGACGACCCCTTCCAGCGCGATACCGCGCGCCGCGATGCCGAGTACCTGATGGCCCACGCCATGGGCTGCACGCGCAACGAGGTGTTGTTGCGGCGCATGAGCGATCCCGCGCCCGACGGGTTTGCCGCCTTGGTCGCGCGCCGCGCCGCGCATGAGCCGGTGGCCTATATCACCGGGCAGGCGTCGTTCTGGGGGCTGGATCTCGATGTCTCGCCGGCGGTGTTGATCCCGCGCGGCGATTCGGAAACGCTGATCGAGGCGGCGCAGCAGGCGTTTGCCGCGTGGGCGCCGACGCGGGTGCTCGATCTGGGGACGGGGTCGGGGTGTCTGTTGCTGGCGGCCTTGTCGCTGTGGCCGGCAGCGGAGGGGATCGGGATCGAACGCTCCGATGCAGCGCGGGCGATCGCCACCGCCAATGTCGCACGCCATGCCCCCGCCGCGCGAATTCTGGACGGGGACTGGACGCGGGCGGGCTGGGCCGCGGGGCTGGGCCGCTTCGACCTGATCCTGGCCAATCCGCCATATGTGGAAACCGGCGCCGCTCTTGATCCTGACGTGCGCGATCACGAACCCGCCTCGGCCTTGTTCGCCGGGCGCGAGGGGCTGGACGACTATCGCCGGCTGGTGCCGCAACTGCCGGGGCTGTTGGCGCCGGGCGGCGTGGCGGTGGTGGAGATCGGCCATACCCAGGCCAATGCCGTCACCCAGATCGGCGCGGCGGCGGGACTTGTCGCGCGGATGTATCGCGATCTGGCGGGGCGGCCGCGTGCATTGGCATTTCGGTGGGAAACCGCGGGTCAGCAGTAAGTTTTCACTTGGCATTGCGCGGTACACTGCCTAAGTGTGCAGCAGGCCCCGCACATGGATGGATTTTCCCATATGGCGGCGGCTTGATCCGGCATGGTTGACGGTGCATGGCTTTGGCTCATGCTTAGCCGGCAGTTTTGCGGGGCTGACGGCCCCGGGGCGTACCCGGAACGAGGGGCTTCAGCGGGTAGGATGGGCGACTCGCCGCATGGCGCGATGGCCAGCGGCGTTCCGGGGCTAAGGATATCGCACCCTTGAACAACAATCGTGGTAACAATAACAACAACCGTCGGCGTGGCCGCGGGAACAACAATCGCCCGCAAGGTAACGGTGGCCCACAGGTCAATCGGATCGACAGTCGTGCCCGGGGCAATGCCCCGCAAATGCTGGAGAAGTACCGCAAGCTGGCCCAGGACGCGCACCTCAACGGTGATCGTGTGTCGGCGGAGTATTATCTCCAGTTTGCCGATCACTACTTCCGGGTGATCGCCGATGCGCGTGTGCGTGTCGAGGAGCAGCGCGCCCGTCGCGATGACCGCTGGCAGGAGAACGGCGAGCCGTTCCGCGAGGAAGCGGGCGACGAGGGCGAGTTCAACATGGAGAACGATTTCCCCGCGTTCGACCAACCGCCGGTCTATACCCGGCGCGAGCGCGAGGATCGGCCCCAGCAGCGTGACGAGCGTCCGGCGCGTGAAGAACGCCCTGTGCGTGACGAACGGCCGCAACGCGAGGATCGCCCTCAGCGCGAGGAACGTGCCCAGCGCGAGGAACGTCCGCAACGCGAGGATCGCCCCCGGCGCGAAGATCGCCCGCAGCGCGAGGATCGCCTTCAGCGTGACCCCCGTCCGCCGCGCGACGTGCCCGTGGCCGAGCCTGTCGTGGCGGTCGAGCCGGTCGCCCCTGCCGAGGCCGGCACGATTTACGAGCCGCCAGCCAACCCCTTCGTGCGTGACAATCGCGGCCCGCGTACCCCGCGCCTGCCGCGTCGCGACGACGAGCGCCGCCCCCGCCGCGAGGCCAGTGCCAGCGATGGCATCGGTCAGCCGGTCGAGGCCAGCGAACGCCCGATGACGCCCGCCGATGCGGTCGATCCGGCTTCGTTGCCGCCGGCGATCGCGACGCCCGCGCGCCGTGCCAAGGCGGCCGCCGCAGCCGCCGCCACCCCGGCGCCCGAGGCCGAGGAGGGCGAGGCCAAGCCGCGCCGTCGCGCCCCCCGGCGCAAGGCGGCGGGCGCTTCGGACGAGACGCTCGAATCGGCGGCCTGATCGGCGCAACGCCAACACCGTAAAAAGGGGCGCGGCCTTGCGGGGCTCGCGCCCCTTTTTGTTTGCGGCGCGTGGGGGCCCTGGCGATAAACCCCGCTTGCGCTTCCGCCCCCGGGCTTTATCCCCGCGCGCATGGTTCTCCATGCCCCGGTTGTCGCCGCGCCCTTGTCGCAGATTTCGCAGCCCCGGTATCGCCGTGCGGTGTTCGCATGGGCGTTGGGGGCCTTGGCCGCCTGTGGGTTCCAGCCGCTGCATCTGTGGGTGCTGACGTTGCTTGGCGTCGGCGGGCTGGCCTGGCTGGTCATGCGGGCCGAGACGCGGCGCGAGGCGGCGTGGCTGGGCTGGCTGTGGGGCTGGGGGCATTTCACCGTGGCGCTCAACTGGATCGCGACGGCGTTCACTTATCAGGCGAAGATGCCGGCGGCTTTGGGCTGGATCGCGGTGGTGGGGCTCTCGGCCTATCTGGCGCTGTACCCGGCGCTGGCGACGGCGGCGGCGTGGGGTTTGCGGCGCGCGGGGGCGGCGTTTGCACCGGGGCTGGCGGCGGCGTGGATCGTCGGTGAGTGGCTGCGCGGATGGGTGTTCACCGGGTTTCCGTGGGATCCGCTGGGGGTGGCGCTGTTGGGCGGGTTCGCGCATCCGGGGCTGGCCGGGCTGGCGCCTTGGCTGGGGACATATGCGCTGTCGGGGCTGATGGTGTTGATGGCGGCGGGGATTGTGGTGCAGACCGGCGTTGTGGCGCGCGCGATCGCGGCGGTGGCGGTGGTGGCGGCGCATGTGCTCGCCGGCTGGATCAGCCCGGCGCCGATGCCCGCGTCGGCATTGCCGGTGACGGTGGTGCAACCGGGCATCGCCCAGTCCGAACTCGATGATCCCGCGCTGTTCGAGGCGCATGACACCCGGATCCTGCGCCTGTCGTTGCCGCTGGTGCCGGGCCGGCGCCGGCTGGTGCTCTGGCCCGAGGCGGGGCTCGCCGATTACTTGCGCGATGGCTATCCGGCGTGGGTCTATGCCGAGACGACATGGGCCGGCGACCCGCAGGCGATGCGCGCGCGGATCGCCATGGCGCTGGGGCGCAATGCGCTGTTGCTGACCGGGGCGGTCGATCCGGTGATGGCATCGCCGTTGCGCATCGGCGCGGTCCGCAATGTGGTGACCGCGCTGGATGACCACGGACGGATCGTCGGCGGCTATGCCAAGGCGCATCTGGTGCCTTATGGCGAGTACCTGCCGATGCGCGTGTGGCTGGGGCCGTTGGGGCTGGCGCGGCTGGTGCCCGGCGACATCGATTATCTGCCCGGCCCGGGGCCGCGCACGCTCGATCTGGGGGTTTACGGCAAGGCGGGGGTGCAGATCTGTTACGAGATCGTGTTCCCCGGGGCCGTGGTCGATGCCGCGCACCGTCCCGACTATATCATGAACCCCACCAGCGACGGCTGGTTCGGCAGTTGGGGCCCGCCGCAGCACTTGGCTCAGGCGCGTCTGCGCGCGATCGAGGAGGGGCTGCCCGTGCTGCGCCCGACCACCAGCGGCATCAGCGCGGTGATCGATCCGCGCGGCGTGGTGCTGCAATCCATCCCGCGCGGCCCGGCCGGCCGGATCGACCTGGCGGTGCCACAGGCATTGCCCCCTACGGCCTTTGCGCGGCTCGGTAACCTGCTCTCGTTAGGTTGGGCGGCACTGCTGGTGGCGGTGGCCCTTGTCATGGCGCGGCGGCGCGGCCGAGCGCGCTTGCCAAAAAAATAACGCGCGGGTATCGAGGGTAGACATAAAGATAGCTTTATATAGGCCCTTTCCATGCGCAAAGATTTCCTGTTCACCTCCGAAAGCGTCTCCGAGGGCCACCCCGACAAGGTTGCCGACCAGATTTCCGACGCCATCGTCGATCTGTTCCTCGCCAAGGACCCCGAGGCGCGCATCGCCTGCGAGACGCTGACCACCACCCAACTGGTCGTGCTCGCCGGCGAAATCCGCTGTCGCGGCGTCTATGAGGACGGCGCCTGGGCCCCCGGCGCGCAGGACGAGATCGAGGCCGCCGTGCGCGCCACGGTCAAGCGCATCGGGTACGAGCAGGACGGCTTCCACTGGCAGACGTTCCGCTTTGAAAACAACCTCCACGGCCAGTCGGCGCACATCGCCCAGGGCGTGGACGCCGCCGGCAACAAGGACGAAGGCGCGGGCGATCAGGGCATCATGTTCGGCTTCGCCTGCGACGAGACCGAGGAGCTGATGCCGGCGACGCTGGCCTTCAGCCACCGCATCCTGAAGCGTTTGGCCGATGATCGCCATTCGGGCGCCGCGCCGTTTATCGAGCCCGATGCCAAGTCGCAGGTCACGCTGCGCTATGTCGATGGCAAGCCGGTGGCGGCCACCGCCATCGTCGTCTCGACCCAGCACAAGGCCGGCTACGACGCAGGCGAGCAGGGCGCCGAACTCAACGCCTATGTCCGCCGCGCGGTGGGCGAGGTGCTGCCCGAGGGCCTGATCTCCGACGCCACCGTGTGGCACATCAACCCCACCGGCAGCTTCGAGATCGGCGGCCCCGATGGCGACGCCGGCCTGACCGGGCGCAAGATCATCGTCGATACCTACGGCGGCGCGGCCCCGCATGGCGGCGGCGCGTTCTCGGGCAAGGACCCCACCAAGGTCGATCGCTCGGCCGCCTATGTGGCGCGTTATCTGGCGAAGAATGTGGTCGCGGCCGGTCTGGCGCGGCGCTGCACGATTCAGGTGTCGTATGCGATCGGCGTGTCGCGGCCGTTGTCGCTCTATGTCGATACGCATGGCACGGGGACGGTCGATGACGCCGCTCTGGAAGCCGCCATCGCCAAGGTGGCCGAGGACAAGCTCGGCGGGTTGACCCCGCGTGGGATCCGGTTGGGGTTGGGCTTGAACAAGCCGATCTATGCGCCGTCGGCGGCCTATGGCCACTTTGGCCGCGTGCCCGAGGGGGATTTCTTCCCCTGGGAGCGCACCGATCTGGGCGAGGCTTTGAAGGCGGCTTTGTAAGAAGGGATAAATGCGAGGGGCTAGCCCCTCGCGCTCCCATTCCTTGTCGGCGTCGGCGTCGGCGTCGGCGTCGGCGTCGGCGCTGGCCAACGGCCTTGCGCAAGGTTGGTGCGCCGCAGGCTATAAAGGCGGCTTCGCCGCATGCGCTCCGCCGGCGACTCTGCGCCGACACCCCTACCATGGGTCCACCACGCCGCAGCGCCCGCGTGACCTATGCAGTCATGGGGGTCCGGGGGTGCAACACCCCCGGCCTTCCCCTTTTACGCCCCCAAAGCCCCCTCGATCGCCGCGACCAGAGCGGGATCCTCGGGCGTCACCCCCGGCGCGAATCGACCCACGATGCTGCCATCGCGCGCGATCAGGAACTTTTCGAAGTTCCACAGCACATCGGGATCCTCGGTCGGTGTCATGCCATAGCCGCGCAGCCGTTCGCGGAATTCGGCGGCGGGGCCGGTTTTCGCGGGCTGGGCGGCGGTGAGGGCGGCGTAGAGCGGCTGTTGATCCGGCCCGGTGACGTCGGCCTTGGCGAACAGCGGGAACGAGACACCATAGTTGGCCTTGCAGAACGTGGCGATTTCCTCGGCGGTGCCGGGTTCCTGCGCGCCAAAGTCGTTGGCGGGGAAGCCGAGCACCTCGAACCCCTGGCTTTTGTAGGTTTCGTAGAGCTTTTCGAGGCCTTCGTACTGCGGGGTCAGGCCGCACTGGCTGGCGACGTTGACGATCAGCAGGACATGGCCGGCGTGGTTGGCGAGGCTGTCGCCGGTGCCGTCGATGCGGCTGAGCGGGATGGTGGCGAGATCGGTGGTCATGGCGGGGGTCTCCGGTGGGGGGTGGGGGATGGCCGCCGTGGGCAGGGTGGGCGAATCCATGGAGCGCGATCGTGCCGCAAGGGCGCGGGGGCGGCAAGGGGCGCGGCGAATGGCGGATTTGCGCGGGTTTGTCATGTTGCGACGCGGCACGGGTGGAATGGCGATCCGTAGAATGCTGTCGAGATTTCATACGTTTGCGGAGATATCACGCAGGATACGGGTCTAAAGCATTGAATTTACGTTCCGTGCAACTGCTTCTGCAAAAAACGCAACGGTCGGCAGCGATTTCGCACTTGCAACATTGAACGATTCGGGACATAAAGACTGTGCCTTTCAGGCATCCTCTCCCAAACTTTCATAGCCCGGTCGGCAACGACCGGGCTTTTTTCTGGCCCGCGCGCTGCGACCGCCCGCCCTCCACCTACGCTTGAAATTCAGGCCGGCGGCACGTCGTGCAACGCCTCGGGCTGGTGGGCCAGCAGCCACTCGTACATCGCCTCGCGCACCGCCGTGCGCAGCGCCGCCAGTTCGCCCGGCCCCGGCGCGGTGACCAGCATCTTTACCTCCACGATGCCGGCTTGCAGGTCGCTGACCACCAGCGAGTGCGCGCGTTTGTCCCAATCGGCGCGGCTGTCCATGATCGCCTCGAAGGCGGCGCGGATCGGGCCGATCGGCGTGTTGGGGCGCAGCGGCAGGATCACCGATCCGGTCAGCCCGGCCATCCGCGTCCAGTTCTGGAAGGTGTTGTCGAGGAACTTGGTGGTGGGCACGATGATGCGCCGCTCGTCCGCCGTGCGGATCACCACATAGCTGAAGCGGATGTCCTCGACCCGGCCCTGCTCGCCGTCGATCACCACGAAGTCGCCGATGCGGATCGGCTGGGTGATGGCGATCTGGAGCCCGGCGATGAACTGCTTGAGCGCCGGCTGGGCGGCGGCGCCCACGGCCAAGGTCAGCAAGCCGGCCGAGGCGATGATCGTCGCGCCGATGTGCCGCACGCCGGGGAAGCCCAGCATGATCATCGCCACCGTCACCACGATCAGGATCGCCGACACCGAGCGCGACAGCAGCGTGATCCGCGTCGCCCGGCTGCGCGCGGCGAGGATGTCCTCCGATGTCGCGACATGGCGTTGCATCAGTTCGGTGATCGTGGCGATCAGTGAGAGCATCACCCAGCCGATCAACGCCGGCACGATGAAATCGTCGAGCGTGAACCAGAGGTTGGCGAGCAGGCGGCTGGCCTCGCTGGAGATGGCGACGGCGGTCGCGACCATCGCCCAGCGGATCGATTGGTTGAAATGGCGCACGGCGACCGATTCGGTCTCGCCGGCGGTGCGGCGCACGATCCGCCGCAGTGTCCAGAACAGCGCCCAGTGAATCGCCAGCGCCACCCCGACGGCGATCCCGCCAACGATCGCCGCATGGGTCAGCCCCGCCGACCAGTGGCGCAGTTCGGTGAGGTTGGGCAGGGTATCGTCGCCGCGCAGCGCCGCGTCGGCCAGCTTGCCGGGGATCGCCAGATTTTTCTGCAAGGCTCCGGGCAGGGGGTTCTGACCGTTGGCGGCAAACAGGCTGAAACTCAATGCGCGGCTCCCCAGCTGGGCCCGTGGCCCACTTCGACCCCCAAAGGAACCGTCAGCCGCACCGAGGGTTCCGCCGCCTCGGCCATGACCTGGCGGATGACGGCGGTAGCGGCGTCCTGCTGGCCCTCGGGCACCTCGAACACCAGTTCGTCGTGGACCTGGAGCAGCATGCGCACATCGGGCAGGCCGGCGGCGATCAGCGCCGGGCCCATGCGGACCATCGCGCGCTTGATGATATCGGCGCACGTGCCCTGGATCGGCGCGTTGATCGCGGCACGCTCGCTGCCCTGGCGCTCGGCCTGGTTTTTGGAGGCGATGCGCGGGAACCAGCACTTGCGGCCGAACAGCGTTTCGGTGTGGCCCTTCTCGCGGACGGTTTGCAGGGTTTCGTGGATATAACGCTGGATGCCCGGGAAGCGCTGGAAGTAGGTGTCGATCATCGCCTGCGCTTCCTCGGCCGGCACGCCCAGACGCCCGGCGAGGCCCCAGCGCGAGATGCCGTAGAGAATCGCGAAGTTGATCGTCTTGGCGCGGCCACGGGTGTCGCGGTTGACCTCGCCGAACAGTTCCTGCGCGGTGCGGGCGTGGATGTCGGCGCCTTGCTCGAACGCCTCGCGCAACGCCGGCACATCGGCCATATGCGCCGCCAGCCGCAGCTCGATCTGCGAATAGTCGGCCGAGAGCAGCACATGGCCGGGTTCCGCCACGAAGCATTCGCGGATCTGGCGACCGATCTCGGTGCGGATCGGGATGTTCTGGAGGTTCGGCTCGGTCGAGGACAGGCGCCCGGTCTGCGCGCCGACCAGCGAGTAGGAGGTGTGCACGCGGCCGGTGGCGGGGTTGATCGCCGCCTGCAACGCCTCGGTGTAGGTCGAGCGCAGCTTGGCCAATTGCCGCCAATCGAGCACCCGCGCGGCCAGCTCCACGCCCTGGCCGGCGAGGGTTTCCAGCACCGACTGGTCGGTGGAATATTGGCCGCTCTTGCCCTTCTTGCCGCCCTTCAGGCCCATTTGCTCGAACAGCACCTCGCCCAGTTGCTTGGGGCTGCCGACAGTGAATGGCGCGCCGGCGAGGGTGAAAATCTGCGCCTCCAAAGCCGCGATCTCCACCGCGAATTGCGCCGACAGCCCGGCCAGCTTCTCGCGATCGACGCGGATGCCGTGGCGTTCCATCCCGGCGACCACCTCGATCAACGGGCGGTCGACGCGCTCATAAATCCGCGTCGCGTGTTCATCGGCCAACCGGGGGCGCAGCACCTGCCACAGCCGCCAGGTCACCTCGGCATCCTCGGCGGCATAGGCGGTGGCGCGGTCCAACGGCGCCTCGGCGAAGGAGATCGCGGACTTGCCCGTGCCGCAGACCTCCTTGAAGGCGATGCAGGTGTGCCCCAGATGGCGCTGGGCCAGCGCATCCATGCCGTGCCCGCCGATGCCGTCCTCGGCGCGGCCGGCATCGAGATCGAAGCTGAGCACCAGCGTATCGTCCACCGGCCGAATCGCCACGCCGCCAAACGGCGCATAGGCGCGCGCCAGCACGTTGAGGTCATACTTGGCGTTCTGCCCGATCTTCAGCACCGCATCGCTCTCGAACAGCGGTTTCAGCACGCGCAGGGCATCGGCCAGCGGGATCTGCTGCGGCTTGTCGCTGAACATGTCGGTGCCGCGATGGCCCAGCGGGATGTAGCACGCCGCGCCCGCGCCGGTGGAGAGGCTGATCCCCACCAGATCGGCGGCGATGGCATCCAGAGCGCTGGTCTCGGTGTCGAAGGCCACGACGCGCGCCGCCAGTCCGCGCGTCACCCAGCGCTCCAACGCCTCGACCGTCTGCACGCATTCATAGAGCGCGCGGTCGATCGGCGCGAACACTGGCGCCACGCCGCGCTGCGCCGCCGGGGCAGGGGCCACGCCGGGCGTCACCGCCTTGGCGGGGTTGAGCTGGGTCGGTCGCTCGGGGCTGCCCTTGCCGCCCTCCAGCCGCCGCAGCAGGCTGGTGAAGCCATGCGTGGCGAGGAATGCCGCCAAGGGCTCGGGCGGAATCGCGCCCAGCGTGAAATCGGCCAGCGGCAGCGGCAGCTCGCAATCCTCCTTCAACGCCACCAGCCGGCGCGACAGCCGCGCCATGTCGGCCTCGGCGATCAGGCTTTCGCGCAACTTGCCTGCCTTCATCCCCGGCGCGGCGGCCAGGGCGCCTTCCAGTGAGCCATGCTCCTGGATCAGCTTGGTCGCGGTCTTGGGCCCGATGCCGCGGATGCCGGGCACATTGTCCACCGAATCACCCATCAGCGCCAGCACGTCGCCGACCAGATCCGGCGCGACGCCGAATTTCTCGGCGACCTCGGGAATGTCGATCCGCGCGTTTTTCATCGTGTCGAGCATGTCGACATGCCCTCCGGCGGGCGTCGTGCCGATCAGTTGCATCAGATCCTTGTCCGACGAGACGATCGTCACATGCCACCCCTGCGCCGCCGCCGCGCGGGCATAACTGGCGATCAGGTCGTCGGCCTCGAACCCCGGCACCTCGATACAGGGCAACGAGAACGCCCGCGTCGCATCGCGAATCAGCGGGAACTGCGGCACCAGATCCTCGGGCGGGGGCGGGCGGTTGGCCTTGTAGGCATCGTACATATCGTTGCGGAACGACTTGGACCCGGCATCGAGAATCACCGCCAGATGCGTCGGCCCATCGGCCTCGTGCAGGTCGCCGGCCAGCTTCCACAGCATCGTCGTGTATCCAAAAACCGCGCCCACCGGCGTGCCCACGGGGTTGGTCAGCGGCGGCAGGCGGTGATAGGCGCGAAAAATATAGGCCGATCCATCGACGAGGTAGAGGTGCGGCGGGCGGTTGCTGGCATCGGTCATGCGCGTCCTCATAGGGCCTGAACGCGGGCGCGAAAAGCCGCCGCGCCGCCGCCATACCCGGCGCAATTCAGCGCCGCCCTGCCGCATCGGGATGGCGTGGCGGCGCCTTTGCCATGATCCTGCAACGCTTTTCGGGCCACATCATGCGCGCGCCTGGCGGCGGTTATGAACGGTCCGCTGACACCCGGATGCGGACAACCCCGCAGAATGCCGCGCCGATCAGCGACTAGCGCTTGCATCGCTGCGCCAAGGTGTTTATTTGACGGGCGAAGTCTACTCCATGGGTAGGCTTTCCGCACGGTCCTTGGCTTGCGTTAAGGTCGCGCGTGGTCCACTCGCTGTTCAAGGAATACCATTCATGCGCAAGATCATCCTCGCTGCTGCCGTCGCCGGCGCCGCTCTTTCGCTCTCGGCCTGCAAGGGCAGCGAAGCCGCTTCGTCGGACGCCGCTTCGTCGGCTGACTCGGCTGCTTCGGACGCTTCGGCTGCCGCTTCGGACGCCGCGACCGCTGCTGCTTCGGCTGACTCGGCTGCTGCCGACGCCTCGGCTGCCGCTTCGGACGCCGCCAGCAAGTAATCGGCCTGCGCTTCGGCGCAACGATTATGGCAAAAAGATCGGGCGCGTGGGGGGCACCTCCACGCGCTCTTTCTTTGCGTGTGGGGCAGGGCAAAAGCTCAGGAAACAAGAACACATGCGAGGGTCACGACCCTCGCGCTCCCACGACTTGTCCACCTTGCGCCCCCGCCGCGAGGTTGCGCATTGCGGCGGGGGCGCTTTCAATCGGAAAACATCGCAAAGCCGGGTGCATTTGCGGGGATGATCTTGCGGCTTCGCCGCCAAGCGCATCGTGACGGGCATGCGCAACGATGACAGGTCATGGGCGCGCGAGGGGCACGCCCCTCGCATGTAGCCCTCCCTTCACCCCCAAAAGCAAAGCGGCGCCGGAAGGGTTGTCCCCCTCCTGGCGCCGCCGCTCTCCCAACCTGTTGAAAACGTTCAGCGTGAAACGGTATGAACCGCTGCCATGCCTTCCATGTGATAGCCATTATACAGCGCCCGCGCGATTGTGGCGATACGATATTCGCGGCGCGGCTTGCTGCCCTGGCCGGTGACATAGATGGCCACGGCGACGGTATGGCCCTCGGGCGTGCGGATGATGCCGACGTCGCTGGAGGTGTTGTTCAGCGTGCCGGTCTTGTGCCCGATCAGCGCATCCTCGGGGATGGCGGCCTTCAACCGGTGCAGCCCGGTGGCGCAGCGCGACATTGCGCCCATCAGCACCTCGCGGCTCGACCCCGACAGCCAGCGCCCTTCGTACAGCCCCGAAAGCAGCCGCACCATCGCGGTGGGGGTGGTGCTGTCGCGGGTGTCGATGGTGGTGGCGGGGTTCACCTCGCCGTCGTCACGCACCAATGTGGCGATATCGCGATCGAGGTGGATGCCGGAAACGCCGGTATGTGCCAGCCAGCGGTCGACCGCCTGCGGCCCACCGATCGCGGCGAGCAGCGCGTCGGTGGCGCGGTTGTCGCTGCGGGTGATGGCCAGTTCGATCAGTTCCACCGCAGGCAGCATCGTCCCCGGCCGCACCGGCGCGGGGCCGCGTGCGCCGCGGCTCGATCGCACCGGGATCATCAGCGGATAGCGGTCCTCCAGCCGGTAACGCCCTTCATCCACGCCCTGCAAAAAGGCGGAGACGATGGCGATCTTGGCGGTGCTGGCCATCGGGAACGGCTGGTTGCCCAGCACCGAGACCACGCGGTTGGTGGTGAGATCGAGCGCTGCGACGCCAATCCGGCCCATCGCCGGCGAGGCCAGCGTGGAGATCTGCTCCTCGAACGGCGAGGAAAACACCATGCCCGGCTGCGGCACGATCGGGCCGATCGGCGTGCGCGGGCCGGGGGCGGGGCGGGCCGTCTCGGTGGTGCCAAAAACACTGTCGAACGAGGATTGCAAGTCGCCGGCCACCGCCGCAGGGGTCGCAGTGACCACCGTGGCAGTAACGATCATTCCGAAAACGTGCCGGATGTGCGTCATCATAACCTGTGCAGAATACCCCCAGGGTCCCTGCGATCCGGTTAACCGCGTTGCGGCAAAATCCCAAAGGGCCAAGCGGTGAGTTGACGGCTGCATGCGGTAAAACCGCTAGTTGGCGGAGGAACTCTTTGGTGCGGCGGCGAAAATTAGGGGAAATCCCCCATGCGCCGCCACGAAAAAAGGCCGGGAGCGAACCCCCGGCCTTCCTTCAATCGCAAGCGGTTCTGGACCTTAGAAGTCCATGCCACCCATGCCGCCGCCGGGCATCTGCGGCATCGCGGGCTTGTCGTCCGGACGCTCGACGATACCGGCCTCGGTGGTGATGAGGAGGCCAGCCACCGAAGCGGCGTCCTGCAGCGCGATGCGAACGACCTTGGTGGGGTCGATCACGCCGGCGGCGAGGAGGTTTTCATAGACTTCGGTCGCGGCGTTGAAGCCCACCGATTCGTCCGCCTGATCCAGCACCTTGCCGGCGACGAGGATGCCATCGTGGCCCGCGTTCTCGGCAATCTGCTTGATCGGCGCGGAGATCGCGCGGCGGATGATGTCGATACCGCGGGTCTGGTCGTCGGTCGCGCCCTTGAGGCCGGCCAGCGCACGGGTGGCGTACAGCAGAGCCGTACCGCCGCCGAGCACGATGCCTTCCTCGACCGCAGCGCGGGTGGCGTGGAGAGCGTCGTCGACGCGATCCTTGCGCTCCTTGACCTCGACCTCGGTGGCACCGCCAACCTTGATCACGGCCACACCGCCGGCCAGCTTGGCGAGACGCTCCTGGAGCTTCTCACGGTCGTAGTCGCTGGTGGTGACTTCGATCTGGGCGCGGATCTGCTCGACGCGGGCCTTGATCTCTTCGGCCGGACCGTTGCCATCGACGATCGTGGTGTTGTCCTTGTCGATCGTGACCTTCTTGGCCTGACCGAGCATGTTCAACGTCACCGACTCCAGCTTGATGCCGAGGTCTTCCGAGATCATCTCGCCGGCGGTCAGCGTGGCGATATCGCCCAGCATGGCCTTGCGACGATCGCCGAAGCCCGGCGCCTTGACCGCGGCGATCTTGAGGCCACCGCGCAGCTTGTTGACGACGAGCGTGGCCAGAGCCTCGCCCTCGATGTCCTCGGCGATGATCAGCAGCGGACGGCCCGACTGCACCACGGCTTCGAGGATCGGCAGCAGCGCCTGGAGCGACGAGAGCTTCTTCTCGTGGATGAGAATGTAGGGATTCTCGAGCTCGACGATCATCTTCTCGGGATTGGTCACGAAGTAAGGCGACAGGTAGCCGCGATCGAACTGCATGCCTTCGACGACATCCAGCTCGAACTCGAGACCCTTGGCCTCCTCGACGGTGATCACGCCTTCCTTGCCGACCTTCTCCATCGCTTCCGCGATCTTCGAGCCGACTTCGACGTCGCCATTGGCCGAGATGATGCCGACCTGGGCGATCTGCGCCGAATCGGTGACCGGCTGCGAGCGCGCCTTGAGGTCCTCGACGACCTTGATCACGGCGAGATCGATGCCGCGCTTCAGGTCCATCGGGTTGATCCCGGCGGCAACCGACTTCAGGCCTTCGCGGACGATCGCCTGGGCCAGCACGGTGGCGGTGGTGGTGCCGTCACCGGCCTTGTCGTTGGCCTTCGAGGCCACTTCGCGCAGCATCTGCGCGCCGAGGTTCTCGTAACGGTCCTTGAGCTCGATTTCCTTGGCGACCGACACACCGTCCTTGGTGATGCGGGGCGCGCCGAAGCTCTTTTCGATCACGACGTTGCGGCCCTTGGGGCCCAGCGTGACCTTCACCGCGTCGGCGAGGGTGTCGACACCCTTGAGGATGCGCTCGCGCGCGTCGCGACCGAATTTGACGTCTTTGGCAGCCATGTTGCTATCCCTCTATCTGATTGTGTTGGCAGGAAAACCGGATCTCAAACTCAGGCGATGACGCCGAGGATGTCCGATTCCTTCATGATGAGCAGGTCCTTGCCGTCGACCTTGACCTCGGTGCCCGACCACTTGCCGAACAGGACGCGGTCGCCTGCCTTGACATCGAGCGGGGTGATGGTGCCGTTCTCGGCGCGGGCGCCGGTGCCCACGGCGACGATCTCACCCTCGGCCGGCTTTTCCTTGGCGCTGTCGGGGATGATGATGCCGCCGGCGGTCTTCTCTTCGGCTTCGACGCGACGGACCAGCACACGGTCGTGCAGGGGACGGAATGACATATGAAGTGCCTCTCTTCTCGTGTAGGTTGAAGCAGGTCTGAAATCAGGCTTGGCACTCTCACCAGGAGAGTGCCAGCGACCCGGATATGGGTGCCCGCCAGGGGACCGTCAAGGCGACCCCCGAAAACTTTTTTCGCAAAAGTTTCAGCCGGCCACGCCCGCCTCTGCCGGCGGCATCTCGGCGCCGGGTTGCAGCGGCGGCACCGCCGCATGGCTGCGCGCCACCAGCCCCCATGCCTCGCGCCGGGTCCAGCGCCACAGCAGGCACACCGCCACGATCATCAGCCCCAGCGCCAGCCCGATCCACACGCCCGTGCCCTGCAACGGCGTGAACAGCCCCAGCCCGACCGAAACGGTGAACCCGCCCAGCCAATACGAACAGATCGCCACCACCATCGGCACCCGCGTATCCTGCAACCCGCGCAAGGCGCCGGAGACGATCGTCTGCGCGCCATCGGCCAACTGGAACGCGGCGGCGATGGCCATGAACCGCACGGCATAGCCCACCACCACCGCATTGCCCGGCGCGCGCACATCCAGATAGGCCGAGAGCACAAAGCGCGGCACCGCCAGCAGCATCACCGCCGTCACCAGCGAGCACGCAAGCCCGAAGCCGATCGCCGTCCACCCCGCACGCCCGACGGCGGCGTGGTCGCCCGCGCCAAAGTGGTACCCGACGCGGATCGTTGCCGCCTGACCGATGCCCATCGGCAGCATGAAGGCAAAGGCCGCGATCTGGAGCGCCAAGGCATGCCCGGCGAGCTGCGCCTCGCTGATCCGCCCCATCAACAGAGCGGCGGCGCTGAACAGCCCGCCCTCGGCCACCACGGTCAGCGCCAGGGGCACACCGATCTTGAGCAAGGCCACCAGCCGCGCGCCATCGAACACCCACCAGCGCTGCAACAGCGCCGGCCGGCGCAAGTTCGGATCGGCCAGAATCGCCACGGCATAGGCCAGCGTCGTCACCACGGCGGTGATGATATTGGCCACGGCCGATCCGGGCATCCCCAGCCTTGGCGCGCCCCAGTGCCCGAAGATCAGCGCATTGTTGCCCAGGGCATTGGCCAGAATCGCGATCGCGGTGATCACGGTGGCGAAAACCGGCCGCCCCATCGCCGAGACATAAGTCCGCAACACGTTGGAAAAGATCATCGGGATCATCGCCCAGCGCAGCACGCCGAGAAACGCGCCCGCCCGCGCCGCCAGGGCCGCGTTCTGGCCGGTGGCGCGCAGGATCTCGGCGCCAAAACCGCAGAGCGTCATCCCCGCCACCCCGCAGGCGACCGACAGCCACAGCGCCATGCGCATCGTCACGCGGATATCGGCATCGCCGGCGGCATCGTGCGCCGGATCGCCCAGCGTCGCCCGATGCCCCAGATCCGCCGCGACCAAGGGCGCGATCGCCCCGGTCATCGTGGAAAAGGCCCACATCTGCACCATGAACACACTGACGGCCAGGCTGGCGGCGGCGATCACCGCCTGGCCCAGATGCGCCAGAAAGATCACATCGGTGGCATAGACCGCCATCTGCAACAGGTTGGCCAACGCCATCGGCACCGCCAGCACGGCAGTGGCGGCCAGCTCGCCGCGGCCGGTACGCATGGCGCCGGGGCGCAGGGGGAGGGCAAGGTCGGTCATGGCAGCCGGCCCGGTTAGCCACGCCCGGCGCACAACACCACCCCCAATCGGCATTTGCCTCGGCCCCGCGCTTGCCGATAGAGAAGCGGTTCCCCCCACGCGCCGGATCGCCTGCCCCCCATGCCCGCTGCCCTGCCTCTTCGGCGCCGATGCCGCCTCTGACCCCCACCGACTTCGCCGGGCTGCCGCGCGGCCTGCGCGCGCGTGGCGCGGCGGTTTGCGCGCCTTTGTTGCGTGCGCGGACGTGGCTGTTGCTGGCGGGGGTGCTGGCGGGATGCATCCTGATTGCGGTGGTGCTGCGCCCGCTGGTGGGCGAGGGTTATGCCTCGCTGGTCTTCGTGCTCGGGGTGGTGGCGATCGGCGGGGGGGGGGGGCTGGCGGCGGCATTGCTGGGCGCGGTGCTGGCGACGCTGGCGTTCAACTGGTTCGTCAGCGCGCCGCGCTTCTCGCTCGATTTCGATTCGCTGGCCGATTTCACGCCGCCGGTGGCGTTCATGCTGACGGCGGTGTTTTCGGGGCTGCTCTCGGGCCGGCTGCGCGACGAGACGCTGGCCGCGCGCTCGGCGCTGGTGCGGATCGAGCGCACGTTCCGCGCCAGCCGCGAGCTGCAGGCGGCGGTCACCGCCGAGGATGCGCTGGCGGCGCTGCGCCATGCCCTGCCGCGCGTTGAGCTGTGGCTGTTCCGTATCGATCCGGCGGCGCCGGCAGGGCTGACGCGGATCGGCGATCCCCGGGCGAGCGAGGCGGTTTGGGCGCTGGCGCAGGAGGTTTCGCTGGGCGGGGCCGAGCGCATCGCGCGCGACGGATTGGTGGCGCGGCGGATGGACGGCAGCGGCGGCACGGTCGGCGCGGTGGTGGGGGTTCAGCGCCGCCCCGGCGACGACATCCCGCCCGAGGTCACCCCCGAGGATTTCGCCGCGCTGGTGCGGATGGCGGCGATCACGCTGGACCGCATCGATCTGGCCGCACGCCTGGCCGGGGCCGAGGCCGAGGCACGCAGCGAGGCGTTCAAATCCACCCTGCTGTCCTCGGTCAGCCACGATCTGCGCACGCCGCTGACCACGATCAGCACGGCGGCGGCCACCCTGCTGGCCTTCGGCGGCAGCTTCGATGCCGAAACCGGCCGCGACCTGCTCGAGGGCATCGTCGACGAGGCGGCACGGCTGGGCCACGTCACCACCAACCTGCTGGAGCTGGCGCGGCTGCAATCGGGCGAGGGCCGGCTGCGCCCGACCTTGCTCGGCGTGGCCGAGACGCTGGCGGCGATCATCGCCCGTGCCCAGCGCGCGCCCAATGCCGCCGGCCGTACCATCGCGCTGCGAGCGCCGCGCGCCGAACTGGTGGTGGCGGCGGATGCGGTGCTGTTCGATCTGGCGATCACCAACGTGATCCAGAATGCGCTGCGTTACAGCCCGCCGGGGGCGCCGGTCGCGGTCGACGTGGCGGCCGAGGGCGGCGTCTGCACGATCGTTATCACCGATTCGGGCCCCGGCATCCCGCCCGAGGAACAAATCCGGGTGTTCGAGCGTTTCCACCGCGTGCACCGTCCCGGTGCGCCGGGGGGATCCGGGTTGGGCCTGGCCATTGCACGCGGATTTGTCGAGGCCTCGCGCGGGACCATCGCCATTGCCTCGCCGGTGGCGGCGGGGCGCGGCACCGCGCTGACCATCCGCCTGCCGCTGGCCCCGCCCGCCTGATCCCGCTGCCCTGACCATGGACCCTGATCGCATGACCCCCGGCCATATCCTGCTTGTCGATGACGAACCCGGCATCGTGTCGGCGCTGCGCCCGGCGCTGCGTGCGGCGGGGCACACCGTCACCATTGCCGTCGATGGCACCGCCGCGATTGCCGGCGTCACCTTGCGCGATCCCGATGTCGTGCTGCTCGATCTGGGCCTGCCCGATATGGACGGCAAGGATGTGATCCGCGCGATCCGCGCCACGCATCCCACGCCGATCATTGTCATCTCCGCCCGACATCAGGAGGACGAGAAGATCGCCGCGCTCGACGAAGGCGCCGACGATTATGTGAACAAGCCCTTCGTGCTGGGCGAGTTGCTGGCGCGGGTGCGCGCGGCGATCCGCCGCCGCGCGGGGCAGGCGCGCCCGGCCACCAGCTTTGCCGGCGGGCCGCTGACGATCGATTATGCCACGCGCGAAGTTCACGTCGATGGCGCGCTGGTCAAGCTCTCGCCCAAGGAATACGACCTGTTGCGCACCCTGGCCGAGAGCGCGGGGCAGGTGGTTACGCATCGCCGGCTGCTGGCGGCGGGCTGGGGCCGCACCGAGGCCGATCCGCAATATTTGCGCGTCTACATGGGCCTGCTGCGCCAGCGGATCGAGGCCAACCCCAGCGAGCCGCAGTTGATCCTCACCGAGCCGGGGGTGGGTTACCGGTTGGCGCTGTCCGCCGCTGCGGGCGAGGAAGCCGACGAGGTCAGCATCACCGGCACGCTCTGATCGGCCGCATGGGCCGGGTGTTCAGCCCGACCGCCCCCCGGGCTCCGGTGGAGGGCGGCCGGGCCGTCAGGCGCGGGCGGGGGCCTGCGCCTAAAAGGTCAGCACTCGACGACGTTCACCGCCAAGCCGCCCTTGGCGGTTTCCTTGTACTTGTCGCGCATGTCCATGCCGGTCTGGCGCATGGTCTCGATCACCTTGTCGAGGCTGACCAGATGCGTGCCATCGCCCATCATGGCGAGGCGCGAGGCATCGATCGCCTTGACCGCGCCCATGGCATTGCGCTCGATGCAGGGGATCTGGACGAGGCCCCCCACCGGATCGCAGGTCAGGCCGAGGTTGTGCTCCATGCCGATTTCGGCGGCGTTCTCGACTTGCCCATTGGTCCCGCCCAGCGCCGCCGTCAGGCCGGCAGCGGCCATCGAGCATGCAACGCCAACCTCGCCCTGACACCCGACCTCGGCGCCCGAGATCGAGGCGTTGCGCTTGTACAGGGCCCCCACAGCGGCGGCGGTGAGCAGGAAGATCCGCCGCGTCGCCGGGGTGCCGCGATAGCAGCGGTCGTGATAGCGCATCACCGCCGGGATGATCCCCGCCGCGCCATTGGTCGGCGCGGTGACGACGCGCCCGCCGGCGGCGTTCTCCTCGTTGACCGCCATCGCCCAGAGATTGATCCAGTCGAGCACCTGCAACGGCTCGTGCAGCGCCGAATCGATCCGCGCGCGCAGATCGGTCGAGAGGCCCGGCGCCCGCCGTTTCACCTTCAGACCGCCGGGCAGGATGCCCTCCTGGCGGCACCCGCGATCGATCGAGGCCGACATCGCCGCCGCCAGTTCGTCGAGCCCGGCGTTGACCTCGCCGGGGGTGCGGGTGGCGCACTCGTTGGCGAACATCATGTCGGCAAAGCTCAGCCCCGACTGCTCGCCCAGCGCCAGCAGTTCCGCGCCCGAGGCAAAGCTGTATGGGGTTTCGGGCCCCACGTCGTCGGGCGAATTGCGCGCCGCCTCGTCCTCATCGAGCACGAAGCCGCCGCCCACCGAGTAATACATCCGCCGCTCGATCAGTTCGCCCGCCGCATCGCGCGCCTCGCAGGCCATCGCGTTGGAGTGGCGCGGCTGGCGCTGGCGCTGGAGGAAGCGCAGATCCTTTTTGGGGTCGAACCGCACCGTGTGCCGGGCCAGCAATTGCACCTGCCGCGCCGCCGCGATCCCGGCGACGATCCCCGGCACCGCATCGGGATCGACCGTGCGCGGATGATGTCCGGCCAGACCCACGATCACCGCCACATCGGTGGCATGCCCGCGCCCGGTCAGCGCCAGCGAGCCATAGAGATCCACCCCCACCTGCGCCACCCGCTCCAGCAGGCCCAGTTCGGCCAGCCGCTGGGTCCAGCGCAGCGCCGCCACCATCGGCCCCACCGTGTGCGAGCTGGACGGGCCGATGCCGATCTTGAACAGGTCGAATACACTGACGGTCATCGCGGGGGGCGGTCTCTCGGGAAGCGGGAGCGGGCAGCCTAAACCCCCCGCGCCGCGCCCGATACCCGCGTTGGTGGAGATTAGGCGATCTGATTGCCGGTTTAAGCGGCAACGATGGTTGAGGTTCCCGAGCCGGACGGGCGCGCAAAACTTTCCACTGTTCCGAAGGGCATCGCGGTTTCACCTGGGCCCGCGAATCCCTATCTTGATGAGACTCGCCTCCAGACCGTTCAGGATCGTCCGCCCATGTCCCTTCTCGAAGCCCGCAAGACCTACAAGCCCTTCGAATATCCCTGGGCCTTCGAGTACTGGAAACGCCAGCAGCAGGTCCACTGGCTGCCCGAGGAAGTGCCGTTGGGCGAGGACTGCCGCGACTGGGCGCAGAAGGTCTCGGATCACGAGCGCAACCTGCTGACGCAGATCTTCCGCTTCTTCACGCAGGCGGACGTCGAGGTGCAGGATTGCTACCACGAGAAATACAGCCGGGTGTTCAAACCCACTGAAATCAAGATGATGCTGGCCGCTTTCTCCAATATGGAAACGATCCACATCGCTGCCTACTCGCACCTGCTCGATACCATCGGCATGCCCGAGACCGAATATTCCGCCTTCCTCGAATACGAGGAGATGAAGGCCAAGCATGACTACATGCAGAATTTCGGCGTCGATAACGACGAGGACATCGCGCGCACGCTGGCCATGTTCGGCGGGTTTACCGAGGGGCTGCAGCTTTTCGCCTCGTTCGCGATGCTGATGAACTTCCCGCGCTTCAACAAGATGAAGGGCATGGGCCAGATCGTCACCTGGTCGGTCCGCGACGAATCGCTGCACTGCGAGGGCATCATCCAGTTGTTCCACGCCTTCGTGCAGGAACGCGGCTGCCTGACCAAGGCGGTCAAGGAAGACATCCTCGACTGCTGCCAGAAGACCGTGCGGCTGGAAGATGCCTTCATCGATCTGGCGTTCGAGATGGGGCCGGTGCCGGGCATGAGCGCCAAGGACATCAAGCGCTACATCCGCTACATCGCCGACTGGCGTCTCGGCCAGCTCGGCCTCAGCCCGATCTACCTGATCGAGGAGCACCCGCTGCCTTGGCTCGCGCCGCTGCTCAACGGGGTGGAGCACGCCAACTTCTTCGAAACCCGCGCCACGGAATATTCCAAGGCCGCCACGCGCGGCGACTGGAACACCGTCTGGTCGAGCTTCGATTCGCGCCGCCGCGCCAAGGCGACCGAGCCGGCCAATGTTTCGTTGGTCGGCGATTCCGATACGCAGGACATGTTCCGTCAGGCGGGCATCGCGGCGGAGTAAGCGGTTAACCAGGGGAAGGCCGGGGGTGGCGTCTTGCGTACCGGTTTCTCGAAAGAAACCGGTTGGCCTCCGGATGCCCATGACGGTCGACATCGTGCATCGGCCGCAGCGTTGCGCCTGATGGCGATGTTAGCCGCGCTACATCGCCATCAAACGCCTGCGGCGAAGCCGCAATATGAATGCCGCGCTTCCCGCGCCGCTTGGGCATCAAACGTCACCCCCCAAGCGCAAAGCCTCGCGCAGGGCGCAACGAAGCCAGGGTTGAGGGAGCGCGAGGGACCAGTCCCTCGCATTCACCTTCCTTCCTTCCTTCCTTCGCCCCACCTTGAACTGCTTGCACCCCCCGGCCGCGATGGCTACCCAAGGCCGTGCCGATGGACACCCCCCCCGACATCGTTTCGCCCGCCGCGCGCTGGCCCCGCCGCACCCGCTGGCTGGCGGGCACCATGGCGTTGGCGCTGACGGCCGGCGCGGTGCTCTGGGTCGAGCGGGTTCCGCTCGCCAACCGCGCGATTGACGAGACGCTGGCGGCGCTGGACCTGGCCGCCACCTATCGCGTTGCCGAAGTCGGCCCGGCGCATGTGGTGTTGACCGATGTCGTGATCGGCGATCCGGCGCATCCCGATCTGGCCGCCGCGCGGGTGGAGATCGGCGCGGGCTTCACCACGCAGGGCATCGGGCTCAGTGATGTCGTCGCGCGCGGGGTGCGGCTCAACGGGCAGTGGCGCGACGGGGCGCTGCATTTCGGCGCGCTCGATCCGCTGATCAATGCGCCCTCGGGTCAGCCGGCGCGGTTGCCGGCGCTGAACCTCACGCTGACCGATGCGGTTGCCCGGCTGAGCTCGCCGTGGGGCGCGGCGGTGATCCGCGCCAGCGGCCAGGGCCCTTTGCGTGATGGTTTCACCGGCCAGATTCGCCTCGCCGCCGCGCCGATCGCGCCCGGCTGCCACGGCGGCGCCACGCAGGCCGCGCTCGCGCTCGGCATCCGTGGCGAGATCCCGCGCCTGACCGGGCCGATCGCCATCGCGCCGGTCACCTGTGGCCGCACGGCGCTCACCGCCGCCCGCGCCAACCTCGATCTCCACGTCGATCGCGCGCTGACCGGCGGCGATGCCGACCTTGCGCTGCATCTGCCCGGTGGCCTCGCCAGCACCGGCACCCGTCTGGCCGGCGCCCGGGCCGGCGCGCGGCTGACCTGGCGCGGCGGGCGGCTGGTGGGCGTGTGGCACGGCATCGCCGCGGGGCTGGCCAGCCCCGGCGTCACCGCCCGCCGGATCGAGGCCGCCGGCGGCCTACGCTTCGCCGACACCCTGCGCATCGAGGGCATGGCCAGCGCCGCCGGCCTCAGCCCGACGCGCGCCATCGCCGGGCGGGTGGCGCAGGCGGGCGCGGGCCTTGCCGGCACGCCGCTGGCCCCGCTCGGCGCCGCCTTCGTTCACGCGGCGTTGCGCGAGGGGCAGGGTGCCAGCGCCAGCGCCGCCTTCACCCTGCGGCGCGGCGGCGGCCATCTCGTGGTGGTCGTCCCCAACGCCGCGCTTTATGGGCGCAGCGGCGCGATGCTGCTCCACGCCGACCGGTTGATGCTGGCCGATGGCGCGCTCTCGGGCCACGCGGCCAGCGGCGGACCCGGCCTGCCGCGCATCGAGGCCGCCATCGACCGCCCCGCCGACGCCCCGGCTCACCTTTCGCTGGCCATGGCGGCCTACACGGCGGGCGGGGCGCAACTTGCTATCCCCGCCTTTGCGGCGCGCCAAACCGGTGCGGGGTGGCAACTTGCGGGTGCGGCCACGCTCTCGGGCCCGCTGGGGCAGGGGCGTGTCACCGGCCTCGCCCTGCCGCTCACCGGCGAGCTGCATGGCGGCGCATTGGCGCTCTGGCCGCGCTGCGCCGACATCGCCGTGCAAGCCGTCACGCAGGCCAGCTTGCGCCTCGGCCCTACGCGCACCACCGTCTGCCCGGCCGGCCCCGGCCCGGTGCTGGCGCTGGGCCCGACGCTGCGCCTGGCCGCGCGCATTCCCGCACTCGCGCTCAGCGGCACCCAGGCCGAGGTTCCGCTCCACGCCAGCGCGCGCGACCTAACCCTCACCGCGACCCCGGCGGGCGCCGACGCCACCCTCGCCGCGCTCAGCCTCACCCGCGCCGACAGCCATGTCGCGGCCGCGCATCTCACCGCGCACCTCGCCCATGGCGCGGCCAGCGGCACCATCACCGATGGCGCCATCGCCACCCCCGCCGCCCGCCTCAGCGCGCTGACCGGCGACTGGCGTTTTGCCGGGGCGGCGGTCGATCTGACCGCCGCTGCCACGCTGGCCGATGCCGCCAGCCCGGCGCGTTTTGCCCCGCTGCACACCGCCGACGCGCGTATCCACGTCGCGGGCGACATCGCCAGCGCCACCGCCAGCCTGACCGAGCCGACCACCGGCCGCACCGTGCTGACACTGGCGCTGCAACACGATCTGGCCACCGCGCGTGGCCATGCCGATGTGACTGTGCCCGGCCTGACGTTCGACAAGGCGTTGCAACCCACCGGGCTCAGCCCGCTGGCGCTGGGCGTGATCGCCGACGCCAAGGGCACGCTCACCGCCAACGCCCGCTTTGACTGGGCCGGCACGCATATCGCCAGCAGCGGCAGCGTCACCACCAAGGGCCTCGATTTCGCCGCCGCCTTTGGCCCGGTGCAGGGTCTGGCCGGCACGGTGACCTTCACCGATCTGCTGGGGCTGGTCACGCCGCCGCATCAGGTGCTGACCATCGCCGCGATCAATCCGGGGGTCGAGGTCGACAACGGCACCGTCGCGTTCCAGATGCAGCCCGGCCGCGTGCTGGCGGTGGAGGGGGCGAGCTGGCCGTTCCTCGATGGCCAACTGACGCTGCTGCCCACCCGCATGACGCTGGGCGCGGCCGAGGAGCGGCGTTATGAACTCGTTGTCCACGGGCTCGATGCGGCGAAGTTCCTCGTCCACATGAATGTCTCGAACCTCTCGGCCACCGGGCATTTCGATGGCGACCTGCCGCTGGTGTTCGATCGCGAGGGCAATGGCAGCATCGTCGGCGGCATGCTCAGCTCGCGCCCGCCGGGGGGGACGGTGTCCTATGTCGGCGAGCTGAGCTATCGCGACCTGACCCCCATCGCCAACTATGCGTTCCGGACGCTGCGCAGCCTGCGCTATCGCCAGATGGAGATCGGCATGGACGGGCCGATCGCCGGCGAGATCGTCACCCGCGTCGGCATGGATGGCATTGCCCAGGGGCCGGGGGCGAAACGCAACTTCATCACCCGCCAGATCGCGCGCCTGCCGATCCGGTTCAACGTCAACATCCGCGCGCCGTTCTACCAGTTGCTGGGTTCGTTCCGATCGTTCTTCGATCCCACGCTGGTTGCCGATCCGCGCAGCGTCGGCCTGCTGGATGCGCAGGGACACGTGATTGCCCATCCATCCACCGCTGTTCAGCCACCGCTCATCGCACCTGCGCCACAAGGAGCCCCACAGTGACCGACCGAATCGTTACCCCCCTATGGGCACTTGCGGTGGCGGCGCCGGGTCTCTTGCTGGCCGGATGCATCTCGGTCAACGCGCCCGACAAACCCATCGTCATCGAACTGAACGTCAACATCAAACAGGAAGTCGTCTATCGCCTCTCGGCCGACGCCAACAAGACGATCGACAACAACAAGGACATCTTCTGATGCGCACCCTCGGCCTTTTCCTCCCGCTTGCCGCGTTGGTATTGGCCACTGGCGCGGCCGCGCAAACCCGCGATCCGGCCTATGCCGCCGCGCGCGCGCAGGGCGAAATCGGCGAGAAGATGGATGGCTACCTCGGCGTCGTCTCCGGCGGCACCCCGGCGCTGGAGAAGATGGTCGATGACCTCAACATCAAGCGCAAGGCCGTCTACGCCCAGCAGGCCGCCGCCGCCCATGCCACCGTCGAGGACTATGCCTTCACCTCGGGCTGCCAGTTGATCGCCCGCACCCAGCCGGGCGAGAAGTATCAGGCCCCGACGGGCGGATGGGCGACGCGCGGGGCCGGGGCGGCTTTGCGGGATAGCCGGTGCCCGTAATTCGGGGCGTTCAGAAAAGGAAGATGCGAGGGACACGTCCCTCGCGCTCCCGCAACGTTGGCGACATTGTGCCCCGCACGCCGCGGAGCGCCCGCGGCGAAGCCGCCATCATGATACCGCTTCGCGGATCAGCTTGACCTTGCGGCGCTTGCGCACGTTCCGTGGCCATCCGGCGCTACGTTGCTGGCCCCTGCGACGTTTCCAAGGTTGAGGAAGCGCGAGGGACGTGTCCCTCGCATCTGATCTTTCTACCCCTGATGATCCCCACGCCCAAAGTCCGCGCGCGCATCATCCTGCCCCATTTCGATGATCGAGCGCCGCACCGCCCGTGTGCGGGTAAAGTGCTCGAACAGGGCGTCGCCATCCTCCACCCGGATTGCCCGCTGGAGCGCGGTGAGGTCCTCGGTGAACCGCTGGAGCATTTCCAGCACCGCGCCCTTGTTGGCGAGGAACACGTCGCGCCACATGGTGGGGTCGCTGGCGGCGATGCGGGTGAAATCGCGGAAACCGCCGGCCGAGTACTTGATCACCTCGCTCTGGGTGACTTCCTCCAGATCGCTGGCGGTGCCGACGATGGTATAGGCGATCAGGTGCGGCAAATGGCTGGTCACCGCCAGCACGCGGTCGTGGTGATCAGGGGCCATGCTCTCGACCCGCGCGCCGAGCCCGGCCCAGAACGCCTCGACCCGCGCCGCCGCCGCGGCATCTCCGCCGGCCAGCGGCGTGACAATGCACCAGCGGTTGCGGAACAGCGCAGCAAACCCCGCGTCCGGGCCGGAATTCTCGGTCCCCGCCACCGGATGCGCCGGCACGATCAGCCCGGCGGCGGCATGCCCCGGCAAGGCCTCCGCCAGCGCCTCGGCGACCGAGACCTTGCAACTGCCGACATCGCTGATCACCGCGTCCGCCGCCAGGCCCGGCGCCATGGCCAGGGCCGCCTCGGCCATCGCCCCGGGCGGCACGCAGAGGATCACCAGATCCGCGCCATCAACCGCCCCGGCGGCGCTGTCGTGCACCACCTCCACCAACCCGCGCTCGGTCGCACGGGCGCGGTGCGCAGGCGAGAGGTCGAACCCGCTGGTCCGCACGCCCGGCAGCATCGCCTGCACGGCGAGGCCAATCGAGCCGCCCTGCAACCCCAGCCCGATCACCGCGACATGACGAAATCCCGTCATGCCCCGGCCATCTCGCGGATGGCGGCGGCGATAGCGTCCATGTCATGCGCGTGGCCGATGGTGATGCGCAGCCCATGCGGCAAGCCCTGCCCGGGCAACCAGCGCACGATATAGCCCCGCTCTGCCAGTCCGTTGTACGCCGCCTCGGCGGTCAAGGCGCCCTCGAACAGCACCAGCACGAAGTTCGCTTCGGAGGGCACGCAGCGCACGCCCTTGTTGCCCAAGGCCGCCAATGTATCGACAAACCGCGCCCGCTCGCGCGTGTTGTGATGCCGCGCCGCTTCGACAAACGCCTGATCGCCCACGGCGGCCAGGCAAGCTGCCTGCGCAGTGGTGTTCAGGTTGAACGGCCCGCGCAGCCGGTTCAGGATCTCCACCAAAGCCGCCGCCCCGGTCGCCCAACCGACCCGCTCACCCGCGAGGCCATAGGCCTTGGAAAACGTCCGCGTGACCAGCACGTTGTCATGCGCCGCCGCCAGGGCCAGCGACCCGTCGTCATCCTCGGGCGAGACGTACTCGGCATAGGCCTGATCGATCACCAGCAGCACATCGCCGGGCAGCGCCGCGTGCAGCCGGGCGATCTCTCCGGCGGGCAGGAACGACCCGGTGGGATTGTTGGGATTGGCGACGAAGACCACCCGCGTCGCCGCCGTCACATGGCTCAGCAACACATCGACATCGGTGCCATAATCGGCATCGGGGGCCACCACCGGCGTCGCCCCGCACCGCCGCGCGACGATGTCATACAGCGAGAAGCCATAGCGGACGTACAACACCTCGTCCCCCGGCCCGGCAAAGGCACTCGCCGCCACCGCCAGCAACTCGCCCGAGCCGGTGCCGCAGACGATCCGCGCGGGCGCGATCCCGTGCAACGCGCCCAAGGCCGTGCGCAAGGCCACGCTATCGGGATCGGGGTACAGCGACGGCGCCGCCACATGCTCCCGCGCGGCCAAAGCCGCCAGACTGGTCCCCAACGGGTTTTCGTTGGCCGAGAGCTTGATCAGCGGGCGCCCGTCCGCCCCGGCCGACTTGCCCGGCACATAGGCATGGATCGCCGCGATCCACGGCTTTGGAGCGGGGGCAAGGGCGAGCGGCGCGGCGGTGTCGGTCATGGCGACCAGCCTCTAAGCCGCGTCGACGGCCAAGGGAAGGGGGCAGCGCAACCCCCATCCCCCCGCACGCCCGGATTGACACCCGCGCGCCACAAGGCCAATCCCGCGCGACAATGCCACAAGGCCCGATCCCCACCACCAGCGCCGTTCTGGACCTCGCCCAGCCGCTCCCGCTCGACGGCGGGCAGAGCCTTGAGAACGCGCGCATCGCCTATGAGACTTATGGTCGGCTGAACCCGGCGCGCGACAACGCGATCCTGATCTGCCACGCCACCACCGGCGATCAGCACGTCGCCAGCCCGCACCCGATCACCGGCAAGCCCGGCTGGTGGGCGCGCACCGTCGGCCCCGGCCTGCCGATCGACACCGACCGCTTTTTCGTGATCTGCGCCAATGTCATCGGCGGCTGCATGGGCTCCACCGGCCCGGCCAGCATCGCCCCCGATGGCGCGCCTTACGGCATGCGCTTTCCGGTGATCACCATCCGGGATATGGTCCGCGGGCACGTCGCGCTGCTCGATCACCTTGGCATCGCGCGGCTCTATGCGGTCGTCGGCGGCAGCATGGGCGGGATGCAGGCGATGAGCCTCGCGGTCAACTGGCCGGAGATGGCCGGGCGGGTGCTGGTGCTGGCCGCCACCGCCGCGATGCCCGCGCAGAACATCGCCTTTCAGGAGGTCGGCCGCCAGGCGATCATGGCCGATCCCGCGTGGCAGGGCGGCGCCTACTATGGCACCGGTCAGGAGCCCCACGCCGGCCTCTCGGTCGCGCGGATGTCGGCGCACGTCACGTACTTGTCCGAGGCGACGCTGAGCGAGAAGTTCGGCCGCCGGTTGCAGGATCGCGCCGCCAAGTCGTTCGGTTTCGACGCCGATTTTCAGGTCGAATCGTACTTGCGCTATCAGGGCGCGGCTTTCACCGGCCGGTTCGATGCCAACGCCTACCTCTACATCACCCGCGCCATGAGCTACTTCGATCTCGCCGAGGATCAGGGTGCCGACGACCACGGCACCGCACTTGCCGCCGCCTTTGCCGGATCGCGCGCGCGGTGGTGCGTGGTCAGCTTCGATACCGACTGGCTCTACCCCACCGCCGAATCGCGCAAGATCGTCCACGCGCTGACCGCCGCCGGGGCGGCCGTCTCGTTCGTGGAGCTGGCGGCGCCCTTCGGCCACGACTCGTTCCTGCTCGATGTCCCCGCGCTTGATCAGGTCATCGCCGGGTTCCTCGCATGAGTTTACGCCCCGACCTCGCCCTGATCGCCGCCCACATCCCCGCCGGTGCGCGTGTGCTCGATATCGGGTGCGGCGACGGCGCGCTGATGGCGGCCCTGCGCGCCAAGGGTTGCGACGCGCGCGGCATGGAGTTGGACCCCGCAGGCGTCGGCGCCTGCGTGGCGCAGGGCCTCTCGGTGATCCAGGGCGACGCCGATACCGACCTCGCCTTCTATCCCGACGCCAGCTTCGATGTCGCGATCCTCTCGCAGACGCTGCAAACCACCAAGCGGCCTGATCGCGTGCTGGAGGAACTTCTGCGCATCGGCCGGCGGGGCTTCGTCTCGTTCCCCAATTTCGCCCACTGGCGGGTGCGTGTGTCGCTGCTGTGGGAAGGGCGGATGCCGGTCACGCGGCTGCTGCCGGTGGCGTGGTACGAGACGCCCAACATCCACCACCTCACCGTCTCGGACTTCCGCGACCTGGTGAGCGAGCGCGGGATCGGGGTGGAGGACGCTTGGTTCCTCTCGGGCGACGCGCGGATCGGGGCCTGGGCGGCGAATTGGCGCGCGGAGCATGCGGTGTTTCAGTTGGCGTTGCCAAGGGGTTGAGAACTAAGGGATAATGCGAGGGCGCTCCCATGACTTGTCCAGGTTGCGCGCGCCTTCCGTCATGGTGCCTTGCGGCGAAGCCGCTGGAATCATCTGGCAACCTTGCGCAACGTTGCGATCCTGCCCCCTTTTGGGCGGCTTCGCCGCAAGGCGCGGCGCTGAAAGGGCCCGCCACGTCGACAACGCAAGGGCGCGCGAGGGTCGTGACCCTCGCATAAACCCTTTCGTTCTTCCGCCCGGTCATTCTCTTGTCATTCATCCCGCCGCGCCTACATTGCGGACAAGGATAAGGACTCCCTTCACGATGAACGACGACCAGCCGAGCGGTAACCCCTGGATCAAGCATCTGCTGGTCTGGGGCGGGGTGTTTTTGGCGCTGTTTTTTGCGGTGTCGCTGTTCAGCGCGCGCGGAGACGTGGCCAGCAGCCAGATGGCCTATTCCGATTTCCGCACGCGGGTGGCGGCGGATCAGGTGCATGATGCGCAAGTGGGCGACCAGCGCATCACCGGCCACCTGAAGTCGGGCGAGGCATTCACCACGATCCCGATCCCCAACGACACCACGCTGGCCGAGCTGCTGCAACAGCACAACGTGACGTATGCCGGCAAAGCCCCGGATGAGCCGAACATCGTGCTCTATGTGCTGGCGCAGGCCTTGCCGTTCCTGCTGATTGTCGGGGTGGCGTTCTTTGCGCTGCGTCAGGTGCAGAAGGGCGGCGGCGGCGGCGCGATGGGCTTTGGCAAGTCGAAGGCCAAGCTGCTGACCGAGCGCTCGGGCCGGGTGACGTTTGCCGATGTCGCCGGCATCGATGAAGCCCGCGAGGAATTGCAGGAAATCGTCGAGTTCCTCCGCGATCCGCAGCGGTTCTCCAAGCTGGGCGGGCAGATTCCGAAGGGCGCGTTGCTCGTCGGCAGCCCCGGCACCGGCAAAACCTTGCTTGCTCGCGCCATCGCGGGTGAGGCAGGGGTGCCGTTCTTCACCATCTCCGGTTCCGATTTTGTCGAGATGTTCGTCGGCGTGGGCGCCAGCCGCGTGCGCGACATGTTCGAGCAGGCCAAGAAGAATGCGCCGTGCATCGTCTTCATCGACGAAATCGACGCGGTCGGCCGCCACCGTGGCCACGGGCTGGGCAATTCCAACGACGAGCGCGAGCAGACGTTGAACCAGTTGCTGGTCGAGATGGACGGTTTTGAGGCCAACGAGGGCATCATCATCATCGCCGCGACCAACCGCCCCGATGTGCTCGATCCCGCGCTGCTGCGTCCGGGCCGCTTCGACCGTCAGGTCGTCGTCTCGGTGCCCGACATCGAGGGCCGCGAGCAGATCCTCGCCGTCCACATGAAGAAGGTGCCGTTGGCGCCCGACGTGATCGCCCGCGTGATCGCGCGCGGCACACCGGGCTTTTCGGGCGCCGATCTCGCCAACCTGGTCAACGAGGCGGCTTTGCTGGCGGCGCGGCGCAACAAGCGCCTTGTCGCCATGGCCGAGTTCGAGGACGCCAAGGACAAGGTCATGATGGGCGCCGAGCGCCGCAGCATGGTCATGACCGAGGACGAGAAGAAGATGACAGCCTATCACGAGGCCGGCCACGCGCTCGTCTCGGTGAACGAGCCTGCATCGGACCCGATCCACAAGGCGACGATCATCCCGCGCGGGCGGGCGTTGGGCATGGTCATGCGCCTGCCGGAGCGCGATTCGTACTCCTACCACCGCGACAAGATGCATGCGAACCTCTCGGTCAGCATGGGTGGCCGCGTGGCGGAGGAACTGGTGTTCGGTTACGACAAGGTGTCGTCGGGCGCCTCGGGCGACATCCAGTACGCGACCAGCCTTGCCCGCAACATGGTCACCAAGTGGGGCATGTCGGACAAGCTCGGGCCGTTGCAGTACGAGGAATCGCAGGAAGGCTACCTCGGCATGGGCGGCACCCAGCGGATGATGATGTCCGACGAGACCGCCAAGCTGATCGACAGCGAAGTCCGCGCTTTGGTGGACAACGCCCATGCGCGGGCGACCGACCTGCTGCGGACCCAGATCGAAAAGCTCCACGTCCTCGCCGGCGCCATGCTCGAATACGAGACGCTCAATGGCGACGAAATCAAGGAGCTGATCGAAACGGGTCGGCTCGATCGTCCCGATGCGCCCAGCGGCCCGGCTCAGCCCATCGCCGTGCGCGGGACCACTGTGCCCAAGGCCGGGCGGCGGTTCCTCTCCGGCGGCGGGTTTGCCGGGGGCGGGACGCCGACGCCGCAGGGGGCGTGAAGGTTAAAGGGTTGATGCGAGGGGGACGCCCCTCGCGCTCCCATACCCTGTCCATCTGGGCGTTGGCCCGGCGGCCTTGCGCAATGTGGCAGCGCCGCAGGCTTCTTCCCCATGTCGCGCCTTTTGGCCACGCATGTTGATAAAGCGGCTTCGCCGCAAGCAGGCCCAAAACACCCCGCTGCGCGCGAGACACAAGTTAGACACGTCATGGGAGCGCGAGGGTCGTGACCCTCGCATTTCATCTTGTTCTGAAAACGAAAAGCCCCGCCGGATCCAATCCAGCGGGGCTTTTTGGTCAGACGCCGATCGCGAAATCAGCCGTCGTAATCGCCACCCAGCGAGGTGTTGCGCACCGGCGCGGCGGCCGTGATGCGCAGGGCCTCTGCCTGCTGCGACAGCGAGCCGATTTCATCGACCTCATCGTCGTCATCGGGCAGCACGCGCTGGAGCGAGGTGACCAGCGATTCGCCGAGCACACGCGGGCGCACGGTTTCATCGGCGATTTCGCGCAGGGCGACGACCGGGTTCTTGTCGCGGTCGCGATCGATGGTCAGTTCGGCACCGCCCGAAATCTCCCGCGCGCGCTGGGCGGCGAGCAGGACGAGATCGAAGCGGTTGGGGATCTTGTCGACGCAATCTTCGACAGTAACGCGCGCCATGCGGGCACTCCAACTGGCGGGTTTCGGGCGGGGCGACCGAGGATCGGCCCCACAAAAAACGCGCGGGAATCGTGTATGAACCCGCGCGGTTAGGCCTCAAGGCCTGCAAAGTCAAGGTTTGAAGGGGATGATGCGAGGGGCAAACCCCTCGCGCTCCCCGATCCTGTCCACCTTGCGCCTCGCCCGCACCCATACGCCATGCGGCGAAGCTGCGCAGAACCGTTACACCTCGCCGCCAAGCGCACAGTCTAACCGGACAATGATAAAGGCGGCTTCGCCGCGAGTCCCAACCCCACTGGCCCCCACTCACCCCGCCAAAGTCATGGGAGCGCGAGGGTCGTGACCCTCGCATTCACCGCTTCACTGATAATCCTCCGCCATCTGATCGTCGGCCAGATCGCTGAACTTGGTGATCCGCGCCTCGAACCGCATCCGCACGGTGCCGGTCGCGCCATGGCGCTGCTTGGCGATGACCAGTTCGGCCAACCCGTGGATGCGCTCCATTTCCTCGGCCCAGCGGTTGTGGGCATCGTGGATCGGCTGGGCATCGCCGGGCTTGGGCTGATCGGGCTCGCGCAGGTAATAGTCGGGGCGGTAGACGAACCAGACCATGTCGGCGTCCTGCTCGATCGAACCCGATTCGCGCAAGTCCGAGAGCAGCGGGCGCTTGTCCTCGCGCTGCTCGACCGCGCGGGAGAGCTGCGACAGCGCGATCACCGGCAGCGACAGTTCCTTGGCCAAAGCCTTCAACCCGCGCGAGATTTCCGAGATTTCGTTCACCCGGTTGTCGGTCCCGCGCCCGGTGCCCTGCAACAGTTGCAGGTAATCGACCACCACCAGCCCGATGTCATGCTTGCGCTTTAACCGCCGCGCGCGGGTGCGCAAGGCGGCGATGGTCAACGCCGGCGTATCGTCGATATAGAGCGGCAGCGATGCCAGCCGCTGCGATGCGAACGACAGCGACTGGAAGTCCTCGCGGCTGATCTTGCCCATGCGCAGCGCTTCGGAGGAGATCCCCGACTGCTCGGCCAGGATACGCGTGGCCAACTGATCGGCGCTCATTTCGAGGCTGAAGAACGCCACCGGGCAGCCCAGCGACTTCTCGGGCTCGATGCCATCGGCCAGATCGCGCTGATAACGATCGGCGGTATTGAACGCGATGTTGGTCACCAGCGAGGTCTTGCCCATGCCCGGACGGCCGGCGAGGATGATCAGATCCGAGTCATGCAACCCGCCGATCTTGTTGTTCAAACTGGTCAATCCGGTGGTCCGGCCCGAGACATGGCCGCCCGAATTGAACGCCTTTTCAATCGACTGGATCGCGGTGCGGGTGGCGGTGCCGAAGCTCTGCGCCTCGCTCTGCGCGCCCGCGCCCTCGGCCACTTTGTAGAGCTTGGCCTCGGCGGTCGCGATCTGGTCCAGCGGCTCCACCGATTCGGAGGTGTCCATCGCCCCCTCGACCAGCTCGCGGCCGACGCTGACCAGTTCGCGCAGCAGCGCCAGGTCATAGATCTGCGCCGCCAGCACGCGCGGCGCCATCAACCCCTGCGCATCCACCGTCAGCCGCGCCAGATAGGCCGTCCCGCCCAGCTCGCGCATCGCCTCGTCGGCCTCGAAATAGGGCTTCAGCGTGACCGGCGTGACCACCGCCTTGCGGTCCAGCAGCACCATGATCCGCTCGAAAATCCGCGCATGCACCGGCTCGAAGAAATGGCTGGCGGCCAGCGGCGTGGTCATCTCCTCGATCACGCGATTGTCCACCAGCACCGCGCCGAGGAACGCGGCCTCGGCATCGATGTTGGCGGGAAGGGCGCGGGCCGAATCGGCGGGGGCCGAGGCATCGCGCGGGCGCAGCAGGGTGAGCGGTTCTGACATGGGGTGCGGATCATGCGCCGGGCGAGGGGGGCGCGGCAAGGGCATCCGCCGATTTTCAGGGTGTGGATAACGGGGATGGAATGAGGGGGCCGCAGACAAGGGTGAAATGCGAGGGGCAAACCCCTCGCGCTCCCCGTTCCAGCATATGTGGCGTACCCTTTCGGCCCAGCGCGATGCGGCGAAGCCGCCTTCAGGCACGTCATACCGCCAACGCGCGTAACGTGGCGATCATCTCCTGCGGCTTCGCCGCGATGGCGCAACACCGCGTGCAGGACGCAACGCATACACGAACGGGGAGCGCGAGGGGTTTGCCCCTCGCATTTCGCCCTTGTTCTTTCCGCCATCCCCCTTGCCCATCGCGCCACCATTTGCGATGGCCCTCGATGATCATGCCCGACCCCCGGATAGCTCATATCGAACTCGACGAGGCGACGTTCATCCGGCGCAACGAGGACATCGAACAGGAACGGCGCATCGCCATGTTCGATCTGATCGAGGACAATGTTTTCAAGCCCTTGCGTCCCTTCGCCGCCGGCCATCAGGGTCCGTACCGGCTGAAGCTGGCGGTGGTCGACGGTCGCCTGGAAATCGCCATCGCCGACGAGTCGGGCGCGGCGCTGGAAACCCACATCCTGGGTTTAGGGCGCTTCCGCCGCTCGATCCGCGACTATTTCGCGATCTGTGAATCGTATTACCAGGCGATTCGCAAGGCCACCGCGCAAGAGATCGAGACCATCGACATGGCCCGCCGCGGCGTCCACAACGAGGCGGCGGAGCTGCTGCTGGAACGGCTGGAGGGCAAGATCGAGACCGATTTCGCCACCGCGCGCCGGCTGTTCACGCTGATCTGCGTTCTTCACATCCGCAGTTGAAAGATTTCATGGCACGCTCCAGAACCATCGGCCGAACCCGGCGCGTGCTGCCCACATGGCTGGCGCGGCTGGGCGCGGCGGTGTTGCTGATGGCCATTGTCGCTGGCGCGGCGGCGTGGTGGCAACTGCGCCACTGGACGCCGCCACGCAGCGCCTTTGCCATGCAGGGCGCGGAAATCGGCGGCGCGGACGGCGATATCGATTGGCCGGCGCTGAAAGCCATCGGTGCCGATTTCGCCTATCTCGATGCCTCGGCCAGTGCGTTTGCGCGCGATCCCGGCTTTGTCCGCAACATCGATGCGGCCCATGCGGCGGGCCTGCGCATCGGCGCCGTGCATAAATACGATCCGTGCCAACCCGCAGACCGGCAAGCAGCAAATTTTGTCACTGTCGTGCCAAGAGATCCACTGATGTTGCCGCCCGTGGTCGATCTCGATACGCTGGCAGACGATTGTCCTGAACCGGTTTCCGATGCGCGGGTGGTGAGCGAACTGATGACCTTCATCAATGAGGTCGAGACCCATACGGGCAAGGCCACGATCCTGAAAATCAGCCCGCGTTTCGATGCGCGCTATCACATTGCGCGCGCGATCGACCGCAACCTGTGGCTGACCCGCACCCGCTTCCAGCCCGATTACGCCGGCCGCCCCTTCGCGCTGTGGACCGCCAACCCCGGCCTTGTGACCGAGGCCGCGTCGCACCCGCTGCGCTGGGTGGTGGCCCAGCCATGAGCGATGTCTCGGGCCAACGCGACCTGATGATCGCCCGCGCCAAGGCCGCCGCGATGGGGGCCTATGCGCCGTACTCCGGCTTCCACGTCGGGGTGGCGCTGTCTTTTGCCGATGGCACCCGCGTCACCGCCGCCAATGCCGAGAACGCCTCTTACGGATTGTCGTTGTGCGCCGAATCGGTGGCCGTGGCGAAAGCCCTCGGCGACCGCCAGCGCGCCGCCTCGCCGCTGGTGGCGGTTGCGGTGTTCGGTGGACGTATCGGCGCCGATGGCGTCCTCGCCGCCGCCGCCGCGCCGGTGACGCCCTGCGGTCGCTGCCGCCAGATGCTCGCGGAACTCGCGGCGCTGACGGGCGCGGACCCGGTGGTGTGGAGCGCCGGCGCGGATAGCGTGGTGGAGCACAAGCTCTCGGTGTTGCTGCCGGCGGCGTTTGGGGCGGGGGCTTTGGACAAGTAAGGGTGACATGCGAGGGGAGTCCCTTGTGCCAGTTTCTCAAGAGAAACCGGTTGGCCCCTCGCGCTCCCCATTCCTGTCCGCGTTGCGGGAGCCATCGGCGTGGCGCATGGCGGCGAAGCCGCAGGATCATCCCGGCCACCTTGCGCCAGGTGGCGATGTCGCACCTATCAAGGCGGCTCCGCCGCAAAGAACGCCCTCTCCGGCCAGCGCACCGAAAAACGTTGGGGGAGCGCGAGGGGCGTGCCCCTCGTATCCCTCTCTTAAACCTTCACCCCAACCACTCCGCCAAAGCCGCCAGACACCCGCGCGCGAGCAACCGCGATCGCTCCGGGCTCCAGCCAAAGTCGGCGCAGGGCAGGTCGTCGTTATCCTTGAACGGCATTTCCAGCGTCATCGCCACCGCGCCAAAGCGCTGGGCGATCTGGTTGGTGGCCATCGACAGGTTCGCGCGCCCCGGCCCCGCCACGGGGTATCCCAGCCGGGTCTGGAAATCGGGCGTCCGCCGTTCCAGGATCGCCAGGTAACGGCGATAGCCCTCCAACTGCGTCTCGGTCAGTCCGGGGATGCCCTCGAACCCGGCCATGAACACGGCGGGGATGGCCTCGTCGCCGTGGACGTCGATGCAGAAATCGACGCCCGTGGCGTCCATCGCGCCGCGGATCGCCACCACCTCGGGGCTGCGCTCCACGGTCGGCGTCGCCCACTCGCGGTTCAGGTTTACGCCCGCCGCGTTGGTGCGCAGATGCCCGCGAAACGATCCATCGGGGTTGCAATTGGGCACGACATGAAACCGGCAGGCGCTGCGCAGCAGGCGCCCGTGCGGATCGGCGGGATCGGTCAGCAGGTCCAGCGCGCCTTCCATCCACCACTCGGCCATCGATTCGCCCGGATGCTGGCGCCCGATCAGCCACACCTCGCGCGGGCCCTCGCCCAGCGTCAGTACGTCGATCGCGCGCCCGTCGAGGCTATAGCCCAGCACCCCATGCCCCACGCCCGGATAGCCGGCGGTGTCGGCGATCAGGTCGGCATGGCGTTCCTGCGAGTAGGGCGCGAAATAGGCGAACCACACCAGATCCCCCGCCGGTTGATGCCGGATGGTCAGCGTGCCGCCATCCTCGCTGGCATCCCAATCGGTATCGGCGCGGAACCAGTTGTGCCGATCGGGCGAGACACAGGCGCGATACCCCGGCCACCCCCCCGGATAGGCCGATGCGTTCAGCCCGGTGATCCGCAATGTCAGCTCACGCCCGGCGGCCCCGGCCACGCGAAAGTGAAACCATTGGAAAAAGTCCGAATCCTTGTCGCGCCCGATTGCCAGCGTGGCGTTGGGGCCGTCGACCGAAAGAACCTCGATGTTGCCGGAATCGAATGCGGCGTCGATAAACAGGGGGGCGTTTTGCGTCATGCCGCCAACGATAGAGCCGCCCGCGCGATGCGCAATGGCGGGGAGGTAGAACGAAGGGGAAGAACGGAAGGGATAGATGCGAGGGACTCGTCCCTCGCGCTCCCTGTTCCTGTCTTCGTTGCGCGCGCCCTCGGCGTGGCGCCATGCGGCGAAGCCGCTGACATCCATGCGGCGAAGCCGCCGTCATCTATGCGGCGGCATCAGCGTATGTCGCCGGGCCGGGATGTTCCTGTGGCTTTGCCGCATGGCGCCATGCCGAAGGGGCGCGCCGCGTGGACAGGGTATGGGAGCGCGAGGGGTGTGCCCCTCGCATTATCCCTTACTTCCTGCCGCGCCGTTCCCCGCTCCACCCCGGAAACCGGTCGAACAGCGCCCCCGCCAGCCGCGCCGCGATCTTGGCGTCGGGCCATCGGCCATCGCCCTCGCGCGCGGCCATGTCGGCGCGGCCTTCCCACAGCGCGCGTCCGGTGGCGGCATCGCGGATGCGCACGTCCACCCGGGTCGAGACCACCGGCCCGCGCGGCTTGGTGAGATCGATGGCGATGCCCAGCGACATCCCCGACCCCCGGTTGGAGACGCCCATCGCGGCCTCGCCGCTGACGGTCTTGTGCGGCGGGTCCCCGGGCGTGACCAGCCCGTGGCTGACGCGCAGTTCGAGGATCTGGCCCACGGCGGCGGCATCCCCCGGCGGCGCGATCACATAGCCATCGTGGCCCAGCCGCGCGGCGATGGCGTCCTGAAACACCCCGCTTTCCAGCGCGAAGGGATCGCCATCGTGTGGCGCCGGACCCGACGAGGCCTCGGCATCGGACAAGGGCACGCCGTCCCCGCCCGCGCGTGCCATGGGCAGGCCTGCGTTGTCCGTGCCGGCCATCGGCACGCCTTCGTTGTCCGTGCCGGCCATCGGCACGATGCGCAAGGGCCCGTGGCCCAGCAGTCCCTCGGCCCCCACCGCGCGGAACACCGAGACGCTGACCTCGCTGGAGGGATCGGGCGCGGCCTCCTCGGCCCAGCCGTGGCGCCCGGGCCCGGGCCAGTTGGGCCCGCCCCATGGGCCCTGCGCCCCCGCGCTCACCGGCGCCAGCGCCAGCAAGGAGACACAGGCAAGGCGCAAGATCGATGGCATGGGCTTCAGTCTCCGGCAGACAGAGGGGGGCAGCACCCGTCGCACGGAACCTGCGCCGGGGGCCATCCACAAATTGTGTCAATGCGCCTTGCCCCGGCGGCGCACTTCCGCGATGACGCGGTCATGTCCATTCTCTCTGACATCTGGATCCGCGAAAACGCGCTGGCTCACCGTATGATCGAGCCCTTCGTCGAATCCCAGCGCCGCGACGGTTGCATCTCGTATGGCCTGTCGTCCTATGGCTATGACGCGCGCGTGGCCGACGAGTTCAAGATCTTCACCAACGTCGATTCGGCGGTGGTCGATCCCAAGAACTTTGACGCGAACAGCTTTGTCGACCGCAAGACCGACGTCTGCACGATCCCGCCCAACTCCTTCGCGTTGGCCCGCACGGTGGAGTACTTCCGCGTGCCGCGCGACGTGCTGGTGATCTGCCTGGGCAAATCGACGTATGCGCGTTGCGGTATCATCGTGAACGTCACCCCGCTGGAGCCCGGCTGGGAAGGCCATGTCACGCTGGAATTCAGCAATACCACGCCCCTGCCGGCGAAAATCTACGCCAACGAGGGCGCCTGCCAGTTCCTGTTCCTGAAGGGCGAGCAGCCCTGCGAGACCAGCTACGCCGACCGTGCCGGCAAATACATGGGCCAGCTCGGCGTCACGTTGCCGAAGTTGTGACGCCATGCGTCACGGTGCCCAAGCTGTGACGCCATGCGTCACGGTGCCCAAGCTGTGACGCCATGCGTCACGGTGCCCAAGCTTTAAAACCAGCAGAGAGGAACCGCCATGTTCAGCCACGTATTTGTCGGAAGCAACGATCTGGCCAAGGCCAAGGTGTTTTATGACGCGGTGCTCGGCACGCTGGGGATCAAACCCGGCATCCATGATGCCGCCAAGAACCGCGTGGTTTACCCCACGCCAACGGGCAATTTCCTGATCACCACCCCCATCGACGGCCATCCCGCCACCCCGGCCAACGGCGGCACGATCGGTTTCGCCGCCGCCACCCCGGCTGAGATCGACGCCTGGCACGCCGCCGGCGTGGCCAACGGCGGCACCGCGATCGAGGATGCCCCCGGCGAGCGCCCCGGCAGCGGCCTCTACCTCGCCTACTTGCGCGATCCGGATGGCAACAAGCTCTGCGCGCTCCACCGCCTGCCGGCCTGAGCCAGCCCCGCGTGGCGGTCTCCACCACGGTCATCCGCGCCGATGGCACCACCGCCACGCACCCGCGCACCTGGGTCCCCGAGACCCCGGTGGCGCTGGAATTCAACGGCATCGCCTATGCGGTGATGATGGCGACGCCGGCCGATCTCGAAGACTTCGCCACCGGCTTCGCGCTGGCCGAAGCGCTGATCACCACCGCCGACCAGATCGCCGCGATCACCCCCGCCGAGGTCGCTGATGGCCATATCCTGCGCGCGCAGATCCTCGGCCCCGGTGCCGACCGCATCATGGACCGCGTGCGCCAGCGCGTCGCCGAATCGAGCTGCGGCCTTTGCGGTATCGAGAACCTGGCCGAAGTCACCCGCGCGCTGCCGCCCGTTGCCGCGCACGCGGCGGTGGCCCCTGCCGCGATCTTCGCCGCGCTTTCGGCGCTGCGCCCGCTGCAAACGCTCGGTCGGGCCACCGCCGCCGCCCATGCCGCCGCGTTCTGCACCCCTGTCGGCGAGATTGTGCTGCTGCGCGAGGACGTAGGCCGCCATAACGCCATGGACAAGCTGATCGGTGCCGCCCTGCGTGACGGGGTGGCGTTGTCCACCGGTTTCGTCCTTTCCACCGCCCGCTGCAGCTACGAGATCGTCGAAAAAGCCGTCCGCGCCGGGGCGACGACGCTGGTTACGGTGTCGCTGCCCACTTCGATGGCCGTTGCCCGCGCGCAGGCGGCGGGGCTGTCGCTGTGGGTGCTGGCGCGCGAGGATGCCGTGACGTTGGCGTGGGATGGCAGTTCGCAAGGACAGTGAAGGTGCGAGGGGTTTGCCCCTCGCACCTCCAAACTTCCCCCTTCTTATCACCCACCACCCCCACCAACCCGCTGGACGCGCGCGCGCGGCTGGGCCAATGAAGCGCAAATGTGGCAACTCTATCAATTCCCTTTGTGCCCGTTCAGCCGCAAGGTGCGGCTCCTGCTGGGTGAGAAGGGCATCGGCTACGAGCTGTGGCGCGAGAACCCGTGGGAGCGGCGCGACGCCTTCACCCAGATGAACCATGCCGCGCGCACCCCGACGATGCACGATCCGGAGCGCGGCATCACGTTGTGCGACAGCCGCGCGATCTGCGAATACCTCGAGGAAACGCACGAGCGCGCGCCGATGATCAACGGCACGGCGGTGCAGCGCGCCGAGATCCGCCGTCTCGTCGCGATCTTCGACGAGAACCTCTACAACGACGTGATCGGCCCGTTGCTTTACGAGCGGATGACCAAGCGCCTCGTGCTGCGCCAATCGCCCGATGCCAAGGTTCTGCGCGAGGCAATGAAGCTCGCCCACGAGCATCTCTATTACATCGACTGGCTGCTCGATCACCGCCCGTGGCTGGCGGGGCCGACGATGTCGCTGGCGGATCTGGCGGCGGCGGCGCAGCTGTCGGTGGGGGATTACCTCGGCGGCATCGACTGGGCGGGGCACGATCAGGCCCGCGCGTGGTACTCGGTGTTCAAAAGCCGGCCGAGCTTTCGCCCGCTGTTGACCGAACGCATGGAGGTGATCCAGCCGCCGTCGCACTATGCCGATGTGAACGCCTGAGGGTGTTTTGAAGACCAAGGGTGAATGCGAGGGACTCGTCCCTCGCGCTCCCATGACGTGTCAGCGGTGCGCCCCGTGGCGGTCTCGCATAACGTCGCAGCGCCGCAGGCTGTAAAAGGCGGCTTAGCCGCAAAACCGGACCGCGCGGCAGGGCTCCCCAAAAGACGTTGGGGGAGCGCGAGGGGCGTGCCCCTCGCATTCATCCCTTTAACCTTGAATCAGGCGACAGCGCCCTTCTCGACGCCAAACCGCCCGTTCTTGCGATACTGCAGCATCCAGCGGTCGAGAAACAGCTCCATCGGCCGCGCGCGCAGGCCCAGCTCGGCCATCCCCGGCAGCGCGCCCGAGGGCACCGACCCGGCCTTCAGCAGCTTCAACTGGTCCGACGAGATCGGCGTCAGCGGCAGCGCGGCGATCAACCCGGCGATCCCGTCCGGCAGCCGCACGAAAGTGGGCGTACGCCCGGCGGCCTTCGCCACCGATGCCATCAGTTGCGCCATCGAGATCGGCTCTGGCCCGGCGATTTCATAGGTCTTGCCGGCGTGGGCCAGCGAGCCGGCAAATGTATCGCCGATCACGGTGGCGATCGCCTCGGCGGCATCCTCGACGAACAGCGGCTGGAGCTGAGCCTCGGGCGCGAACACCGGCAGCACCGGCATCGCCGACAGCCGCCCGAACATGTTGATGAAATTGTCGTCCGGCCCGAACAGCACCGAGGGCCGCAGCACCGTCGCCCCGGGGAACGCCGCCAGCACGGCCTGTTCGCCCTCGGCCTTGGTCCGCGCATAGGCCACGCCCGAGCCCGCATCCGCGCCGATGGCGGAGAGCTGCACGAACGCGTGCGCCCCGGCCCCGGCCGCCGCCAGCGCCAATGCGCCGGCGCCCTGCACATGCACCGCGTCCAGATCGCCGCCGAACGCGCCCACCAGGTTTACCACCGCATCCGCACCCTCGACCAGCTTGGCCAGCCGCGCCGGGTCCTTGGTGATATCCACGCGGGCGAACTGCACCTGGCCCAGGTTGGCCAGCGGCTTCACCTTCCATGCTTGCTCGACATTGCGGCTGGCCACGCGCAGCCGCGCCCCGCGTGAGAGCAGCGCCTGCGCGACATGGTGCCCGAGGAACCCGTCGCCGCCGACCAGCACCACCACGCGATCACGCAGGGCGGCATCGGAATGGGGATTGGCCATGTCAGTCACAACTCCTCGCTGGGCGGATGGGCAGCCCCAGGGGCCGCGCCGCCGATGGATAGGCTTTGCCATGGCACAGGCGAGCGGGCCGGCGCAATGGCCGAATTGCCCGATGCCCCGGCAGCCAACCCGCGCAAAACCGCGCCCGCAGAAAAGTTTGCCACAAAACGCACTTGCGCCGTTGACAGGGTGAGGGGCGACCGTTATCGGCGCCCTCCTACCCGGTGCACTGCCCCACAGGCGATGCACCCCGTGCCCAGATGGCGGAATTGGTAGACGCACCAGCTTCAGGTGCTGGCGCTCGCAAGGGCGTGGAGGTTCGAGTCCTCTTCTGGGCACCATTTGTTCTCCGCGGACGTGCGTGGACAATTAAAAAACACCCTAAAATCTGCCAATAATGGGGCCCCGGTTTCAACCGGGGTCCCCCATTGTGCGTCCCCATCCGGGGCTTTTGGGGGCCATGGTGGGGGCCATGCGCCGACCCCGAAAAAGGTGGCCCCCACCATGCCCCTTGACCGACGCAGCTATCCGCTCACTCACCCCCCGGCGACAAGCCGATCAAGAAGGCAGACGAGAAGGGCCGGTTCCTGCTTGTCCAGCCATCCGGTGGCAAACTCTGGCGCTTCAAATACCGGTTTGAGGGCAAGGAGAAGAAGCTCGGCCTCGGTCGTTATCCCGAACGTGTCGCTGAAGGAGGCTCGCCGCAGACGGGATGAGGCGGGGCAGAAGCTCGCCATGGGGACCGACCCCGGTGCCGAGAAGAAGGCTGCCGAGGCCCAGGCTGCCCCTTTCGGATCGGTGGGGCGTGGTCTGCTCAATCCGCTGGCAGCGCCGCCAGGTTGAGCAGGATATGCGCCTGATAGTGGTAGGAGTTCACCCCGCTGCCGTTGTAGCGCCGCACCGCATAGGGCCAGTCGCAACCGAACTGCGCGCGATCGGGCACGTTGGCGTAGTGCGTGTTGGCGTAGTACTGGGTGACGGCATAGACATTGCCGG